>WNGB01015112.1_pt1 | contig 18562 bp, 19 predicted proteins | sample 5400681 | NCBI WGS metagenome assembly WNGB01 (sample SAMN13153367, study PRJNA577476) | soil metagenome | isolation source: 115 cm soil or saprolite under grassland replicate 2 | place: USA:California | collected 2016-06-15 | reverse complement strand
ACCGGGCCGTCGCCATGCGGATCCTGAAGGCTCGCCTGGCCGATCGGATGCGGCGGGAACGCCAGGCGGAGATGGAGAAGCTCCGGGGACATCGGATGGACATCGAGTTCGGCTCGCAGATCCGTTCCTACGTCCTGCATCCATACCGGTTGGTCAAGGACCATCGCACCGGCATCGAGGTCGGAAACGTCGACGCTGTACTCGACGGGGGGATCGAGCCACTGATCGAGGCCGAGTTGCACCGCCGCGCGACCAGCTCCTAACCGCTTTCGTTCAGGGTGTCCGCCACCTCAGAGAGCGGGACGTACTTGAACCCGGGGCGCAACCATGACGGCCACCACGTCTTCAGGAATGGTCGCTGGCATCGACCGGATCAGCTAGGGGTCTACCTTGGAGAGTTCGACCTCCACCCTATTCGATTGGGGAGACCAGCCAAGTGAGAGCCACACTCCCGAATCGCTCTTCGACATGAGAGAGATCAGACGGTCCGTGGAATCCCCCAGCTCGTGCGAGGAGTATCGGACGCCGTGGACCCGGACAATCCAGCCGACCCTCGATCGAGGGAAGGATCGCTTCCAGGCGGTCTTCGGCCAATTCCCGATCCATGGGCTCTGAGGGATGCTCTTCCCTCATGAGTGACCGCCAGGTTGCGCTCAGGAGCCGGCGATGCGCAGGAGGGGGCGGGCGGGGACCGCGGCGTCAGGGGGCCTCTGAGCGTGGAAGATCATCTCCGAGCGGCCCACGTACTGAACGTCAAGCACGGTGAGGCCCAGCCGCTCGATCTCCTGGCGCAGCTCTCTCCGCGTGTAAGGGTTGATGTGCTCCGTGGCGTAGCCCTGCGGGAAGATCCTCTTGTACAAGCCTTCCAGGGCCCGCCAGATCCACCGGCCGTAGTCGGGCGTACCCAGGACCAGTGTTCCCCCGGGCGCCAGCACCCGGACCATGTCTCCCAGATCGACCGAATCCCTCGGGATGTGCTCGATGACCTCCGAGCAGATCACCGCGTCGAAGGCGCCCTCGGGAAACGGGAGCTCCATGAGCGAGGCCTGCACGAGCTGCCTGCCCGGGGCCCGAAGCCACCGGAGCTTGCGGATCTGCATGTCCAGGCCCACCGACTGTGGAAGGCTCTGAACGATTCGGCTCGAGCCGCATCCGATGTCAAGGATGCGGGTGGATCCGTCGACCATGCTCCGGATCACCCGGAACCGGGCCCGCTGCCAGTAGCGCTGCAGCGGGATCCACGAATCGAAGGCGCGATGGTCGTAGTCGGCCGACTTCACCGAGTTCCGAAGGGCGATCAGCCGCCCCAGTGTCTTCAGGTACCCGGCTCCCAGCTCGGCGAGTCGCCCGCCGGTCCACGTCCTGGATTGCCGGTAGAACAGAGGTACCTCCCCGATCTTCCAGCCCTGGCTGTACGCCTTCACCAGGATCTCTTGCAGCGAGTCCAGCCCGTCGGCGCCCACGGGGCCGACGTCGTCCACAACGGCTCGGCTGTACATGCGAAAGGCGCTGGACAGGTCGCTGTGGGGGAGCGCCAGCGTGGTCCGGTAGAGCCGATTCAGGGCGCGAGAGAGAACCCGGCGGGACAACGGCATGGCCGCATAGGCTCCCGCCACGTATCGGGAGGCGATGAGGACGTCGGCTTCCCTCCGGCGTAGCCAGAGCGTGCGGATGAACTCGGGGTGGTGGGAGAAGTCGGCGTCCATCGTGATCACCCACCGCCCGTCCGCGGCAGCCAGGCCGGCGTTCAGCGCGTTTCCGTAACCGGGATGCTCGAATCGGGCGACCCGAGCACCCGACCGCTCCACCAGGGCCTCCACGGGGTCGGTCGGAGCCAGCACCACGATGATCTCGCTCCGCCCGGGGACGGTCGCCTCGAGGACCTCGGAAAGGCGCGGCAGCAGCTTCCCCAGGCTGTGTTCGCCGTTCCAGACCGGGACGACCACGGAGAGTTCCGGAAGGATGGTCTTTGACTCGGGCACACGAACTCCTCTCGGCGGGTGCCACCGCTGGAGGCGGATTCTACCGGACTCCTGTTGTTCCCCATTTTGACCTGCCGGGAACTCCCGCATGCCCGGATTCCCCGGGGCGACTTCGTTCCCTTGCTCAAAGGCCTTTGCTAACATGCCGAGACCGAAAGAGGCGTCCGTCTCCTTCAACCTGCGGAGATTCCGTACATGATCAAGCTCGTCAACGTCACCAAGACCTACAAGGAAACGGTCGTGGCCCTCGAGGACGTCTCCATCGACGTCGGCAAGGGTGAGTTCGTTTTCGTCGTAGGGCCGTCCGGATCGGGCAAGTCCACACTGATCCGGCTGCTCCTGAAGGAGGAGGAGCCCACCCGCGGCGAGATCTACGTGGCCGGCAAGCACGTCGGCCGGCTCACGCCGTGGAAGATCCCCTATCTCCGCCGGAACCTGGGGACCGTATTCCAGGACTTCAAGCTGCTGCCGGACAAGACCGTGTTCGACAACGTGGCCTTCGCTCTGGACGTGATCGGGAAGCCGCGCCACGTCATCGAGCAGCGGGTCCCCGAGATCCTCAACCTGGTAGGGCTGGGAGACAAGCTGAAACACTATCCTGATGAGCTCTCCGGCGGCGAACAGCAACGGGTGTCGATCGCGCGGTCCTTCATCAACCGGCCCTTGATCCTCCTCGCGGACGAGCCCACGGGAAACCTGGACCCGGCCACTTCCGTGGACATCATGAAGCTGCTGGATCGGATCAACCGGACGGGGACCACGGTCATCATGGCCACGCACGACAACGCCATCGTTGACGCCATGCGTCGGCGAGTGATCGAGCTGGATGGTGGCAGGGTGGTCCGGGACCAGGCCCGAGGGGTCTACGGATATGGCGCTTAGGGTCGACTACTACTTCAAGGAGACCATGCAGGGCCTGAAGAGGAACGGCCTGGTGGCGTTCGCCGCAGTCTCCACCGCGTTCATCGCTCTGTTCCTGGTCGGCGGGGCCCTGCTGGTCCAACGAGAGGTCGGCCTGCTCATCGCGCGAACGGAGGCAAACGTCGAGGTCTCCGTGTTCCTCCGAGATGACATCAGCCCAACTCAGCAGGCGAACCTGGGGAACGTGCTCAACCAGATGCCGGAGGTGGCAAGCGTCCATTACGAGTCGAAGCAAGAGGCCTACCGGCGGTTCCAGGAAATCTTCAAGAACCAGAAGGCGCTGGTGGAGAACGTCTCCCCCGACTCGTTGCCGGCCTCGTTCCGGGTGAAGCTGAAGGACCCACAGAAGTTCGACGTGGTGGCGGCTCGGCTGACCGGGCAGTCGGGGATCGACAAAGTCGTGGACCAGAGGAACATCCTGAAGCGGCTGTTCGCGGTAACCCGGGTCTTCCGCGTTGGCGTCCTGGCCGTGGCCATCGTCATGCTGATCTCCTCGGCAGCGCTGATCGGCAATACAGTCCGGCTCGCCGTGTTCAACCGGCGGAAGGAGATCGGGATCATGCGGCTGGTCGGTGCGACCAACTGGCACATCCGGCTGCCGTTCCTGATCGAAGGGGTCATCGAGGGCCTCCTGGGGGCCGGCGCGGCCATCCTCGGGCTGTTCATCATGAAGGTCGCCTTCGTCGATCCGCTCCGAGGGAAAGTGGGGTTCCTCCCCCTGGTCGGCACGCCGGACGTGGTCTTCACCGTGCCATGGCTCCTCGGGCTGGGGGTGCTGGTGGCCGCCGTCGCCAGTCTCTTCGCCATGCGGCAATTCCTCGAGGTCTAGTGCCGGAGGGCGACCGTACCGTAGCCACCAATCGCCGGGCCCGCCACGACTACGCCATAGAGGAGTCGTTCGAGGCCGGCATGGTCCTCACCGGCTCAGAGGTCAAGTCGCTCAGAGCCGGCCGCGCCACCCTCTCAGATGCTTACGCCCGTGTGGATGGCGAGCAGGTGTGGGTGGAGAACATGCACATCCCGCCCTACGAGATGGCCGACACTCGCCGGTACGATCCCAAACGCCCCCGGAAGCTCCTGCTGCACCGAGAAGAGATCAAGCGCCTGGTGGGAAAGACCGCCGAGCGGGGGCTCACCCTCGTTCCATTGAAGATCTACTTCACCCGCGGCCTGGCCAAGTTGGAGTTGGGGCTGGGGAGGGGAAGGAAGAGGTTCGAGAAGCGCGAGGCCATCGCGGAGAGAGAACACCGGCGGGAGATGGAGCGCGCCTTCGCCGACCGTCGTCGCCAGACGCCCCGTTAGGGGGTCACTCGGAGGCAACCATTTGCCTCCGCCAAAGGTCTTAGAACACAAGACAAGCGGGAAAAGTCTCAGGTGGCGCCTGGTCCCACCGATAACGCAAACAGGAGGCGTTTTCGATGCGACGGGTCAGGATCGAGCAGAAGGCAAGGCGTGAGAAGGACGACCGCCCCCCCGTCCTGCCGGTCGACCCGAGGGATCCGGACATCGTCCGGGCGAAGCGTTCCACGTCCATCGGCCTTCGCGACAAGCGGCTCTGAGCCCTCCTTCCCCGAGCCCCCGAGGCCCCAGCTCTGGCACGTATACTTGAGTACGCTGACAACTCAATACGGGGGTGAACAGGCTTCGACCCGGGTGGTTACTGCCTGGGGGAAGCGGGCCGAGGTCCCCGGATGCCTCGTTAAAAGCCGGGACTACAACAAGTGCCAACTCTGAAATGGCGCTCGCTGCCTAACAAACCTTAGGTAGCCGTCCGCCGCGGGCCGCCTGCGCTCGCGGGCCGGGCGTCGTGAGCAGGCTCACGGTGGTGGTTCCGCCTGGCGGCCGCCGCCGGACATCGCAGCCAGGCTGGCCAAGAGGTCCTCCGCCGCTGGGAGCCTCGAGGTGAGACCTGACCGGCGGCTACGCCCGTAGAAGCCCCAGCCGGTCGCCCGGGGACGCGGGTTCGATTCCCGCCACCTCCACGGCCCGGAGCCTTTGGTTGTACCCGGAACGTCGGGCGAACTTCGTGCTCGGCCAGCACCCTTCGAGGTGGAAATCTTGCGTCGCACCGGTGCCCGGCTATGTGCCGGGCACCGGTGCAAGCTTTGCAACTCCCCTTCTGGACCAGGAATCCGCACCGCGTGCCGTCACGCGCAAGGCGGCGGGTCGTCCTCGATCCGGAAGACGGGCGGGTCGGCATTCGGCGCAACGTACGACACATAGGCCGTCGCCCCATTGGTGCTCGTAGCCTGCACCGGAGCGTCGCCGCCCTCAACAAACACAGCACCGTCCGGAAGGCCCGGCCCATAGGTCACCGAGTTGCAGTCCGCATCCCAGAGGGTCACCGCACCCGACGCCACTGCCACGACGATGATGCCAGGGTGGTGATGCCAGCCGGAGTAGGCACCCGGAGCGAAGTCGAGCCTCTGGACCCGGACGTCGGTCGCATCCTTCGTTTGGAACTTGACCCTGTCGCTGTTCATGTGGACGGTGTGGTCGAAGTTCGCCGTGACCAGAGTCGTCGACGTGATGCCGGACCCGGGCGACCCGAGGGCCACGGCCGCGATTCCGATCACCGCTGCAACGAGCGCCAGCGTGAGAAGGGAAGCGAGCGCAACGATGCGTCTTGACATTGGGGACCTCCTGACTCGTGGATTACGGATGTGGGGAACTGGGGGCTATTCCCGCTCAGTGCCGGCCACAGCCACGTGGGCTGCCCGATTCCCTCCCTTCTCCCGCCCAAGAGGCGATTATGGTTACGTGCGTTAAGAACAATCAAGAGGAACACGTCCGGCCTTCGCGCAATTCGGCGGGTGCCATCTATAAAGGACACTCACGAAGTACAAAGCAGCCGACATTGCTGATTGCTCCTCGTCTTCCTCGTCGGGTCAGCCAACGGGAACCAGGCGAAGACTCTCGAGGATGAGAAGACGGTTCACACATCGTCCAGCCAGGTCCACCATCGAGCCCATCGGGTCGATGTGTCCGATCTGCCCGAATCGTGCAACGATCGAGAACCGACGTGGTCTCCGGATTCCCTGAGGCTCGTGTTCGTCCGCAAGTGCGGGGAGGAGGCCACGGTCGAGCTCTTCGAGGGCGTGTACCAGGCGGGCCTTGGCCGGTCACGGTATACCCATTTGCCCTGCGCCTCATCCTGACCTTCCTGGTGCCGCTGGCTGTGGCGATCACCGTCCCGGCTCAGGGGATCACGTCGCGCCTGACCGGACAGACGTTGGCTATGGCTGCGGCGTTCACCGCGGCGCTGGTGGGCGCCACACGCTGGTTCTGGAAGCGCGGCCTTCGCCGCTACTCGGGCGTCGGCCTGAGGGGCGACGGGCTGGTTGCATGCCGTTCACGTGCGATACCTTGGACGGCCTATGGATGACGCATCGAGCGCCAGGATCAAGGTCGTCGAAGACGGGCCGTACCGCGTCACGGGCGTGCCGCTGGTCAGGATGCGGAGGGTGCCCGACGAAGACGGCGAGATGCTGCGATGGGACCGCGGTGATGTCCTCCGTCAGCAGGGCCCGTATGACCTGTGCCGATGCGGGCGCGCGCAATCGATGCCGTTCTGCGACGGGTCCGAAGCGACGAACGGGTTCGAGCCAGGCCACCTTTTGCGATGCGCGGACGACCGACGCGTGGGCCCTGGCCGAGCAGACGGAGGATCCGGAGAAGAGGGCCATGCTGATCCGAATGGTCCAGCGCTGCCCTTCGGGAAGGCTGGCGTACTACCTTCCGCCCGACCCCATCTTCGTCGAGGAGGAGCTGACGCACGAAATCGCCGTCGTCGACGACGGACCTCTGTGGGTCCGGGGAGGGGTTCCCGTCGAGGCGGCCGACGGTTTCGAGTACGAGGTGCGCAACCGGGTAACGTTGTGCCGGTGTGGGCACTCGAAGAACAAGCCCTTCTGCGACGGGTCACACGTTCGCACGAAGTTCAGGGAACGGGAGGTGGGGACGTGACGGCCAGGTACGAGCACGCGGCGTCCGAGCACTGAAGCCCCGACCCAACCCACCCTCTGTACCCGCTCCCGGGGAACCTTTCCGGCTGTCGCGACGTAGTCTGGGTAAACGAGATCTGGTGGGGCTCTCCCAGGTCGGGGTGGAGGCTGATCGAGATGCTCGTGAGGCGGTCGCTGGTCTTCGTCGCTGTCGCCGTCGTCCTGGCTGGTTGTTCGGACGCGCCCCAGCCGCCCGTGCAACGACCATCCGATTCCTCACTGCCCACAGAATCGAGCGCTCCCAAGCTTTCTCGCCGGGATGTGCCGGCTGACCTTCTGGTCTTTGGATCGCAAGCCGGTGTCACCGTGCTGGATCCGGCAACCGGATCTCCTCGCTTCACCGGAGATGGGGTCCCGTCCCTGGGCGACTGGTCGATGCTCTTCACGGCCACGCCTTCTGGCAGGAGCACGGTCTTGAGGGGGTACCGGGCGACGACGGGCGAGAACCTGTGGACGATGCGCATCCGGGGGGATCTGGCGATCCGGGTTGTCTCTGCCCATGGCGGCAAGGTGGCGCTGATGGCCCCGGAGTCGCCCGGCCGGAGCACACGGATACACCCCCGGGATTTCACCGACATCGTCGTGGCAGATCCGACAGACTCTCGGGAGCCGAGGCGTTTCCACCTGAGGGGAAACTTCGAGCCCGAGGCCTTCTCGACGGATGGCACCAGCTTGTTCCTGATTCGATACCTGCCGCCCACCGCACCCGCCTCCTATCAGGTAGCCAGGCTGGACTTGGCGGAGGGCAAGGTCCGCCCGGTGTTGGGACGCCGGAAGACGCCGGTTGAAACGATGAGCGGCACGCGCCTCGAGCAGCTCGCTTCACCGGAGGGCACCAGGCTCTACACGCTCTACACGAGCCAGCCCCCCGCGTATGCGAAGGGGCACGACGCGGTGCAGGCCCGAGCCGGACAACCGGTTGCGTTCATCCATACGCTCAGCCTGGACGGGGGGTGGGCGGTATGCATCGGGCTGCCCAAGGCCTTCTGGGGCGGCGACCCAGCAGTTGACGCGCTGACGCTCTCGCGGGACGGGCGCCGCTTGTACGTGGTGGATGCAGCGCGTGGTGTCGTCGCCGTCATGGATACGGTTGAGCTGACCGTGCTTCGAACGGCGAAGGTGCCATTCGAGCGGGCCCGGCGGCCCAGCGGCAAGGCCACCGGAGCGACCGTCCTTCCTGATGCCAAGGCTCTCTTCGTGGCAGACGGGAGGCGTGTCGTGGTCGTCGACTCGGCAACCCTGCGCCTCAAGTGGATCTGGGGCATGTTCGGGCCCATCTCCCGTATGGCCTTCAGCTCGGATGGCCGTGTGCTGTATGCATTGCTGCGGGACGAGGTCGAGGTTCTGAACCCCTCGTCCGGTCAGCGGATCCGCATGATCCCTATTCCGGGGACCGAGGGGGTCGAGTTCATGGGCACGCTCACGCCCTGATCGCGTCCGTCGGGCCGGGTGAAGATGTAGCGGCCCTACCGGTCGTGGGCGATACCATCCGCCGGGATGGAGCGGTGTGACTGGGCGGAGGATCTTCCCCCTCTCTACCAGAGCTACCACGACGAGGAATGGGGTGTGCCGTCGCACGAGGACCGGCATCTCTTCGAGATGCTCGTGCTCGAAGGAGCCCAGGCGGGACTGTCCTGGTCGACGATCCTCAACAAACGTGACCACTACCGAAGGGTCTTCGAAGGCTTCGATCCGCAGCAGGTGGCCCGCTTCGGTGGCAGACGCATCCAGCGACTGCTGGAGGATCCGGGCATCGTCCGGAACCGGGCCAAGGTGGAAGCCGCAGTGGTGAACGCGAGGAAGACGATGGAGGCCGTCGATGAGTTCGGTAGCCTGGACGCATATCTGTGGGGGTTCGTGGGGGGTCGGCCGATCCGCAACTCGTGGAGGTCCGTGTCGGAGATCCCCGCGGAGACACCGGAGTCTCGAGCCATGAGCCAGGATCTGAAGCGTCGCGGCTTCACGTTCGTTGGTCCCACGATCTGCTACGCGTTCATGCAGGCCGTCGGTATGGTCAACGATCACATCGTGCGCTGCTTCCGGTATGGACAGGTGTGAGGAGAAGGAGGAACCGAACGTGCGCATCGAGACCTTCCGTATGGAGCGGATGCAGTGCCTCTACGAGCACGAGGTCGAATACAACCTCTCCGAGAGCGGTGTGCAGCCGATGACCCTGGAGGAGCTCCTCGGGAAGGAGGAGGACCTGCACGCCTTCCTTTCGACGACGATCGGCTACCCGCAATCGAACGGGTCGCTCGCGCTGAGAGAGCGGATCGCCTCCTTCTATCCGGGCGCCGGCCCCGACAACGTGACCGTGGTGAACGGGGGATCGGAAGCCAACCACATCACCCTGTGGACGCTCCTCGAAGGGCGCGACCGGCTGGCCTTCATGATCCCCAATTACATGCAGGGGTGGGGACTGGGACGCCACTACGGAGCTGGCACCGACACCTTCCACCTCCGGGTCCGGCACGAGGCCGGACACAGACGCTGGGCCCTCGATCTCGATCAGTTGGACAGGGCAGTGACCCGAGACACCAAGGTCATCCTGGTCACCAACCCCAACAACCCCACCGGAAGCCTCCTGACCGAGGAGGAGATGGACGCCGTCGTGGCCGTGGCGAGGCAAGCGCACGCCTGGCTAGTGGCCGACGAGATTTACAGGGGGGCGGAGCTCGACGATTCGGTCACGCCGACCTTCTGGGGCCGATACGACAAGGTGGTGGTCACGTCGGGCCTGTCCAAGGCGTTCGGACTGCCGGGGCTTCGCGTCGGGTGGATGGTGGGTCCGCCGAAGCTCATCGAGAAGCTCTGGATCCATCACGACTACACGACGCTCACACCCGGCGCGCTCTCCGAACGGCTGGCGAGCCTCGCCCTGAACCCGTCCCGGCGAGACGCCATACTCGCGCGGACCAAGGGTATCCTTCGGCGCAACCTGCCGGTCCTCGAGGAGTGGATCCGCTCCCACGGTGAGCTCTTCGACTACGTTCCGCCGGCAGCGGGGGCTATCGCGTTCGTGAAATACGACCTCCCGATCCGATCGACCGCCCTCATCGATCGGATCCGCGAGGAACAATCGGTGCTGCTCGTGCCGGGGGATCAGCTCGGCCTGGGGAAATACATCCGGTTCGGTTACGGCTCTGACGTCGAGTTCACGCTGAAGGGACTGGCCCGGGTCGACGAGACCCTTGCCCGCATCAGCTGAGAGGGGTCACCCCCCGGCGAGCTTCGGGCGGTGCCGTTCGATGATGGCCTGGCAATCGATCCCTGCCGGCAATGTTCCGAACGTCCGATCGGTCTCGTAGGCCAGTCGAGAGGCGAGGAACGCTTCGGCAACGCTGGGGGGTGAGTGCCGCACGACCAACGAGGCTTGCAGGATCAGACCCAGGCCGCCCACGATACGACGGGCCAAGTACTGCGCGTCGCGCTCATCGCCCGACACGAGGGCGGGAACGCCTTCCCGGGCGCCTTCGATATGGCGGTCGAGCCTGGGGTCCGTACCCGAGGCCAGCTCGATCTCGGCCATCACGGCCTCGAATGGTTCCCGCGCCTTGGAGAACGTCCGCAGGACATCGAGGGCGATGACGCTCCCCGACCCCTCCCATATGGAGTTCAGGGGACTGTCGCGGAGGAGCCGGGGCATCGGTGAATCCTCGACATATCCATTCCCGCCCAGGCACTCGAGGGCTTCCGCCACGTGCCAGGCGGCACGCTTGCACACCCAGTATTTGGCGATGGCGGTGGCCGGCCGCCGGAAGGCGGGCTCTGCCTGGGGCTCGTACGCCGCTGCCAGGCGCGTGGCGAGCAGCGTCGCGGCTTCGGACTCCACGCACAGGTCCGCCAGCACGTTCTCCATGAGGGGCTGGTCGATGAGGGCCTTGCCGAAGGCCGACCGGTGGGCTGCGTGGTGGGTGGCCTCGGCGACCGCCCGGCGCATCCCGGCTGCCGATCCGAGGACGCAGTCCAGCCGGGTGTGGTTCACCATGTCGATGATCGTGCGGATGCCTTGGCCTTCTTCCCCGACCGGCCAGGCAAGAGCGCGGTCCAGCTCGATCTCAGCGGAGGCCAGGGCCCGGGTCCCCAGCTTGTCCTTCAGCCGGAGGATCTGAAAGCCGGCGTTCCGTGAGCCGTCCGGAAGGAGCCGGGGGAGCAGGAGGCAGGACAAGCCACCCGGCGCTTGAGCCAGCACGAGGAAGGCGTCGCAGACGGGGTGCGAGCAGAACCATTTGTGGCCGGTGAGCTGGAAGGACCCGTCGCCGACGGGGTCGGCCTGGGTCGTGTTGGCCCGAACATCCGAGCCTCCCTGCTTCTCCGTCATGGCCATCCCGCACAGTGCGGCTCGGGCAGGGTCTGCGTCGACGAGCGCCGGCTCCCATGCCGCCGCCAGCTCCGCGTTGTGGCGGAGGGTAGGGATGGATGCATACGTCATGGAAAGCGGACAAGCCACTCCCGCTTCGGCCTGCGAGAGCAGCATCAGCATGGCCCCGCGAACCACGTGGGAGCCGGGCCGGCCGTCTCGCCACGGGAGCGAGGGGATCTCCGCCATGATGCCCAGGCGGAGCAGCTCGATCCAGGCGGGGTGGAACTCGATCTCGTCGACGCGATGGCCGAAGCGGTCGTGGGTCCGCAGGACCGGCGGGTTCCGGTCGGCCACGGCCCCCAGCCGGAGTGGCTCTCCGCCGGCCACCTCACCGAACCGGCTCAGGCCGGCAAGCCCCCACGGACCCCCTTCCCGCTCGACGGCTTCTCTCAGAACGATATCCTGGTCGAACACGTTGTAGCCCTCCAGCGGCGGAGGCTGGTTGAACACCTCATGGGTGCCCCGGCGGCGCTCGACGGCCATGGCTCAGAACAGGCCCGAGCAGAACGGAAGCGGGTCCCAGCTGAACATCGCGTCCGCCCGCCCGAGCGAGCCGGGCGTGACTTCCACCACCCGTCCGGCTCGATGGAGATGGCCGAACCTGGCGCCGCCGAGAAAGGCTGCACCGAGATCCGCTGCTTCCACCACCAGGTCCGGTTCGCGGTCGGACGGCCGGCACGACGCTCCGTCGGGGCCGCCCTCGAGCTCGTACCGGCCTTCGTTCCAGGAACAGAACGTGTCGTGAACGTCGAAGACCACCCGCCCGGTAGCGGAGTAGCGCCGCGCGGCGAGCGCTTTGGCCGCGTCCACCAGGCGGAGCCACAGCCCGTCGCCCGCCCTCAGCCCCAGAGCCCGCGGGTTGGCCAGCATGTGCAGCAGCGGCTCGTCGAACGGCCTGGGCCAGGCCTCGACCTTTCCGATCAGGTCGTGGTCGAAGCACGATCGCCACAGAGCCGCCGTGGCCTCCGGTGTGACAGCGATGAACTCTCGGACCTTGAGCAGGCTCTGCGCCACCCCGCCCCGCCAATCGTGCTTCACGCAGTAGGCGGCGTACCCGTCCGGGCCCTCGGGCGACTCGAAGACCGCGAAGAACAGTGCGCTTGCTCCATCTCGCCACTGCTCCATGTCGGCGAAGTCGTGCTTCCAGAAGGCGGGGGGTCTCTTCCACATCCCGGGGGTGACGTCGGCCACCCGCTCCAGGATGGGCGGCATGAGGCGCATGGCCTCATCCTTTTCGACAAGCCGCACGCTCCCCCGCCATTCGTACGGCCTGGCGAACGCGGTCCATTGCCGGTCGATCTCGAACCCCATCGCGAACGCGGCCAGGCCATATCCGAATCTCTGGTAGATGGCCCCCTCCGACGCCCACAGGCCGGCCAGAGGCTCGCCGAGCTCGTGGACGTCATCGAGCTGCCTGCGCATCATCATCGTGAGCAGGCCCCGCCGGCGGTGGGTCGGGGCCACTCCCACCGCGGTGACCCCAGCCATGGGGAGGGTGCCGCTGGGTGCCGTGACCTCCAGAGAGAAAGCTCCCGTCGTCCCCACGATCTGACCGCCATCGAAGATTGCAAGGCTTCGCTCCGGCTCGAAGACCTTCCGCTCGTTGTCGACTTCCTCGAGCGTCGGCTGGTGCCCGAAGGCTCGCTCGGTCGCCCTCAGATACTGCTCGAACTCTTCGGGCGTCACGGGACGGATCTCCACGTCCACGGAAAGATCAACTCCCCTTGTCCGGAACAACCATTATGGACGCGGGGATGCGGCCCGAGGGGATTCCGCCTGGCAGTAGATGAAGGGGAGATTCCAGTTCTCGGTCGATTCGCCTATCCAAAGAGGGATAGCATGCAGGGCAGATGAGCGCGCCAGAGGAATGGGAGTACACGTGGGAGGGCCGAGGAGGCCCCTTCACGATCCTGCTTGCCCCGAGCGTCTTCGCCCCCACGTACACCAGCAAGGAGGTGGCCGAGAGCATCGTGGTCAAGAAAGGCGAGACCGTCATCGACGTCGGGTGCGGCTCGGGCGTGCTGTCCTTCGTGGCTGCCCGGCTCGGTGCGGGCCGCGTGTACGGGACGGACGCCAACGAGGACGCCATAGCGATCGCTCGGCGCAACGCGGAAAAGCTCGGCCTGGAAGGTGCGGTCGACCTACGAGCCGGCAGCCTGTTCGAGCCTCTCCACGGGATCCAGGCAGATGTCGTCATCGGAGACGTATCCGGCGTGCCGGACGACATCGCAGCCGTGTCCGACTGGTTCCCGGGCGGGTTCAGCGGTGGCCCCACGGGCGCCGAGGTGCCGGTGGCCATGCTGGAATCCTCCCGGTCCCACCTGCGCCCCGGAGGCCGGCTGTATCTGCCGACCGGATCGATCCAGGACGAGGGTGCCGTGCTTCGGGCGGCTCGCAAGATCTTCGGGGAAGGCCGGATGCGCCAACTTCGGCAACGGTTGCTTCCCCTGCCGACGAAGATCTCGGAGAACGCCGTGGTGCGCCGGCTGATGGACTCCGGGGTGGTCAACTTCATCCGCAAGGGAAGCCGGCTGCTCTGGGAGCTGCGGATCTGGGAGTGCACCCTCCCGCCCTCGCCTGAGGAACCGCTCCGGATCGCTCCCTGAGGCCCCTCCCCGGGGTTCTCCCCGTACAGTGATGGCGTGTCCAGGCACCACCCGTCGGTGACCGCCACGCCCGGCGAAGCCGGAGATCCACTGCCGCCTGAGCGATTCGAGGGCCCATCCACTCGCAGGGTTCTCACGGAAGAGGTATCGGTTGTCCTGTCACTGTCCCTACTGGCCAGCGCGGTCTTTGCCGTCATCGACCTGCTGTCGGCCCCGGTCCGTCGGACGGTGACGGTCCGGGTGTTTCAGAACGTCCAGCTGGCCTCTCAGCTCGCATCCATCGTGTTCAGCCTGGCCCCGGTCGCGCTGGTGCTGCATCTGATTCGAAGGAGCCGCGAGCGCCTGGAAGATTTCGGGCTCGGGCCGGCCACGCTGGTCCGGGACGTCGGTTGGGGTGGGCTCCTCGGTCTCGGAGTCGCCGGGGTCGGGTTCGGGTTGTACGTCGCATCCATCGCCCTCAACATCAACCGGTTCGTGGTGCCGGTGCCGCCATTGGGTCACTGGTGGACCGTGCCGGTGCTCGTCCTCGGTGCCCTCCAGAACGCGCTCCTGGAGGAAGTGGTGGTCGTCGGATACCTGATCCGGCGGCTGGAGCAGATCGGGTGGGCCGCGCCCGCCGCGTTACTCGGAAGCGCTGTCCTCCGAGGGGCCTACCACCTGTACCAGGGATGGGGAGGATTCGCCGGCAACCTGCTGCTCGGTCTGGCCTTCGGCTTGATCTTTCTCAGGTGGCGGAAGACCTGGCCCCTGGTGACCGCTCACTTCCTGGTGGACACCATGGCAGGCATCGCCTACATGGCCCTGCGAGGGCACTGCTACTTCGGCGTGTGCATCTCCTGACCGCGGTGCAAGCCGTGGACGACGTCATCGCCTCGAGGGGGCGGGTCGCTACTGGAAGAAGACTCCGTTCCGCTCCTTCCCCACCTCGGCGAAATGGGTGATCGAGGTATTGGCCGGGTCCGATTGGAAGGACTCGCCCTTGGCGTTCTCTCCCGACCACTCGATCGTCGAGTTGCCCTCGACGTACCGCCCGCCCAAATCATTGGTGTGGTCGCGGACCTTCACGTGACCACCCCCGCCCGTCCACCGCACGTCGAACGAAACGGTGGCGTCGACGAACGGCCCGCCCGTGAGCGCGTTGGGGATGTCGTGGTAATCGCGTAGCGCGACATCGCTCGCGTGCAACCGGGCAGAGCCGGAGCCGGCGTTCACCCGCACGCTGCTGGCCGGAAGACCAATCGTCCAGAACAAGCCGCTGGGGGCGATACCGGGGTCGAAATCGTGGATCTGGTTCGAGAAGTCCTCCGCCGGAGGACCTTTGAAGACATCCAGTCATATGAAGGAAAAGGTTCCCTGATGATGAGAGCCATCCACGGCGACGTACTCGCCCTTCATGAACCGCATGTCGGCCCCGAACACGAGCGGGATGGGCTCGCCGGTGTCCGGGTCCGTTCCGATCCCCGTCCCTTCGGTGTCTGAAACTCCGACGAAGCCGTTGAAGTCCGTGATTGTCGAGGGCTCGGCCTTGTGGCCCGGGAAGAAGAAGTGGAAGAAGCCGAACGGAAGCTCGGTCCCTCCTGGGATGGGACTGGGCTCGGTCGAGCCCTTGGCCGCCCACGCCAGCTTGGGCATCCACAGGCTGGACGTGAGGGCAACCCCGGTAGCGCCGGCCGCCGTTCGGATGAATGCTCGACGGGACATTGGCCCATGCCAGCGCTCCGAATGCGTGAGGTATCGACTCACGTGACGAGGGCTGGCGGACCCGGAGAATGCTCGAGCCAGGCTCATCGGAGACCTCCCCTTCTCCGGCCGGTACGGCCGGTCTCCTTGATCGGCAGAATCTCCCTCCACTCATGCCACTCTGAGCGGCCGCTGTCCATACGTCAATCACCGTATACCTCGGTTTCAGCCAATGAGGGCGATCTCGGGCCATAGCGAGGACAGGAGTGGGGTCCGAGGACTGGCGTATCCTCGCTCGTATGGCCGAGATCATGCGCGACGAGGTGCGGCTCACCAGGTTCAGCCATGGCGCGGGTTGAGCGTGCAAGCTCGCTCCGAGCGACCTGGCCCAGGTCCTGGGCCGCCTGACCCCAACCGACTACCCGCCTGAGGTGCTCGTCTCCCCCGCGACGTGGGATGACGCGGCCGTCTACGTGCTCCCCGGCGGCCAGGCCATCGTCCAGACGGTCGACTTCTTCACTCCGATCGTGAACGACCCGTTCGATTGGGGGCGGATCGCCGCGGCCAACGCCTTCTCCGACGTCTATGCCATGGGTGGGAAGCCTGTCACCGCCCTCAATCTGGTGGCCTGGCCTATCCAGGAGCTCCCCCTGGACCTCCTGGCCAGGGTGCTGGAGGGTGGAGCCAGCGTCGCCAGGGAGGCGGCGGTGCTCATCCTGGGCGGCCACTCCATCCACGACCCGGAGCCCAAGTACGGCCTCGCGGTGACCGGGTTGGTCGATCCGGCGCGGATCGTCCGCAACTCCACGATGCGTCCCGGGGACCACCTGTTCCTGACCAAGCCCCTCGGCTCGGGGATCATCGCCACCGCGGTGAAGCGAGGGGAGGCCACTTCGGAACAGCTCTCTCTCGCCGTGCAGACGATGACGACGCTGAACGCCGCCGCCAGCTAGATGCGGGTGGCCCCGCCCTCCTCCCCGGAACCCTGGATCTGGCTCGGCGGGGCGTGGTGCCGTCCGGAACCAGGTCCAACCACGAGTTCGTCGATCCGCATGTGGAATGGGGGGAGCTCACAGAGCCCGAGCAGCTCGTCCTGGCCGATGCCCAGACTTCAGGCGGGCTGCTGATCTCCATCGCCGAGGACACCGCTCCGATGCTACGAGCCGCGCTGGACAGGCGGGGAATAGCCGCCGACGAGGTCGGCGTTGTCGAAGAGGGAGAGCCGGGACGGATTACGATCCGGGGTCGGGTGAAGGGCTGATCGACGTCTTCCGCCCCTATCCAAAGACCAGATTCACGGGCTCCCGCCACTAAGGCGTGGGGAAAAGCCTCACCCGTTTGGCGCTGGTAAATTCAATCGTGGGAGTAGGAAAATTCCGTACCCTGTGGCCGGCTCGAGAAGGCCCGCACGCCAACGACAACCAGAGGATGGAGCGAAACGGAGGGTGATCGAGATTCCCACGGACATCAGGGAGGCAATGATCGCCCACGCCCGCGAGGAGCTTCCGAACGAGGCCTGCGGCCTCCTGGCGGGCAGGGACGGGCGAGTGGAGCACTTCTATCCGATAGCGAATGAGGACCGGAGTGACCTGACGTACCGGCTCGACGGAAAGCAGCAGCTTCTGGCGGAAAGTGAGATCGACCAGATGAACTGGGAGGTGGTTGGCGTCTTCCACTCTCACACGCATACAGAGGCATATCCGTCCCAAACGGATCGCAGGCGAGCCTTCTGGCCGGATCCCGAGACCGGAACGCGGGTCTATGGCGGAGCCCGATACGTCATCGTCTCACTGAAGGACCAAGAGCCGTCCATGCGGGCGTTCTGGATCGAGGATGCCGAGAGCGTCGCCGAAGAGGAGTTGAAGATCGTATGAGCATCCCCTCGTTCACCGAGGAGCAGGTCCTGCGTTATTCGCGGCACATCATCCTGCCCAAGATTGGAGCGACCGGGCAGCGCAAGTTGCTCGAGGCGAAGGTCCTGTGTGTCGGAGCGGGCGGCCTCGGGTCGCCCGCGGCGATGTATCTGGCCGCAGCGGGCGTGGGGACCCTGGGGATCGCCGACTTCGATCGCGTGGACCTGACCAACCTCCAGCGCCAGCTCCTGCACGACACCGACGACGTGGGCAGGCCCAAGGTGGACTCGGCGGCGGACCGGATCAACGCCATCAACCCTGACGTCGACGTGGTCAGGCACAACCTGGTGCTGAATTCGGACAACGCGTTCGAGATCCTGGGGCCGTACGACATCGTGGTGGACGGTTCGGACAACTTCCCCGTTCGATATCTGGTGAACGACGCCACGCAGATGCTCGGCAAACCACTGGTCTACGGGTCGATCTACCAGTTCGACGGGCAGGCCACCGTGTTCCTTCCCGGCCAGGAGAGTCCCTGTTACCGATGCCTGTTTCCCGAGCCGCCCCCGCCCGGAACCGTGCCCTCGTGCGCCGAAGGCGGAGTGTTTGGAGTTTTGCCGGGCATCATCGGGTCCATCCAGGCGGTGGAGGCCATCAAGCTCATCACGGGCGTGGGCAACCCCCTGGTAGGCCGGCTGCTGCTCTTCGATGCCATGGACATGGAGTTCACCACGGTGAAGCTGCGGTGGAACCCCGACTGTCCGGTGTGCGGGAAGAACCCGACGATCACCGAGCTCATCGACTACGACGCGTTCTGCGGACTGGCCCGGGACGAGACCCCGCCCGAGGCCGAGCACGGCGTGAAGACTACGGTGGAGGCCTGAATCCCCATGCCCGTGAAAGTGAAGGTCCCGACCATCATGCGGCCCCAGGTCGGCGGAGAACCGGTCGTGGAGGGAAGCGGCTCCACGCTGCGCGCCCTCCTCGATGACCTGGAAAGCCGGTACCCCGGCTTCAAGCAAAGGGTCGTGACCGAGGACGGCGGCATCCACCGGTTCGTCAATCTGTACGTCAACGACGAGGACGTCCGGTATCTGGGCTCCCTGGAGACCGCGGTGAAGGAAGGCGACACCGTCTCCATCCTTCCCGCCGT
>WNGB01006038.1_pt1 | contig 18567 bp, 16 predicted proteins | sample 5400681 | NCBI WGS metagenome assembly WNGB01 (sample SAMN13153367, study PRJNA577476) | soil metagenome | isolation source: 115 cm soil or saprolite under grassland replicate 2 | place: USA:California | collected 2016-06-15 | reverse complement strand
CGTGTCGCCAGCAACTCGTAGTAGCGTCGGATCGACGTCACCTCGATGTCACGCAGGCGGGAGTCCGCGGCGAGTTCCAGCACGCTCCTGCCGCTCGGAGACACCGACACCAGCACGTGCTCCCAGCCCCGTGCCGGCCCGTGCCGCCGCCCCGCCCGGGCGACACTTTCTGCCTCGGCCTCGAGGGCGTCGGGATCCAGCGTCACGAAGGCCTCGAGGTCCGCGGACCGGACACGGAGTGTGCCCGCTGTATCCGCAGGAGACCGCGTGAAGTCCGCCCGCAGGGAGGGGTTCGTCAACAGCCAGCCGAGCGCGGTCGTCAAGTGGGTCTCCGGCGCCCCCGGCAGCACCGCGCCCGAGAGGTAGCCGAGACCCTGCCACGTCAGGAGCACGCTCGACACGTGATGTTCGGCCTCGGCGCCGCCGACGCCGAACGTGGTCGCGAACGCGGTCACGATGTCGGCGGGAGCGAGCCCTTCCTCCAGGCAGCACCACACAAACGCGGCGGGTGTGTTGAAGAGGTGGAGCTCCTGGCGGGACTCGGCGAAGAAGACCCCCTCGTCCTCGAGCAGGAAGAGGCAGACGTCGGGAGTGATCCGGATGTCGGAGGTCATGCCTCGAGCCGGCGCAGCTCGGCCGCGAGGTCGGCCGCGGGCGGGAAGTTCCCGTCCCGCTCGAGGATCACGATCGCCCCTGGTGCCGAAGCCAGCAGCTCTCCGGCGAGGTTCCACACCTCCTCGTCCACAGGCCCCTCGTGACGCACGACCCAGCGGCCGTCCTCGCGCGCCGCGTGCCCCACGTGCACGGCAACGACGCGGTCGGCCTCGATGCACCGGAGCCACTCCCGAGGATCGAAGCGGTGGGTTCGCGCGTTGACGACGAGGCTCGTCAGATCGAGGAGAATGCCGCCACCGGAGTCCTCGCAGAAGCGGTTGAGGAAGTCCGGCTCCGCGACGGCTCCCCGGATCGAGATGTGCGAGGCAATGTTCTCGAGGAGCAGGCGCTTGCGGCACCGCGCCATGATCTCGCGGGCATGCTCGACGACGAGCGCCAGGCTCTCATGCGTGAGCGAGACTGGCTGGGGACAGCCGAGGTCCACGTCACCGGCGCGACAGAAGCCGAGATGCTCGCTGATCCAGAGCGGGTCTGCCGTCGCTACGACCGCGCCGAACCTCTCGAGCTCGGACTGGTCGAGGGGGCCGGGCGTTCCGAGGGAGAGGCGTGAGGTGTGCACAACGAGCGGATACCGCTCGGCGAGGCGACGCAGCGGGGTTCCGTCCAGTCTGTAGAAATGCTCCGCCGTGATCTCGAGGCACTCGAGGCCGGGTGGACGTGAAATTACCCACGAGCCCAGCGGCAAGCGGTAGGCGATGCCGACCTTCGGAGGCGGGAGCGCCGTCGTCAATGATCCTTTGCGCTTAGCGTCCACGTTCAGGCATTGCGAGCGTTCTCATCGGGAGTCAGAGCAGACATCACGATCCGGCCGCGTCACGTCACATGAAGGAATGTCATTCGCTCGTGTCAAAGGTTTTGAGGTCTAGCGGTTCGGCACCGGATACGCTGTGTCGAGCGATTGAAGTTCCTGCGGTGTAAGCGTCAGTGAGAGCGCCACGACGTTCTCCTTGACATGCGCCACCGAACCGGATTCGGGAATGGCGATGACGTTACCCTTGCGGATGGTCCAGGCCAGGGCCACAGCGGCTGCCGAGCAACCGTGTGCTGCGCCGATGCGTGCAAGCGTGGGATCACGCAGCAGGCTGGCGCCGGGCCCCCCGAGCGGAGAATACGCCATTACCGGCATGGCGTGCTGCTCGCACCATGGCAGCAGATCACGCTCTATGCCGCGGTCGCCGAGGCTGTAAGGGAGCTGATTGGTCGCGCAGCGATCGCCGTTTGGAATGCGGAACAGATCTTCCATGTCGCTGACCTTGAAATTGGAAACGCCCCAGGCGTGAATCTTCGCTGCCGAGCGTAAATCTTCAAGCTGGATCACAACGCTGGAGAGATTCGTGACCCCCTTTGGCCAATGCAGCAGATAGAGATCGAGATGATCAGTACCGAGGCGCTTGAGGCTCGCCTCGCAAGCGCGCAGGACTCCGTTTCCCGCGACATGAGTGGGCCACACCTTGGAGACCAGGAATACGCGATTGCGCTGACCAGCGATCGCGCGGCCGATGAATTCCTCGGAGCCGTACGACTCCGCCGTGTCGATCAACGTCATGCCAAGCGAAAGGCCGGTGCGCACGGCTTCTTCTTCATCGGCTTGAGGATGTTTTCCCTTTCCCAGACGCGCCGAGCCTTGGCCCAATGCCGGGACGATAGTGCCGTCGCGAAACTTTACCGTGCGCGCTGTGCCAGTTGACGCTGCGCCAGTGACCGCATCAAGGGCAGCTGCTCCTGTCGGAGCCGCAAACGAGCCGAGTGCCACGCACAGTCCATTGAATTCACGCCGGGTCAGGAATCTCCTATCGTGACTCTTCATACGGTCCCTTACATCACGCCAAGCGTTTTCGGTCGTGAAGTGGGTTCAGCCGGCTAGCGCACGGAAGATGAAGGTTGTAGCCGCGTGATCAAGAACACCTTAGCGGACGTCCCGATCCCAGGCCGCCGCGAGGGACGCGCCGCGCTGCGCGGGGAGACCCGCTACGAAGAGCCGCTCCCGCTGCTTCCGGTGGTCGCTTCTGCCGAGCCAGGCTGGAAGTTCGCAGCCAGCAGGAGCGAGATCGCGGGGACCGCGACACCAGCCTTCCCGATCTTCGTGAGAAATTCCCGCCGGGCGCTCGGCTGGGCAGCCTGCGGGTCTGCTCCCGTTCCGGTCTCTCTCTCGTTCGCGTCGGCCATCGTTGGCTCCCTTGCTGGACGAATGCGATGTGGGTTACGGTGAGTTGGATGAGGCTAGCATATTCCGCGCGATCGGAACAAGCGACGAAAGCGCGCAGAGTGGTTGTGATGTGTCTGCAAGGTCAGGGTTCAAGCGGTCCACCTAATATGGGCAAATATGTGCTCAGTGTTAGCAGGACCTTGCACACGTGGAAGGCTGGCTGGATCATCCAGACGTACGGCCGTTGAAACCGCCTGATTCCGCGATGCCGGTGCCACGACTGGTTCGGGGCGTTCGCATCGTGCCCGACGATTCGGGCGGGACGCTGATCATCAAGACCGGGACGGACTCTCACCTGCTGCCTTTGGGCCAGCAGGTGCGAGATGCGGGCGCGCTCCTCAACCTGCTCGACGGGTCGCAGGACCTCGAGGGCATTGCCCAGGCGACGGGACTCAGCGGCGAGGAGCTGCAGGCTTTTCTCGCCGACCTGCGCCGCTTCAACCTCCTCGACGACGATCATCCCGGGGGACCCTCGCTGATCGTCGACCGGTGCCGCTTTCTCGGCGAGCCTCTTTCCACCGTGACGGCGGGATCTCGCCTCCCTGTTCTGCTCTTTGGGCTGGGAGGGCTGGGCCTGGCCGTGCTGCGGGACCTGCTGCGCACCGGGCGGTTCACGGTGTCGCTATTCGATCCGGCCCCAATCCAGGCCGCCGACGTGGGACCGTTCTACCGGCCAGCGGAGATCGGTCAGGACAAGGCTCACGTCCTGTGGACATGCCTCGCGCCGCGAACCCGCGGCTTCGTTCGACGGATCGGGCCGGGGCGCTCGCCTCACGATCCCGTCGAGGCGACGCTCGCGCCCATCATCGACGCCGTCAGAGCCGTGGTTTCTAGCGACCAGGCGCCCGAGATGGCCCTCGCGGTGGCCAGCGCTTGCCGCCGCGCGCGGGTGCCGCTGCTCGTGGCTGACACGACCGAGGGCGGAGCCGTCATCGCTCCGGTGTCGAGCGGCTTCGAGCCCGAGCCCTCCGGCGGCTGTGTCCTCTGTGCGCATCAGCACCGTGCCGAGCGCGATCCCTTCGAGGCGGCGCTGGCCCGATATCTCGAGAGACGCCCTGACGTGCGGGCCGGCTGGCGTCACCCGCACGACGTGGCCGCGCTGTCGACCCTCTCGAAGTTCGTCGTGCTGGCCCTGAGCGGCGCCCTCGAGGTCGACGCTCCGTCCCGCACCGGCCCGGGCCGCCTGATCCACGTCGACCTTGCGCGGCCGGCCGTGCGTCTCGAGAGCGTCTCCCCGCACCACAGATGCCGACGATGCTACCCGCTGGCGGACGGGGACCTCCGTGGACTCCGGCACGCCACGGAAGCCGAGTGGACGGAGAAGTATCACGCCGACCCGACGCCGCCAGACGATCTCGCCGCCGTCTGGCAGCGGCTGCGCCCGCTCGTCGGTGATGACCACGGGATCTTCCGGACGCCGTCCTATCCGACGTCGCGGCGCCGTCAGCGTTTGCTGGGGTTCTGCAGGGCCCGCGGCGGCGATCCGGAGACGACCACCATCGTGAATGCCCATCGGGTCGTCACGAGCCGCCCCTCCCTGGCCAAGACGAGGGTCACGTCGATCGTGACCGAGGGCCTCGACTTCGAGAGCGTCGCCAAGGCGGGGGCCCTGTCCCTGATCGAGGGCCTTGAGCGGCTCTTCGCCCTCGAGTACTGTGATCCCGGGCGGATCGTGCACTGCCGGTACACCGCCGTCGCCGCCGACGCCCTGGACCCGCGTCGCTTCCCGCTCTATGCCTCCGAGCAGTATGACGATCCCGAGTTTGGGCTTCGCCGATTCGATCCGGACGCGGAGATACCGTGGGTCTGGGGCATGGCGCTCGGCGCCGAGCGGCCGGTGCTCGTGCCGGCGGATCTGATCTACACGTCCACGTCCCCCACGCGCATCTACAAACCGACCAGCAACGGTGCAGCCTGTCACACGAGCTTCCACCATGCGGTCCTGAATGGCATCTACGAGGCGATCGAGCGGGACGCGCTGATGATCGTGTGGCTGAACCAGCTGTCGATGCCGCGGGTGGAGCTGGCGCCGGGCGATCCCGACCCCTTCTCGGCGCGCCGGAGCTGGGCGGCCCTCGCCTTCGACTGCGAGCTGGTCGACATCACGAGCGACCTCGGCATCCCGGTGTTGCTCGGGCTCCTCCGCGACCGGCTGAACCCGGACTTCCTCCTCGTCGATCCGGTGGCGTCGCTCGATCCGGAGACCCTGCTCGGCAAGCTCTACAAAGAGCTCGTCCAGTTCTGTCAGCCGTATTTTCTCAACGAGCACGCCTACCGGACGGCTGCGACCCCGAGCATGGACGCGAACCTCGTCGTCGAATTCCCGGATCATCTCGGCTTCTATCAGGCGCGCGAGAAGCATGCCGAGGTGGCGTTCTTGACCGGTGCCCCCGAGCGCCGGGCGTTCGGAGACGGTCCCTACGGGCCGCCCGGTCTGGGCGTGCGCCAGGCCATTGACGAGCTCGTGTTCCGGCTCGGCCGCAGCGGACACGAGGTGATCGTGGTGAACTGCACCGTCCCCCTGCTGAGGGGCCTCGGACTGTGCGCCGTCAAGGTCCTGATCCCGGGCCTCCAGGCCTTGAACGCCGGCCACCGATATCGCGTGCTGGGCGGGCGTCGGGTGCTCGAAGCTCCCCGGCGGATGGGTTTGGCCGATCGGGACCGAACGCTGTCCGAGCTGAACCCTTGGCCGCATCCTTTCTGGTAAGAGCAGGGAGGTCCCCGTGCCGGATCCGGCGTACTACGTGTCTCCGTACTGCGTGGCGCATCCGCTGTCCGACGGGACGGGGATCCTCCTGGTCCATGGACTCTACGGCAGTCGATTCGAGCTCTCCGCCGATCTTCTGACGCTCGTCGGCCAGATCCTGCACGGCGTACCCCCGAGCGCGGCCCTCGCGGGAAGCTCGGATGACGCCCGGGAGGCGATCCAGGCGCTGATCGCCGAGCGGGTCCTCATCGAGGGCGACGAGTTCCGGAAGCTCGGTGGAGACGCCGCCTTCCGAAATCGGCTCGACCCCATCGCGCTCGCTTTCCACCGGGGATTCAACATCGGCGGGTATTTCCCGGACACGCTCGACCGGGCGCACCCGCCGGCCATCGACAAGGAGGCCCGGGATTCCCGCTCGATCGACCTCGCGTCGGAGACAGTGGCCGGGTTCCCCACGTCCCTCGAGCAGTGTCTTGCCGGGCGGCGGTCGATCCGCGCCTACGCCGTGCGCCCGATGGAGAAGGAGGATCTTGCGCACTTCCTCCGGTCCACGGCCCGAGCATTTGCCGTGATCGAGACGCCCGATCTGGGACGCCTCTCGATGCGGAACTATCCGAGCGGCGGCGCCCGCTATCCGCTCGAGGTGTATCCCGTCGTCTACGACGTGCGATCCGTGGAACCCGGGATCTACTACTACCATCCGTTTCATCACCGGCTACTCGCGATGGACAGCGAGGCGGTGTACCGCGACCGCCTCCAAGACGCCGTGCGGTGGGCGATGGGACGCCCGGCCGACAGTCCCGGTCATCCCGCCGTGCTGCTCGTGGTCACGGCCGTCTTCGCACGCACGTGCTGGAAGTACCGGGGGATCCCGTATCATCTGATCCTCCAGGAAGTGGGGGCTCTTTACCAGACGATGTACCTGGCCGCGACGGTGCTCGGATTGGCCCCGTGCGCCGTCGGCGCCTTCCCGGAGTTGGCGATCGACGAGCTCTTGCAGCTTGATGCCCGCGACGAAGCCCAGGTCGGGCTCTTCGCTCTCGGTGTCCCCGCCGAGGCCGGCGACCCTCGGCCGGCCCTCGTGGTTGACGACGTGCGCCTCCTCGAAGGCTCGCCGTTCTCGCCGAACGCGCACCGGCGGAGCGTGGAGCTCCGTTTTCGCGACGGCCGCGCCGAGATCATCGATCTCGCGCGTTTCGGTGTGAAGCGCCACCCTGACGGGCGCGTCTTCTGCTCGGTGATGCGCGGACGCCACGAGGCGGAGCTTACTCACGAGATGGCGGCGCGTCTCACAGAATGGCTGGCCCGCCACGGAGCGCGGGCGGACACGGACGACGCCGATCGGGCACGCGGCTCGGGCTGAACGCTTGGCTCAGCGGAAGGGACTTGCGCCTCCGTCTGGTGCCCGCCGCCGCGCGCCGAGCTGCCTCGCGTGTTTCGTGACCCTCCAGAGAGGAGAGAGCAGATAGTCACACAGCAATTTGATGGGGACGTAGAGCCCATGCAGCCATGGCGGGAGGGAGACGAGACGCATATGCTCGATTCCGGGGGTCGTCACGGTGCGAACCACGTAGCGTAGGCGATCCCCCGATCGCTCCCGCACGCGGAGCAGGAACCTGGTCACACGCCCGTGGGTGTCCGCCGGCGGGCCGGCCTGGAAGAGGCGATGGGCCACGTGGTCCACGAGCGCGAGAGCCGTCCGGTCGCCCTCGAGGTCGCGACGGATGCTCGGGGGGAGCTCCATTCCAAGCACTCGACCGGTCAAGCCCAGGCCGACGAGGAGCATGCGCCCGCAACCCTGATCACACGCTCGCGCCAGTGCCGACTCGAGATCGATCCGCGGATGGCGCTCGATCAGGCCGGCGAGGTCGCAGATCCACCGAAGCTGAGACCACTCGTGCTTCGAGCCGTGGACGCTCAGCAGTACGAGGAGATCCTCGTGGGCCAGGCTCAGGATCTCCCGGCCCAGCATGGGCACCGGCTTGGCACGAGCCCAGAGCCCCGGATAGTCGAGTGCGACCGCGAGGGCCGATGGCGCGATGGCCCAGTGGGGCTCGACGACGACCTGGTCCGACTCGCGAACGAAGGCATACTCGCACTGATAACGCCGATGCGCCCTGTCCTCGGCGGCCGTCATCGGTCGTCCGGTCGTGCGCTCGGTGAGCTCGCGGAATCCCGACTCCGTGAGCGTGTGGCACACGGCCGAGAGGTCGTCTTCACGCACGAGAATGTCCAAGTCGCCCGCGCGCCGCAGCGAGGGGTCGCCGTACGCCACCGCGCTGAGCACAGGTCCCTTGAACGGGATGGCCGCCACCCCATGATGCCCGAGACCCTCGAGAAGATCCGTGAGGACGCGGGCGAGCTGCTCATTCCGCGCTCGATTGTTCCTCAGGTGATCCTGGAGCGTCTCCTGGAGCTCGTCCGGGATGCCTGAGGAGACCTGACCCAGGGCGCGGGCGAGGAGCGGGCTCATGCCATGGGCGAGCGCGGTGCGCACCAGATAGGTCCAGTCGATCTCCTCTCGGAGGAGCGCTTCGATGCGCAACATGTGGGCGGCGGTCTGAGGCCGTCCACACCAGAGGAGGAGCGCGATCTCGGGCCGGACGGCATTGGACAGGGGACAGGGGAGGTGGGAGGTGTGCATTACTGACGGTGGTTCACCGAGGCGCGGGACGAAGCCCGGATGGGTCCGTCAGCCGTGGCCGCAACGTACTGCGAACGCCCCGTGAACGTGGGCCCGGCGCTGGCGATGACCGCGATCTCCACCGTGTTGCTCGGGGCTTCGCAACTCCTCACTGAGGTGGCCTCTGGCGGGTGGGCCACCGGTCGCGACGGTGTGCCGGGATCGCAGGGCAGTCAGGATCCTCGCGCTGCAGACGCAAGCGCGTCACAGCCAATATTGCCAATGGCCTGAGTAGAGCACGTAAGCTGCAAGCAATCCGTTGGTGACTGCGTGCGCCACGATGCAGTCCGGCAGTGTGCCGGTACGGACCATCCACCAGTTGTAGATGATGCCGGCGAGCAGTCCGACGTCCCAATAGGAGCCATGCTCGGCAGCAAAGAGCGCCGCTGTCACCCAGAAGGAGTAGAGCGTATAGGCACCCAATCGGACGGCCTGAAAGTCCGGCTGGATGAGCCAGCGCATCAGCCAGCCGCGCCAGAACAGCTCCTCGAGGACCGGCACGAGCAAGACGGAACCAAGTATCCGAAAGGCGATAAACACTAGGTCAGTCTTGACGTCGTGTGGAATCGAGCTCCTGGCTGAACCGACCAGCGAGTTGTCAAACAGCCAGTGGCTCCGATACGCGGGCCAGAGCACGTCAGGTGCGACCCATAGCACAAACACGGCGATGCCTACTCCGATGCTGCCAAGCCAGTTCCCGGCGCGGAACGAGACGAGGTGACGCGAAAAGGCCGCCACCACCAGACCAACGACAACGACCCGAACCGGATACAAGAGACCGGGAGAAACAGGGAGCCAATGCGCCAATGCGATAAAGACCATAAATGCTGCAAATGGAACGACGTAGGGCGCGGCAGGATGTTTGATTATAGGACTGTTCCTGTAAGGCTATCGGCCGCCAGCGTTTGACTGTTAGCGACGACCGTCGCCAGGATCTGGTGGAGATTTCTGGGCGGGTCTGTGGAATCACTGGTATACCTTGCTGCCTCTAGAAGGTCTTGCTCCTCCGCCTCCATGCTGCAAACGATAGCCCAGCGAGAGCCGGGATCGCGAACAAAAGTGTGCCGAGATCGGAGACTGCCGTGATCGTTGCAAGGTTGAAGGTCTTGGGACCGCCAGTTGCATCGTTCGCCGACGTGGAGAGACCAATGCGAAGTGCGGCGGCAGCCATCGGAGGTGCCAGGGCAATCCATTCTGCTAGACACTGCCGTTTGCGTGCGCCACCCGTTCGCACAGTGTCGCAAACTGTTCGGTCACGCTGGCCCACCCGAAATCCTGACGCACCCGCGCCGCCGCCGTTTCACCGAGCCGCCGCGCCGTGGCGTGATCCTGCAGGAGCCTCACCACAGCGGTCGCGAAGGACCGAGCGTCATCAGCGAGGAGCAGTTCCACCTCATCCCGGACCGGAAGCCCCTCGGCGCCGATACGCGTGGAGACGATGGCCTTCTCCATCGCCATCGCTTCGAAAATCTTGAGGCGAGTACCGCCGCCCACCCGCAAGGGCACCACCACGATGGCGGAGCGTTCAAGGTACGGGCGTACGTCGGGCACGGTCCCGGTGACTGCGACGCCGGGTATCCGAGATGCCAGTTCTTGTACGTCAGGCCTCGGATCCCGGCCCACAATCGTGAGCTGTACGTCGGGGATCTGGTCGCGTACCAGCGGCAGGATGTCCGTACAGAACCAGGTGACCGCATCACTGTTCGGCATCCAGTCCATTGATCCGACGAAAACGATTTCCGTTGGAACTGTCACCACGGTGGGCGACGGGTGAAAAAAGTCGACGTCGACACCGGTTGGGATCGCCGATACCGAAGTGAGACCGTAGCCGTCACGAAATGTGTCGCGGTCAAGCTCCGACACTGCAATCACGTGATCGAACCGGCGGCACTCGCGTTGCTCAAAGACCCGCATGCGACGCCATTGCTCGCGCATGTACGCGCGCATGACGAAGGACCGAGCCACCTGCGCATGTCGCGCCCAGATGGCGGCTTCAACGTTGTGCTGGAACAGTACCGCGGGAACGCTCAGCCCTACGGGGACATTGACCGCCGGAACGAGGAAATCACACACGACAAGATCCACTCGACGATCGCGCACAGCGCGGGCGATCGCATCGCGCATCGCCGGCGAGCGGAACCTAGCGACGGCGTAGGGCAGCCGCGAGGCCAGGTTGCGAAGCAGAGCCGCATAGTAGGCCGGCGTTCCCTTCGCGGGCGGAGAGAAGGGGACAATAATGAGCTCGTCGCTATACTCGCGCGCTTTAATCCACGCGTCTGGTGCAGCGGTGCCGTCGTCGAGCGTCAGGTAGGTCACTTGAGCGTGCTCACGCAAGCCGCGTAGCATGTGATACGTGCGGATCTTCCCACCCTTGTCGAGGGGGTGGAGCAATTCGGTCTTGAGCCAGAGGATCCGCATACGTGCTGGGCGGAGAGCGGGCGTCGTCAAACGTGCAACCGAGAATCGACGGACTGCTCAGGCGTGCTCGGTGTCAGAGACTCTTCCCGGGTAGGCGTCTTGGCGCCGGCTACTGTCAAGATCCGCGGCTTGCATGTTCATGTAATTTCTACCAAAATCACTCTGACAACGGTAGTAGTATAGGGCTCGAGGACGAAGGGATCAAATGTCATGCAGAATCTGAAGCACCTGAATCGAGTCTCCACCGGAATCAGCTATCTCCTGCAACGTGACCGGGTGTGGGGCCAGCCGGTCTTCTTCACGATCGAAACGATCAATGCGTGCAATTTCCGGTGCATCTATTGTCCGCAGAGCGATCAGGAGCATCACTTCATCAATGGGCGAGGGATCATGGCCCTCGACGATTTCAAACGCATCATCGCGAACCTCCGCTCGTGCTTCGATGTGCGCATCGTCTCGCTGCACCGAGACGGCGAGCCTCTGTTGAACAAGCGACTCGAGGAATACATCCGCCATTGTACGGACCTCGGCATTTACGTCACCGTGTCCTCGAACTGCTCCTTGATCAGCGACGACCGGGCCCGGGGCTTGGTCGGTGCGGGGTTGCGGATGGTCGGCACGGACTTCTGTGCCGATGCCGCGCTCTACGAACGACTTCGCGCGAAGGGGATCTGGAAGGAAACCTTCGCTGGTATCCAACGCTTGCTCCGCGCGGCGGCCGAAGCCAAGGCTGATTTTCGGGTCGTCATCAAGGACCTGGCAACGCACGGCCGCCCGGCGCAGGAAGCGAAAGGCCTGATCGAACAGACCCAGCAGTTGTTCGCCGAGTGGCAGGAACGTGTCACCGTCATGCCCGTGTACTTCCACAACGCTCTCGGTGAAAGCCTCGTAAACTTGAGCGGCCCCAACGCGACACCCAACGGAGGTGTGTACACGCTCTGTCATCAGCCCTGGGTGAATTTCACCGTGGATTTTGCTGGCCGTGTGGTCGGATGCTGCCGCGACCTGCGAAGCGAGTATGCGCTGGGGAACCTTTTGGAACAGCCAGCGAGCGAGATCTGGAACGGCGAACGAATGATGCAGTTGCGGAGAGCTCTCTCGGAGAAGCGACCGGAGGCCATCAACATTTGCAAGGCCTGTGATGTTCCCTGGCACGGTTCATATTCTGGGCGGACCCCGCTGGAGAAAGTGCGGAACTTCTTCTTCGCCGGGGCGTGGAAGCGGTAGCTCGTCCTGCGTCGCGCAGGAGAAGACTCACTGCCATATGTGGCCGGAGTAGAGCTCCTCAAGGGCGCGGATGCTTGGCCAGCGCTCGGTAGGCAGGACAGTTCCAGAGTCGCCGCTCCACCTCCGCCGCGTAGGAACGAAAGAGCGGGCCGCCCACCCCGCCGTAGCGCGATTGGAGTTCCGCGTCCTGAATATCCTCGGGAAGATCAGCGGCATCCGGGAAGAAGTCGTCGACGCGAAAGCCGTCGGCGAGGCGCTCTTGGATCGCCCGCGCCGCGGCATCGTCGCCTGTGGCGAGGAGAGCGAATGTCGTGCCGGCGCGATCGGCCATGAGATCGCCGAACGAGAAGCCGCTGCCCCCGCCGGCGTCGAGCTCTTCCTTGAAGAGGCCGATGGCGTCGCTGGGAGCCTGGGCCGAGAGCACAGTGAGCGCCGCGCTCACGAAGAAGTGCTTCGTCCAGTCGTCGCGCCCGCGCAGAGTGGCCCGGGCGAGGGGTGCCGCGCGCGGCCAGTCGCGCCTCTCCACGACCTGGCCGACGAGCCCCTCCAGTCGCGGATGACCGAGCAGGACACCCAAGGCGAGGAGTGCGGCCCGGTTCTCGAGCACTGGGGAGCTCGTTGTCGATCGCTCACGGGCCCACGCGAACGCCACCTCGACTGCTGCCCCAAGTCGCTGCTCGCCATTGGGAAGGTGCGGAGCCGCCTGCAGTAGGCGCTCGACGTGCGATCTCACCGCGAGCCGCATCTCCTCGTTCGATCGTTCGCCCCAGATGAAGCTGGCCAGCAGACGCGGTGGGAGCTCCATTCGGCCATAGGTCACGGTCACCTTGCCGGGGTCGATGTCGAGCCGTTCCACACCGGCCAGGACCGGGCGCGCGCGTCGCTCGGTCTGGATGAGAGCGGTGAGGATCGGGGAGAGCCAGCGCAGAGATGCCCCGGGCAGGGTGAGACGGCCGACGCGCAGGTGCGGATCACCGAGGGTCAACTGGCCGTTGGCGATCGCCACCCGCGCGCCGGCCACGAGGTTCAGATAGCGGATACCCCCGGGCCAGCGAAACGACAGCGAGAGGGTGGCCGCCTGTGGCGATTCGAGGTCGATGCGTGCCGTGGCGCGCCCATCGCTGAACACGACGGGGAGCCCCCAAGCGAGGAGCAGGTCGAGGTCGCGGCTCGCCAGACTGACGGTGCGTGTCTCGACGGGCGCGAGTCTGTTGGGGTTCTCACGGCGCAGGATCCCATAGAGCCGGCGCTTCTCCTCGGAAGTGACGGCTGGGCTCTCGCGGACCAGCGGCTCGCGCTCGGAAACGGCGAGGAGTCCGATCCCGGCCACGATTGGCGCGGCGAGGGGCAGCACTAGGAGCATCATCAAGGTATAGCGCCAGGCGATGCGCCCGCCCAGCCAGCCGAGGGCTACGGCCACACCGGCCCCACAACCGATGATCGGAAGGAAGAAATCCGAGGCCCCCGGCCATTGCCAGCCGATCTCGCGCGTGAGCACGAGACCCGTGATGACCAGGCTTCCCGCTCCCGCCGTCGCGGCTAAGAGCAGCCCTCGAGCCCGATCGCCCAGCGCCCGTGGCACGGAGAGCACGGCGAGGATCCCCACCGGCACGAAGCGTAGGACTTCTACCAGCGCATATGCAGCAAGGGCCAGAGCCACGGTGCGGATGCGCGCGCCAGTCCGGAGATCGAACAGTCCTGCTCCGGGAACACCGGCTCGACCCGCCTGCAACAGAAGCGATGCCGACAGGAGGCTGGCATACACGATCAGCGCCAGTCGTGCCACCCATCCCGCGCGGGGAGAAGGAAAGGATACCGAGGCCACAGATCGAGTATAGGTCTCTCCGACGGGACTTCGCGCGATCCCCCGCAGACGTGGCCTGGCGGCTCTGTGTCCGGCCGTCAGACCTCAAGGCGTTCGTCGGGATTGACCCCGCCGCCCTTGAGGGTCAGGCGGAGCCCGTGACTCGGACGTGGCGACGACGGGCCCTGCGGCCGGGCGCCGAGCATGCCCTGGCCTCGGTCGGCGCGAACGGGCGGAGCGTCCTGGGGCTAGCCGCAGAGACGCGACGGCGGAACGTCGCCGTCACGTCGATCACCCATTTTTACCGCCTGCTGACGACGCACTTCTGCTGCGTCTGGACTCTGGCGCTCAGGACGCCAGAGTCCACCCCGCGCTCGCCCACCTGGAGACCGACGCCCCCCGAAGATCGATGTCGTCCTGGACGTCCTGGAGCGGATACTGGCCATCTGCTGCTCCAGGATCTCTTGCCGGTCGTCACGTCGCCAGCCGCTCGTGGAAATGGATCTTCATCGACCGGCGGGATTATACGCGGGCCGGCGGCGCGGCAGACCCGTGTGGCTCAGGGCGTTGCGCCGGACGCCGCATAGTCCGCCGAGACCCGCGGGGAGAGTGCCGTCGCGGCCGCCAGATCGGCGTCCCCACTGGCCATGTCGCCCGCCTTTCGCTTGGCGAGGCCGCGTCCGTAGAGGGCCAAGGCACTTCGAGGGACGAGACGCAGGGCCGCGTCGTAGTCGACGAAAGCCCTGGCAGGCTGGTCCTTCTTGAGATAGATCAGCCCGCGGTTGACAAGAGCGTTGGGTAAATCGGGCTGGAGCCGTAGGGATTCGTTGCAATCTGCCAGGGCTTCTTCCAGCTTTCCGGCCACGGCGCGCGTGTAGCACCGATCATTCCAGGCGCCGGCGTCTTTTGGACGCAGCTGGATCACCCGGCCGAGGTCCTCGATCGCCTCGACATAGGCCCCCTTCGTGCGGAGAGCAACGGCACGCGCGTTGAGGGCCAACAGGTCGCTCGGGTCGAGTCTGATCGCGTCGGTGAGCGCCGTGATCGCCTCATCCACCTTCCCGCGACGCACCAGCGCCACGCCTTGACCCACATACGCTCGTCCCAGACGCGGGTCCATCTGCAGCGCGTCCTGAAACTCTGAGAGCGCGTCCGCGTCCCTCCTGAGCTCCAGGAGGGCGAACCCAAGGACTATCCGCGCCTCGATGAGTCGAGAGTCGAGCGCCTTGGCGGTCCGGAGCTCTCGCACCGCATCCTCGAGGCGACCGGTGCTGGCGTAGACACGGCCCAGCGTCGCGTGCGGCGGCGCCACCGTCGCGTCGAGCCTGATGGCCTCGTGCAGAGCCGCCTCGGCTTCCTGCGGCTTCGCCTGGTGCAGCAGCGTTTCCCCGCCACGCGCGAAGGCCGCCGCGAGCGGGTTGGGCTCGCCGCTTGCGTGGCCCTCGGCGTAGATGGCGCTCCACGCCCGCCGCGTCTCCGGAGTCAGGCTCGTCACCCCTTGTGAGAAATCGAAGTCGCGGGTCAGACGGAGGATCCTGGTCATCTGGTCGTCGAACCTGTCCGCGGTCCCGTTTCGCATCACCGACTCCACGTTGCTGGCGGGATGGAAAGCGCCGAAGAGATGCGCCAGCTCGTGCGACAGAATCGCCTGCGCCGTGGCCTGGTCCGCAGGGGGTGTCCCGCATCCCGAGGTGACGAGGGCGTATCGGTCGAACAGCCATGTCCAGCCAGCCTTGTTCCCCTCGCACCGGCCGCTAAAGGCCACCACGAGGTCTCCACGCCCTGGCGGCACGTCGGCCATCAATTTGCTGATCTGGCGCACCCGGTCCCCCCGAAGGGCCGCTGCCCACGGGACGATGTCGAGCAGGACGAAGCGGATCCGGAAGGTTTTCTCGTAGAGCGCCGACACCGCGGCGACGTTCGTCCGCAGATTGCCTTCCCAGTTCGGCTGGGCCCGATAGGACCCATCCGGAGCCGCGCGTATCGTGAGCGTGCGAACATCGGCCGGCTGCGCCTGCGCCGGACTCACGCCGGCAAGGCCCACGGCGAGCAGGATTGCGGCAGCCAGCAACGCGATCGCGCTGGCCGGCGACGGGACACCAGCATCGGGGAATGCGGCGAGGTGGGCTTCGAAACGCTCGTGGTCATTCATGAGTCAGTCGCCTGGCAAGAGCTATCTTCCACTGTACCCCGATATCGTGGCGACGGCAGTGCCTTCTGGATCAACCGGTCGGCGCGCAGCTGGAGAACTGCGGGATCGTGAGCCTGAGGCCCTTCGCCGTCTTGAGCTCGAACTTCGTCGGCTGCTCGACCGGCAGGTCCGTGGGCTCGGCGCCTTTGAGGATCTTGTCGCGGCTATCCATCGTCGCGATCGGGGATCTCGACGTGGGATTCTCCGGAACACAGGAAAAGCCGTACGGGCGTGATCAGCACGCCCGTACGGCTTCGTCTCAAGTACCCCTCGCCGCTCCGCCTCGCAGAGCCAACTCGCGCTGCTTGGCCTTAGGCGCTTCCCGGGTCCGGTGCTGCGGTTCCTCGACCGGTCAGACGGCGACGGCGAGAGCCCTCTGTGACCGCCTCCGCCGCCACGCTCCGCCGAGTCCCACCAGTGCCGTACCTACCATCAGGAGGGTCGTGGGCTCCGGTACCACTCCTGGAGAGGTAACATCCACGGGCCCGGTGAAGCCAGCGCAGCCGGTGACGGTCGCGCCGCAGAGTATGTCGGCGACGAAGATGTTCCCGTCGGCATTCGGGTTGTCCAGCTGATCAATCGTCGCATTGGTAACGGTAAAATGGAGATCATTGATGTTCGGAGTGGATCCGCCATTGCAGCTAGCATCAGTCGTGCATTTGACCGCGGCGGTGAAATCCCCGGTGCCGTCGGCATGAATCGGAGGTTGATTGGTGAGTCCCGTGAGGCCCCCCGGGATGGCCACGACCACGGTGTCCAGCGTGGCGGAGATGCCTGTGATTGTGGAGCCGGCCACGCTGTCGTTGAACACAAAGAGGGCTCCGCCCCCCGCTCCTGTCTCCACGAACCTACTCCCGCTGTTCAGCACCACGTCGAAAAGGACCGACGTCCCGGACTGCGTCAGCGTTACGGTGCCGAAGATCGTCCCGGCGGGTGGACACCCGGTCGAGATATGGCAACTGGTGAGGTCAAACGTGACGGCCTGGGCAGGGGTCGCTGTCGCTATCAGGGCCACCCCCAGTGCCAATACCATCCATGCGCCTGCCGCGTACCTTTTCAACATCACTTCCTCCATTGGTAAAGGTTGGCCACCACAGGGGGTTTAAGAATCTTATGCTTGCCGGTGAGGGCTATCAGCATCTCTCGTGCCAATGATTCGGAGAACAAGAATCACCTAATCTCAACTATTTACGCATTTCTATTCCTTCCATCTGTGAAAACTTCTGCTTGAAAATTAGCGTCGAACTACTATGCAGTAAATTGCCTACTGACGCTTCGCCTCAAGATCCTTTCAATTCGTTTTTTTCGGTGAAGCTTTTCGGTGAAGCTGATGGGGCGGGGGCCAGAGCCTGCCTCAGTACGCGAGCCCGAAGTGGTACTGAACGACCGCTTTCCCTGGGAGCCACGTGGCGCTCCTCGTAGGCGAGCCTGCCGCCCCTAGTACACAACGCGCTTGTGGGTCAGCCTAGGGTGTGAAGATGCGCGGGTCGTCGGGAGCCGCTTCCTTGGCGGTCTGGGCGGCGACCTTTGGGCGTTTGGACAACGATGATGCGATGTATTTCACCACTAGAGGAATCTTAAGGCATTCCAGGTAATTACGAGCCGATCTCCGGATATGCTTACGCAGAAGGCTGCGCCGGAGCGCCCGCACGCAGGGCGAGGGCCGCTCCAAGAGCTGCGTTGATCAATCTTACGGGCCTCCACTACTGGATCTCGGCCAGAGCCTTTCTCGCCTCTTCCTTTCCAGCGAAGTTCACCGGCGAGTTAATCGCCGCGGTCAACGCTTTACGGGCGCCCTGTTTGTCTCCAGCTTTCAGCGACGCCAAGCCGAGATGGTACTGGACGACGGGCTGGTCCGGCAGCTTCGCAGCGCTTTCCTTGAGCAAGTCCGCGGCTCGCTGGTACACGCCGCGCTTGTAGAGTATCCAGCCCAGCGTGTCCGAGATGTAGGGGTCGTCGGGGGCCGTTTCTTTGGCGCGCTGGGCGAGCTCGAGCGCCTTTTCCTGGTTACCGCCGTGCTCCGAGTAGAGCACGGCCAGATTGTTCGCGGCGGGCGCGAACCGCGGGTTCAATGTCAGGACCTTCTCGAAGGCCTGCTGCGCCTTCTGTATGTCTCCCTTGCTTTGATAGACAACGCCAAGCGTCATTTGTGCGGGGACGCTCTGGGGATTCACCTTGAGGGCTTCGTTTAGCTTGGTCAACGCTTGATCGTAGCGCTGCGATGTCCCATAGATCTCAGCAAGTTTCACGTAGGCATCAATGAGGGTCGGCTCCAGCTCGATAGCCTTCAGGAAGGCGCCTTCGGCCCGGTCAGGCTCGCGCCGACCGAGATACACGATGCCGAGTAGCCATTGGAGACCTCCGGACTTCGGTACGAGTGCGATCTGCTTCGTGAGGCGGGCTACGGCGACATCGGGCTGTTTTTCCCCGATGTCCATGGCCACGAGCTCCCGCATGGGCTCGAGGTAGGCGGGCGCGAGGGCAAGGGCGGTTTCGAATTCATGCTTCGCTTCCGCGGGTTTCCCTAGGGCCCCAAGCGCGCCACCGACCAGATAGGGTCCGCGTGGATCCTTTGGCGCGAGCACGACAAGTCTACGGTACGTCTCGGTGGCCTTCGCCGCTTGACGATTGGCCAGATAGGCGGTGCCCAGGAGCA
>WNGB01017968.1_pt1 | contig 18568 bp, 20 predicted proteins | sample 5400681 | NCBI WGS metagenome assembly WNGB01 (sample SAMN13153367, study PRJNA577476) | soil metagenome | isolation source: 115 cm soil or saprolite under grassland replicate 2 | place: USA:California | collected 2016-06-15 | reverse complement strand
CCGAACGAGGCGCTCGAAGCGCTGGGAGACTCTGGCGCTCCCGGCGGAGTAGCCGAACTCAAAAAGAATCTCATCGATCGGCCAAACTGCCGGCTGGAAAACGGAGAAGCCCACAAGCCGAACGGTACAGGGAGACTCCGCGGTCGAGACGATGAACGCGATCCTCAAGGAGGAGCCGCCCGAGGCCTCGACCGCTCAGCCGGGCCTTTCTCCGGCAGTCGATAGGATCGTCCGCCGGTGTCTCGAGAAGCGACCGGAGGAACGCTTCCAGTCCGCCAAGGACATTGCCTTCGCGCTGACGGAGGCGGTGTCCGCCCCGGCAGCTTCGGCGCCCTCCAGCCGGCCGGAGGTTCCGCCCGTCAGCCGCACGCGTCTCGCCGCGGTTGCAGCGATTCTGCTGGCCGTTCTTCTGGCGCTGGCCGCTCTCCATTTCGGCCGCGTCCGAAGCAGGGCGCCCCGGCAAGCCAGCGCCGGCCCCTCGATCGAGTCGCTCGCGGTGCTGCCGCTCGAGAATCTTTCGAAAGATCCGGAGCAGGAGTACTTCTCCGACGGAATGACCGAGGAGTTGATCACGAACCTCGCGCGGATCAGGGCGCTGCGCGTCATCTCCCGGACTTCCGTGATGGGCTACAAGGGAACGAAGAAGCCTCTCTCGTCGATCGCACGGGAGCTCGGCGTGGATGCCGTCGTGGAAGGCTCGGTGATGCGCTCCGGAGAAAAGGTCCGAATCACGACGCAGCTGGTTCACGGCGCGACAGACCGTCACCTCTGGGCCGAGAGCTACCAGCGTGACCTGCGCGACGTCCTCACGATGCAGACGGAGGTCGCTCGGGCCATCGCCCGGGAGATCGAGGGGAAGTTGACGCCTCAGGACGAGGCGCGGCTTTCGAGCGCCCGGCCGGTCAATCCGGAAGCGCACGAGCTGTACTTAAAGGGCCGTTACGCGTTGAACAAGCAGACGGAAGAATCGATCCGAAAGGCGATCGACGATTTCCGCCAGGCGATTGAGAAGGACCCGACGTTCGCGCCGGCCCACGCCGGTCTCGCGGACTCCTACTCCTCCCTGCGGAGCGTCTATGCTGCGCCGAAGGACGTCATGCCCCAGGCGAAGGAGGCGGCGCGCAAGGCGCTGGAGCTGGACGACAAGCTTGCGGAGGCGCACGTCTCGGAGGGTCTCGTCAAGTTCTACTACGACTTCGACTGGGCGGGCGCCGAGAAAGAATTCCAGCGCGCGATCGAGCTCAATCCGAACCTGGCGGAGGCTCACGACGCATACGCTCAGTATCTGGCTGGAATGAACCGCTCCGAGGAAGCCATTGCGGAGGTCGAGCTCGCCCGGCGACTCGATCCTGTGTCGCTCGTCGTTCTGGCAGACTCGGCTTGGGTCTTCTACTGCGCTCGGCGATACGACCGGGCGATCGAGGAGTGCCGCAAGGCGCTGGAGCTCGACGCGAATTTCTCGCCGGCCTACATCTTCCTCGGCCTCGCCTACGAGAAGAAGGGCCGATTCTCCGAGGCGGTTGCGGCGCTCGAGAAAGCGATACAGCTCGACACCAGCCCCACGGCCCTGGAGATGCTGGGAGGCGCCTACGCCGCGTGGGGAAAAAAAGGCGAGGCGAAGAAAGTTTTGGATTCTTTGACCGAGAGGGCCGACCGGCGTTACGTCTGCCCCTATGAGATCGCCACGGTCTACGTCGGCCTCGGAGACAAGGACTCCGCCTTCCGGAGTCTCGAGAAAGCCGTGGAAGAGCGCGCGGACTGCATACCGTGGATCAAGGCCGACTCCAAGATCGACCCGCTGCGCTCTGACCCGAGGTACAGGGATCTGATGCGTCGCCTCGGTCTGTCGCCGTAGCGGAAAAAGATGAGGAGGAAAGACTGACTCTAGCGCCCGGCTCGCGACTGGGTTCCTACGAGATTTTGTCGCCGCTTGGCGCCGGCGGGATGGGGGAGGTCTACCGAGCGCGCGATCCGAGCCTCGGGCGCGAGGTCGCGATCAAGACGCTCCCGGCGGGACTCGTGGCGGATCCGGAGCACCTGGCGCGGTTCGAGCGTGAGGCCCGGCTGCTCGCCTCGCTCAATCACCCAGGAATCGCGACGATCCACGGCATCGAGCGCGGGCAAGAGGGTCCCTTCCTCGTTTTGGAGCTGGTCGAAGGTGAGACGCTGGCGGAGCGGTTGGCCGCGGGCCCTCTTCCTTTGCCGGAGGCTCTTGGCGTCTGCCGCCAGATCGCCGACGCTCTCGCCGCCGCGCACGACCGCGGCGTCGTTCATCGCGACTTGAAGCCGGCCAACGTGAAGATCACGCCCGAGGGAAGGGTGAAAGTTCTCGATTTCGGTCTGTGAGCCCGGAGCAAGCGCGGGGAAAGGCCGTGGACAAACGCGCCGACATCTGGTCCTTCGGATGCGTGCTCTACGAGACCCTGACCGCCCGAAGGGCGTTCGAAGGAGAGACCGCAGCCGATTGCATCGCAGCCATTCTCGAGCACGAGCCGAGCTGGAGCACGCTGCCTCCAGACACTCCGGCGCCGGCCCGACAGCTTCTTCGCCGGTGCCTCGAGAAGGACTCGAATCGGCGCCTGCGCGATGCCGGCGACGCGAGACTGGAGATCGAGGACGCGCTCGCCGACCTTCCGATGGCTCCCGCGCGGTCCGGGTTCTCGAGTCACCTTCAGCCGGTCGGTTCGTTGCTCGGCTCGCGGCGGGCTCCGCTGGAGCCGCCCGTGCTCCGCCTGACCCAGATCACTTTCTCCGAGCAGGTCGAGGAGTTTCCCGCATGGGGTCCCTCGGGCGACCACATCGCCTTCGCCCGCGTGTCGGGCTCCGTCCGCAAGATCTTCGTCAAGAAACTCTCGACGGGCGAGGAGTCTTCGGGGACGCGCGGAGACTTCGATGACATCCAGCCCAACTGGTCTCCCGACGGGCGAAAGATCCTTTTCGTGCGGGCGCAGGAACCGGGACGGCGCCTCGAGCCCGGGGACATCTTCGGCCAGTACGGGGGCGCCGACATCTGGCTGCTCGAGCTCGACACGGGCCGCGAGGCCCGCCTGGTCGTCGGCGCAGCCAATCCGGTCTTCTCTCCCGACGGCGGCCGCATGGCCTTCGACGCGGCCCGGGCTGGTCCCTGGCGGATCTGGACGGCCGACGCGCGCGGTCGAAATCCCGAGCAGGCGACCTCCGACAGCTCCGAGGCTGTCGTCCACGTGCGTCCCCGATGGTCACCCGATGGCGCAAAGATCGTCTTCCAGAACGTCGAGCGAACCAAGTTCGACGTCCGCGTCGTGGACCTCGCCTCCAAGAAGATGACTTGGGTCACGAATGACCAGACCCAGGACGTCTGCCCCGTCTGGTCTCCGTCGGGCGGATGCATCTATTTTTCCTCGTATCGCAGCGGCGGGCTGAACGTTTGGCGCGTTCCCGTGGACAGCGACGGCAGGCCGGCCGGGCCGTTGCAACAGTTGACCACCGGCGCGGGGCAGGATGTCGAAGTGGCCATCTCTCGCGACGGCCAGCGCCTCGCTTTCTCCATCCTGAGGCAGAACGCCGATCTGTGGAGGCTTCCCGTCGAGCCGCTGACGGGCCGGGCCGCAGGGCCGCCCGAGAAGGTCGTGACCACGACGCGCGAGGACAGTCGGGGCGGCTGGTCTCCGGACAGCCAGGCGATCGTGTTCAACTCCGATCGCGCCGGCCACATGAACATCTGGTGGCAGTCCTTGCAGAATGGGTCCACGCGACCGCTCACGAAGGGCCCGGGCGGAGACTTCCAGGGCAGGTTCTCGCCCGACGGCCGCCGCGTCGTTTTCTTCTCCTCGCGCGGCGGCGCCGTCGATATCTGGAAAGTCGAGGCTCGGACAGGCGAGCTCGACCAGCTGACCGGCGGTCATTCGATCGACGTCAACCCCGTCTACTCGCCGGACGGCCGCTGGATCGCCTGGATGTCCGACCGAGGAGGTCGCTCCGAGGTCTGGGTGATGGACGCGGAAGGCGGGTCTGCTCGGGCCCTGACGGACGTCGGGGTAATGGGACACTTCCTGGCCTGGATGCCTGACGGCGAGAGCATCGTGTTTCGTTGCCCGTCGGGAGGCGCCCCGGTGATGCGGGTTTCGGCGAAAGGAGGCGAGCCCGAGCCTCTCGCCGAGGTAGCCGGCGGCTCCCACGTGTCCTTGGCGCCCGACGGGTCGCGGATCATGGATGTCGTCGCGCATAAGGCTCTCTGGGTCTCGCCGCTCGCGGACGGCCGACCCGAGAAGATCTTCGAGTTCGACGACCCGGACGTTCGGATCGACTACCCGGTTTGGTCGCCGGATGGTCGCTGGGTGCTCTTCGACCGGTTCCGCCCACAAGGAGGAGACATCTGGATGATGGAGGGCCTGGAGCAATGAGCGAAGGCAAGCCCTTTTCGGAAGCCTACGGCACGCTCGAGGCGCTCGGGCAGCTCGCGGCGGTGTGGAACACCGGGCCGCCCATGAAGCATTTCGGTGCGCGGCTCGAGTTCCCGCGCATCGATCGTGTTCGTGCGGTGATCGATCCCGTTCAGATGTTTCACCGCGGCGGCATGGGTACCGACGCGGTCAACGGCGTCGTGCTGGCCGGTCTGTTCGACCTCGTGATCGGCACGGTCGGGTGGCTGACGCGCCCCGACACGCGCTCGGCCACCGTTAACCTCGCGATGAGCTTCTTCAAGCCGACGCGCGGCGAGAAGATCGCGGCGGAGGCGCGCCTGATTCGTTCCGGCGTCAACCTGATCTTTGCCGCGGCCGAGATCCTGGACGGGACGGGCGAAGTCACAGCCCGCTGCGACGGCACCTGCGCGGTCGCGCACGGCAAGCACGACAACCAGAAGCTCTACGAGCGGATGCGGGCCGGGAAAATCGCCCCCTAGGATCGCAACGTGATCGCCCGTGATCGCAGCGTGATTGCAGCATGATTGGATGCAACCTCGTTGCGATCTTGCTGCAATCTCGTTGCGATCTTGTCGCACTCCCTACTGGGCCAGCGCCCTCGCTGCATCTCTGATCCTCGCTGCCGCTTTCTCGATGGCCGAGGCCGTGGCGGCGACGCCGCCGTTTACGTCCTGCCATTGCTTCTCTTCGATCGACTCCCGCACGGCGGGCAGCGTCTTGACGCCGTAGCCGGTGTAGAAACCCGGCGCGTAGAGGGCGTGCTTGTACCAGGGCCGGCGGGGGAGGCCCTCCTCCCGCAGGAAGGCCTGCTCGACCCCGCGGAGCAGGTGGTTGACCTGGGCCGCCCGGCCGAGGTCGAGAGGCGTGACGCCCTGTCGCGCCTTCGCGAGAGCCGCGGTGTAGTCGTTCGCCGCCGCCGTGAGCGATGCCGAGGCGTTCTCGAGCGGCGAGAAGTCGAAGAACGGGACAGGCGACTCCGATTTCGGAGGTCGCAGGGGCTCCGTCGGATCCACCGTCGCTTGGAACAGACCTTCCTGGATCTCACGGTTCAGCTCTTCCGTGGCGTCGCGCTTCTCTTTGGAAAGATCGCGCACCTCTTTGACGTACTTGGCAACCGTGTCCGCGAGGGAGCCGAACTCGAAGGGCAGCAGGTCTGCGGAGGCCAGGCGCAGCAGCACCGTGCCCGTCGTCTGCGAAAGAGACTTTCCGTAGGCGAAGTCGGTGTCCGCGAAGCGCGTGTACCAGGCGAAGTCGTCGTAGATCGAGTGGTACACGCCGCCCCCGCCTTCGCCGCCGAAGCCCACGTTCAGGGATGCAATGCCGAGGTGCTGGAGGAAGGGCGTGAAGTCGGAGCCCGAGCCGAGCGCTCCAATTCGGAGATTCGCCCGTTCGCGCAGCTCGGTTCGCTCCTCGGCCGTGCCGGCGTCCGCGATCCGCTTGAGTCTCGCTCTGCGGAAGGCGGGGATCTTCTGGACGGGGTCCTCGATCTCGCCTCCGACTTCGTTGGCGAGAGCCTCGAGCGTGTGCGATCCGTCGATCCCGAGGTAGCCGCGTCCGTTGGAGTCGGTGTTGATGTAGGCGACCGCCTTCTGCTGCAGCTCGGCGGCGTGCGTCTCTGCCCACTCGGTCGAGCCGAGCAGGCCGGGCTCTTCGCCGTCCCACGCGCACAGGACGATCGTCCGCTTCGGCCGCCATCCCTTCTTCAGCATCGCCCCGAAGGCGCGGGCTTCCTCCAGAAGCGACGAGAGGCCGCTCACGGGATCCTGAGATCCGTTGACCCAGGCATCCTGGTGGTTGCCGTGGATCACCCACTCGTCCGGCCAGGTCGAGCCGGGAATCCGGGCGATAACGTTGTGGAGCGTCTCGAGCTTCCAGTGGAAAGCGATTCGGAAGTGCACCTTCGCGGGCCCCGGTCCGACGTGGTACGTCATCGGCAGGGCTCCGCGCCATTCGCGCGGCGCGACGGGGCCTTCGAGCGCCGCCAAGAGCGGCTGGGCGTCTGCGTATGAGAGGGGCATCACCGGGATCTTCGTGAGCGTCGGGGCGTCTTTGCGGTCGAGGCGTCTGGCGTCCTTCGTGGCGCCGACACCGGGCGTCAGCGGGTCGCCGGGGTAGAGCGGCATGTCCGCGACGCTGCCACGCTGGACGCCGGCCGCCGGCCGATAGGCCCCCCGGGGATACACCAGTCCCTCGAAGAAGCCGTCGTCCTTCGGGTCGGAGTAGAGGAGGCAGGCGGCGGCACCGTGCTCGGCAGCGACTTTAGGTTTGATGCCGCGCCAGGAGGCGCCGTAGCGCGCGAGCACGATCTTGCCGCGGACCTCCACGCCCAGACGCTCGAGGCGCTCGTAATCGGCCGGGATGCCATAGTTGACGTAGACGAGCGGCGCCGTCACGTCGCCGTCGATCGAGTAGACGTTGTACGTGGGAAGCTGCCGGTCGGTCTGCGAAGAGGTCGGATCGCCCGCGACGGGCGGCTCGGTGAGAGCGGCCCGGAAGCGAGTCGGCTCCACGAGCTCGACGATGCGCTCTTTGGGAGTCGGGAAGAGGACATCGAACGTCTCGATCGAGACGACGAATCCCCATTCGCGGAGCTTCTGCTCGATCCACTTCGCATTCTCGACGTCGCCGGGAGAGCCCACATGATGCGGAACGGCCGAGAGCCGCCGGTTGTACTCGCGGATAGCCGCGGCATCGGGAAGAGCGCGGTACTCCCGCTCCCACTTCTGGTCGGCGTCGGAAAGCGGCGACACGGTGAGCGCGATCAGCGCAGGAACGGCCGACAACATTCTCATTGCGCGAGGATAATGGAATTGCAGATCGCGTGTTTCTCGAATAAAATGGCCTCATTCACAGGGGGGCTCGTGAGACTCATCTGGTCTCAGCCCGCGACACCTCAGGACCGGCAGCGGGGCCTCCTGCCCACCGCTCTTATCTGCATCTTCCTGGGAGGCGTCGTCGTGAACGCCGGCGGCCGTGACGCAGGGCAGACCCCGCGCGTTTTCCGGGCAGCGGCCGCGAGCCTGCTCGCCACCGGGGGCGTCCTCTTCCTGATCGGCGGAGCCTCGCTTCTCTTCCAGAAAGCCAGAAGGTCCGGGCCCACGCTCACGCTGGCCGATCCGGCCGAGGCCGGCGGGGAGTCGGAGTCGTCCTTGCCAAAGGAGGATCAGCAATGAGCCGCAACAACGTGGTCCCCTTCGATCCGTCGATCCGTTCGGCGCCCGCCCGCCGAGGCGCCCCCGACAAGTCGCCGACACCCCTGACCGACGCGGTGCAGATCGAGTGCTGCCGCTGCGCCGCTGCCGTGACCGTGGACGTGGATGTCCTCTATGCCGAGCCCGCAGTCGCCTGCGGAGTCTGCGGAGCAGCTATTCCACTCCAGGGTCGCGAGTGGGTGGAAGGCACGAGGTAGCCTCTCTTGTGGACGCTCGCGATCGCGTTGACAATCCTGTGGCTTCTGCTTTTCTCCGCGCTCAAGATGGCGGCCTGGCCGGTGCACCTCCTGCTGGCCGGGGCGGTCCTGTCCGCGCTGTGGGCGATCGCGAGGCCGCGCCGCTCGTAGGGGGCGGCGCTGCGGCCGAGCCGAGGTAGATCCATCGGCGCGGCATGTCGATGAACGTCCGGTAGTCGAGCAAGGGCTGCCAGCTGAGCGTGCCGTCGTCGCCCCAGTCGGGAGCCCGGGGCGCCTTGCCAATCCGGATCGACACGGGGGACGACCCGAAACTCCTTCGCTCCGCGGCGCAGCGGCGCGACGGGCCGGTTGCCGTCGTCGTCGATGATGAAGCGCTGGTAGCCCGCGGGCGGCGCCCAGACGGACGTGTCGTGCAGGCGCAGACGTCCGGCGGCCGGATCGCACTCGACGACAGTCTCGCGGAAGAGCGTGCCGCCCGCGGCGGCATCGGCCCCCTCCAGGTCGTCGCGTGCCTTTTCGAGGTGGACCGAAGGGAAAAGCAGCCCGTCGAAGGCGAGCTCCGTCGGGCCGGCGACCTCGCGGCCGAAGGCGTCCGGCAAGAACGGCAGACCGATCCTTCGGGCGAGCTCGGCCGAGACCCTCACCGGTCCGCTGGCGGAGGCATCGAGGCGCAAGCGAACCCGCGCTCCGCCGATCGTGGCCGGAACGACCGGGGCGCCGCCGGTGATCTCGACGGGAAGGTCGGCGAAAGGGCCCCGGAAGCGGGCGCGCCCGCCGCCGGCCGAAGTGTCCTCGAGCGGGCCGGTCGGCAGGCCGACCCAGGCGATTTCCGTTTGGACGGGGGCGTCTGGATCGGAAGTGTCCTGGAAATGCGTTGGGCTGTCGTAGTCGAAGCGGAAGCCCGGCGAGCGGACCCCGACCAACTGGCCGTCCCGGCGCGAGAAGTTAAGCTGCAGCGTGTTGCCCCCGTGCAGCCCGAATCGGACGGAGGCGCTGGCCTCGTCGGCCGGACCGAGACCCGGCCTCTGCTTGTCGTGGTCCTGGAAGAGGAAGGCCCGACGCCAGAAGTAGTGGCGCGTGATGAGCTCGCGCACGACCGGCTCGGAGGCGACCCGGGTGACACCATCCTCGTCGGTGTAAAAGGCCTTTCCACCCTGAAGGCCACGCACCGTCGTAAGACCCGCCGACTCGCGGCGCTCGCGGTACGCGGAGCCCTGCCACGCGATCTCGGCCGTCCCGCGCGCGCCGCCCGGGCCAGTCAGCTTGAGCTTGATGAGTTGCGCCGCCGCAAGAGGCTTTGCGCCGGCGCTCGAGCGGTACCGCTCGAGGATCCGCTCCGCCACGCGGGTCTCCTCGCTCCGCCCGCAAGCCGCCGCGAGCAGGGGCGCGAGCAGGAGGAAACCGAAGAGCCCGCGCAAGGTCCGGGCTCCCATCGGTTTCCGATGATAACGGCTTTCGGCTTCGGTGCTCGGGGCTGGAAAAAGTGAGGGCCGGCGCATTTTTTTAGTTGACGCCGCGCGCGCCGAGTAGAATACGATGCGTTTTCGAGCCGGTCACAACGGCAATCCAATTTGAAGAAGGGGTAGTGCATATGGCAAAAGATTCCGGGAAAGCTCTTTCGAAGTCCCAAATTGCAGATCACCTGGCCAAGTCCACGGGACAAACGAAACGCGTCGCGGTGCAGTTCATGGACGACCTGACCGCGCTCGCCTACAAGGAAGCGAAGAACAGCTTCACGATCCCCGGGGTCGGCAAGCTCGTTCTCGTGAACCGCAAGGCACGCATGGGGCGCAACCCGGCGACCGGAGAAGAAATCAAGATTCCTGCCAAGCGCGTCGTGAAGTTCCGCGTCTCGAAGAAGGCCAAGGACGCCATCCTCGGCCCGAAGAAATAGCAGCCTCTCTCCTCGACGGAAGAGAAAGCGGTCCCGCGCGGGACCGCTTTTCTGTTGGACGAAGCCGACGCTCCGGAGAGCGCCGGGACGTCACCGCGTCTTCTTCTCGGTGACCTTGCGGTAGGTCATCACGCGCACCATGGGTTTTCCTGCGACCGTGATCGTCTTGACCGTGACGACCTTGCCCACCGCGACATCGGCGGGAAGCTGCGACTCTTTGTCGAGCGTGAGCATGAGCGGCTGGTGGTCAGGCCTCTCGATCGTGATTGTCCGACCCGGCTCGTACCCGGTCACCTTCCCGTAGACCTCGGTCGTGACCGTCTTGGTCTGCCCGGAAGGGCTCGTTTCCGTGCGCTCGGTCTTGGTCTGGAGCTGGCCCTCGGCGTTGACGGTGGTTGTCGTGATCTTCGTCACGACAGCCGGTCCAGAGCCGTCGGCTGCCGGCTCGGTCGTCAGAGTGACCTGGCGTCCGATCTGGATCTCGGCCGGAATCGCCGCCGCGGGTCCGATCGTGAACGTGACCTCGCGCCGGTCGGGCTCGCGAATGACGATGACCTGGCCGGGCTCGTAGCGCACGACCTCACCGCTTACCGTGACGGTCTTCGTCTCCGTGGTCTGTTGCGTCGTCTGCGTTTGCGCCGCGGCGACCCATGCGAAGGCCAGCGCGAGCGCTACTCCCAAGATGTATTTCATGTGAGGTTCTCCTGTTCTGCGTCTCCCGATTGAGCCGCACTCACGGAGCTTCAAGAATCGTGCCGACTTGCGCTATCCTGATTCGCTCATGAGAAACCTCTCCGCGCTGGCGCTCGGCATCGTTTTTCTGCTCGCCTCGGTCACGCTCGCGGCCGCCACCGCCGCCCCGCAGCCCGCGCCGACTCCCGGGCCGGGGTGGCCGGGCTCTTTGCGTAATGGCCTGCCTCAAGAGTTGGCGGGCTACGCGACTGCGCCGAAAGACCCCTATCCCGACACGGACGAAAACGAGATGGGCATCTACACGCAGGTCTCCCGGCGCTATCAACGGATCGAGAGCGCCACGTTCGCCAAGTCCCTGGTCTTGCTCGTCCAGGACTACGGTCGCGGCAAGGACCTGACGGCCTCGCTCCGCAACGCGATGCGCGAGGCGGGCAAAGTCGCTGGCTTCACGGGCAAGGAGCAGACGGTCGGCGGCCGGCCGGCCTTCGTCGTCTTCCACCGCGAAGGTCAAAAGCCCGTGACGGTCGTCACGGTGATGGCGACGCCGTCGCGGGTCGTTCTCGGGCTCGGCGACAATATCGACGATGTCGAGACGATGAAGCTCCTCGCGCACGTGGACTTGCAGAAGATCGCGGACGCGAAATGATCCGCCTTCGCGCGTGCCGCTGTGGAGGGCAGGCTCGATGACGGCAACCGGCGTGCGCATTCGCCGCGCGGTGCCCGAAGACGCTCCACGAATCCTGGAGCTCGACCGGGAGCTTGCGCACTTCGAGAAGCTGACGCCGCCGAACGACGAAGAGAGCCGCCGGCTCCTCGCCTGGATCTTCGAATCGGGTCGGCTCGAGGCGCTCGTCGCCGAGCTCGACGGCCGCATCGAAGGAATCGCTCTCTTCTACGAAGGCCTCGGGACTTTCCGGGCGAAGGCGTTCCTCTACCTCGAGGACCTCGTCGTGGCGGATGCCGCGCGCAGCCGCGGCGTCGGCGAGGCCCTCATGGCCGCTCTCGCGCGCGAGGTCGTCTCCCGCGGTGCCCTGCGCCTCGAGTGGTCGGTCCTCGACTGGAACGTGCACGCCATCCGCTTCTACGATCGGCTGGGCGCCCGGCAGCCCAAAGAGTGGGTCAAGTACACGCTCGAGGGCGATGCGCTCGCGCGGCTCGCGCAACGCAGCGAGAACGCAACGTGAACGCAACGAGATCGGGTGAAGTGAATTGCGAAGGATGAAGTGAAGAGGCTTTGATCGGGCTTCACCTTCGCTGCTTCAAACTTCACTTCACGGCGTTCCCGCTGCGTTCACGGCGTTCGCGCTGCGTTCCCTAGACCCCGATGGGATGCCAGGTGGTCTTGGTCTCCGTGAAGGCTTCGATGAAGTCGAGGCCCTGGGCCCCGTCGGCGAAGTAGTCGCCGATCGAAAATCGCTTCACGCGCTTGACGTTGACAGCGGCGTCCTCGCCGATCGCCCGGGAGAGGGACGTGTCTCCGCCGGCGTCGGCGATGGCGTTGACGTCCATGTGGCGCGCGAGGTGCGGGACGAGCTCTTCTTTGCGGCCCGAGATCAGGTTCGCCACTCCCCCGGGCAAGTCCGACGTCGCGAGCACCTCGGCAAACTCGAGGGGGGCGAGGGGGTGCGTTTCGGAGAGGAGGGCGACCGCCGTGTTGCCGGCCACGATGACGGGCGCCAGATGGGAGACGAGGCCCAGGAGGTCGGGCGACTCCGGCGCCACGATGCCGACGACGCCCGTCGGCTCGGGCACCGAGAAATTGAAATAGGAGGACGCGACGGGATTCACCGTTCCGAGCAGCGCGACGAACTTGTCCGACCAGCCCGCATAGTGGACGAGGCGGTCGATCGTGGCCCGGACTTCCTTGCCCGCGGCCGCCGCGGAAAGGCCCCGCGCGTCGCGCAGGAGCTTCCCGAAAGAGGCTGCCCGGCCTTCGAGCATCTCCGCCATGCGGTAGAGGACCTGGCCCCTCAGGTAAGCGGTCTTCGAAGCCCAGCCGGGCTGCGCGGCGCGGGCCTTGCGGACCGCTTCGCGCACGTCCTTGCGCGAGCCGCGGGAGATGTTGGCGAGAAAGGCCTTTTTCGGCGTCTCGACCGCGTCGTAGCGCCCGGACTCGGTCCGAATGAACTCGCCGCCGACGTAGAGCTTGTAAGTCTTTTTGACTTCGAGTTGTTCGGTCATGGTGAAGGGCGAAAGGCGAAAGGCGAAAACCGTCTCACGTCAGCTCCACGTACGCTCGTAATCCGTGCACGCCGCCTTCGCGGCCGAAGCCCGACTCCTTGTACCCGCCGAACGGCGAAGCCGGGTCGAACTTGTTGAACGTGTTCGCCCAGACGACGCCGGCCTTCATCTTCGAGGTGATTTGGAAGATCTTCGAGCCCTTGTCCGTCCACACGCCCGCCGACAGACCGTAGGGGATGTTGTTGGCCTTCTCGACGGCCTCGTCGGGGGTGCGAAAAGTCATGATGGCGAGCACCGGACCGAAGATCTCTTCACGCGCGATCCGGTTCGATTGCGCCACATCCGTGAAGAACGTGGGCGGGAACCAGAAGCCCCGGGACGGAATCGGGCACGCGGACTGGTGAATCGCCGCGCCCTCTTCGACGCCGCAGGAGACGAGCTCGCGGATCTTTTCGAGCTGCATCTTCGAGTTGATCGCGCCGACGTCGGTGTTCTTGTCGAGCGGATCGCCCAGGCGCAGCGTCTCGATTCGGTGAGCGAGCTTGCGCACCACGGTTTCCGCCACCGACTCCTGCACGAGCAGGCGCGAGCCGGCGCAGCACACGTGGCCCTGGTTGAAATAGATGCCATTGACGATGCCTTCGACCGCCTGGTCGAGCGGGGCGTCCTCGAAGATGATGTTCGCGGCCTTGCCGCCGAGCTCGAGGGTCAGGCGCTTGCCCGTGCCGGCCGTGGCGCGCTGGATGAGCTTGCTGACCTCGGTCGAGCCGGTGAAGGCGATCTTGGCGACGCGCGGATGGTTGACGATGTGAGCGCCCGTTTCGCCCGCGCCCGGCACGATGTTCACGACGCCCGGCGGCAGGTCGGCTTCCTGGCAGATCCGGGCGAGGTGCAGCGCCGTGAGAGGTGTCGTCTCCGCGGGCTTCAAGACCGCGGTGTTGCCGCAGGCAAGCGCCGGGGCCAGCTTCCAGGCGGCCATCAGGAGGGGAAAGTTCCACGGAATGATCTGGCCGCACACGCCGATCGGCGAAACCGTGCGCCGGGGGAAGGCATAGGAGAGCTTGTCCGCCCAGCCCGCGTGGTAGAAGAAGTGGGCGACGGCGAGCGGGATGTCGACGTCGCGCGATTCCTTGATCGGCTTGCCGCCGTTCAAGGACTCGAGCACGGCGAACTCGCGCGACTTCTCCTGCAAGAGGCGGGCGATCCGGTAGATGTACTTGCCGCGCTCCGCCGGTTTCAGCTTCGACCAACGCCTGCGATAAGCCTCTTCGGCCGCCCGCACAGCGGCGTCGACGTCCGCGGCTCCCGCCTCGGCGACCTCGGCGAGCTTTTCTTCCGTGGCCGGGTTGATCGTGTCGAAGTGCCCTTTCGCCTTGGCCGCGACGAAAGCGCCGTTGATGAAGAGGCCGTAGCGCGACTCGAGCCGGACGTGGTCTTTCGACTCGGGCGCCGGAGCATATTCCCAGGCTCCGCCGAACTCCAGAATGGGCCTTTCGGCCGAGACATGCCGCGCCGCCTTCTCTCGGCTTTCCTTTTCCGAAATCGTGGTGCTCATCTGGAGTCCAAAATCCAAAATCTAAAATCCAAAATTGATTCAATCCTTCGTGAAGTAGTCCTCGTTCTGATACCGGCCGCTCGTCTCTTTGACGAGCTGCATCAGAAGATCGTTCGTCAGCGTGGAGGCGCCGAGGCGGAAAAGACGGGGCGTCAGCCAGGCGTCGCCGAGCGTCTCCTTGACGAGGACGAGCAGGTGCAGCGCCTGCTTCGACGTCTTGATGCCGCCGGCCGGCTTCATGCCGATGCGGCGGCCGGTCTCGAGGTAATGGTCGCGGATCGCTTCGAGCATCACGAGGACGACGCCGGGCGTGGCAGCCGGCTGGACCTTGCCGGTCGAGGTCTTGATGAAGTCGGCGCCGGCAGCCATGGCCAGCTGCGAAGCGCGGCGCACGTTGTCGTACGTCTCAAGCTCGCCCGTCTCGAGAATGACTTTCAAGAGCGCCGGGCCGCTGGCCTCCTTGACCGCCAGAATCTCCTCGGCGACCTTGTCGTACTCGCCCGAGAGGAACGCGCCGCGGTCGATCACCATGTCGATCTCGTCGGCGCCTGCGGAAACGGCGTGGCGGGCGTCTTCGATCTTGACGGGCAGAGGCACCTGCCCGGCGGGAAAGCCCGTGGCGACCGAGGCGATCCGAACGCCCGAGCCCGCGAGAGCCTCCTTCGCGATCGAAACGAAGTTCGGGTAGACGCAGACGGCCGCGACGTGGGGGACGGAAGGATCACCGGGCAGCGGCCGCACGGCCTTCCGACACATCTGTCGGACCTTGCCCTCGGAGTCCTTTCCCTCGAGGGTGGTCAGATCGATCATTGAGATGGCGAGGCGGATGCCCGCCTGCTTCGCCTCCTTCTTGATCGAGCGCTTTCCGAGCGCCGCCGCGCGTTCCTCAATGCCGACCTGGTCGACGGGAGGAACTTTCGAGAGGTCGAGAGAGAGCACAGCACTCATCGTACAGACGGGATTATAGGTCCGGGAGATCGCAGCGTGGTCGCCGTGATCGCAGCGTGAACGCCGGGAATTAAGGCGTGATCGGACGAAGGATGACCCCGCTTCGCCCTTCGTCCTTCAATTCACCCGATCACGCTGCGATCACGTTGCGATCACACTGCGATCCCGACTATCCGTTGGGGATCTCCCAGAGGTCCTTGACCGCCGGATGGTCCCAGGGGATGCGGAACTCGTCCGGAGAGCCGGGATCGAAGGTCTCTGTCACGATGTAGAGCAGGGCGCAGGGATTCGTGAGGGGCCGATAGCCGTGCGCGACGCCGGCGGGAATGCGGATCAGGACGTCCTGACCGCCGCCCGCTACGACGACCTGCGTTCGGCCCCGAGAGGGTGAGCTCTGCCGCACGTCGAGCAGGACGACTTTGGCTTTCGACGGCGGGGGGAAGAACCAGATGTCGTCCTGCTTCAGGTGGTAATGAAGGCCCTTCACGTGCCCGTCGGCGTCTACGACGGAGCAATTCATCTGCGCCGCGGGCACGCCCTCGAAGAACTCCGCGAGCTCACGGCCGGCCGGATGCCGTGCGCCCGCGCGGAAGATCTCGAAGAAAAAGCCCCGGTCGTCCGTGATTCGGGGCAGCTTCAGAGTGCGGACGCCCTCGATCGGAGCGGCTTTCGAATAACTCTTCGTCTGCGCGCGGAATTCGGGTGCGATGTCGTCGGGGGTCATGTGCGTAGTGTATGAGGAAAGACCGAAAAAGAAAGGGCGGGTCCTGCCCGCCCTTTGAGATCGAAAGTGCTGGAAATCCTACTTCATCGCGGTCTTCGTCTCCGGCTTGATGTCGCCTTTCGCCGTCCAGGCGATCGTGAAGCCGTTGCGCTTCTCCCACGAGAACTTCGGCGTTCCCTCGTAACCGCCGAAGCGGTGCGTGGAGTAGGCCAGGACGAAGCCCTCGTTGGAGTTCGAGAACCAGTACTGCAGGTTCTTGACGACGACGGGGTTCGCCTTGTCCGGGCGCATCGTGGACTGCTTGTCCAGCTTGATGTCGGCCAAACCGCTCGCCATGCTCGCGTGAGAAGAGGTCGCGTCGTCTTGCCACGTGATCGTGTCTTCGCGCTGGGCAAACTTCTTCCACTTGACCGGGAAAACCGTGTTGGCGACTTTCAGGATCGCATCGCGCTGAGGCTGGGTCGTCGATTTGTTGAACGTCACGACCGCCCATTCGGTCGGCATCCCGGGCCCCGGCTGCTTGTGCCACTCGCCACCCAGGTCGAGCGAGATCCAAAAGATCTGGTCGGAGAGGTCGACGTCGCCCCAGTGGCTGCCCTTGCGGAACTTGTAGACGTTGTCGGCCTGACACATGTGCTCCATCGCGGACGGGCCGAAGTAGCAGGTGCAGAACAGAGGGCAGGAGCAGCCCTCTATCGTGTCGGCCGTGACCTCGTAGGTTTTCGAGCGATCTGCCGGCCCCGCGCCAACGAGGATGGCCGCAAGCGCGGTGACCGCCAGGATGGGAACCAGCTTTCTCATGGGTGACCTCCTGTTCCTTTCGGGAGAGAGTTCTACGCCTTCCTCTGACCGAAGGCAAGGGGTGCGGCCGGGCGGCGCGCCGGGCCTTGAAGGTGCTAGGCTTCGGACCATCCGGGAGGACTTCATGAAGAAGGCGGCGGCGGTTCTGGGCTTTCTCGGGGTGGCTCTCGTGGCGGCTGCGCAGTCGCCGGATCCCCGCGAGCACAACTTCACTTTTTCGGTGGACGGGACGCAGATCGGGGGCGTCGTGGGCTACCGGATCGAATTCACCAAGAACCCGGCCGCCCGGTCCGACTCGCGGCGGCTCGACCTGTCCTACGCGCCGGATCAGCGCGCCCTCTCCATCACGGTGACCGAGAAAGGTCTGAACCAGCTTCAGGACTGGTTGAACAGCGCGACCGATACCCAGACGCCGCTGAGCCACACCGTCGCGATCGTCGCGAAAGACAACAACGGTGGCTTGCTGGCGCGGTGGGAGCTCAGCGGCGTGACCCCGATGACGTTTTCTTCGGCCGCGGCCGGAACCGTCAGCACGGTCGAGTCGACCGTTCAGTTCCTCTTCGATCGCCTCAGGCTGATCGATAGTGCTCTTTCTTGTTGAGCGCCTTGATGGCTTCCAGCAGGGCGACGGGCGGCCGCTCGAAGCGTGCCCCGAAGCCGGCGGGATGATCGGCGGCGTCCTCAGGCTCGGGGTCGAGGAAGACGACGCTGCCGCGGACCCGGAAGCCGCGGCGGTCGCCGGGTAGCGAGAAGAGAAAATCCACGTAGTCTCCGAGCTCCGGACACTTCGTCGTCGCGACGTACATTCCTCCCAGGTTGACGATCTCGATGATTCCGGTGAGCTGCTTGTCGCCCCACTTGAGGGCGGCGGGCACACCAACGCGCACCCGTTCCGATGCGCGGGTGTTCGACGTGCGCGCTGTGCGTTGATTGGCCCGGCGGCCCATAATCACTCCGGAAGTCTTTTCGGGCGGGAGCTCCGGAGGGGATTGTAGCAGGAGAGGACCGGCTCTTACGGCCTTCTCGCGCTCTCCAGGGCCGGCAGGAGAGTCTTTTCGAGCTTCCGAAAGAGCCGGGCCGTCGCCTCGACGTCCCGACGGCAGTAGAGAGCGATCTCCCGCAGCCGGCCCGCCCTGTAATAGGGCCCAACCGAGAATCCATCCATGCCGTGCTCCTTCGGGCTCTCGACGCCGAAGGCCTTGCAGGCGAAGTCCAGGTTCCACTTGCGCGAGGCGCCGAAGAACGTGATGGCCTCGAGCAGGTCGGTGTGGGGTTTCAAGGAGTAGCGGTAGCCGACGAGGTTGCGGGTGACGCGCAGGCCCAGCGCGGCGCTGCGGAGCATGAGGAAGGGGCCGTCGAACGACCGGCCGTTGAACGTCACGAATCGGCGAAATCGGGTGACGTGCTTCCAGAACTCGGCCAGCAGCGCCGGCTCGGCGTCGCCGACGAACGTGAAGAGGCGATCGGCCGACCTCTCCTCGGACCGCCCGTCCCTCTTCTCGTACCGGGCGCGGCCCCGCCCCGTGTCGGGATTGACCATCGCGATGGCGATGATGCGCCCGGTGAAGGGCCACAGGGGAGCATCTCGGGCAGCTTGCGCCGCTCGTCCTCCGTCCTCGCGTTTTTCTCGAGATAGGTGCGCTGGCCGTCGTCGAGTGTGTCCCACTCGACGCCGGCCGTTTCGATGTCGAAGACCACGCTCGCCACGGAGAGGATGCTATTCTGTCTGCACGCCTCGATGAAGAGTTCCCGCTGGCGACTCGTTGCGGCCGCGGCGACCCTGGCCGCGGCGCTCGGCTGCTCGAGGTCGGCTCCGCCGGCTTCCGGCAAAGACACTCTCGTGCGCCATCTCGACGGAAACCCCGCCACGCTCGACCCGATCACGAATAACGAGGAACTGGGCCTCTTCGTGATCGAGATGCTCTTCCGGCCTCTCGTGGCCATCGACCGGGAGAGGCAT
>WNGB01005690.1_pt1 | contig 18568 bp, 20 predicted proteins | sample 5400681 | NCBI WGS metagenome assembly WNGB01 (sample SAMN13153367, study PRJNA577476) | soil metagenome | isolation source: 115 cm soil or saprolite under grassland replicate 2 | place: USA:California | collected 2016-06-15 | reverse complement strand
ACTACACGACCACAGGTCGACCGGCGTACCGCTCGCAGTACCGGAACGATAGACGTCAAGGCATTTGCCCAGGACCTTGATGGTGCCATCGCCAGCAGCCGACCAGCGCTGGTTCGACCCACCGTTACACGACCAGATCTCGGCCCGCGTGCCATTGGCCGTGCGGAACCCTGGGTCGTCCAGGCATTTGCCGCCGACCCCGGAAAGGATCGGTCCGGCTGGCACGTGCCAGAACGCGGTGTCTGTCGAGGTATCATCGGTGGCTGTAACCGTGACATTCGCGGTCATGGGCGTGCGGCCCAGCCCCCCCCGAGATCACGCCGTTCGCCGTATTCAGCGAAAGGCCCGCAGGGAGGCCAGTCGCCGCGAAAGTCAGCGACTGCCCGGCCGCCGCGTCGATGGCCCGGATCTTAATGGTTGCCCGCGAACCCGACACGTTGGTCTGGTTACCGGGGTTGGCGACCGTCACCATGCCCTCGGTCCCGCTGCTCGCCAAGCCTGCGGTGCCGTTTGGCGTACCCCAGCCGGTGGGTCCGTCATAGCCGGAACCGGCGGCGCACAGATAGGCGGGGGAGCAAGCTCCGTTCGACCCGGTGGTCACGTCGTTGAAGGCAGCGTGGTGCAGATACGGGTAGCTGGCAGGGTAGGTGCCCCGCGCCGGATCGCCCGCGAGTGCGTACGTGGCGGCGATGATCGGTGCTCCCACGCTGGTGCCGCCGGCTGGCACCCAGCCAGGAGCCGACCCGGCCAATGCGGGGACGTTGCTGTCGTAGATCCACACGGGTGTCTGCGGATCTGCGACGGCGGCTACGTCATCATCGGTGCGAGCGGCGCATCCCGTGTCAGCCTGCCACGATGGCTTGGCCTGGAAGCCCGAGCAGCCCGATCCAGTGCGATTCCACACGGTCTCGGTCCAGCCGCGGGCTGTTTCACTCGCGGGCGTCAGTGTCGTGCCTCCCACCGATGTCACAAAGGGCGAGGTGGCGGGAAATGAGGGTCCGAACCCGCTGTCTCCGGCTGCGAAGGTCAGCGCCACTCCGGGGTGATCGAAGTAACGCCTGTTCCAGGGGATATCGGGAAGGAACTCAAGGCCGCCCCAGCTATTGGACACGAAGTTCGCCATCTTGGCCGCAGTGTTTTCTGCCGCGCCCAGGTCGGTAATGTTTGGTCCCGCCGCGATCGAAATTGCCTCGACCAGCAGAATGTGACAGTTCGGGCAGATGGCCGTGACCATGTCCATGTCGAGGGATTCCTCGATGGTCCAGCCGCCCTGCGGGTCTGCTTTTGGTGGCGGGCTCGCCTGGCCATACTCATTCACCCTGGTCACGCACCCTGCGCCGGACACGGGATCGCATGGTGGCAGGCCAAATGTCGCCCGGTAGGTCGCGAGGTCGGCTGCCGCGTTCGGGTCACCGAAAGCATCGACGATGGCGACTGTCTCGCCAGCGCCCCGGCTCGCGGCAGCCGCGCCGAGCTTGTAGGCACGGCGCAGATCGGCCGGTCCGTACGGGAAGGTTAACAAGGCTGGCCGGACGCTGGCCCTGCCTGAGCCGCCCATACCGTCAACAAGCGCGAGGCACTCAACCTGGCCTGGACGCGCTGGAACCGGGCAGGCGCGGCGTACCCCGGCGGGACGGTCGGCTGGGCGGACTGGGCCGACAGGGCGAGCCGACAGGGCGAACTGAGAGCCTGTGCGGACTGGCCAGGCGGGCCCGTGACGGCCTCGGTGGCCGGGGTGGCCTGCGTATGTCAGCCGACGATTGCGGGGGATGCAGTGGGCGGCGTCGCCGCGGAGACGATCAGCGGCAGGAACGTTACGGCGAGAACAACGGGGGCGGCGGCATCGGCCACCGAGCGCCACAGCGGGGGTAAGCCACGCATCGATGGTTCCAATCGTCCAGAGCGCACGGTGGGGCGGCCACGAGTGTCGCTCATGCAGGAATGTCCGATCCGTAGACGCGGTTGGCCCGGCACAGGTTGGGCGGAATCGCGCCGACTCCGGCCGAATCTGAGAAGCTGTCTAATCCTCCGAAACCGCTCGAACGGCCACGACCGGGTCAGACGCTGCGGCCAGCGGAGCGCGACCCGCTCCCCGGCCATACCATGAGAGAAGAATGCAGGACACGACGCTGGTTGGCCGGTTGCTTGTCGCCACGCCTCTGCTTGGCGACCCGAATTTCCGGCGTGCCGTGGTACTCGTGGTGGAGCACGAGCCGGCGGAAGGCACGCTGGGGGTGGTCTTGAACCGTCCGACCGAGCTGCCTGTAGCCCAGGTACTTCAGTCGTGGACAGACCTGGCGACTGGCCCGGCTGTGGTGTTTCGCGGTGGGCCGGTCGCACCGGACAGTGCGGTAGCCCTGGCCCTGGTGCCCGGCGACGGCGAGCCGCTCGGCTGGCGCCCGATCGACGGCACCCCCGTCATGTCGCGGATCGGGCTTGTTGACCTCGACGCGCCACCTGAGGTCCTGGCCGGCGAGATTGCCAGCTTCCGCATCTTCGCCGGTTACGCCGGGTGGGGCAGCGGGCAGCTGCAGGCTGAGATCGAGGAGGGTGCCTGGTACGTGCTTGCCGCGCAACCGGGCGACGCCTTCGCGGCGGAGCCGGAGCGGCTGTGGCGGGCGGTGCTGCGGCGGCAGGGCGGTGACCTGGCGCTGGTGGCGAGCTTCCCCGACGATCCGTCGTTGAATTGACCGTGGCACGGGTCGGAAGCTGATCTCGAGACTTATCCCGAACGGCTGCCGCGCGACGTCGCTCCTCCTGACCGGTGCGTAGAATTGCGTCTCGTGAACACGAAGGTCCTTCCGGAGAGCGAGACCAGACCGAAGCTGTCGCACGGCGACGGCGATCATGAGCGGTTCGCGCACTACGTGCAGAAGGACAAGATCCTTGAGAGCGCGGTCACCGGCACCCCGGTGATCGCGCTGTGCGGCAAGGTCTGGGTGCCGAACCGTGACCCAAAGCGCTTCCCGGTCTGTCCCGAATGCAAGGAAATCTACGAGTCTCTGGCGGTCGGCGACTCCGGCGGAGAATGACGCCTTATCGCGAGTAGGCGTGGGCCACGCGGGTAGCCGAACCGGATGGCTGCTAAATATGACGCCATTGGCAAGACACTTCGCCAGCGTCACGGCCGAACTTATGCGGAGGAAGCGGGCATCAAGCTGGCCGACCGCCCACCTTGTGTGCCCCTGACCGTGCCATAGGCAGCAGAAGGGAGGCAGCGGCCGGTGGGACATTGCGTCGCGAAAAAGCTCATCGCAGCTCACCTCGCAGCCGGTGAGATGACACCTGGCAGTGAGATTGGCCTGGTGATCGACCAGACACTGACCCAGGACGCGACGGGCACGATGGTCATGGCCGAGCTTGAGGCACTCGGATTGGACCGGGTGAAGACCGAGGTAAGTGTCCAGTACGTCGACCACAACCTGCTGCAGGGTGATGAGCGCAACGCTGAGGACCACGTGTTTCTGCGCTCGGCATGCCGCCGCTTCGGGCTCTGGTACTCCAAGCCAGGAAACGGCGTCTCGCATCCGACGCACATGCAGAGGTTCGGGATCCCTGGCCAGACCCTGGCTGGTTCTGACTCTCATACCTGCGCGGCGGGCTCGCTCGGCATGCTCGCCGTGGGCGTGGGCGGACTCGAGGTGGCCGAGGCGATGGCAGGACGGCCGCTCTACCTCCGGATGCCGGAAATATGGGGTGTCCAGCTGACCGGAGAACTGCCGCCATGGGTCTCGGCCAAGGATGTGATCCTCGAGATGCTGCGCCGCCATGGCGTTTCTGGCGGAGTCAACCGGATCATCGAATACCACGGTTCCGGCCTTGCGTGCCTGTCGGCGATGGACCGCCACGTCATCGCCAACATGGGCGCCGAGCTTGGCGCGACCACGACGGTCTTCCCTGCTGACGACGCTGTCCGCGCCTTCCTGCGCGGACAGGACAGGGAAGCCGACTTCACCGAGATCCGTCCCGACCACGACGCCTCCTACGACGTGACGGACGAGATCGACCTGTCGTCGCTGGTGCCGCTGATCGCGAAGCCGTCGTCTCCGGGAAACGTGGTGCCGGTACGTGAAGTGGCCGGCGAGGAGGTGAGCCAGGTGGTGGTCGGATCCTCGGCCAACCCGGGACTGCGTGACTTCGCGGTGGTAGCGGCGATGGTCGCGGGCCGCCAAGCTCGCGACGCGGTCAGCTTTGACGTCAACCCGACCTCTCGGGAGATGTTCCAGGACCTGACCCGGATGGGCGCAACCCTCGACCTGATCGCGGCCGGCGCCCGCATTCACCAGGCGGGCTGCATGGGCTGCATCGGGATGGGGCAGGCACCGGCCGCGGGCCGAAATTCGCTTCGCACCTTCCCACGTAACTTCCCGGGCCGGTCCGGCACCGCCGAAGACGCCGTCTGGCTGTGCTCACCCGAGACCGCCTCAGCCTCGGCGCTCACCGGCGTCATCACCGATCCGCGTGACCTCGCCGCCAAGCTCGGCATGGAATACCCATCCCTCAACCTGCCAGAACGCGCCAGCGTCAACACCGCGATGCTCGTCGCCCCGCTGCCGCCGAAGGAGGCGGCCACGCAGGAGCTTGTCCGCGGGCCGAACATCACCGCGCTGCCCAGCTTTCCGCCGCTCGCTACGCGGATCGACGCGCCGGTCTTGCTGAAGGTGGGTGACAACATCTCCACCGATGAGATCTCCCCGGCGGGTGCCCGCGCGCTGCCGTACCGCTCCAACATTGGAAAGCTCGCGGAGTTCACCTTCACGCAGATCGACCCGGAATACCCCCGCCGTGCCGCTGAAGCCAGGGACGATCACGGGCACGTGATCGTTGCCGGGCGTAACTACGGCCAGGGCTCGTCACGGGAGCATGCCGCCATCGTGACCCGCTATCTCGGGGCGTCGGCCGTGCTCGCGAAGTCATTCGCCCGTATCCACTGGCAGAACCTCGCCAACTTCGGCATCCTCGCGCTGGAATTCTGCGATGAGGGCGACTACGAACGTATCGACGTCGGCGACGTGCTCGTCGTTGACAATGTCAGGGACGCGCTGACCGCCCGGAACAAGCTGACCGTCGTCAATGCGGCCAAGGACGACCGTTATGTCGTCCGTCACCGGCTGTCGCCACGGCAGGTGGAGGCGGTCTTGGCCGGCGGTCAGATACCGCTGCTGGCGCGCACCGGGCCGGGCTGACCTGCCACGTTACTGGGTGTTCTGCTGCCAGTCGCCTGCCCCGGAGGCCGTGTCCCCGGAGACCTCTCCGGCGCTTCGCGGCCGGTCGGTTGCGACAGCGGCTTCGGCCTGATGCCGGGCCCGCCGGGAATGGCTGTCCTCCTCCCACTCGACATTCCTGCGCAACCGTAGCCACAACGGCACCAGATACCACAACACGATGAACCAGGCGGTGACCCCTGCCGACAACCACCCGATCGCCGACCCGTGCATCACAAAGTCAAAGACCAGCAGGACTGCGGTCACGATTGTGCACATGAGCAGGCCAAGGCCGATAAGCGTCAGCAGGTTGGCGGCACGGACCAGTTCCGGCTTCATCCGCTGGCCAAAAAGAATGCGGTGGAAGGAGACCGGCGCGATGAGCACGGCCGTAGCTGCCGCGCCCAGCACCAGTGTGATGATGTAGAGAAGCCGCTGATCAGCGTTCAGCTCCTTGAACCTGGTGGAGAAAGCCACGGTGAACAAGAAACCCAGCAGCACTTGCACGCCGGTTTGGGTGACTCGCAGTTCCTGCAAAAGTTCGCTGTAGCGGCGGTCGGCACGCTGCGCGATGGTCTCCTCGCGCGTATAGCGCTCGGGGGTGCCACTCACGGCTGCCTCGGTGGCGCGGCGCAGGTTTGGCATGGCTTGTGCATTCCCGCAGGCAGCGGAACCTCACCCGGGCGCCCAATCGAGCGGGTCCCCGCGGCCTTGACGACCCGGCTCCGCCGCCTCGCGGCCAACAGCAGCAGAAATCACGTCACCGGACTCGCGACGCACGACCCTAGGCACCGGCCTCCGCAACGTCGGCTCGGCGGCTCTGCTAGCTTGTCTGCCTCGTGAGCACCTCAGGCGGGCTACGTAGCTGGCAGCGCGAGGCGTATGCGGAGTATTTCCGCACTGCCCGGCGCGATTTCCTGCTTGTGGCAACCCCCGGCGCGGGAAAGACGGCCTATGCCCTGACGGTAGCCGCGGAACTGCTGCGCAGGCGTGAGGTTGCCACGGTCACCGTGGTTACCCCGACCGAGCATCTCAAGCATCAGTGGGCGGCGGCCGCGGAGCGCTTTGGCATCGGCCTGGATTCCGGCTTCCGCAACGTACACGGAGCCGAGAGCGCGGATTTCACGGGCGTGGCGGTCACCTATGCACAGGTCGCTGCCCGCCCGGCGCTGCACACGCAGCGCACCAGCGGCCGCCGCACCCTGGTGATCTTTGACGAGATCCACCATGCGGGGGACGCTCTGTCCTGGGGAGAAGCGGTCCGGCAGGCTTTCGAGCCCGCCAGGCGAAGGCTGGCCCTGACCGGAACGCCCTTTCGCTCCGACACCAACCCGATTCCGTTCGTCACCTATACCGATGACGGTGACGGCCTAAGGCGAAGCGCATCGGATTACGTGTACGGTTACGGGCCCGCGCTCGCCGACGGAGTCGTTCGGCCTGTCATCTTTCTTGCCTACTCAGGGCAGATGCGCTGGCGTACCCGGGTCGCGGGCGACCTCAGCGAGTTCACCGCCACCCTGGGCGAACCGCTTACCAAGGACCAGCTCGCCCAGGCCTGGCGCGCAGCCCTGGACCCGGACGGTGAGTGGATCAAGCAGGTGCTGGCCGCTGCGGACCGTCGGCTGACCGAGGTGCGAAGGGACATGCCCGATGCCGCCGGGCTTGTGATAGCCAGTGATCAGGACGATGCCCGCGCATATGCCGCATTGCTGCGGCACGTCACGGGACGGCGGCCGGTCGTGGTGGTATCAGACGACGCGGGTGCGAGCCGCCGCATCGCGCAGTTCACCAGCTCACATGACCGATGGATGGTCGCGGTACGGATGGTCTCCGAGGGCGTGGACATCCCCCGGCTCGCGGTCGGCGTCTACGCGACCTCGGTCAGCACCGCGCTGTTCTTCGCCCAGGCCGTCGGGCGCTTCGCGCGCGCCCGCCGCCGCGGTGAGACCGCGTCGGTTTTCCTGCCGTCGGTGCCTGTCCTGCTCGGCCACGCGGCGGAACTCGAGAAGGAGCGCGACCACGTGCTGAAGTGTCGCGACGACGATGAGTCTCCCGATGACCTGATGGCGGCCGCACAACGCCTGGCGAATACGCCGGACGAGCTGCCGGCCGAGCCGGGGTTGCAGGTCGTGCACGCTTCCGCGCACTTCGACCGGGTGGTGTTCGACGGCGGAGAATTCGGCGGCGTCGCGGCGACTCCGGGTTCACCCGAGGAGGACGACTTCCTCGGCCTGCCGGGCTTGCTTGAGCCGGAGCAGGTCGCCGTGCTGCTGCGCAAACGCCAGGCGGGGCAGTTGCGGCCGCCGCGGTCCGCGCCGCGGCCGCCGTGGCCTGCGCCAACCATCGAAGCCTCGGCCGGGGGCAGCTTCGCGCCGGACGTTTCTTCGCCAGCGCGGCGCGAGGTTCTGGTGGCGCTCCGCAAGGAGCTCAACGGCCTGGTCAGCGCCTGGCATCATCGGAGCGGGCAGCCGCACGGGGTGATCCACGCTGAGCTGCGCCGGACCTGTGGTGGCCCACCGCTGGCCCAGGCCACGGCCGCCGAGATCCGCGAGCGCATCGCAGCTCTTCGCCGCTGGGCGGCCGAGCGCCGCTGAGGCCACACCGCGCACACCGGACTCTGAAGCCACGTTCTGGCGGACGCTGCTGACCGCCGCGCTTGGCCAGGCGCCGCATGACGCCACCAACACCGGTTCCTCAAGTCACACAGCCACCAAACGCCCCTGAAGCCACAGCCCTCAAGGGCATGATCCACTGCGTCGGAGACCTTTCAGTGCCATTCGCTGAAAGGTCTCCGATATAATGGATCATGATGTGCTGGAGCGCACAATCGGGGTGCCGACAAGCTCGGCTCCGGCGGCGCGCATCTCGTCCAGCGCCATCTCGGTGGTTTCCGGCGCAACGCCCGCGGTCATGCCAAGCAGGACGCGCGTCTGCAGTCCGGCGCGGGCTCCGTCGCCCGCGCTCGCCCGGACGCAGTGGTCGGTCGCGATCCCGGCGATGTCGATCTCGGTCACGCCATGCTGGCGCAGCCAGTCGGCCAGCGGAGTGCCTTGGGCATCCGCGCCCTCGAAGCCTGAGTAAGCGGCGGTATATGCGCCCTTGCTGAACACTGCCTCGATTCTTGTGATGTCGAGGTCCGGGTGGAAGCTGGCACCTGCCGTGGCCGCCACGCAGTGCGGCGGCCAGGAGTCCACGTAGTCGGGATTGCTGGAAAAGTGCCCGCCCGGATCCACGTGGTAGTCGCGGGTGGCGACGACGTGGTCATACTCGGCGGCCTGGGCGGTCACATAAGCGCTGATCGCCCGCGCGACGTCGCCGCCGCCAGCCACTGCCAGCGAGCCCCCCTCACAGAAGTCGTTCTGCGTGTCAACGATGATGAGCGCGCGCACATTTGTGACGTTACCCGCCCCGAACCTCCCACGGGACCCTCCCGCCGCTACGGGGTCCGCCAGCCGTTACGGGGCCCGCCAGCCGTTACGGGGCCCGCCCGCCGTTGCGGGGCCCGCCCGCCGTTACGGGGCCCGCCCGTCCTTACACGACCCGCCCCGAACCTCCCACGGGGCCCGCCCGCCGTTACGGGGCCCGCCCGCCGTTACGCGGCCCCGCCCCTTACAAGACCCACCCACCCTGGGGGCTTTGCCCTATGTTCGATTTTTCCGGGTTGTCAAGAGTTGTGGCAAGAGCGAACCGAGTTCTGTGGATGACCGGATGACTGGCTATGTCTCGTCATACGCCCAAGCGTCGCGAGGTGATGTGCCAGCGCGGTCACTCATGCTCGCTGACGAGCGGGCGACACTCCGGGCCACCGTTCGGGATCATGATGTTTTCGGCTGACCGGCCTACTCGCCGTCGGGCCAGAACACGGGGATCGCGGGGTCGCCGCGCGACAGCTGCAGTGCCTGCGGAGTCAATTCGGCCAGCGCCTGTGTATGCCGTTCCCGCGCCTCGGTTATCGGTTCCCGGCCGACGATCTCGCCGCCGCGTACCAGCGGGCGGAGCAGCAGCCGGTCGTGTGGCCCGGCTTCTGGCGGCCCCAGGCTGATCACCTCAGCCAGGGCGCGGCCGCGTTCATCGCGGTGCCGCATCGCCCATTTGCGGCCACCGCGCCCGGGCTTGCCAACCGACCGCTTCGCCACCGGGCGAAGTCGTGACTGGTCGGCGTCACCGTCCGTGCGGGCGACGAGTTTGTAGACGAGCGACGCGGTCGGTGCCCCTGATCCCGTGACCACCGAGGTGCCAACGCCGTAACCGTCCACTGGAGCTGCCCCGAGCGCGGCGATTCCGTACTCGTCGAGGTCTCCGGTGACCACTATCCGCGTGTTGGCCGCGCCGAGCGAGTCGAGCAGCACGCGCACCTCCCGTGCGCTCGCGGCGAGATCACCGCTGTCGATCCGCACCGCGCCAAGGTCCGGGCCTGCGAGTTCCACCGCCGTACGGACTGCCCTTTCCACCTCGAAGGTGTCCACTAGCAGGGTCGTTGCCTTGCCGAGTGCTTCGAGCTGGGTAGCGAAGGCGTGCCGCTCGCTGTCATGCACGAGCGTGAACGCGTGCGCGCTCGTGCCAGCGCTAGGAATTCCGAACGACTTGTATGCCTGCAGATTGGACGTGGATGTGAAGCCCGCGATGTACGCCGCTCGTGCGCTGGCCACGGCGGCCGCCTCGTGCGTACGGCGGGAGCCCATTTCGATGATCGGACGGCCAACTGCCGCGCTCACCATCCGGGAGGCGGCGGATGCGACCGCGCTGTCATGGTTAAGGATCGATAGCGCGATCGTCTCCAGCACCACCGCCTCGGCGAATTGCCCGTCGACCACGAGGATCGGTGAACCTGGGAAGTAGCAGTCGCCCTCACCGTAACCCCAGATGTCCCCGGCGAACCGGTAGGACTCCAGGTACTCAAGGGTGCGCCCGTCCACGATGCCGCAACTTTGCAGGAAATCCAAGGTTTCGCCGTCGAAGCGAAAATCCTCCAGCGCGTCGAGTAGCCGACCAGTACCTGCGACGACCCCGTACCTGCGGCCATGCGGCAGGTGCCGGGCGAAGACCTCGAATACGGCACGGCGGTTGGCCGCGCCGCTTCGCAGCGCGGCCTTCACCATCGTGAGTTCGTAGTGATCTGTCAGGAGTGCCGTGGTAATTGGTGGGGCCACGGGTGGAAGACTAGACGCATGACCGTCACCGGGAGGTGATCAGTCGTGAGCGTGGCTCCCGTCGAGGTCGAACGACCGCACACGGGTGAGGACAGATCGGTTGACCGGCCGTGGGTCACTATCGTGTGGAATGATCCAGTCAATCTCATGTCCTATGTGACCTACGTGTTCCAGAAAGTGTTCGGCTACCCGAAGGCGAAGGCCGAAAAGCTCATGCTCGACGTGCATCACAAGGGCAAAGCCGTGGTTGCCGCAGGCGCCCGCGAGGAGATGGAACGAGACGCTGAGATCTTGCACGAGTATGGTCTCTGGGCAACGATCCGTCACGACACGTGACTGCTTTCCGGCGTATCGCAGCCCCCTCCGGCAGGCGGAGGGGCGGTGACCCTGGCCAGGGGCCGAACTACCGGTTCGCGGCCCGTTTCCGCGAAACCGAGGCGATGCTGCTGCGCGAGCTCGCCCTCCAGATCGTGGAACTTGTCGGCGGTGCGGATGACCTCGAGGCGCATGAGGCCGGAGGCGGCGCGGCCGGGGCTGGGGGCGTGCCCGGCGGTGGCGATGCGGGCACGCTCAGCGGGCTTGAGGACGCGCTGCGGCCAAGCGGGGACGTTGGCCCTCCGGAGGACCCAGCGCTCGCGCGGCTGCTGCCGGATGCTTACCGTGACGATCCCGAGGCAGCAAATGAGTTCCGCCGGTATACCGAAAAGGAGCTGCGATCCGGGAAGGTGGCCGCCGCGAAGACAGTACTCGCCACCTTGCCAGAGGATGGCGGGCAGGTGAGCTTGTCAGCCGACGAGGCAGAGATCTGGCTGCGCTCGCTCAATGACATGCGGCTCGCGCTCGGCGTGCGCCTCGGCGTCACCGAGGAGATGAGCGAGGAGTTCCCGAGGATGGACACCGATGATCCGCGCTATGCCGCATACGCCGTGTACGACTGGCTGACTGGCATGCAGGACAGTCTGGTACGTGCGATGTCGTGAGAGGGGCGCGGCGCGCCTGTCGAGGCCCCGGGTTTGGGCGGCCCGGGTGCGCCGAACCCCGGATGCGTTGCGGGTACTCTGACGCGCATGCTGACGATCAGCCGCGCGCTGCACGACAAGATCGTGGCACACGCCCGCACCGACCATCCCGATGAGGCATGCGGGGTAATCGCGGGCCCTGCCGGAACCGGTCGGCCTGAACGCTTCATCCCGATGATTAACGCCGAACGTTCTCCCACCTTCTACCGGTTCGATTCGATGGAGCAGTTCCGGGTCTGGAAGGAGATGGATGACAGGGACGAGGAGCCCGTCGTCATCTATCACTCGCATACCGCGACCGAGCCGTACCCGTCGCGTACGGACGTCTCGTACGCGAGTGAGCCGGAGGCGCACTACGTCCTGGTTTCCACGAGGGATCCGGAGGCCGCCGAGTTCCGCTCCTTTCGCATCGTGGATGGCGAGGTGACCGAGGAGGAAGTCCGCGTCGTGCCCTGGGCGGAGGGGCCGCAGGCGCCTGAGGCGCACGTCAGAGCGCAGCCAAGCGTGCAAGCAAGTGCCCGGCCAGCCACGCGAGCAAGCGCGCTACCCGGCGGCGAGCCAGCCACGCGAGCAAGCGCGCCGCCCGGCGTCGAGCCGAACGCGCATGCAGGTGGCCAGCCAGGTCAGGCGGCTGGAGCAACGGCGTCGGCGGAAGAAAGGGAACCGGAATGATCTGCGTGGACGACCGGTTTGGTACGCAAGAGAGGTAGCTTTAGCCTGCTTTCCCGGCGCGGGTGCGCGGGGTGCTGACTTATGGAGTGTTTGAATGCCCATCGAGGTCCGAATTCCAACGATCTTGCGGAACTATACCGGCGGCTCGAAATCGGTGGAGGGCAAGGGCGCGACGCTTGGCGATCTGCTCACTGACCTCGATAAGCGCCACCCGGGCTTGAGCGAGCGGATTGCCGACGGGCCGAGCCTTCGCAGGTTCGTCAACGTCTACCTCAACGATGAGGACGTCCGCTTCCTCGGCGGCCTCGAGACACCCGTCCACGAGGGCGACACCATCACCGTCCTGCCGGCCGTTGCGGGCGGCCAAACCCGGAAGCCCGTCGCGGGCGGCCAACCCGGCTGAAACCCAGATCTGCAGAACGCACGGACTATGGACCGCCAATGCGCTATGAGTCTCTTCTCGATTCGCTCGGCCACACTCCGCTGGTCGGGCTTCCGCGCATGTCGCCCAGGTCAGATGTGCGGCTCTGGGCGAAACTGGAGGACCGGAACCCGACAGGTTCGATTAAAGATCGCGCCGCCCTCTACATGATCGACCAGGCCGAGAAGGACGGCGTGCTGACTGCCGGGTGCACCATCATGGAGCCGACATCGGGCAATACCGGGATTTCGCTAGCGATGGTCGCCAGCTTGCGTGGTTACCGGCTTGTATGCGTGATGCCAGAAAACACCTCTGAGGAGCGCCGCCACCTGCTGCGAATGTGGGGCGCGGAGGTCATCTCGTCACCAGCGGCCGGCGGGTCCAACGAGGCGGTGCGCATGGCGAAGGAGATCGCCGCCGACCGCCCAGACTGGGTCATGCTGTACCAGTATGGCAACGAGGCCAACACGCGTGCCCACTATGAGACCACCGGCCCCGAGTTGCTCGCGGACTTGCCGGAGATCACACATTTCGTCGCCGGGCTCGGCACCACGGGCACCCTCATGGGAGTGGGCAGGTACCTGCGCGAACGGGTACCGGACGTGACGATCGTGGCTGCTGAACCACGCTACGGCGAGCTTGTGTACGGCTTGCGAAACGTGGACGAGGGCTTTGTCCCCGAGCTCTACGAAGAATCCGTGCTCACCACCAGGTTCTCGGTGAGCTCGCGTGACGCGCTGCGCCGCACCCGTGAGCTGCTGGAGACGGAGGGCATCTTTGCCGGAATCTCGACCGGGGGTGCGTTGCACGCCGCACTAGCCATGGCCGCCAAGGCCGCCGCGGCCGGGCGGCGGGCCGACATCGCGGTCGTGGTCGCCGACGGCGGCTGGAAATACATGTCGACGGGCGCATACCACGGCACGCTCGAGGAAGCCGAAGAGCGGCTCGAGGGCCAGCTGTGGGCGTGACCGGACTTTCCGCGCAGCCGCATACCGTCTTCGACGAGGCGATCGCCGCGCGTCCGCTCGGTCCCGGCCGGTTCGCGGTGCAGCCGGATGAGAGGTTTACGTTCGGTGGGGCGGTCAATGGCGGCGTCCTGATCGCCTCGATCCTCCGTGCCGTCCTGTACGGTTCGCCGCATCCGTACCCGGTAGCGACGAGCGCGCACTTTCTCCGCGTCGCTCAGCTCAAGCCCGCCGAGGTCCACGTGGTGTGGCTGAGGGAAGGCCGGACCGCGGCCACCGCCCGCGCCACGCTCGTCCAGGACGGGGTTGCCGTCATCGAGACCATTGTGACGACCGGCACCCTCGCTGGCGCCCGCGCTCGCGGTGGGAGTGGCACCAGCACACCCGACGGTGGCGATGACCGTCGCCCGGATCCGGGCGATCCGGGCGACGCCGCTGCGGATGCGCCCGCCGCGCTTTCCTGGACCGGGGAGCCGCCGCACCTGCCGCCGGTCGGCGAGTGCCGTTCCTTCCCCCCGCGTGACGGCTTCACCGGGCAGGTCGCCATCCGTTTCGATCCGGCAACCATTGGCGGGCTCGGCGGGCAACCGAACGGAACGCCCGAGATGCGTGGCTACCTCAGCCTGCGTGAGGAGCGGGACCCGGACGCCTACCTGCTGGCTCTCGCGGTGGACGCGCTCCCGCCGGCCGTGCTCGCGCTGGGCGCTGTCGGCTGGGCGCCGACTGTCGAGCTGACCTGGCACATGCGCAACGTTCCCGCGCCGGGCCTGCTACGCGTCGCGGCCCGCTGTCGGCACGTCAGCGGTGGCTGGTTCGACGAGGAGGCAGAGGTGTGGGACGCAGCTGGTCACCTTGTCGCCCAGAGCCGCCAGATCGCGAGGGTCGGCCGCCGGATGCGGGTCGGCTGAGCCGGTAAGCCGACTCGGCTGAGTCGGCATGCTGCCAGGGCCTTGGGCCTGCGTGCGCCCCTGAGCCAGGTCGCGCGTAGCCTTGGTCGTTATGCGGGTCACGGTGGTCGGATGTGCAGGCTCCTTTCCCGGGCCGGACAGCCCTGCATCGGCCTACCTGCTTGAGGCAGATGACTTCCGGCTGGTTTTGGACCTGGGGAATGGCGCGCTCGGTGCCCTGCAACGGTATGTGGGGCTGTTCGAGGTGGATGCCGTCTGCCTGAGCCACCTGCATGCCGACCACTGCATGGACATGTGCTCCTACTGGGTCGCGCGCACATACGCACCGGACGGCGCCCAGCCGCGGATTCCCGTGTACGGCCCCAACGGCACGGCGAACCGCCTGGCCCAGGCGTATGGCCTCGATCCTGACCCCGGAATGACAGGTGCATTCGAATTCGTGACGCTGAAGCCGGGCCGACGCCAGATCGGCCCATTCGACGTGACCGCCGATCATGTGAGCCATCCGGTAGAGACGTTTGGGTTCCGGATTGAGTACGCCGGGCGGGTGCTCGCCTACTCGGGCGACACGGGCGAATCGGCCGCGTTGACCAAACTCGCCAGCTCGGCGGAGATCATGCTGTGCGAGGCTTCCTTCCTCGACGGCCCTGACCTGCCAGCGGGCCTGCATCTGTCCGGCCGTCAGGCGGGGGAGCACGCTGCCAGAGCCGATGTCGGCCATCTGGTTCTCACCCACCTGGTGCCCTGGAATGACCCCGCCAGGTCACTTGCCGAAGCGTCAGCCGCATTCCGAGGGCCGGTGTCGCTGGCTGCGGCGGGGCGGGTGATCGATCTCGGCGACGCCTCCACCGGAAACCCCACGTAGTCATGCTGGCCCGGGAGCGAGCCCATCGAACCCCCGATAGTCTGTCCGGCATGACTCGCCCCGATGGACGCACGTCCGACCAGCTTCGCCCGGTGAGGTTCACGCCCGGCTGGCTCGATCAAGCCGAAGGCTCGGTACTCGCCGAGTTCGGCCGGACCCGCGTTCTCTGCGCGGCGAGCGTCATGGAGGAGGTGCCGAGGTGGCGCCGGGGCAAGGGCGCCGGCTGGGTGACGGCGGAGTACGCTATGCTGCCCCGCGCCACTACCTCCCGCACGGATCGTGAGTCCATCAAGGGCAGGCCCGGTGGACGCACGCAGGAGATCTCCCGGCTCGTCGGCCGGGCGCTGCGCGGCTGCGTGGACGCCGAGGCGCTCGGCGAGAACATGATCGTCATTGACTGCGATGTTCTTCAGGCGGATGGTGGTACACGCACAGCCGCGATCACCGGTGGTTACCTCGCGCTGGCTGAGGCTGTCGGCTGGCTGAGACGCAATGGCCGATGCTCGCGTGACCCGCTCGTGGCGTCCGTGGCGGCGGTCAGCGTCGGCATCGTCGCTGGCCAGGCACGGCTGGACCTGTGCTACGAGGAGGACGTGGTCGCGGAGACCGACATGAACGTGGTCTGCACCGGGGACGGCCGGTTCGTGGAGATCCAAGGGACGGCGGAAAGCGGCGCGTTCGACCGGGCGATGCTCGACCGGCTACTTGACCTCGCCGTAGGCGGTTGCGCGGAGCTGACCAAGCTGCAGCACGCCGTCTTCGCTGATTATTCTTAACGGCTGCGCATAGTGTCACCAGCACTGCGCATGGTGCTCGCCACGAGGAACGCGCACAAGGTCGCCGAGCTGTCCAGGATCTTGGCCGCAGGTGCCATCGGTGCTACTGCGATCGACCTGGCCAGCTTGGCCGACTTCCCCGGCGCGCCGGAACCCGCAGAGACCGGCGCCACGTTCGCCGAGAACGCGCTGATCAAGGCACGCGCGGTGGCGGATTTCACGCGGCTGCCCGCGGTCGCCGATGATTCGGGTCTCCACGTCGATGCGCTGAACGGCATGCCCGGGGTACTGTCCGCCCGCTGGGCCGGGAGACACGGCGACGATGTGGCCAACCTGGAGCTCGTCCTCGCACAGCTTGAGGACGTGCCGGCCACTCGGCGGGGCGCCCAGTTCTCCTGTGCCGCCGCCCTTGTGGTGCCGGGCCCGGCGGGAGCGGAGCGTCCCACCATCGAGCGTGTGGTGGAAGGCGAGGTCTTGGGCAGGCTCACCATACAGCCGCGTGGTTCGAACGGCTTCGGCTACGACCCGATCTTCGTGCCCGCGGCCGAGAGGCGGACCATGGCGGAGATGGCACCGGCAGAAAAGGACGCGATAAGCCACCGCGGCCGCGCGTTCCGCGCGCTCGCGTCGCTGATCGCTGAGCTTCGCCGCGCCGGCAACCTGACTGGCGACGAAACCTCGGGCTAGCGGTTCGGCTGCCGCACGCCACGCGCGAGGGTGCTCACCGGCCAGTAAGTCTTCGCAGACCGCGACGTTCTCCCCGGCCGAGTGGTCAGTCCAGTTCATCGGCACGATGTGGACCATGGGTTCGCTGGACCACTGGCTCTTGAACAAGTGGTAGGCATCCTTCGGGAAGCCGGCCGTATCGACCGCGCCGAAGAACGAGGCCTTGACGGGGAAGACGTTGTACGGCGTCGGCTCGCCGATGTAGTCCTGCCCGGACCAGAGGAACTGGCCCTGGAAGAATTTCCTGTCGCGGTCTTTCTTCAGCGAGTACTCGCCGCTCATCGTCCACGAGGCGAGATTGTTGTCGTAGGAGGACGTGGCGCGCTTTCCCGGCGTGTAGTTTTCGCCCGTGTTGAGGAGCTCGGGATCCTGGTACACGCCCCGGCTTGAGATCTCCGACGACGACTCCGTAGTCGAAGGGGACCTTGCCGGTATGCCAGCGCGAAGGCTTCCACCATCATCAGGATGCCGAGCCGCTCACACACCTGCACAAGCTCGGGCGCGGGTGGGTTGTGCGCGGTCCGCAGCGCGTTGACGCCCATGCTCTTCATCTGCTGCATCTGGAGCTAGCTCGAGCGCGTCGTAGTGCACGGCCGCCCCGAGCGGGCCATTGGTGGCGTGCAGGTCGACGCCCATGATCTTCATGTATTGGCCGTTGAGGCTGAACCCGGAATCCGGGTCAAATGTGGTGTAGCGGAAGCCAAACCCCGTCGTGGTGATGTCCACCACCGAGTCGTCGCTCACGATGTCGGTCCGCAGGTGGTAGAGGGTGGGGGTGTCCACCGACCACAGGGCGGGGTCGTTGACGCCCGCGCTGTGTACCGGGGTCAGCTCGACGCTCCAGTCGTGCGGAACGTCCACTGTTCACCAGTGCGAGTCGTCATAGCCAGGGTCCGCGGCATTGGCGTACGCCCCCGTTGGGTCGGTGATGCCGTCCGGATTGACCAGCGCGAATTTCCACGCCTCGCCGAAGGCCACCGATCTGCTTCCCGCGTCGGTAATAGGGGCCGCTTCCGCGCCGGCGGTCCGCCCGGTCATGCCGAGGACCGGCGCAAGTGCGGCCGCGCCTAAACCGGCACTGGCGCGGCGCAGCACCTGGCGGCGCGATGGCCCGGCAGATCCACGCGCTGGCCCGGCCGATCCAGCAGAACCCAGGGTCGGCGGATCTGCGGACGGCCTCGTACCTACGTCTTGACCCATGGCTTCCTCCCTTCCCCCCGGGTCAAACAATTCTGGCTGTTCCAGGACGGAATCGAACATAATCACACGCATCCTCCCGTGTCTGCCCCGAATGTCAAGAGCCCGCGAGAACGCGGCTAACGAGACCGCGGATGTGACATCCACGGTCCTTCATGTGGCCCCCATGCGAGCCGGGTCAGGGTGTCTGAAACAGGCTCTTACGACGTGGTGCGCAATTAGTTTTGGGGTGTCCTCGCCTGGGTGGTGGGGTGATCGGCTGGTAGCGGCGTGTTACCAGGCGGCGGCGCGGTCGGACACCAGCGAGCCGATGGCACGGACCGTCTCGGGCAGGTCCTCGCGCCGCCCGATCCAGCGCTGCAGCGGCCGCCAGTGCTTGGATCCGGCGATGGCGTGCTCCACGCAGATCCGCTGCGAGGACTGGGTGTGGCGGGCCTGCTCCCAGGCCTGGACTACCTCCGGCGGCGCGTCCTTGGCCGGTTTCTTCGGCGGGACGCTGACCTGGGCGGGATGGTCGCGGCGCAGGCCCCGGTAGCCGGCGTCTGCCTCGGCCTGCACGTCCGGGTACTGATCGAGCAGGTTGTCGATGCCGTCGGTTTGCAGCGCGGTCTGGTCGTGCATCCGGCCGGGGCGGAAGGTCACGTCGGCCAGGGTGCGGCCGCGCC
>WNGB01005687.1_pt1 | contig 18570 bp, 8 predicted proteins | sample 5400681 | NCBI WGS metagenome assembly WNGB01 (sample SAMN13153367, study PRJNA577476) | soil metagenome | isolation source: 115 cm soil or saprolite under grassland replicate 2 | place: USA:California | collected 2016-06-15 | reverse complement strand
TCCCACAGATCCCACAGCTCCGGCGACGGCGGCTTGGGGAGAAGGGAGGTCGAACGACATAGGCGGGGGATCGCGCCGCGAGTAGCGCATCCCGTTCCCGACTCTGCGAAGATGGGCAGCGCCAACCGTCCATCAACGCGACGAGGAGGAGAACGGGATGCTGGTAAAGACTATCCTGAATCGCGTCCAAAAGCAGCCGGGGTTCGTCTACGGGGCCGTACGGTTCGTCGAGGCGCGCGGGGCCGTGGGCGTCGAAGTCGAGATTCGGCGGCGCGCCGGCGGGCGGCCGACCTGTTCCGGCTGCGCCCGGCCCGGGCCGGGGTACGACACCTTGCCGGCGCGTCGGTTTGAGTTCGTCCCGCTGTGGGGCCTCGCGGTCTTCTTCAGCTACGCGATGCAGCGCGTGGAGTGCCGGACCTGTGGTGTGCGGGTGGAAACCGTCCCGTGGGCCGAGGGCAAGCACCACCTGACCATGACCTATGCCTGGTTTCTGGCTCGGTGGGCGAAGCGCCTGAGCTGGACGGAAGTCGCCGAGGCGTTTCGCACGACGTGGGAGCACGTCTTTCACTCGGTGGAGATGGCCGTGACCTGGGGCCGGGACCACTGCGACTTGACGGGCATCACGGCGATCGGGATCGACGAGATCCAATGGCAACGCGGGCACAAATACCTGACTTTGGTGTACCAGCTCGACGCCGGCCGGAAACGGTTGCTGTGGCTCGGGGGCGATCGGAAGGTGAAAACCTTGCTGCGCTTCTTCCGCTGGCTCGGCAAGGACCGTGCCGCAGCTCTCCGGTTCATTTGCAGCGACATAGCGACATGTGGAAGCCCTACCTCCGGGTGGTGGCCAAGAAGGCGGGCCACGCCCTACACATCCTGGACCGCTTCCACATCATGTCCCACATGAGCAAGGCGATCGATGAGGTACGGGCCAAGGAGGCCCGGGACTCCCGCACCTTCGGGATGGAAGGCAGCAGCTGACGGTCATGGGCGAGACGTAGGGCCCGACGAAGCAGCTCGAGCTCACGGTTGATGGTCGCGTTCGCCTTCTCGTTCTCGCGGCGCTTGGTGATGTAGGCCTCGATCGCGCGGTAGTTGATGTCGACCGCGCGCCAGTCGCCGAAGTGCTCTCTCAAGGGCTTGATGTGGGACAGGGCGGAGCCGAGGGACTTCACCCTACGCACCCTGTAGTCGGACACGAGATCGTCCAAGAGAGAGCCCAATTGGAGCTGCCGGTGTTGGGGAGTCGTGAACTGCTTAAGCCCTTGCCGGTCCGCGGCGAGCTCGTCGAGCTTCTGCCGGTGGAATCGCTTGGCCAGCTTCAGGTCCGAAGTCCCCGTGGAGATCTCGTGCTGCTTGCCTCGAACACAAATGACCGAGAACCAATTTGCCTGACCCTCGACGCGGATCGGGGTGCCATCGCCTCGTAGCGCATCGGAATGCGTTGCTCGGTCCCTTCGTACCCTCGAGAAATCCGGCCTCGATGTTGGTGGGTTTCCGATGATCAGACGAGAGATGCCGAACGTGGAGTGGTGCGCCAGGCCCACGCCGTAAGCGCAACGCCAATCAAAGCCGGGAGAGTGACAGCAGGAAAGTCGCGGGGAATTACCGATGGAGAGCAGATGCCGACGGCGACTTCCCACAGGTGGAAAACGGCATGCGCGATGAGCCACAGCGTCGCGGCGGCCGACAGCCCAATACGGCGCTCCGGTCGGATCATGCCGATGCCGAAAGCTACTCCGAGGAACAGCTGAATAGTCCCAATATCGCGGATGAAGTGCTGATTAAAGAAACCAGTGTCGGTTACACCTGGGATGAATTCATACCACACCAATGGAGCGACGAGCATAAAGAGCCCGTTTACGGAGAGAAATATTCCATTGAACGCCACCATTACGACTACCACTATCAAAATGGTACGATTGCCTTCTGTTGATCCTTCATGGTTGATAGCCTTCCACTCTCGAATGAGTCGCCGTTCGAGCGCGCTTGGAGTACTCTCCCTCGCAAACCACGGGCAGCTCTCTCTTGCTTGTCTCGACGATGACCCGCGCGAGCGGCAAGACCGGCTCTATAGGGCTCACGTTTTGTGCGCGGACGCGATGTGAGCCGAACTCATTTCGATCGACCGCGTCGCGGAGAGAGAGGCGTAGTCCTCGGTAGAGCGGGGGCAGGGTGACGAGCAGCTCATCGCCGATCTGGCGCACTAGCTGATCTGGGCGTCGACCCTGCCTGGCTAACTTAACTTACCTTTGAGGTATGGAGTGGCTGAGCCAGTCGTCGAACCGCGTCGGGGCGATGCGCGACTTGTCGCCGGGAGTGAGCGATTGATCGTTCAGTTCTACGCCGAAATAGCGTGCGTGGACGTCGGGGACTACCTTGCGTACGTCTTGGTTTGCGCCCAAGAATCGCCGGACGAGTTCGGCGAGAGGGTGCTGTTCGGGACCGGCCACCTCGACCGTGCCGTTCAGCGGCGCCCCGACTGTGACGTCGGCCACTGCGGCAGCCACGTCATCCGACGCGATGGGCTGCACAAGAGCAGGGGACAGGCGAACCGTTTGCCCGTCGGTGCCCGATTGGGCGATGGCGCTGACGAACTCGAAGAACTGCGTTGAGCGGAGGATTGTATAGGGAACGTTGGAAGGCTTGATCAGGTCTTCTTGGGCCATCTTCGCGCGGAAGTAACCACTCTCGAGAAGGCGGTCGGTGCCGACGACCGACAGCGCAACGTGATGTCCCACGCCAGCGGCGGCTTCCGCGGCAAGAAGGTTACGACCTGACGTCTCGAAGAACTGCAAAACTGACTTGTCCTCGAACGAAGGCGAGTTCGCCACGTCGACGACAACCTGAGCGCCTGCAAGCGCTTCAGCCAGTCCCTCACCCGTGATGGTGTTGACGCCCGAGGCCGGTGACGCCGCCACTACCTCATGGCCCTGCTGACGAAGCTTGTTCACGAGCTTTGTTCCGATGAGCCCGCTGCCGCCAATAACCACAATCTTCATTCCGAACCTCCTAGTTCGTAGCCCGCAAGCCGGGGCTTGTGATGGTTGTGCGGCAAGCGGCCGTCAGCGAGTGTGGTCCGGATGAGGAGACGGAGAGCGTCTCTTTGCACAGCAGGGGCCTTTTTGGTGACGACCAGGCGATCAAGCCAGATTCACCCGAGTCTCAGAGCTCAGCGAGCGCCAACCCGAAAGGCGAGGTGCAGGCAGAGGAGGGTATCACGGGCAGAGCCGTCTCGGCTGCAGGCGGGTCTTAGTGACGATCGGGCGCACATGGCAGCCCTGCTGCACCGGGCTCGCGAACGGCGCGCACACGATCGCCGAGCGCGGATCATTTGGTCGCAGCCGTTACTTTAGGGCCATGACGATGGTGGCAATGGTCATTATCACCGTCGCGCAAGCCATGACGATCCCAAGCAGACGCGTTTCCCGCGCAGCCTTCGCTTGCATTATGAACCTAGCCTCTCGCAAGCGCGCTCCAGGTTCCCCTGGAGCCATCGCCAATTCCTTGTACCTGAGTTTCCAAAGGCGCTTGAGCTCCGCACTACTGTACTCTTTCTCCTCTTCACTCATTCGACCCTCCATCGTCGTAGTCCGCTCGATAGGTGTCCAGCTTCGCCCAGCGGCCTCGGCCAGCGGCGCGAGCCGAGTGCAGAACATCTGGCGGTCGCAAGATGTGAACCACGAGGCGCGCCCGCGGCACGTGCTCGGTTATGGCGCGCCGCCGATTGGGCCGCAGGTGGTGCGAGCGCCTCGACGAACGAGAACAATGGCGCGACGGCGGCACCGGCCTCGCGGGGAGACCGACGGACTGGGACTCCGAGAAGAGCGGTGACCGACTCACGCCTCGATCAGCAAGGTCCCGAACAACGCCAGCAGTCCGCTCCCGGTCTCGTCCACACCGTCGGGATCGGCAACCCCATCGTTCTGGGGGATCATGGTGTTGTCCGTCGGACCGGCCCACACGGGGCTGCACCGACCGAGGCCACCCGAGGCCAAGAGATCAGCCAGCACGTCGAAGGCCGATTCTGGTTCCGCCAGCCGCGTCGACAAGGCCGAGCTGTTGCCTGGCCCGGTTGGTATCGCAATGCCCAGCTTGCACGCCATCAGCTGTTGCCGGAAGCGTGCGATCCCGTCCGAGGTGCCTCGGGAGTTGAAGCTTCGGTCGAGGCTCGCCACGTCGCAGGCGCCATCGAAGGTCATGCCGCGCCGGCGCCAGTGGCTGGTGCCGACCAGCGCGTAGACGTCGTCCACGATGACGACCGTGCTGCGGATGGCACTCGGGCGGCCAGGGAAGCCGATGGGATGAAATGCGGCGACGCGCTGGCGGTCCTGGGTCGTCAGCGTCTGGATCGCCTGCTTGCGGTGGGCCAGCGCGGCCCGCACCCAGTTTGCCTTGCTGGCGACAAAGTCGGGCAGCCGGGGCACGCACAGCATCACCTTCAGTCGGGGGTTGGCCTGCATGCGCGCCCGCAGCATCTCCACCAAGTCGATCTCGTGCTTCTTCGGAGGACCGGCGGGCCGGGCGGTACGGGCGAAGGTCGGGCCCTCGATGTAGACGAACTCGCGCGCTTGGCCGATCGCGCGCGTGAGCGACCACAGCGCGTCGCGCTGGCCGGCGCGGGCGGTGATCATCTCGCGCTGGAGCTGGCGGCGCAGCCGATCCTCGTTGGCGACGTTGATCGTCGGGCGCGGCACCCCCAGGGCATCGGCCAGCGCGTTGACGCCGCTCTGGATCGTGTCGCCAGGCTGCGGCACTGGAATGGCCGACAGGCCGAGCTCCGGGCTATCGACGAACGGCGCGATCGTCTCTAGCATCACCGCCGACACGGTGCCAACGACGTCGGGCGCTGGATCGGTCCAGTTGTTCCCGCCGGTGAAAACCATCCATCCGGGCGTCGTCCCGCTCAGCGGGATGATCGGCTGCGCCCGCTTCAGCGCATGCAGCGCCAGATCGTAGGCGAGCTGGCCTTCGACGCGCACGCCGGCGACGTGCAGCTCGGGGCCGGGTGGGTTCCCCGGATCGCCGAGCTCGGGCTGGGCGCAGCGGCTTTCGAAGCTCCAGCGGGCGCCGCTTAGCACGGCGCGCCATCCGAGCGCTTGACCGGCCGCCGGGGCGGTACCCAGCGCCAGCACGGTGTCGAAGCGGCCTTGCGTGGGCAGCCGTGGACCCTGCCGTGGCGCAGTGGTCTCGTTGGCGAGTCGACGCACGAGGTCCAGAATGCTGCCCGGCGCGCCCGTGCCCGGCGGAGTGGTGGGCGGGATTCCGAACAGCGACGCCGGGGCGACGGCCGTCGCCCCGAAGGCCGCCGTCAGGGCGGCGACCGGTGGCGTCTGCAGCAGTGCGGTGCCGCCGAACAGCGCGGTGTTGTCGGCGAAGCTCACGGTGGTCGTGCTGATCGTCAGCTCCACACCCGAATGCAACCGGCGCTGGCCGTCTCGTCCGGTCGCCACCACGTCAACCAGCAGCGTCGCCGGCGAGGGTAGCGGTGCCGCGGGCGGGAGACCGTGCGGATTCACCAGCAGCACCGGATTCGGCTGTCCGGCTTGGGCGATCGTCGACCCGCCGTCGCCGCGCACGAACGAGGGCTGGTCGCCGCTGATCGCGCTGATCTCGACGAAGCGCCGTGGGAACACGCGCAGGTGAGTGCCGGCGGGCACGATGTCGGCGGCAATGGTCACGACTACGTCGAGTCGCGCGTTGGTGCCATCGCCTGGAGCTCGAAACGCTGCCGTCAGGTTCCGCGTCGGGTCGGCCGTGGGCGGCAGCCCACCGCCCGGGTTCGGTCCCGGGAAGGCGGGCCATCTACCGGCCGCGCCGGCGGCGGGGGGGAGCGTCAAGGCCGGGTCGATCTCGGCCGAGCAGAGAAGCGCCAACACGTCGGCTCCGGCGGGCGGGAAGCCGGCCGCGATCTGGTTGGCGGCCCCCAGCACGTCGGCGCCGTCGATCAGGTAGTCGAAGTTCGGCACGGCCTGTCGTACGCGTGGCAGCGCGAAGTCTGGCACCGCATCGTCGTCACCGGGGACGCCCGCGACCGCGGTCGTGTCTCGATTGCCGAGCAGATGCCAGTCCAGGTCGACGGCCACGACCCGGAAGAACTGCGTTGCCAGCGTGCCGCCGGCCGGTGGTGCGATGGGCGTATGGGCCAGCGTCGCGTTGTGCGCGAAGCCCCACTGCAGCGGTCGACCGACATCGGCCGCATCGTCGGCGGCGGAACGGCCGAGGCGCTGACCGGCGGCCAGGTTTACCAGGCCGCCGTCGGGCACCGTCGCGACCTCGGTATTGGCGCCGTCGATCACCTTCAGGCGGGCCAGCGGGCGGGTCGGCACGTAGGCGCGACCATGAGGGTCGATCACGTGGCAGCGCAGCGGCTGGGTCGCCAGCGCGACGATGCCGTTGAGTCCGCCGGCGGCACCCAGCGCCGGCATCGAGGCGTGTCCGAAGCTGAGCGCGGGCAGGAAGCCGATGAGGTCGGCGTAGACGGCAGCCACCGCGAGGGGGTCGATAGGTAATCCGCGTGCGTCGTGGAAGGAGACGGCGCGTGGGCCAGCGAATCCGAGTGCCTCGCCGGCCTGGAACCAGTCGATCGCCGGGGGAATGCCGGGGGGTGTGATGCCGTGCACCAGCATGGCGATCGGCAGCGGCCGGATCTGCGGCGCGCCGAGCCGCGCCTCGACCAGCCGCGCCAGCCGGCGGGCCGCCTCGGGGTGAATGCGGAGCACCGCGACCGGCCCCGCCACCGGGCTGCCCTGCACATCGCTCCACGTGGTCGGAGTGGTCTCGATGCGGAGTGGCGCGCGAAACGGCGCCCGTGGGTTCGTCAGCGTCAGCCTCAGGGCGCCGGCGTCGACATCGCCGGCCGCCGGAGTCGCGTCGGCCCAGCCCGAGCTGAGGTTCGGCACGACGAGGCCGAGCGCGTCGAGCCCGCGGGCTTGCAGCTGGTTCGCGGCGTCGGCCGGCGTCAGCACGGTCTGTGGCGGCATCAGGCCTGGCATGGTCGAAATCCTCGTGGTGGTGCGTGGCCCATCGGCTGGCGCCTCAGCTGAGCTTGCGGGTCAGCTTGGCCGTGCGGCCGTCGGGCGAGGTCAGCGTCACGAGCAAGTTGCCGCCGCTGCCGCGCAGGGCCATGCCCAGCTGCGTCCGGCGCAGTGGTGCCGGGGCGCGCCGCAGCGGGATCGTCGCCGGGTCGGTGAAGAGGTTTTCGCCGGGCTGGGCGATCGCGATGTCGGGCAGCGCCTGCTGCACCTGAAGCGCCAGGGGGCGCAGCAGGAGCGGGCCCGGCTGGGGGAAGAGCGGCGGGATGGTCGGCGCGTAGCTCACCGACAGCACGTACGGCCCGGCCGAGGTCGGCGGAACCGGCACCGAGGTCTGGAACGAGAGGAGAAACCCCTTGCTGGGCACCTTCGTGACCTTCGGCAGCAGGATGTCCGGCGCGGGGAGTGGGCTGCCCGGCGGCACCTCGAGCACGGCTTCGGTCGCTCGGCCCAGTGGATCCGTGAGCAGCACGCGCACTCTCAGGCGATCGTCGACCGAGGCGCGCCGCAGCAGCATGTGCAGCGCGGTCTGGCCGGACACGGCGCCCGGCTGACGCCAGATGCCGTGGGCGCCCGGCGCCGGCGGGACCGTGCCGAGCGCGTCGAGCCGGTCGCCCTCACCCGGCGTGCTCGGATGGGTGAACAGCGGAGCGGTCGTGCCGTCGGGCTTCTCCACCAGCGCGTCGACGCGCAGGCGGTGCGGGCCGAGAGGCGTCTCGAGCACCGGCGCCAGCGTCGTGGCATCCACCTGCACGTCCCCCAGCGGCCCGCCCGGCCAGTGCCCGGCGAGCGGCGAGAGATCGGGAGGCACCGCCGGCGGCACGATCACCTCGCGCAAGGCGCTGGCCGGGGAACGGCCACCGAAGATCCCGTGCGTGGGGTCATTCCCGGTCCAGGCGACCGCGCGGTAGAAGACCCGCTTCCACGAGCCCTGGACCGCGTCGCGTCCGCGAATCGTGCCGAGAGTCTGCGCGACGCCGGGTTCCGTCGACGTGGTGGGTGTCACCGTGTAGTCGGCTGTCGAGCCCACCAGCGTCGCGATGGGCGGGCCCATCGTGTCGATGGTCAGCGCGGCCTCGGGCACGCGCACCCGATGCAGATCGATTCGCGTCACCGCGGCACCGGGCTTCGAGCGCACCTTGACCTGGGCGCGGTAGGCCGCGGGCGCGACGCTGTCGTCGAGCACGCGCGAGACCTCGAGATCGGGTGGCGCCGGCAGCACCACCTGCGGCGCCGCGTACGCGATGGGCCGCTTGCGCAGGCCGGGGTCGCCTGGCGCCGGCCACGCCGACTCGACCTGGCCGGCGCTGACCCCGAGCACGACGTAGAGATGAATCTCCTTGGAGCCGCGCGGCAGCGTGACGGACATCGCGGTGGCGGCGACCGGCTGCGCGTTCACACGCGTGAAGGACCGGCGCGAGGGGTTCGCCTGGAACGCGTCGCGCAGCGCAGCCAGGCGCTGCGACAGGGTCAGGGCCTTCGGCGCCGAGGGCAGGCCGCGATCGGCCCGCAGCTTCTCCTCGGTCGTCGTGTACACGAAGTACCCGGCCGCGCTCGCCGCCGCCGGCCACTCCAGCCGCGCATGGTGCAGGCCGGCCGCATCGGCCATGCTGGCCAGGAGCACGTTCTCGTGCTCCACCGTGATGACCGGCGGCCGCGGGTCGGCCGTCGACGCCACCGAGGGCCGGGCGCTCCAGTCACCCGTGCGCTGCGGCGCGCGATGCTCGAGCGCGCGCGCCCACAGTCCGAGGCCGATGCGTGACGCCGCGTTGAAGTCGAGGCTGAAGCCGGTGAGCGTGATGCGGTAGCGGCGGGGGCCGATCGGCGTGGGCGGGATGGCCACCAGCGTCTTGCCGTCGAGGGCGAGGTACTGCATCGTCGCCGCGACCGCCGGCGTGCCGGTGTCCGGCGCCGCCGCCGCGGCGCCGCCGTGCAGCACCTTGAGCACGAACCCGGCGCCGCCCGCCAGCGAGGTCTGCAGCCCCGTCGGGACCGTGAGGTTGGCGGGCGGATCGCCGAGCTTGGTCTGCGCATATAGGCGGCCGACGAACTCGATGCGTTCCGGGCTGCGAGGCGCCCAGTCCCACGCGTACTCGATCGTCAGCACGGCCGGGCACGGGCCGCTGGGCGTGGCCGTAGGATCCAGCCGTACCGAGAGGATGTCGACGGGGCGCACCGGGGGCTCGCCGATCGTGAACGGCGCGGTGGCCCAGCCGCTCCAGAGGCCGAACAGGTCCTGGTGGGCGAGGCCGTAGAGCAGGCCGTTGGGGTTCGGCGCGCCGGCGATCGTGTACCGCTCGTCGAGCGCGAGCAGCTTGCCCGTCTGCTCCTGCTCGGGGCTGACCGTAGCGCTGATGGGCTGCAGCGCCTTGTCGTAGGGCCGCGGGTCCATCAGGGGCTCCACGCCGCCGGCCGGCGCCAGCCGCGCGCGGGCGAAGGCATAGCTGCCGACGCGGAACGGAAGATTGTCCGCGACCTTGTCCCACGAGACCCGCACGACGCCGCGCCAGTCGGCGTCGGTCGTCTGCGGCGACCGCAGGCCGTCGCTGGTGGCGCCGAGGTTGCTCGGCACCGGCGGCGCGACCGCGACGGCCGGCGCGAACACCATCGCCGCGTACTCGATCGCCGCCGACTGGCCGTCCAGGCCGTTCTCGTAATGTGCCGTCACCATGAAGTCCCAGTCGCTCCGGCCGGGGTCGTTGAAGAGCTGGCGGTCGCCGAGTGTGATCGTCGGAATGTCGATGTCCTCGAACGCCGTGCCGTAGCCGGTGACGAGCGAGGCGAGGGGGTCGGTCCCGGCGCCGAACAGCAATGTGTGCAGCGGCTTGAAGACCGTCACCGCCGGATCGCCACCGCCGATCAGCGGCAGCGTGTGGTTCACGGTGAAGTCGGTGTGCGCCTGCGGCGCGTTATGCACGATCATCTGACGCAGCGGCTCCAGCACGCTGTCGTCCATCACCTTGAGCATCGCGTGCGGGTCGGCGAGCAACCAGGGCGGCGCCGCGAGGGTCGCGGTGAGCTGCTCGTCCCAGCCGTAGAACGGCGCGCCCCGGCGGAAGCGGTCGAGCGCAGCGGCGCGCGGATCACCCAGCGAGGCGATGAGACCCTGCTTGGCATCGAGCTCGTGCAATCCGTGCCAGGCGGGTCCGACCGGCAGGCCGACGATCTCGACCAGCTCCCACCGGGGGTCGTTCTGGGCCAGCGCGTCGAGGCCGGTCAGCGACTGCAGCGTTGCCCCCGACGAGAGGACGAGACACTGGATCGCCGGACCGGAGAACGTCACCGAGTTGAAGCCTGCCGCCAGCGTCTGGGTACCGACGATCAGCGAGCCGAACGGCACTCCCGAGAACGCGATCACCGAGCCGCCGGCGCCGGCCTGGATGCCGGCGCGTACGAAGACGCGCGGCCGGTCGAACGCGATGACGCGCACGCCGAGGAGGGTCATCGAGGTGAAGGCCACCGCGTGCTCGGCTTCCATCGGCATCGCGGGCCGCCGCCAGACCTGGAACGGCTCGGTCGGATACCCGATCTGCGGCGCCGTCAGCCAGCGCAGCTGCACCAGCCGGGCGAGCCCCAGCTTGCGCTCGCGCATGAGGTCTTTCGGCGACGGCGCGTGGGCGACGTGGCGACGAGAGACCGCCACCCAGTCGGTCACCGCCCCCAGGAGCAGGAACTTGTTGGGGTCGACGACGCGCGCCGCCATGTCACAGCTCCTCCCACGGGGCGTGCCCGAGCGGCAGCTCGAGCAGCGTGAAGCGCTGCTCGGACTGGTTCAGGAACGGCAGCGTCGGGAAGGCTTTGGAGACCAGCTCGACCTTCAGCGTCTTGCCGCGCGCCCCGGCGGCCAGCACGATCAGCCCGCGCTGCGCCCCCGGCGCCCGGATGAGTCCGTTCACGGCCGTGACGCCGGCCGCGCTGCCGTCCTCCACTGTCAGCCACTCGGTCTCCGCCAGGACCCAGCGTTGTGCCGGCACCGGGCCCGAGTCGTCGGTCACCTCGCTCGGATAGGGCCGCGAGCGCCACAGCGGCTCGGTCGCGTCGATCAGAACCGCCTCGGGCTGGGGCAGCACATTCCCGGCCTGGGACCAGAACACCACGATGCGCGCCCGGTCGGGCACCGTCAGCGGCTCGATGCCCTGCGCCCGGAGCTGGTCGTCCAGCTCGGCGCCCTGCGGCAGACGGCCGTTGAAGTACGCGCGGATCGCCTCCATGGCACCCGGCGCGCAGAAGCGCGCGCCCGGCTTGACCGCCTGCAGCGAGGCCGCCAGGCCACTCAGGGTCGCAAAGCCGCCGGTCGAGAAGTGACGCCGATAGACGCTGGGGCCCGTCGCGGTCGCCGGGGCGCCGAGCGCGACCATCTCGACGTCGAGGATGTAGTCGGTGAAGGGCTCGAGCGGAATGGGGATATCGACCGCGCTGTGCCGTACGCGCTCCTCGTCGATGGGGATGCAGCTGCCTTCCAGGACCTCGCTCACGCGGTCCTCCCACGGCGACAGGATCGTCGCGATCACCGGGACCAGCGTGACCTCGGTGAGCGGGAAGGGGTGCAGGCCGGGTTGCGACGCCGGGTGGCGTGCCGAGGCGGCCTGGAAGCGCACGCGCAGCTCCTTACCGTACACCGCGAACACGCGGTCCACGTCGTGGGTATTGAACACGAGCCTGGTCGGCTCTCCGCCGAACGCGTGCGTCTCACGGTCGGCCGGCAGGGTCACCAGCATCCACGGATCGAGCCGAACCGGCACCGGCGGCGTCGAGAGGAACAGCGGCTTCGGCGGGTTGGCGCCGTCGTCGCCCACGCGATCGGTCCGGAACCAGAAGGTCTGGGTGTCCGCCCGGGTCTCGCTGTCCGACTGGCGCTTGCCGCTCCAGGTGGCGCGCAGGCGGTAGAGAGAGTCGGCGAACAGGAGGGCATTGTCGCTGCTGGCGGGCCCCAGCGCGCTGGTGATGACCTCGCGGTCATGCTCGATCTGCGTCTGGTCCCACTGGCTGCGCGCCACCTCGCTGGCCCGGACCGCGCCGATCGCGCCGACGTAGTAGGGCGGCACCACGGCCTTGTCGTGGCCGGCCGCCGGGTCGGGCTGTTCGGGGTCGGGCAGCGTACCGATCTCAACGCGGGCGGCGTCCGGCGCCTTCGGTACTCGCACGTGCACCGCGACCCACCCGGCGCTCTGCTGCGGCCACGCGAGCAGCTCGGCGATGTCGTCCACCCACGGGCCCGCCGGATCGGTCCAGTGGGCGGGCAGGACCTTCGGTGGCGTCATGTCGGCGGCGGCGACCTGCACGCGCAGCAGCTCGGCGCCGTTCGCCCGGAGCGCGCGCACGACCACGCGGCGCGGCTGGAGCAGCTCGCGGCGGACGAACAGCAGCAGGTCCAGCCGTACGAACGGCCCGACGTGCAGGACCACGACGTCGTCGAGCGGACCGTGCGAGACCCCCAGCGCCTTCAGCCGCTGCTCGACCTCCTCGGCCTTGGCCGGGTCGCCGAACACGATGAGCCGGCCGTCGTCGAACATCGGCGATTCGAGCAGCCGCACCTGGCACTGACGGGGGGCGACAGCGGCGGCGGGCGGGGTCGGGCCGACCACTGCCACCGGCGTGCCGAGACCGGCGCGGCCCGGACCGAACAGGTCGAGCCGGTTGACCGCCTCGCCATGTTGCAGGCGGCGCACGATCTCCGTGAGGCCGCCGCCCGCGCCCGCGGCGCGCGAGACGTCCTGTGAGAGCGTCGCCGAGGGACGGCTTGGGGTGTCGCTCCGTGCCGCCGCCTCGAACGCCAGCTCGGCCGTCACCTTGGCGTGCAGCGTCCTGCTGATGCGGAACGGGGCCTGGTCGAGCCGCTTCACGAGCGCGTCGTGCACGGGGTCGGCGGCCGCGACCGCGGCGCCGCTCGGCGTACCGGCCGCTCGCACCGGCCCCAGGCCGCCGACCACCAGCGGCGGCCCGTCGGCGCGGGCGATCACAGGCCTGTCCCCGACCGGCTTCGACGGCTCCCAGCACGCCACCGCGGAGCCGACCACCAGCGCGGGGAAGATGCCGCGCATCGTGTCGAGTGGCACGTCACCGGAGCGCCAGCGCTCCGACACGTGTAGGCCCGTATCGGGCGGCGTGCTGCGTCGCGTTCCCGGCGGATCCGGCCAGGCCACACCCTCGAGGTCCCAGCCATGGGTCGATGGGCCGAGCGGCTCCCAGCGGAACGTCCACAGCACCTCGGCCGGCGGCGCCGCATCGTCGCAGACACGACCCCAGCGGTCACGGATCGTCTCTTCCAGGTGCTCGGTCTTCTCGATGGCCTTGGTGGCCGGCGTCGGATCCCAGGTGAAGAGAGCGAGCTGCGCGACCGCGTTCGAGCCCGTCGCGTCCTGCAGCGTCCACCAGACCACCGGCGCGGCGCCGCCGCCCTGGATGGCTGGCGCGATCGGGTTGCCGCTGCCGGGATCGATCCGCTCGAGCGCGATCGACTGCAGCTCGTAGCGGTAGTGCTCGCCGCCACGCTCGGCGAAGCCGTCGGATGGCACACCGGGCGCAGTGACGACCGCGGTACCGAGCCCCCCCAGCGTGAGACCGGGTAGCGCCACCGGGGGTACCTTCATCGAGACCACGGGGATGGCGTCGATCGGCACGACGACCAGTCCGTTCGGGGCCGGCAGCCCGGCCCGCTCGAGCGCATCGCCGAGGCTCGCATCCACGCCACGGTCGACGCCGGTGCCGACCAGCAAGGCCGGCGAGCGGCTCTTGATCGATACCTTGTCGACCAGCATCGGCATCGGCGCGGTCGGCTTGGGCCCGCTGATCGTGATGTCGACGCAGCCCTCGACCTCGAAGAACAGGAAGCTGACGTGGCCGCAGGCCTCGCCATGGATGTAGACCGCGAGGTCACCGTTCGGCTGCTCGGCCACCACGGCGGTGAGCTGGGCGTCGGCGCCCACCGAGACGATGAACAGACGCAGCTCGCCGCTGACGTAGATGGTGCCGGCCAGGACAAACGGATCGAGCCCGAGCACCGCGTCCATGCCGCCGCCGATGCGCAGGTAGAGCCCGATGTCCGTGTTGCCCCAGGTGAACGAGGCGGCCACGCCCAGGCCGATCCCGAAGCCCGCGATGGCCGGAAGCGTCGCGTTGTGAATCGGGTACGCGGGCAGGCCGTCGCCCTTGAACATCAGGTACCCGGTGCCCTTGACGATGCCGAGGACGTCGACCTCCACCGGCCGGCCGAGGTCCGCGCGGGCGCCCAGGTAGATGTGCCACTTGTGCATGTTCGGGGGGAACGGGAACACGGCCTCGACCGGGATCACGATCTTGATGAGGTGCTCGATATCCCACTGCACCAGGATTCCGATCAGGAAGTGCTCGGGCGTGATCTCGATGACGGCGAGGATACCCGCGGTCTGGCCGATGCCGTCCAGGCTCGGCGGCGGCGAGACGATGCGCGCGTTCATCATGATGAGGATGCGCGGGCCCGGCAGCTCGAGCAGGAGCGTGCCGTCGAGGTTGATGATGACGCCGCCTTCCATCGTGCCGATCAGCATCCCGAGGCCGAAGGCCCAGTGATCGACGTGCGGCGTCCACAGCTTGACCTGGGTATTCGGGTTGATCAGCAGGTGCGGCTTGCCGCCGGCGGCTTCGAGCCAGGCCAGCGCCGGCACGCCGCTGCCTACCCCGATGGTCGGGTTGCGCTCGTAGTGCATGCCGAAGATGCCGCGGAAGCCGAAGATGCCCAGCCCCGAGTTGCCGAGCGGGAGGCCCACGGGCAGCACGACGTTGAGGCCGACGTAGACGCCGGTGGCGGGGCCGCCGGCCTCCGGCGGGATCGTGGCGACCTCGACCGCGGCGGCGACGCGCAGGCTGATCGGCCGCAACGTCAGGTCGATCTGCCCGCCGATGGTCGAGATGACGTGGCCCTGCGGGTCGGTGCTGGAGCCGATCTGCATGTACCCCGAGCCGACCAGAGCCCCCGGGATGTCGACGCTGGCGGCGAGCGCGGTGAGCTCGGGCGGCTTAGGCGCGTTCAGGTAGGCGCGCACGCTGGCCCGGTCGACCGACACAACGCCGAGGTCGACGCCGAGGCCGATGTCGATCTCGAAGGTCAGGGGGTTGGTGCGCGAAAGACGCGCCCCGAGCACTCGCAGAATCTGACCGAGTGGGTCGGCGATCTTCAGCGCGCCGCCGCTGGCGACGTCGATCGTGTAGCCACGCGAGCTGTCGAAGACCGGCTTCAGCACGAACTGGGGCGTGCCCTCGTCGGCGCGGTTGCCGAAGCGCAGGCCGATCGCCTTGTAGCGCACGGAGAGCGGATGGGCCTGCTCGATGATGACGAGGTCGAGGATGTTCACCGACCAGTCGATGCCGATGTCGAACAGCAGGTTGCCCTCGAACTCCTCCCCGCGGTCGCGCTCCAGGTACTCGGCGCCGAAGACGATGACCCGCTCGACCTGGAACCAGGGCAGCGCTGCGATGACGCCGGGCACCGCCAGCGCGGCGACGCCCAGGGCGGCGTCGGCGACCGCGCCCTTGCCCCCGTCGGCCGCGTTGACCAGGAGCGGCCAGAAGCTGAGATACGAGCCGAGCAGCGTCACGCCGAAGTTCTTGCTTGCCGGCACCGGCTCCCCCGGTATCCAGCCCCAGTAGACGAGGCCGTCCTTGTCGGCCGGGTCGGCGCCGACCGAGATCAGCGTCGTGACGCGGCCGGTGCCCGGGTCGGACTGGCACAACAGCCGGAGCTTGGTGATGCCGTCGGCGGGATTGTCGGGCCCGACCGGCGCCCCGTTCTGAAGCGTGTGGGCGTCCGGTGGCGGATGGCCCGCGAGCTGCCCCGAGCTGGAGAGCTTTTCCTCGCTCGCGGTCTGCACGTCGATCTCGCATTCGAGCTCACCGGCGATCAGCTGGCTGCGTACGATCCGCACCTTGAGCTTGACCGAGCGGAACCAGTCGGGCGCCTTCGGCGAGGGGACCGGCGGGTCGACGACCTTGGGCTGCGATGGCTGCTGGGGCGCGCTGGGCCGGGTCAGCGTGGCCTCGGCCTCCTCGTCCGCGGTGCTCAAACCCGGCGGCAGCTCGACGCGCGCCTTCCACCAGTCGCGGTCGCCGGGGGCTCCGTGGCTGAGCCAGCCGGACGAGGTGACCCAGGCGTTGACGGCCGCGGCGGTCGGCGAGGGCTCCTTCGGGACTAGGTCCTCGAGATCGAAATTCTTCGTGCCGAAGGCGTCACTGATGCGCTCGCGCACGGTAATGGCGCGGCGCCGAGCCAGCAGGAAGTTGTACTGTCGCGTGGTCGCGGTGTCGATGCCTTCGTAGCTGGCCTCGCCGCGGATCTTCAGCACTGACTGCGCGGACGCCAGGTCGAAGTAGGGCTTGTAGGCGACGAGGGGATCCTGGCCACCGGCATCGCGCCGGCGGTCGATCTTGCTCACGGCGCGCTGGGTCGACACGTTGTCGCTCACGCGACCATACGCGGCCAGTTCGGCCGTCTCGTTGGCCTGGGAGCCCGCCTCCGGCTCGTCGAAGTAGAAGAAGAAGTCGAGGTTGGTGGGCACCGAGGTGCCGGGCTTGCGCGCACGCACGGTGCGCGTCTGCCCTGGCCCGAGCGGTACCGTGAGGCCCACCTGGGGCCCACTCTCGGCGCCTCCATCGAGGCTCCAGCGGATGCTCGAGTCCCGCGGCTCCGTGGCCACCACCACCTCGGTGTCCGTCTGACTGACGACCACGATCACCGGGGTGTCGGCCGACGCGGTCAGCGTCGCCTCCAGCCTGGGGGCGGGCACCGGGCCGGGGCTGGGCAGAGCCGGCGTCGCCACCCGCCGCTCGGCGGCGACGGTGAGCGTGGCGTGCAGCGGCATGGCGCTGCCGTCGTCGACGGTGATGACGATGTCCTGGGGCGAGGCCGCGCTGAGATCGACGTCGAAGACCATCGCGCTCGCCTCGGGCGCCGCGCCGACCTTGGCCTTGCGTGTGTAGGGCGCGCGCCCGCCCGTGACGTCGACCACCATGCGCGTCTTCGCCGGGATGCGCGCCTTCGCATGCGTCGTGTCGACGCGCTCGGTCCCGTACGCCTTGCCGTCCAGATCGAAGAAGCGCGCATCGAGCTTGAGCTCGCCGGAGCCCTGGTTGACCAGCATCGCCTCGAAGTCGCCCCAGAAGCCGTCGTTCTCGCCGAAGCCGATCAGCAGCTGGTTGGCGCCCGCCTCGAAGGCAAAATCGCGGGCCCCGGAGGGCGCGATGAAGACCCGTACCTCGGGCAGGTAGAGCCCGGTCCAGTCGTCGCCGACCCCGGCCTTCTCCAGGACCGCCGGCGGCGTCGTGTCCTTGGACAGGTCGAGCGTGGCGCTGCGAAAGCCGATGCCGAACACGCGATCGTTGGCGCCGCCGATGAAGGCGTAGGGCGGGTGCATCGAGACGAGCTCGGCGACCCCGATGTCGCCGGGGTCGTCGAGGCTGGCCACCCCGGCCGAGACCAGATCGAAGGCGAGCTGACTGCCGATCGCATTGCCGTGGGCCAGGCGGAAGCGCAGCTTGGGGAGCGTGATCGAGACCTCGCGCACGCTGGTGTCCGGCGTGAGCAGCCCCTGATCGTTGAGCTTGGCCGGGTGCAGGAAGGGCGGGCGCAGCGCGGGCGCGGCCAGGATCAGGTCGAGCGTGAAGCCGCTGGCCGGGTAGTCGGTCGGATCGGGATCGAGCGGCAGCGTGTCCCAGACGTCGAGCACATCGCGGGTCGGCGTGAAGCCGGCGGCCGCGATGGTGAGCGCGCCGGCGGCGACGACCGCCGATCCCGCCCTGGGAACGAACAGCTCGAACTCGATCGCGGTTTCACGGATGTCGAAGACCGGCGTGCGTCGATTGGGGTCGAAGGCGGCAGCGCCTTCGTCGACGCCCGCGTCGACGCGTAGGCCGCCCCCCGACAGGTCGATGCTGGCGTGACCGTTGAACTCGCAGCGGCCGCGCACGACGATGCCGAAGTCATCGGCCGCGGTGTCGTACGACACCACGCGCATCGCCGACAGGGCGGCATGCTGGTTCCCGAGGTTCTCGCCCCTGAGCACATACGGCACGATCAGATCGACCAGCGCCAGATTCGGCATTGTCAGCCTACCGCTTCAGCCCGGTCTCTCGACTGCGACGTCAGGAGTGGTACCGAGTGCGCTCCCTGTCGCTCCCGGAGTGAGCGCGATGAATTCTTCGAACCGCCAAGACTGTAGGCGTCTGCGATTCAGGCTGTCAATCGGGGTTTCGGGTCGTGGAAAACGCCTCGCATGCTGTGCCTGCGGCTCCAGCGGGGCTGCGGTGTGCGGGGCTGGGGGCGTGATGGCCTGGGAACGGGGGCGCAGGGAAGGGGGCGCGAGGGCGCGGAGGTCGTTGATGTCGACTAGGCGTTCCCCGAGCGGAGCGACGTCGTCCGGGATGAGGTCATTCGGCTCACGGGGGCGGACGCCCCGAGCAAGTGCCCCCATCTCCTGCGGCGGGTCGAGGTCGACGACCCTGACACGAAGATGCGGTTGGTCTTCCTGACCAACCATCTGAAGTTCGGCGCGACGACGATTGCCGC
>WNGB01009628.1_pt1 | contig 18580 bp, 15 predicted proteins | sample 5400681 | NCBI WGS metagenome assembly WNGB01 (sample SAMN13153367, study PRJNA577476) | soil metagenome | isolation source: 115 cm soil or saprolite under grassland replicate 2 | place: USA:California | collected 2016-06-15 | reverse complement strand
GCCGGTGCGTCTCGCCGCGTACATGGCCGCGTCGGCGTGATCCAGCAGCGACTCGGCGGTCGATGCGTGCTGCGGAAACAACGCGATGCCGAGGCTCGCGCTGGTCTTGACGACGGACGCTCCGACGGTGAGAGGCTGCTCGAGGGCCTCGCGGACCTTCCCGGCGGTGGTCATCGCGCTCACCACATCCCCGGGAGGGGGCAAGAGGATCGCGAACTCGTCTCCGCCAAGCCGCGCGACCGTATCCGACTCGCGAAGCAGTCTGCGGGTCCGCTCGCCGATCTCGCGCAACACAGCGTCGCCGGCGCTGTGGCCGAACGTGTCGTTCACGTCCTTGAAATCGTCGAGGTCGAGCACGATCAGGGCCGCTGACGTGCTCTGACGCTCGGCCGCGAGAAGCGCCTGCCCGATCCGGTCGGCCAGGAGCGCCCGGTTCGGCAGACCCGTGAGGGCGTCGGTCATCGCGCGTCTCGCAAGATCGGTCTCGCGGGCCAACTGCGCGGTCACGTCATGCCCGATAGCCAGAATGCGAGGTGCGTCGTCACCGGGTAATACGGTCAGCTCGAACGCGACCTGCCGCGTCGCACCGCTGGCGTCCACGATCGGACCTTCCACCCGCGCGCGCTGGCCTTCTGTCGCGAGGCCTGCCGAAGCGACCAGTGCGATGAGCGCTGCGCGCGCTCTTCCAGCTTCGTCGTCGCCGACCAGGGCCCGGATGCCGTCACTTACGTCAACGAGTCGGCTGTCTTCGACGAAGGCGACGAGCGCCTGGCTGCGCTCCACGGCGGCACGCATCAGATCCTCCGTACCGACTGGAAGCACGACTAGAGCGTCGGTCGGCCGGCGCATCCGGGCAATGCGTACGAATACGTACCGCGACGAGGATTCGGTATTTCATATCTATCCCTGCGGCGCGACGCTCGCACGATGAACCGGAGTCTTGCTTCCGCCATGTCGGTCGCGCCCCTCGTGCTCGTGACGATCGCCGCTGCGGTCGTACTGACGAGCTCGCCGCCGTCGGCTCCAGGCACTGCGGCTCCCATCGGCACGCCGATGACCGCGGCGCAGACCGAGGCAGCGGCGCCACCCTTCCTCCCGGAGACACGTGGTGCGGAAGTCGCCCCCGAGACGCCTCACGTCCTCGTGCTGGACGGCTTGCGCGTCATCGTGCCGCGACTGGGGATCGATCTGCCGCTCGAGGTCGGCGATCCGGAGCGGGACGTCCCGCGAGCAGGTTTTGCGGGCGCCACGCCGGAACAGGTCGCCCTCGTCTATCCAGGATCTCGCACCCCCGGGGAAGGCAGCGGCAATACGTATATCTACGCGCACGCACGCGGCGGCATGTTCCTGTCGCTCTGGAACGCGAAGCTTGGCGACTCTGTCGTCATCAGCCGGGCGGATGGGTCGGTGGTGCGGGGGTATCAGGTCGCGCTCATCGTGCCGAGGGTCGATCCGGCGGATACCCAGTGGCTCGACGCACAGGGCGTCGAACGGCTCACCCTTCAGACGTCGACCGGTCCTCGCCCCGGAGACCCGCGCTTCATCGTCGTCGCCTACCCGATTGCTGGATCTCCGGAAAAGCCCGGCCTTCCTTGAATAGGAGTCCGACAGCTGCGGCGCGGTTCGCGACGCCGAGCCGGCGCAGGACGTTCGCGACATGCTTCTGAGCCGTCGCGGTTCTGATCCCCAGCGCGGCGCCGATCTCCTTGTCGGTCGCGCCGCCGGCGATGAGCGTGACGATCTCGGCCTGCCGCGCCGTGAGCCGTTCGGTGCGCGAACCATGCAGGCCCCTGCGCCCCGTCGCGCGGCCCTCGCGCATCCAAGCACCCATCGCCTCGCGCGGGAACGCCGGTTCGCCGCGCAGTGTCCCGAGGAGCGTGCGCCGCAGGCCGTCCGCGGGCATGCCGAGATCCACATAGCCGAAAACGCCGGCACGAAGGGCGATGAGGTAGTGGTCACTGTGTGCACTTGTCGACAAGACGACCGTTGGATAGCGCTGCGCGCAGTCGCGAATGGCTTCCCAGTGCGGCTCGTCGTAAACGACGTACAGCACGACGGTCGACTCCGGAAGCTCCAGGCCGGCTGGTGCCCGAGTCGTGCGCCATATCGGCGTCGCGAGGTCCATGGACCGCAGCTTCGCAAAAACGTCACCGCGCTCGTCGACGACCACAAGTGCAGCGTGCTGGGGCGTGCCATGCGGATCGCGCACCTCGGACTGCTGCTGCATGAACATTGAGTAATCGCGAAACTGCATCACCGTGCAATGGGGAGGAACATGCGTCTGGTGGGTGACGGAATAGGGCATACCTCCGTGGGCACTATGAAGATTAGTTAGCCACTGGTCTTTCGAGGTATGTTGTGGTCAGATGCTTTATTGACACCGCAACCTGGAGAACACACGCTCCCCGGCGCCGACGTCGGGGTCGGCGCGCGTGAGGAGATTGGGAATATGTTCGACAGCGCCGATCCGCCACGGATCGAGCTGTGCGTGGTTGACTCGCCGGAGCTGGGCGCTGCATACGAGCGATTGAACGAGTGTTCGCTCGATGTCATGGCGCTCGTTCCCAGCGTCGATCAGGTCAGCGCCGCTCTGCTTCACGAGTACGACGCCGTGCTGATCGGCTGCAGCGGCACCGAGCTCGACGACCCCGCGTTCCAAGCGAATGTCGCTCGCATTGTACGCATCATCCCGGCGATCGCGGTGGTCCCGGACGGAGCGGACCCGGCGACTGCAGCGAGGATCGGCTTCCACGGGCTGGTGCAGCGTGACGTCAGCCCGGAGGCTCTCACGCGCACGGTTCGGGCGGTGAGCCAGGGCGAGATCGCGTTTCCGCGCGCGGCCGTCACAGGATTGTTCAAGCTTCTCAGCCTGCTTCCTCTATCACTGACGCGCGGCGACCAGCCGGTCGCACTCACGCCGCGGCAACAACAGATCGTGGATCTGATCGCGCAGGGCGCGACCGATCGCGAGATCGCGGCGCACCTACGCATCAGCGAATCGACCGCCCACAAGCACGTGCAGAACGCCCTTCGGCGGTCTAAGACCAAGACGCGGAGCCAGCTTGTCGCTGTAGCGAGGCAGTCGGCGCTTACATAGGCGCGGGCCACTCCGGCAGACGCCTCATCGGTTCGCTGTATCTGTCATGGCTTTTGCGTATTGCTGCAGGTGGCGCGGGATTCCAAAGTCGTCTTAGCGACGAGCGAAGGGGAGTCCTCGGTATCCCAGGGCGTCGGCAGGCTCACCACCTAACAAGGTGAACCCGCGCGCTGGGCGGAAAGTCCAACGTTCTGCGTCAGTCGACCGTAGAAAGTTTTGACATGAAGGGACAAGCGAAATGCGTGAGACGAGATCGTGGATCTTCCTTGGGGTGGGCTTGCTGCTCGCCGCTTTGACAGGGTTCGCCCTGTATGGCCTGGCCCAGCAGGCGGCCGCGCCCGCGGCGACGACGGCTACGGTCCGGACAGTGGATGTGATCGTCGCCAAGGTCGATATCCCGGTACGCACGGTCATCACCGGCGATGTCGTCCTGCGGCGTAGCTTCCCCGCGGACCTCGTGCCCGCGGGCGCATTGACCCGCGACGCTGATGCGCTCGGTCAAACGACCATCGCCCCCATCGCGCGCGGGCAGACGATCGTCGCCGGACAGCTCAGCTCCGCCGAGGGGCAGAATGGCGCGTCGGTGACGATCGAGAAGGGGCGCGTGCTGGTGGCGTTCCCGACGATCGATCCTCTCAGCACGGCAGGGCTCGTCAACGTTGGCGACCGCGTCGATATCCTCGCGAGCGTCATTCAGGGGACTGGTCCGGACGCAAAGGTGAGTCAGACCACTCTTCAGAACCTCGAGGTGATCGACATCCTCGCGCCGACCAAGGAACAGCCGCAGCGTGCGACCTCTCTGGTGTTCGCCGTCGACCATCAGGTCGCCCTCGTGCTCAAGTATCTCCGCGATTCTCAGGCGACGATCGATCTCGCGATCCGCTCGCGTGCCGAGACCGACATCGTGCGCACGACGAGCGTCGATCTCCAGTACCTGATGCAGACGTACGGGATCCGTCGGTGACACAAGCGGCCGTCGACCTCTACGTACTCGACCCCGATCCGCAGGTGGTGGGCCAGCTGCGCCCCGGTCTCGCGAGTGCGGGACTGCATCTGGCGGGCTCGCAGGCGAACGCGGATCAAGCACTACCGGTGCTGATGTCGACGTGTCCCGAGGTCGTTCTCATCGACGTCGCGTCCTCAGCGGATATCGCGTTCTCCGTGAAGAAGATCCTTCTGGCGTGCCCGTCCAGCTGCATCATCGTGACCGGAGCCGGAACGCCGCCCGCGACGATGTCGCGCGCGGTGGCTTCGGGCGCACGCGGGTTCCTCATCAAGCCGTACACGCCCGCGGATGTGTTCGCGACGATCGGGGAGGCCCTCGAGATGGCGCGCGCTGTCGCCTCGCACACGCAGGTCCAAGCAGTGCAGCAGCCGGCGGAGCGCGCGCGGGGCACCGTCGTCGCCGTCTACAGCCCCAAGGGTGGCGTCGGCAGCACGACGGTCGCGACGAACCTCGCCGTCGCACTCGCGGCGCGGCCCAAGACCTCCGTCGCGCTCTTGGATCTCGATCTCCAATTCGGTGACATCGGAGCCGCGCTCGACCTGCGCGGCGCGAACAGCGTGGCCGAAGTCGTCGGCCATGAGGACCTGACCTCCGACCTTATCGACGAGACTTTCGTCAAGCACGCGTCAGGGGTCCGCGTCCTTCTCGCACCGGACGACCTCGCTCTCGTGGAGGGCATCGATCCGGACCAGGTCGTGCGGCTGCTGGGGCAGCTGCGGCGGCATTTCGACTACGTCGTGGCCGACCTGTGGTCGAGCTTCGAGGCACTCACTCTCGGTGTACTCCGCACCGCCGATCGCGTCCTGCTGGTGACGACGCCGGAGCTGCCTTCGCTTCGCAACGTCCAGCGGGTGCTGCACGCGACGCGCGCCGATATCCATCTGGACGAGAGAGCGCTCGTGGTGGCCAATCGCTACCCCGGCAAGACCGGTCTCTCGCACGCGGACATGTCCAAGGCGCACCGACGCGATCAATCGTGGCCTATCGCTCCTCGACTCGCGAGCACGCGTCCGGATCGCGCGTCACTACCACGACCTCGCGTCGCTGGTGGCGCGAGGTCCGGCACAGCCCGCCGTCGTGCTGGGGAGCGATCGGCTCAAAGAGGTGCATAGATGAGCATTCTCCGACCGCAGGCCACACGCTTCCGCGAAGAGCGTCCGGTCGCCGGCGACTCCCACAAACCGCAGAACGGCACCATCGCGCTCGCGGGAGAGCGCTGGAAGCCCGAGATCCTTCGGATCAGTCGACTCCACGACGAGGTCGAAGCCCAGCTCGTCACTCGTGTCCACGCCAGGCTCACGGCGAAGCTCGGCAGATCGATCGACACCGCGGCTCCCGAATCGGTGCGCGCCTTCCTGTATGAGCAGTTCCCGATCGCGCTCGATGAGGAGAAGGTCGCGCTCGCCAGGACGGACCGGCTGCGCCTGCAGGACGCGGTACTTGCCGAAGTCATCGGCTACGGACCGATCCAGGACGTCCTCAACGACGACGACGTTTCCGAGGTCATGGTGAACGGACCCCGTCAGGTGTGGATCGAGCGCGCTGGTCAGCTGTACCTCACGGATATCACCTTCACCGACGCCGACCACGTTCTCCGCATCATCCAGCGCATCGTGGCTCCGCTCGGCCGGCGATGCGACGAGTCGAGCCCGATGGTCGACGCGCGCCTTCCCGACGGCAGCCGCGTGAATGCGATCATCCCACCGCTCTCGCTCGTCGGACCATCCCTCACGATCCGCAAGTTCCGACGCGTCCCCTTCGGGCCGGGCGAGCTGCTGCGTAACGCGACCCTGACGAGCGAGTCGCTGCAATTCCTCTCGGCTTGCGTCAAAGGCCGACTCAACGTCGTCGTCGCCGGCGGTAGCGGCGCGGGCAAGACCACCCTCCTGAACACGCTCTCGAACTTCATCTCGGAGCGCGAACGCATCGTCTCGATCGAGGACGCGGCCGAGCTGCAGCTTCAGCAGATGCACGTACTCACGCTCGAGACCCGTCCACCGAACGCCGAAGGCCGTGGCGAGATCGCGATCCGCGATCTTTTCCGCAACGCCCTCCGTATGCGTCCCGATCGCGTGATCATCGGCGAGTGCCGCGGGCCGGAGGCGCTGGACATGTTGCAGGCGATGAACACCGGCCACGACGGATCGCTGACGACGGTGCACGCCAACGGACCCCGCGATGCCCTCGCGCGTATCGAGACGATGGTGCTGATGAGCGGGGCGGATCTGCCACTTCGCGCGATCCGCGAGCAGGTCGTTTCCGCGATCGATCTCGTCGTGTTCGTCGAGCGTCTGCAGGACGGTACGCGCAAGGTGACACAGATCAGCGAAGTCCGCGGGCTCGAGTCAGACGTGGTCACGATGCAAGACATCTTCGCGTTCGACGCCCGTGGCGCAGGCGACCGCGTCCACGCGGAGCTGCGGCCCACGGGCATTCGACCTGCCTTCACCGACCAGCTCGCCGGTCGTGGTATCGAGCTGCCGGCCTCGTGGTTCGGCTACATCGAGCACACCAAGGAGGTCCGTCCGTGATCGTGCCGACCGCCGGGCTCATCGCGGTGCTCGGTACCTCAGCGGTGCTCGTCCTTCTCATCGGTATCTGGTACCCCGCCTACGCGCGGACACGGATGCTGCGCCGCCGGCTCGGTCTGCTCGTCGGCACCACCGGGAGCGCCGTCGACCTCGGCGGACGCCGCCGCTCGCGCGGTCCGCGCCGGCCGGCCCTCGACGGACACAGCGGCCTCCTGCGTGGTCTGGAGGGACGCCTCGAGCGCGCCGCGCTTGACATCACAGCCGGCGAGGTCGTTGGCGCGATGGTCGTGCTCGCCGGGGCGTCTGCGCTCATCGCGGGAGTTCTCTGGGGTCCACTGCCGGCGGTGGCGGGTGCCCTGTTCGGGGCCTGGCTACCTCTGCTGTGGATCGGTCGGCGACACGCGAGTAGGCAGCACGCGTTCCGCGCGCAGCTTCCCGACACGATCGCGCTGCTCGCGAGCACCGTGCGGGCGGGGCACAGCCTGTTGCAGGGCTTGGAGCAGGTCGCGCACGAGTCTGTCGAGCCGACACGCAGCGCGATCGAACAGGTCGTGCGCGAGATCGGTATCGGCGCGTCGCAGAGCGAGGCCATGGAACGTCTCGCCGCGCGGTTCCCGTCGGAAGATCTCGATCTCATCGTCGCATCGGTCAACGTGCAGCACGAGGTCGGTGGTTCTCTCGCGCAGAGCCTCGACGACATGGCCGGGACGCTGCGCGAGCGTCAACGGATCGACGGCGACATTCGCGCGCTCACCGCGCAGCAACGCTACTCCGCGTACGTCCTTGCGCTCCTGCCGATCTTCGTCACGACGGCGCTCTTCTTCATCAGCCGTGACTACATCACGCTGCTGTTCGAGGGCATGCTCCGATTCGCGGCCGTCGCCGCGGCACTCATGGTCCTCTTCGGCTTCCTCCTGATGCGTAGGATCGCGACGATCGATGTTTAGATCTCGGGCTCTCATCGTCTTCGCCGTCCTGCTCGCCGGCATGTTGGTGTGGGCCCAGCCCGCGTTGGCCGACGATCCGCTACGCATTCGCCTCACGCAGGTGGATGCGGCGAACTTCCCGGATGTGCGGCTTGTCGCATCCATCGTCGACGCTCAGGACCGGCCGCTGAGCGGCATCGCCGCGCGCGAGATCGTGGTGAGCGAACAGGGCCGCACGCAGTCGGCGGGCGTCGACATCGCGACAGAGTCGGTGCCGATCGCGCTCGCGCTTGTACTTGATACCTCGGGCAGCATGGCAGGCGCGCCGCTCGCGGACGCCAAATCTGCGATGGCGTTGCTTGTGCGCGCCCTCGGCCCCAAAGATCAAAGCGCCATCCTGACGTTCAACACGCGCGTCGTCGTGAATCAGCCTCTTACCACGGACAAGGAAGCGCTCGTCGCGGCGACCGACGCCGCGACGGCCGTCGGCAACACCGCGATCTTCGATGGCGTCGCGCGAGCGATCGAGGTCCTCGCCGGAGCCCCGCCGCAAGCGAGGCGCGCGATCGTGCTCCTCACCGACGGGATCGACAACTCCAGTGCCACGAGTCTGAGCGCCGTGAACGAGCGGGTCGCAGCTCAGGGATACCCGCTGTACGTCGTCGGCTTGGGAACGAATCTGGACCGACCGACGCTGCAGGCGCTGGCCGATGCCAGCAAAGGCGGTCAGGCGTTCGTTGCCCCGACGTCGGCGCAGCTCGCGGCGATCTACTCCTCGCTCAGCGAACGCATCTTGACGCAGTACGTCCTGTCGTATCGCTCGGACATCCGCGAGGTCGGCGAGGGCGCACCGCTCACGCTCACGGTGCAAGTGGTCCGAGCCGGCGCGATCCTGGGCTCGGTCTCGACGACCTTCACCGTTCCACCGGGACACGGCGTCGTCGCGCCGGCGGGGGCGACCGCGCAGCCGGAAGCGCCCGCGCCCGCGCCCGCGGCCGTCGCGCGACCGACCGGCCCATACAGCCCGGAGGTGGCAGCGCTTCTGGGCACGGCGTCCGTGCTGAGTCTTCTGCTGTGGATCTTCGTCATCTCGACGAGTTACTCGGTCCAGACGCTCGAGCGCCGTCGTGTCGACGAGCTCGTCGCGGCCGCGGGTGCGGCACGGGTCGGTCGGACCCAGGGCCGGTCCTTCGTCGAGCGCGTCATGCTGCCGCTTCTCGCTCGGATCGGCCGACGCTTCGGGCGCTTCACGCCCGGAACGCTTAGCGATAAGACGCTGCTGCGACTCTCGCAAGCCGGAGATCCGCTCGACCTCGGGCCGGCCGAGTTCCTTGGTTTGCAGCTTGGCTCGTGCCTCGTCGGCACGGCAATGTTCGCGGCCCTGGCCGCCCTCGGTCTCGGGATTCAGCTTGGTTGGATCGTCCTCATCGGCCTGGCGGGCGCGCTTGTTGGGATCTTGGTGCCGAGCATCTGGCTCGACCGCGTCGGAAAGAGTCGTCGTCGTCGGATCCTGCGTGCGCTCCCCTCGGCCCTCGACATGCTGGCACTCTCAGCACGCGCTGGAATGACCTTCGACGGCGCGATCTCTCAGGTGGTCCAGCGTTGGGACAACCCCTTGAGCGACGAGTTCAGGCGGATCCTGGCGGAGTTCCGAATGGGTCGCGACCGACGCGACGCGCTGCGCGCGATGGCGGAGCGCACCGGCGTTTCGGACGTGATGCGCTTCGCGAACGCGGTCATCCAGGCCGATTCTCTGGGCGTGCCGATCTCCAAGGTCCTGCTCGATCAGTCTGTCGAGATGCGCACGCGTCGTCGTCAGCGCGCAGAGGAGTCTGCGCGTACGGCTCCGGTGAAGATGCTGTTCCCGATGGTGGGGCTGATCTTCCCGGCGCTGTTCGTCGTCATCCTCGGACCCGCGGTGCCGCGCTTCCTCGAGCTGTTCGCAACCGCGCACTGATCGGCTATAGCGTGCCCGCTACGCGTTCTTCCCTACGTCGCTGACACCTGCGCGCCGCGCCGCCGAGCTCCTACGTACTTGCCGGTACGTGCTGCGCCAAATACCGATGAACCGGCATTTCGGCGCTGGCTAGGTCTCCGTACGGTCAACGGCGTCGCCGCCGCTCCTTGAGGAGATCCCGGTGGCCTGCCGGAAAGGGGAAAATGCTGGTGCTCGATCACAAGACGCCGGTCGCGCGCATGCGCCGCATCACATTCATCGTTCTCATGGCTCTCATCTTCGCGTCCACGAATGGTGCTTTCATCGGAGTTGCCGCGCCCGGCACGGGTGCGACATTCGTCGACTATGCGCAGTGCGCGAACGGCGCGCCGCCGAGCACGAGCACCGCTTGTCCAGAGGGATGGATCAACGGGATCCTCCAGACCTCGAACTCGCACTACGCCGAGGACCAGGTCACGGCGCAGCGCGCCGAGGTCCTCGTGCCACAGGGAAGCCCCGCGACGGGCCGGACCCTGACCTTCCGCTACCAGGCCCGGAAGGGCACGATCCACGCCTACGACTCGCTCGCCACGTGGAACTACACGCAGACGTCAGCGGACCGGTGCCAAGGCCTTGCCGCGGCTGACTGTGTCGGCGGCGCGGCCTCCACGTTCCCGTTCCCGCCCGACCCAACGGTGGTGATCGACACGGGCGCGGGCTCCGCCACGTCGCTGCACCAGCTTCCCGGGCAGGTCATGACCATGTACGGCGGCACGATCACCGGCATCTCGGTGCCGGTCCACGACAGCGCCGCGGCAGCTGGCGACGACTGGGCGACCGTGGTGGTCACGTACAGCGTCGCGAACACGACAGCGGATCGTCTCGTCCAGCTGCTCTTCGGTGGGCACCTCGCCCCGAGCACGGGCCCGCGCGGCTGGGGCATCGGCCTCGGCGCCGGCAACGTGAGCGGCGGCCCCTATCACATCAAGTGGGAAGAGGCCGACGGTGCGTCGATCGGCAACCGCGACAACCAGATCATGGCAAGCGCGATCCTCGCGCCGACGCTGACGATCACGAAGACCGCGGACGCGGCAACGGTGAACGCGGGCAGTCAGATCGGATTCACGATCACGATCAACAACACCGGCGCGGGCCCCGCGAGCAACGTCGCGCTGACGGACACGCTTCCCACAGGTAGTGGCATCGCGTGGTCCGAGAGCCCCGACAACACGAGCTGCTCGATCACGTCGAACGTGCTGAGCTGCACCTTCGCGAGCATCGCGGTCGGCGGAAGCGCGAGCGTCCATGTCGTCTCGCCGACCACAGCGGCGAGCTGCGGCACGTACAACAACACCGCGCAGTACACCAGCGCGAGCGGCAGCGGCCAGGCTTCGGCTTCGGTCACCGTCAACTGCCAGCCCGACGTCACCGTGAGCAAGTCCGGGAACGGTCCGCTCAATGCGGGTCAGACGGCGACCTTCACGATCACCGTCACGGCCGGCGGCACCGGGTCATCGAGCAACGTCACGCTCTCCGACACGCTGCCCTCGGGCACGTGGACGGTCGGAGGCGCGGACGCGGCACAGTGCTCCATCGCTGCGGGCGCTCTCTCCTGCAACTTTGGCACGATGGCCTCCGGCTCACCGAAGACGGTGAGCCTCAGCCGCGCAACGACCGGCGGCGACTGCCCGTCGATCACCAACCCTGGCGCGACGGTCAGCGCCACCGGCGACGCCAACACCGCTAACAACAGCACCGGCGCCGTGACGATCGTCGTCAACTGCCAGCCGGATGTCTCGGTCGCGAAGTCCGGGAACGGTCCGCTCACCGCGGGTACGACCGCGACCTTCACGATCACGGTCACCGCCGGCGGGACCGGACCCTCGAGCAACGTGACTCTCTCCGACACGCTGCCTGCTGGCACGTGGACGCTCGGCGGCGCCGATGCCGCGAGCTGCAACATCGCAGCGGGCGCTCTCAGCTGCACCTTCGGCTCCATGGCCTCCGGCACGTCGAAGGTCGTGACCTTGAGCCGCGCGACGACTGGCGGGGACTGCCCGTCGATCGCGAACACCGCGACGGTCAGCGCGACCGGTGACACGAACACCAGCAACAACAGCGCCTCGGCGACCATCACGGTGACCTGCGCGCCAGACGTCTCGATCGTGAAGTCGGGTAGCTCGGCGGTCAGCGCCGGCGAGACCGCGACCTTCACCATCACCGTGAGCGCCGGCGGGACCGGACCCTCGAGCAACGTGACCGTTACGGACACGCTGCCGGCGGGCGCGTGGGCTCTCGGCGGCACGGACGCGGCGAGCTGCAACATCGCCACAGGAGTCCTCACCTGCAGCTTCGGCAGCATGGCGCAGGGGACGAGCAAGACCGTCACCCTCAGCCGTGGGACCAACGCCGAGGACTGCCCGGCCATCGACAACACCGCGGTCGTGACCGCCACGGGCGACACGAACACGGCGAACAACAGCTCGACCGCGAGCGTCACGGTGAACTGCGGTCAGATCACGCTCGCAAAGACCGCCGACAAGGCGACTGTGAATGCGGGCGACACGATCGGCTTCCTCATCGCGATCGCGAACCTCGGCGACGGCACCGCGGCCGGCGTTACCGTGAACGACACGCTGCCCAGCGGCAGCGGCCTCGCATGGACCATCGACACCGCAGGCTCTGACCCCGGCTGCGCGATCGCGACCGGCGTGCTGACCTGCACCTACGGCGAGCTCGCTCCCGGCGCGAGCCGGAACGTCCACCTCACCAGCCCGACGACCCCGGAGCAGTGCGGAACGCTCCGCAACGTGGCGACCGCCACCAGCGACAACGCCGGCGGCGCGGAGGCGAGTGCCTCCATCGTCGTCAACTGCCAGCCCGACGCCTCGGTGACGAAGACCGGCAATGGACCGCTCACCGCGGGCCAGGCCGCCACCTTCACCATCACCGTCAGCGCGGCTGGCACCGGCCCCTCGAGCAACGTCACGCTCTCCGACACGCTGCCTGCGGGCAGCTGGACGCTCGGCGGCGCTGACGCCGCGAGCTGCACGCTCGCGAGCTCGAGCCTCTCGTGCACCTTCGGCACAATGGCCTCAGGCACCTCGAAGAGCATCACGGTGAGCCGCGCATCGACGACGGGAGACTGCTCCACGCCGATCGCGAACACAGCCACCGTGAACGCGACGAGCGACGCGAACACTGCGAACAACACCTCGAGCGCGAGCATCTCCGTGACCTGCCCGCCGGCACCGCAGTCGCCGCACCTCGTGATCAGCAAGACCGCGGACGCGACACTCGTGACGGCCGGCGCGCAAGGCACGGCGAACGTGGGCTTCACCGTCACCGTGACGAACAATGGCTTCATCTCGACGACGGCCGTCCTGTCCGACACGCCGCTCGTTGCCGCCGGCCCCAGCACGCCCGCCGGGAACGCCGGCACGCTCGGTCTGACCTGGACGATCGACGCCGCTGGCTCTGACGCAGGCTGCTCGATCGCCGCGAACACGCTCTCCTGCAACTTCGGCTCGCTGCAGCCCGGCGCGAGCAGGCACGTGCACATCACGGCACCTGTCACCGGGCGCACGACGGCAGCCTCGCGGGCCGACAACTGCGGTCAACGCGTGGACAACATGGCGACGGTCACGATGGGCAACGGAAGCTCGCTACAGAGCAACCACGCCACCGTGGACATCGCGTGCCTACCGACGACCTCCGCCGGCGCGCTGACGATCACGAAGTACGCCGACAACAACGCCAACGCACGCCAGGACTCGGGCGAACCGAACCTCGCCGGCTGGACCTTCGAGGTGAGGAACAACGCCACGGGCGCAGTGCGTACGGCGACGACTGGCGCGAACGGCTCGGTCACGATCAACGATCTCGAGTCTGGCCAGTACACGGTCACAGAGAAGGCCTGCACGAGCCCGTGCGACCTTTCGAAGTGGAAGCCGATCTCTTACGTCATCGGCGGCCAGGCCACCGTGAGCGCGACTTCGGGCATCGCGCAGATCACGATCGCTGCGCCCCAGCAGAGCATCACCTTCGGCAACCAGCCACCGCTGCTGCCCTCGACGTCGACCGGCGACGACAACCGCGATCGCATCCAGGCCCTGGTCCTCCTGCTCCTCGTGGCGCTGGTCGCCCAGATCCTGGTCCTGCGCGTGGTCGCTCGGCTCTCGGCGCGGGAGCAGAGCTGATCGGGACCTCGGGCGAAGGGAAGGGGTCCTCGGTTCGACCGGGGGCCCCTTCCGTCTCGAGGGAGCGGAAAATGCACCTGCCAGCGAACAAGGAAAGGAGGGACGAGCGTGCACACATTCATTCGTAGTGAGGACGGCCAGGGTCTCGTCGAGTACGCACTCATCATCGCGGTCATCGCCATCGCCGTCATCGTCGCGATGGTCTTCCTACGCGATCAGATCTCCAACATTTTCAGCAACATCGGCAACAACCTGACGTAGCCACACACGGGATGCGGCACGACACCGAGGTGGGGAACGGTGTCGTGCCGCCTGTCTAACGGGCTTGGACGACCAGGACCGGACCGCACGCGCTCGAGGTCAGGCTCGTCTGCATCGACAGCGTCGCGAGGGGGAACGAGGGTGCGCCGCAGGATTGCTGCGTCACCGCGCCGCTCACCGTGAAGCGCTGGCCCCACGCGAACACCACGTCGCCGGCGGCCCATTGCCGCACGAGGCCGAACTGCGTGTACGCGTGGCCCATGAGGTAGTGGTCGCCGAGACAGTTGTAGCTTCGGATCGCCGTGCCTACGTCCGTGCTACCGCTGCAGTCCGTGTACGGGACGATCGGCCCGGCGATGCCCAGACGCGGATAACAGAACCAGGAGGCGGCGCACGCCGTCTGCGCCGTCGGTGCTGGTGCCGGTGCCGCCGCGCTCGGCGCCGCGGTCGGCGCCGGGGTGCGGGCGGGCTGAGGCGCGGCCGCGGAGACCGGGGCCTGGGTGGCCTCCGGCGTGGCGACGGGTGTTACGGGCGTCTCTGGCGCCGCTGGGGGCGTGGGAAGCTCGGCGTCGATGAATTGGTCCGCCGGGCCGGAGAAGACGGCCAAAGCGTCGAGAATGTCGGAGCCCAGATCGGCTCCGCCGACCGACGCCGTCTCGGAGAGGGGGCTGACCGAGGTTGCAGCGGGGAGCGCGTCCGCTGCATGGGCCGGCGTGAAGTTCGTTCCTGCTGCCGTCGCGCGGGCGGCCAAGACAGCGACCACAGTGACCATCACGATGGCCGAAGTGACCGCGATCGAACGCCCCATCGACGTCCCCCTGCCTTGGCGTTCCGGTTGCCCCCCGGACATACGCAAGACTAGGGATACGTGCGTCCATGAGTATGGCTCAGAAGTCCCGACCGGTGGTCATACCTGTTATTAGGTATCTTGGGGCCAGGTCGGTGGAGGATCTTGGATCGATTCCTAGCGACGGCGCGGTTGGCTCTGAAGCCTCGTGTGGGCGACGTCAGGCGCGCATGGCGGCCGCTAGGCCCCAAGCTCCTCGCGCACAGCCACGGCAGCGGCTCGATTGCGGGCGCCCATTCGCCGCAGGAGCCGCGCGACCTGTTTCTGGACGGTCGATTTCGGGAGGCCGAAGGCCGCGGCGATCTCTTTGTCGGTCGCTCCACGCGCGATGAACTCGAGGATCTCGCGTTGCCGCGAGGTGAGAGCCGCACCGCGAAGGACCGCCCTGCGCTGCCGCGTCCGCAGCCAGAGACCGATGACGTCACGGCCATAGGCCACCTCGCCCGCTGCGACGCCGAGGAGCGCGTTCCGCAGAGCCCGCGGGTCCAGTGCGGCATCGAGATAACCGTCGGCGCCGTTGTCGAGGCACAGAAGCGCGTCCGCCGTGCTGGCGTGCTCCGCGGCGACGAGAGTGGGCATCCGCGCGCTCAGCGCCGCGACGAGGCGCTGGTCCGGAGCTCCGCGCTCGTACAGGATCACCATTCCGCGAGCGTCGTCGGGGAGCGGACGCGTGGGACGCTCCGAGTAGATCAGCGACACACCCGGGAGTGATTCCAGAATGCGGTGGGCGAACGCGGTCGGTGCGTCGACGAGGCGGAGCAGCAGTGCGTCGTTGCGCTCACCGTCCATGGCGGTCTAACGGTCCAATACGCCGGGTATGGGGGCCGGCGGCCTCGGCGGATAACGACTAACGCGTACCTGTTAGTGGGTAGCCTGAGTATTCCTGACGAACGGCTTCGTGAGACGCGCCGGATTAGGCCGCGCGCTGCCGCTCTGCGGGCTCGGTGCGTTCGTTCACCTGGACGACGTGCTTTCGCGCGAGGAAGAACGAGAGCACAGCACCGATCAGCGCCGCGACGGTGAGAGTCACGTAGAGAACTGGCGACTGCGGATCGAGCAGGCCCTTGAGGTCCGGTGAGTACGTCAAGACGAGCGACACGAGCGCTCCGATGATCGCGCCGCCGATCATCTCAGGGATCGGCACCCCAACAGCCGTGATCTTTCGCGTCACGAGAGTGGTCTTCATGCCGGTCATCGCCGCAGCATCCATGCGCGTCACCGGCAATGTATCGATCTCGTGATGATGTCGTTACCATCCCGCGACCTAGGCCGCGCCCTCGGCACCACGGTGCAGTTGTGTTGGCCGGCGAACATGCCAGGACGTCACTAGCATTCCGCGCCCATGGGTGACGGCGTCGCGTGGCTGTTCCCGGGTCAGGGCTCACAGACCATCGGCATGTCAAAGGAGCTCGCCGAGCGCTACCCGGGCGCAGCGGGCGCGTTCGATGAAGCGAGCGAAGCGCTGCAGCTAGACCTTCGCAGCCTCTGCTGGACTGGACCCCCGGACGATCTCGACCGAACGGTGAATGCGCAGCCCGCGCTTCTCACCGCGTCGATCGCCGCGCTGCGGGCCGCGAACGATGCCGTCGGTGGTCTCGCTGATCCCATCGTCATCGCAGGACACTCGCTGGGGGAGTTCACGGCCCTCGTCGCCGCGGGCGCAGTTACGCTCGCCGATGGCGTACGGCTCGTCCGTCGCCGCGGCGAGCTGATGCAGATGGCCGATCCATCCGGCGGCATGCTCGTGGTCATTGGTCTCGACGCGGTTGCGATCGCGACGGCCATCGATGGCAGCGGCCTCGTCGTCGCGAATGACAACGCACCAGGACAGGTGGTGATCTCAGGACCGCGTGACGGCTTCGAGCGGGCGACGGCGTCATTGAAGGCGGCCGGTGCAAAGCGCGTCATCCCACTGCGCACGTCGGCTGCCTTCCATTCGCCCGCGATGCGGCAGGTCGGGCCGGATCTGGCGAAAGCCGTCCAGGTCACGGCATTCTCGCCTCTGCGTTACCCCGTCGTGTCGAACGTCGATGCACGGGTGCACGAACATGCGGGGGATTTCCCGTCATTGCTGGAGAAACAGGTGTGGTCTCCGGTACAGTGGGTCGCCTGCATGCGGCGCGCGGCTGGGGAGGGCGCGGCCGCGTTCGTAGAGTTCGGGCCGGGTAGCGTCCTCACCGGACTCGCGAAACGGATCCTCCCCGGAGCGCGGACCGCGAACGTGTCGGACGCGAAGACGCTGGAGGAGGCGCTCACTGTCCTTCGATAAGATCCTCATCGCCAATCGAGGCGAGATCGCGTTGCGCATCATCCGCGCGTGCCGCGAGCTTGGCATCCAGACAGTGCTCGTGTACAGCGAGGCCGATGCGCACAGCCTTCCCGTGCATCTCGCCGACGAGGCGATCTGCGTCGGGCCGGCGTCCTCGCGCGAGAGCTACCTGAACATCTCAGCGATCATGTCTGCCGCGCTCATCAGCGGAGCGCAGGCCATCCACCCCGGTTACGGTTTCCTCGCGGAGAATGCGGACTTCGCGGAAGTCTGCAAGGAGCACGGGCTGGTATTCATCGGCCCATCGCCCGAGATCCTGCGGCGGTTCCACGACAAGGTCGCGACGCGCATCGCGATGAAGAAGCTCGGCTTGCCCGTGATCCCGGGATCCGACGGTCCGGTGAGGACGATGGCCGAGGCTCTGCGCATCGCGGAGGCCGTCGGCTATCCGGTGATGCTGAAGGCGCGCTCCGGCGGCGGCGGTCGCGGCATGCGCAAGGTGACCGCGCCGCAGGAGCTCCAGCGTCTGTGGGATCAGGCCAGCACCGAGGCCAAGGCGTCATTCGGAGACGCGGGCCTGTATGTCGAGCGTTGCCTTGAGGGCGTGCGCCATGTCGAGGCGCAGATCGCGGTGGACGAATACGGCAGCGGGATCTGCCTCGGCGAGCGCGAGTGCTCGATCCAGCGCCGTAACCAGAAGATGATCGAAGAGGCGCCGTCCTCCTCGATCAGCGAGGAGCTCCGGCAGACCGTCGCGCGACGCGCGGTCGACGCCGCCGTGCGCGTCGGATATCGCAACGTCGGGACGTTCGAGTTCCTCGTCGATACGCGTGGCGAGTACTACTTCATCGAGGTGAACTCGCGCATCCAGGTCGAGCACACCGTGACCGAGATGACGACCGGCATCGACCTCGTGAAGGAGCAGATCGCGCTTGCATCCGGTCAGCCGCTCTCATTCAGCGAGGAGCAGATCTGGGTGAGCGGGCATGCGATCGAGTGCCGCATCAACGCCGAGGACAGCGAGCAGAACTTCGCGCCGTCGACCGGCGTGCTGACCACCTGGCTTCAGCCGGGCGGGCCGGGGATCCGCATCGACTCGCACTGCTTCCAGGGCTACGAGGTCCCGCCCTATTACGACTCGCTGCTCGCGAAGGTCATCGCCTGGGGACGTGACCGCGCAGAGGCCGTCGCACGGATGCAGCGCGCGCTCGACGAGTTCACGATCGTCGGTGTCACGACGAACATCCCAGCACATAAGAAGATCCTCGGGAGCGACCTGTTCCGCGCCGGGCAAGTCACGACGCACCTCATCGATACCGTCGGCGTCGACGCGATCGCCGGTTAAGCGGGCGACCGCTTGCCGGCGCATACCTCGAAATCGGTATGACCGCGTTCTTGCCCATTCAATCCCGGACTCGGACGGACTAGATTCCGTGGATGGTCGCTGGCCTCGCGATACGGAGCTTTGCCCTATCGGTGCTCGCTCTGCTTGGCGCGTGGTACGCGTT
>WNGB01005682.1_pt1 | contig 18584 bp, 18 predicted proteins | sample 5400681 | NCBI WGS metagenome assembly WNGB01 (sample SAMN13153367, study PRJNA577476) | soil metagenome | isolation source: 115 cm soil or saprolite under grassland replicate 2 | place: USA:California | collected 2016-06-15 | reverse complement strand
CGTGAAGTTCTACCTGGAGCAGGCGCCGACGCTCGTCCCGCAGGTCGGCTACGTGGTCGCCCCGCAGGAGGACTACACCCAGGGCCTCTCCAAGCTGCAGCCGTTCCTGACCACGAGCTGAGCCCTCGGAGTTGACCCGACCAAGTTCGCCACCCGCCGGCGGCCGCACGCCGGCGGGTGGCTTCCACCCGAGGGAGCCATGGCCACCACCCCGCCAGAGCTGAGCATCACCCGCCGCAGGGCGCGGACCGGCGAGCGACTGATCATCAACGCCCTGTTCCTCTGCGCCGTCCTCTCGCTCGCGGTCACCGTCGGCATCATCGCGGTGCTGCTGGTCGACACGGTCGAGTTCTTCCGCGACTCGAGCCTGTGGGGCTTCCTCACCGGGACGGTCTGGGCGCCCGGGCAGGGCGCCGGCACGGACGGCCTGTACGGCGTGTGGCCCCTGATCAACGGCACCCTGATGATCGGGGTTGGGTCGATCGTGGTCGGCCTGCCCCTGGGGCTGCTGACCGCCATCTACCTGTCGGAGTACGCCAGCTCCAGGGTCAGGGGCACGCTCAAGCCGACGCTCGAGATCCTAGCGGGCATCCCGACCGTGGTGGTCGGCTTCTTCGCCCTCCAGTTCATCACCCCCGACCTGCTGCGGCCGATCTTCGGCGAGGACCGGGTGTTCATCTTCAACGCCGCCGCCGGGTCGATCGCGGTCGGGCTGATGATCCTGCCGATCATCGCCTCGATCAGCGAGGACGCCATGCGCGCGGTGCCCAGCTCGCTGCGGGAGGCCGCCTTCGGCCTCGGCTCGACCAAGCGCCAGGTGAGCCTGCGGGTGGTGGTCCCCGCCGCCCTCTCCGGGATCTCCGCCTCGGTGATCCTGGCGTTCTCGCGGGCGGTGGGGGAGACCATGGCCGTCACCATCGCGGCCGGCAACAGCCCCAAGATGACCTTGAACTACTTCGAGTCCATCCAGACCCTGACCGCCTCGATCGCCCAGACCGTCAACGGCGAGGTGGCGTCCGGGACGGTCCGCTACAACGCCCTGTTCGCCCTCGGCATCACCCTGTTCCTGATCACCCTGGTCATGAACCTGATCTCCGCCCGCATCGTCCGCCGCTACCGGCAGGTGTACTCGTGAGCGCCGTCACCGACGCCCTCGCCCCGGCGGCCCTGCGGCGGGGAGCCAGCCGCTCCAGCGCCAAGATCGCCCTCGACATCGCCTTCTCGGTGGTGCTGTTCGTCGGCACCATCGTCGGGGTGATCGCGCTCGCCACCCTCATCTGGACGATCCTGGACAACGGCTGGGCCAGACTGTGGGCCGACCCGGCCGCCTTCCTCAGCAACTACGTCTCCCGCCTGCCGGCCAGGGCCGGCATCAAGGCGGCCCTGGTCGGCTCCGCCTACCTGATGGTGCTCACCGCCGTGATCTGCTTCCCCCTCGGCGTCGGCGCCGCCGTCTACCTGGAGGAGTTCGCCCCCCGCAACCGGGTGACGAACTTCGTCGAGGCCAACATCGCCAACCTCGCCGGGGTGCCGTCGGTCGTCTACGGCCTGCTCGGGCTCGGCATCTTCGCCCGCTTCCTGCGGTTGGGGCCGAGCCTGCTGGCCGGCGCGCTCACCCTGGCGGTGATGAGCCTGCCGGTGATCATCGTGGCCGGACGCGAGGCGATCCGGGCGGTGCCGGACTCGGTCCGGCTGGGCGCCTACGCCCTCGGCGCGACCAAGTGGCAGACCGTGCGCCGCCAGGTCCTGCCGGCCGCCATGCCGGGCACCCTGACCGGGACCATCCTGGCCCTCTCCCGCGCCATCGGCGAGACCGCGCCGCTGCTGGTCATCGGCCTGCCGATCGTGATCTTCAGCCTCCCCAACGACCTCCGCGACCCCGTCTCGGCCCTGCCCCTGTTGATCTTCGACTGGACCAGCCGGCCCCAGCACGCCTTCGCCGAGGCGGCCGCCGCGGCCAGCATCATCCTGCTCGCCCTGCTGCTGGCGATGAACGCAGTGGCGATCTTCCTTCGGAACCGCTACACAATCCGGTGGTGACCCCGATGCCAGAAGGACGGACCCAGGTGACCCAGGACGAGGACCGCCGCGACACGCGCATCGCGGACGTCATCAAGGAGCGGGCGCCCGGCGAGCGGGACGAGGCCGCCGCCGAGACGGTGTTCCGGCTGGACGACGTCCACGTCCACTACGGCAGCTTCCGGGCACTGCGGGGCGTCACCCTGGACATCGGCCGCAACCAGATCACCGCCTTCATCGGTCCCTCCGGGTGCGGCAAGAGCACGCTGATCCGCTGCCTGAACCGCATGAACGACCTGATCCCCGGCGCCCGGGTGGAGGGCAAGATCGAGTACCACGGCCAGGACCTGTACGGCGACGGTGTCGACCCGGTGGAGGTGCGCCGGCGCATCGGCATGGTGTTCCAGAAGCCCAACCCGTTCCCCAAGTCGATCTACGAGAACATCGCCTTCGGGCCGCGGGTCATCGGCATGCAGCCCGCCAGCATGGACGACCTGGTGGAGCGGTCCCTGCGCGGCGCCGCCGTGTGGGACGAGGTCAAGGACAAGCTCAAGCAGAACGCGCTGTCGCTGTCGGGCGGCCAGCAGCAGCGGCTCTGCATCGCGCGCGCGATCGCCGTCTCCCCCGACGTGATCCTGATGGACGAGCCCTGCTCGGCGCTGGACCCGGCGTCGACGGCCCGCATCGAGGACCTGATGGAAGAGCTCAAGCGGGACTACACGATCGTGATCGTCACCCACAACATGCAGCAGGCGGCCCGCGTCTCCGACAAGACGGCGTTCTTCACCGCCGAGGCCGCCCCGGGCACCGGTGACCGCACCGGCCTGCTGGTCGAGTACGACCAGACCGACGCGATCTTCACCCACCCGGCCGACAAGCGCACCGAGGACTACGTGACCGGCCGCTTCGGCTAGCCCGGCCCAGCCGGTCGCTGCTACGGTTCGCGTGCTCCTACCAGTCGGGAGGGCACGTGAAGCTGCGGATCTTTCCTCGCGAGGAGTCCTATTTCGACCTGTTCGACGCGGTGGCCGACAACATCGCCGAGGCGGCTCGCCTGCTGCTGGACATGGTGGAGGACTTCGTCGACCCGGAGATGAAGGCCAAGCGGCTGGTCGAGTCCGAGCACGAGGGCGACCGCCTCACCCACGCCATCCTCTCCCGGCTCAACTCCACCTTCATCACCCCGTTCGACCGCGAGGACATCCACGCCCTCGCAGCCCAGCTCGACGACGTGGTCGACGCCATGGAGGCGGCGGCCGACATGATGGTGCTGCACCGCGTCCTCGAGCCGCTCGGCGCCGTGGTCGAGCAGGCGCGCCTGATCGAGGCGGCGGCCAAGGAGACCGTGGCCGGCCTGCATAACCTCCGCGGCCTCAAACAGGAGCCGCTACGCGCCTTCATGCTGGTCATCAACGAGCTGGAGAACCAGGGCGACCGGATCTACCGCAGGGCCCGGGCCGACCTCTACAACTTCACCGGTGAACACCCGGCCCAGCGTGCGCTGATCTGGAAGGACATCGTCGAGCAGCTCGAGGAGGCGCTGGACGGCTTCGAGCATGTCGCCCACACCGTGGAGAGCATCCTCATCAAGCATGCCTGACCTCGTCCTGGTCTCGGTCGCCGCCATCGTGCTGCTGGCGCTGCTGTTCGATTTCTCCAACGGCTTCCACGACGCCGCCAACTCGATCGCCACCGTGGTGTCCACCAGGGTGCTCACCCCGCGGGTCGCGGTGATCTGGGCGGCCGCCTTCAACTTCCTCGCCTTCCTGATCTTCCAGACCCACGTGGCCAACACCGTCGGCAAGATCGTCGACCCCGCGGTGGTCAGCGAGGCGGTGGTGTTCGCCGGCCTGGTCGGGGCGGTGGCGTGGAACTTCACCACCTGGTGGCTGGGGCTGCCGACCTCCTCGTCGCACGCCCTGATCGGCGGGTTCGTCGGAGCGGGCGTGGCCAAGGCCGGCTGGGCGGTGATCAACGCCGCCAGCCTCCAGAAGACGGTGCTGTTCATCGTGTTGTCGCCGCTGTTCGGGATGGTCCTCGGCTTCCTGCTGATGGTGGCCAACCTGTGGATCTTCCGGCGCGCGACCCCGGCGCGGGTGGACGGCCTGTTCCGCCGCCTGCAGCTCGTCTCGGCGGCGGCTTTCAGCCTGGGGCACGGCGGCAACGACGCCCAGAAGACCATGGGGATCATCAGCGCCCTGCTGGTCGGGGCCGGCTACCTGCACCTGGAGCCCAACGGGGACCTGCCGATCCCCTTCTGGATCGTGCTGCTCGCCTACGGGTCGATCGCCCTGGGCACCCTCTCGGGCGGCTGGCGGATCGTCAGGACCCTCGGCCAGCGGATCACCGCGCTCAAGCCGGTCGGCGGCTTCTCGGCCGAGACGGCCGCCGCCTCCTCCCTGTACCTGGCCACCTTCCTCGGCATCCCGGTGTCCACCACCCACACGATCACCGGGGCGATCGTCGGCGTGGGCTCCACCCGGCGGCTGTCGGCGGTCCGCTGGGGGGTGGCCGGCAGGATCGTGTGGGCCTGGGTGCTCACCATCCCCGCCGCCGGGCTGGTCGCGGCGGCCGTCTATGCGGTGACGGTCTCCCGCTTCGCGCTGGTCGCGCTGGCGCTGGCCGCCGCCGCGGTGGCCGCCGCGGTGCTCGCGAGCCGCAGGCAGGCCGCCAGACAGGCCCGCGAGGCCCGCCAGATTCCGGCCGGTTGAGGAGCCGGCGTGCGCCTGGCCGTGCTGGACGTCGGCTCCAACACCGTCCACCTGGTGGTGGTGGACGGCAAGGGCGACGGCACCTTCGCGCTGGTCGGGCGGGAACGGGACACCCTGCGCCTGGCCGAGGCCGCCTTCCCGGCGATGCGGCTGCCCGAGGAGGCGGTCGAGCGGCTGGTGGCCAGCGTCAGCCGCATGCGGGCGGTCGCCGACGGCCTGCGGGCCGGCGCGCTCGTCGGCTTCGCCACCTCCGCCATCCGCGAGGCCCGCAACGGCCTCGACGCGCTCGGCGTGGTGCGCGAGGCGACCGGGGTCACCATCAACGTGCTGCCAGGGGTGGAGGAGGCGCGGCTCACCTACCTGGCCGCCAGGCGCTGGACGGCGTTCTCGGCCAGGCGGCTGGCCGTGGTCGACATCGGCGGCGGCAGCCTCGAGGTGGCCGTCGGCGAGGGCGAGCGGCCGGAGCTGGCCGAGAGCCTGCCGCTCGGCGCCACCCGGCTCACCCGCCGCTTCGTCGGCTCCGACCCGGTCCGGACCGAGGAACTGGTCGCGCTGCGGGTCCACGCCCTTGCGCTGCTCGGCCCGCTGGCCGAGCGGATCAGGGAGCGGCCCCTCGACGTCGCCTGCGGCACCTCCAAGACCTTCAGGGACCTCGGCCAGGTGGCAAGGGCGCTGCCCGGCGCCCCCACCCCGCCGCACGAGTTCGGCTTCGCCGGCGTCGACGGCCAGACCGCGCCGATCCTGACCAGGGAGGCGCTCAACGTCGTCGCCGGCTACCTGACCGGCACCTCGGCACGGGACCGCGGCCGCCTGGCCGGCCTCGACCAGCTGCGCGCCGGCAACGTGGTCGCCGGCTCCCAGGTGGCCGCGCTGGTGATGCAGGCGTTCGGCCTGCGCGAGCTGGTCCTTGCACCGTGGGCGCTGCGCGAGGGCGTGATCCTCGAGACGCTGGCCGAGCTCGACCGCGTCCCGCAGGGCCCACCCGGCGGCCCCGACCCGCGCCTGCGCTCGGTGCTCGACTTCGCCCGCCGCCACGCCTGGGACGAGCCCCACTGCCGCCAGGTCACCACCCTCGCCCTCTCCCTGTTCGACCAGACCGCGGAGCTGCACGGCCTCGGCCCGGCCGAGCGGGAGCTGCTGGAGGCGGCCGGCCTGCTGCACGACGTCGGCTACGCGGTCGCCCAGTCCTCCCACCACAAGCACTCCCTGTACCTGATCCGCAACGCCGACCTGGACGGCTGGAGCCCCCGCGAGCTGCTGATGATCGCCAACGTGGCCCGCTACCACCGCAAGGCGCTGCCCTCGGAGCGGCACGGCGAGTACCTGGCGCTCGACCAGCTCGACCGGACGGTGGTGCGCCGGCTGGCCGCCCTGCTGCGGGTCGCCGACGGCCTCGACGCCGACCACTTCCAGGTGGTCGAGAAGGTCCTCGTGGTCGACGACGGCCCCTCGCTGCGGCTGGAGCTGCACGCCCGCGACGTGCCCGACCTCGACGTCTGGGCCGCGGAACAGAACGCCGACCTGTTCAGGCAGGAGTTCGGCCGCGACCTCCACCCCGTCGCCACCGAGGTGGTGTAGACCCCGGGACGAGGTATCGTTTGACAAAAGACGTTCGTGCATCACCAAGACCACGTGATCCCTGAAGGTGATCAGGTTGGACGTCCAGGTGATGTGCGAACGTCTTTAAGGCGTCGGGCCCGACCACGACGAGGTGGAGGCATGCTCAAGGCGGCGTTGCTGAAGGTGGCCGGGTCGCCGGCCCTGAACCGGCAGGTGACGCGGAACCGCCTGGCCCGCCGGGTCGCGGACCGCTTCATCGCCGGCGGCACCCTGGAGGACGCCGAGCGGGTCATCCGGGCGCTGAACGACCGCGGAGTCACGGTCGCGCTCGACTACCTCGGCGAGAACACCGAGTCCGAGGCGCAGGCGCGCGAGACGGCCGGCGCCTACCTGGCCGCCCTCGACCGCATCCAGGACACCGGCATGGACGCCAACATCTCGGTCAAGCTGACCGCGATGGGCCTCGACCTCCGCCGGGAGCTGGCCTTCGAGGAGGCCTCGAGGGTGGCCGCAAGGGGCAAGGAGGTCGGCGCCATGGTCGGCGTCGACATGGAATCCAACGTCTACGTCGACCGCACCCTCGACGTCGTCGAGGGCCTCAAGCGCTCCTACGACAACGTGGGCGTCTGCCTGCAGTCCTACCTGTACCGGAGCCCCGACGACCTGGACCGGATGAACCGGCTCGGCATCCCGGTCCGCCTGGTCAAAGGCGCCTACCAGGAGCCGCCGGAGGTCGCCCACCCGCAGAAGGCCGCCGTGGACGGCGCCTTCGCCCGCCTGCTCGAGGAGCTGGTCCGGGCCAACCCCTACCCGATGGTGGCCACCCACGACCCGGCGCTGGTGCGGCTGACCAAGACGCTGGTGGCCAGGCACCGGCGCGACCGCGACACCTTCGAGTTCCAGATGCTCTACGGGGTCCGCCGGGACCTGCAGGAACGGGTCGTCGCCGAAGGGTACCGCCTGCGGGTCTACGTCCCCTACGGCACCCAGTGGTACCCCTACTTCATGCGCCGCCTGGCCGAGCGGCCCGCCAACCTCTACTTCTTCCTCTCCAACCTGGTGCGACGCTGACGAGCGATCAGGCGTCGCCGAGCGCGGCCCGCAGCGCCGCCCGGAACGCCTCCGGCCGCTCGACGGAGAAGTGGCCGGCGTCCTCGACCACGTGCAGGGGCCAGCCGTAGCGGACGCTGGCCCGCTCGGCGATCCGCAGCCGCATCACGCGGTCGTGCCGGCCCCAGACCAGGGCGGCGGGGACGGCGAGGCGCGCGAGCTCCTCCGGCGGGATCGTCCTGGTCCCAAGCTCCCGCAGCAGCCGGCGGTTGGCGGCCCGCACGCTCGGCGTGCGGGCGAGCTCCAGGAGGTAGGCCTGGGACACCGGCCAGCGCTCGCCCAGCAGCGCCCGCACGCGCGCCGGGTCCACCGCCACCTGCCGCAGGAACCCCTGGTGGGTGCGCTCGTTCGGCCGGGCGATGAAGCGAATCATGGCGAGCACGACTCCCGGCGCGGGCCGGAAGCGGCCCAGGCTGCCCGAGTCCACCAGCACCAGCCGGGACAGCCGCTGCGGCCGGGCGATCGCGAAGCGGGCGGCGATGGAGCCGCCCAGCGAGGCGCCCACCAGCGCCGGCGGCGCCTGGCAGGTGCGCTCGATCAGCTCATCGAGCCACCGGAGCACGCGGACGGCGTCCGGCGGGCCGTCGGGAACCTCCGAAGCGCCGAGGCCAGGCAGGTCGGGTGCGACCACGCGGTGGCTGCTCGACAGCTCAGGGACGACCGGCAGCCACATCCCCGCCCAGCCGCCCTGGCCGTGCAGCAGCACCACCGGCGGGCCGTCGCCGCGCTCCAGCACGGCGGTGGACACACCCGCCAGGTCCAGCCGCCGCTCCGTGACGGGCGCCCCGGCCAGCAGCCGCCGCCGGAGGTCGCCGCCCACCACTGTCCGCTGCCCGCTCATGCCGATCCTCCTCGGAGGGACTGCCTGCTCGGGTCATCGTCGTCGGCGGCCGCTGCGCACGTCTAGGACAACTTCTGAACTTGGCGGTTCACGAATAGTACTGGCCTCGACGCCGGTGACCAGGGACACTACCTCCATGCGCAACTACGGCCAGTTCTGCCCGATCGCCCGCGGGTCGGAGATCCTCGCCGAGCGCTGGACGCCGATCATCCTGCGCAACGTGCTGCTGGGCTGCCACACCTTCAACGAGATCGCGGCGGGCGCCCCCGGCCTGTCGAGGGCGCTGCTGACCAGGCGGCTGCACGAGCTGGAACGCGCCGGCGTGATCCAGATCCGCCCGAAGCCCGACGGGCACGGGTCGCTGTACGAGCCGACACCGGCCGGGCGGGACCTGTCAGGGGTGCTCGACGCGATCGCGGGCTGGGCCGAACGGTGGACGGAGCTCACCTCCGAGCACGCTGACCCCGACGTCGTCCTGTGGTCGTGGTGCCAGTCCTTCCTGCGGCGCGACCTGCTCCCGGAGCAGCGGGTGGTGGTGCGGTTCGAGTTCGTCCGTGGCGGCCGGCGGGTGAAGCTCTGGCAGCTGATCGAGCGGCGCCAGGTCGAGATCTGCCGCTTCGACCCCGGCTTCGGGGACGACCTCGTGGTGCGGATCGAGGACCCGCTGACGTTCGCGCACTGGCACATGGGGCTGGTCGAGTGGGCCGCGGCGCTGCGCTCCGGCGGTGTCCAGGTGAGCGGGCCCCGGAACCTCAGCCGCGCCTTCCCGACCTGGAACGCCGGGCCGGAGACGCACGCGCGGTTGCGGGCGAAGCACGACCTGCCGCCCTTGGACCGAGGCGTGGTCGCCGCCGCCAGCCGTTCCCGGCGCTAGCCGCGGACACGCAGAACCACCTGGTGGTGTCTATGCTGGCGTCCGGTGGTCGTCGGCTGAGGAGTGGGTGGCAATGCGGCACGGGTCGTCCGGGGCTGCCGCCGTCGCCCTCACGCTGGCCGCTGCGCTGGCGCTCGGCGCCTGCCGCTCCGGCCCGGACGACCGCTTCGCCGCGGAGGCGGTCCGCCCGGCCGAGGTGGTGGAGCGGGTCAGCGCGCCGGGCTCGGTGCAGGCGGCGGGGCAGGCCGACCTGAAGGCGCCGGCCGCCGCCCGCGTGGAGCGGCTGGCCGTGCGCGACGGGCAGCGGCTGCGCCGCGGCCAGCTCGTCGCCCGACTCTCCTCCGAGCAGGTCGACGATCAGGTCAGGCAGGCCCAGGCCGCGGTCGACGCGGCCTCCTCGCTCGGTGGGGTGGCTCCGACCCTGCCGACCGGCCCCGCCCTTGCCGCCTTCCAGCAGGTCCAGTCGCAGGTCACCGCGACCAGCGCCGCGGTGATCGCCGCCCTCCGGTCGGCGCTGCCGCTGCTGCCCGAACCCCAGCGGCGCCGCCTGCAGGCCAGGATCGACCGGGCGCAGATCCGGGTGGCCGAGCTGCAGCGCGAGTCCGACCAGGCCGCCAGCGACGCCGCCGCCGCCGCCGACGCCCAGGCGGACGCGCTGCGACGCTCGCTCGAGGCGGCCACCGCCGCCCAGCGCGGCCAGGCGGAGCTGGCGCTTGAGCTGGCGAGGGACCAGCAGCGGCGCCTGGTCCTGCGGGCGCCGCTCGCCGGCACCGTCCAGCTCGGCCGCACCTCGACCGGAGCCGGCGCCACCGTGCCGAGCCTGCCGTCGCTGCCGGAGGGCGCCGAGGAGGCCCTGCAGGGGCTGGCCGGCGGCGCCGGCGGGAGCGGCGACCAGGCCGGTCCGGTCCTGCGGGTCGGGTCGGAGGTGGCCGCCGGCCAGACGGTGGCCACCGTGTTCGACGTCAGCGGCCTGCTGGTGGCCGCCGAGGTCGACGAGACCGACATCGCCCTGGTCCGGTCCGGGCAGCGGGCCGAGGTCGAGCTGGACGCCTTCCCCGACGCCGCCTTCGCGGCCAGGGTGCGGCGCGTCGCGGTCGCCCCTTCGGGCGGCCAGTCGGCCGCCGGGGGCGTCACCTACCAGGTCGACCTGGCCCTCGGCGAGGTCCTGCGCGGCGGCGGCGGAGAGCCGCGGCCGCTGCCGAGGGTGGGGATGACCGCCACCGCCGCCATCGAGGTCAGGCGGGCGGTCGGCAAGCTCTCGGTGCCTGGCTCGGCCCTGGTCGGCCGCAGCGGCGGCCAGGCGGTGTTCGTGGTCGAGGACGGCAAGGTCCACCTGCGGCCGGTCCAGGTCGCCGCGGACGGCGAGGACCGGGTGGCGGTCGCCTCCGGGCTGCGTGAGGGCGAGCGGGTGGTGTCCCGCGGGGCCGAGCGCCTCCGCGACGGCCAGGACTGGCCGGGCACCTAACTATGGCCCCGCCGGCAAGGGATCCCGGAAGCCGTCCCGTTGTGGACGCTCGGGGCCTTTCCAAGGTGTATCGGCTGGACGGGGTCGAGGTGCGGGCGCTTGACGGGGTCGATCTGATCATTGCGCAGGGGGACTCGTTGGCGATCATGGGGCCGAGCGGGTCGGGCAAGTCGACCCTGCTGGGGCTGCTCGGCGGCCTGGACCGGCCGACCAGCGGCACGCTCGCGTTCCAGGGCAGGGACGTCGCCGGGCTCTCCGACGACGAGCTGGCCGAGGTGCGCAACCGGGTGGTCGGCTTCGTCTTCCAGAACTTCCAGCTCCTGCCGCGGACCCCGGCCGTCGCCAACGTCGGCCTGCCGCTGGTCTACCGGGGGCTGGGGCGCGCCGAGCGGCGGCGCCTGGCGGTGCGGGCACTCGAGTCGGTGGGGCTCGGCCACCGCCTGCAGCACCGGCCCTCGCAGCTGTCCGGCGGCGAGCAGCAGCGGGTGGCGATCGCCAGGGCGCTGGTCACCGAGCCCGCGATGCTGCTGGCCGACGAGCCCACCGGCAACCTCGACTCGCGCTCCGGCGAGGAGGTGATCGGGCTGCTCGCCCGCCTGCACGACGAGCGTGGCGTGGCGGTGGTGGTGGTCTCTCACGACGCCGGGGTGGCGGCCCACTTCCACCGCAGGGTGCTCCTCCACGACGGTCGCCCGGCCCCAGCCGAGGGGATGTCCCATGAGACTCGCTGAGGCGGCGAGGGTCGCGTGGGAGGCGCTGCGGGCCAACAAGCTCCGCTCCGGGCTGACCATGCTCGGCGTGGTCATCGGCGTGATGAGCGTCGTCCTGCTGGTGGCCATCGGCACCGGCGCCCGCAACGAGGTCACCTCGGCGGTCGGCTCGCTCGGCTCCAACATCCTGTTCGTGGCCCCGGGCACCCTGGAGTTCGGCACCGCCCCGAGCGTCTCGCGGTTGCGGCTGGAGGACGTGCGCCGCGTCGGCGACGCGCTCGGCGACCCGCGGCGGGTCGCCACCACGGTCGCCTCCGGCGAGGTGGCGATGGTCGGCACCCGCCGGACCAACGTCAACGTGCAGGGCACCAACGAGACCATCCCGCTGGTGTTCGACCGTTCGCTGGCACGTGGAGGGTTCTTCACCGCCTCGGACGTGGAGACCCGCCGCAGGGTGGCGGTGCTCGGCGCCGACCCCGCCGACGCCCTGTTCCCCGGCCGCGACCCGGTCGGCAAGTCGATCACCGTCGGCGGGGTCCGCTTCCGGGTCGTCGGCGTGCTGACCCGCGTCGGCACCGCCTTCGGGGTCAGCCGCGACGCCGAGGTGTTCGTCCCGGTCACCGCCGCGCAGCGGCTGTTCGGGATCAGCCGGGTCGACGGGATCGCGGTCAAGGCGCCGAGCACCGGGCAGATCGACGAGGAGCGGCGCATCATCCGCGAGGTGGTGGCCAGCGCCCACCCGGAGCAGGAGTACGAGGTCCTCACCCAGGAGGACATCCTCGGGGTGGTCGGGCGCATCCTCGGCATCCTCACCCTGGTGCTCGCCTCGATCGCCGGGATCTCGCTGCTGGTGGGCGGGGTCGGGGTGATGAACATCATGCTGGTCAGCGTGTCGGAACGGACCCGCGAGATCGGCCTGCGCAAGGCGGTCGGGGCGCGCACCCGCGACGTGCTGCGCCAGTTCCTGCTGGAGGCGGTGGCCCTGACGGTGAGCGGCGGGATCGTCGGGATCCTGCTCGGCGTGGTGGCCGCCCTGCTGGTCGGCCGCTTCTCGCCGGTGCCGGCGGCCATCACCGGCTGGTCGGTGGCGCTCGCCTTCGGGGTCAGCGTCGCCGTCGGGGTGTTCTTCGGCGTCTACCCGGCCCGCCGGGCGGCCCGCATGCAGCCCATCGCCGCCCTCCGCTACGAGTGAGCGGAGCGGTGGCGGCTGCAAGGACGCTGCAACGCGGCTGGCGTAGGGTTGCCGATGGCAAGCACGGCCGCCGCGCGCTGCGCGGCGGCCTCGACGGAAAGGGAGCGATCGATGCGCGCTGACGCCTCCGAGCTGCACCGGCGGGCCGCCGAATACTTCGGCGGCAACGTCCACGCCGTTGGCGACGACCAGTGGAACCTGCCCACCCCGTGCAGCGAGTGGGACGTGCACGCGCTGGTCAACCACCTGGTCTACGAGAACCGCTGGACGGCGCCGCTGTTCGCCGGCCGGACGATCGCCGAGGTCGGCGACCGTTTCGAAGGCGACCTGCTCGGCGACGACCCGAAGTCCGCCTGGGACGACGCGGTCAAGGAGGCGGTCGCCGCCGTCCAGGCCGAGGGTGCCCTGGACCGGACCGTGCACCTGTCGTTCGGCGAGGCGCCCGCGACCGAGTACGCCATGCAGCTGTTCGCCGACCACCTGATCCACGGCTGGGACCTGGCACGGGCGATCGGCGCCGACGAGCGCCTCGACCCCGAGCTGGTGGAGGCCTGCGCGGACTGGTTCGTGGCCATGGAGGACGCCTACCGCGGCGGCGGCTCGGTCGGCCCCCGGCCCCAGGTCCCGTCGGACGCCGACCCGCAGACCCGGCTGCTCGCGATGTTCGGCCGCAGCGCCTGAGCGTCGCTCAACCCGCCGCGCCGGCCGGTGGCCGCAGGTACTCGAAGTGGGCGGGGTCCGGGACCAGCCAGCGGCCGCCCCAGGTGAAGCCCCAGCGCTCCATGACCTCCACCAGGCGGGGGTCCTGGGCGGGAGCCAGGCCGGTCGGGTTGCCGGCGACGTTGAGGTCGACCGCCGCCCCCCAGGCGTGCCTGGAGACCCCGCTGCCGCTCCTGGTCATCCTCGGGTTCCAGCAGCCGGCGTAGGCCGCAGGGTCGACCAGGCCGGCGAGGTTGCGCCGCTCCAGCTCGCGCATCGCCCCGGCAAGGGCGGGCAGCAGCACCCGGTTGCAGCGGACCGGGCCGAGGATCGGCACCCGGGAGGTGGCGAGGCTGGCCGCCTGCCAGGTGGGCTCCTGGAGGAAGGCGCCGCCAGGCAGGGGCCGCCAGGCGAACTCGCCGAAGCGCTCCTTGATCATCGCCTGGGGGAGGACGGCGTCCCCGGCGCGGAAGAACGGCGTCTCGCCTGGGCCGCGGAGGCGCAGCGACCGCCCGGCCGGCAGCGAACGGCGCACCGCTCCCGCGACCCCGGCGCGCCCGCCACGGTAGGCAAGCAGCAGGTAGCGGTCGGTGGACACGCCCAGCCGGGCGGCCCCTTGGCGGGTGAGCGCGACCTCGGCCGCCCCGACCGCCTCATCGTCGACCACGCCGGCCACCGTCAGCCAACTCTCCCCGTCTGACCGGGGCAGCCCGTCTGGGTTCCCCGGACCCCTCCGGCCCAGACGCAGGCGGCCGCCTGGACCGAGACGGCGCAGGCGGGCCGAGGTCGAGCCGAGCAGGACCTGGTCGGGCCCCAGACGGCGGAATGCGGCCCTCGCGGAGGCCGGCAGGAACGCGGGATAGGTGGCCGGGTCGAAGCCGATCGCCTCCAGCGGGACGCGCATGCCGCCGGGCGGCCGGTCCACTGGCCGCCCGTCGGCGTCGACCGAGCCGGAGAGGCCGAGCAGCCCGCCCCGGACCACGGTGACCGCGCGGATCCCGGGCGCCTGGCGGACCCGGCCGGCGAGCCCGGCGGGCAGGCGGCCAGGGGTCCAGGCGAGCAGCACCCGGTCGGCCGGGGCCGCGGTCGGCCTGGTGGGCAGCGCCGCCGGCGCGCCGGCGGGGTCGACCGCCTCGGCAGCCGTCGTCGCGGCCCGCTGACCGCCCGGTCCGGCCGGCGGGTGCTGCAGGGCCAGGGCGGCCCCGGCACCGGCGACCAGGCCGACCACAGCCACGGCGGCCAGGCGCAGGGTGCCGGTCACGCGCGGCCCGCCGGCCGGTCGGCCGCGGCCGCCGCTGCTCATGGGCGCTCCAGGCGATCGGCGACGGCCAGCAGCTCCTCCAGCGACAGGGTGGCACTGCGCAGGCCGACGGTACGGCCGCCCTCGACCCACTCGAGCTCCCCGCGGGCCGCGCTCCAGCGGCCGTCCGACCCGCGCACCCGGACCCCGCGCACGTCGGCGTCAAGCGGCGGGGCGAGCCGGTCACCCCTTGCCTGGACGAGCAGGAACCCGCGGGCGCCCGGCCCCGGGTAGGCGAGCGTGATGGTGGTGCCGTCGGCCCGGACGGCCGGCGCGCCGAACCCTACGAGGCCGCGGGGAACCAGCAGGCCGGGGGCGGCGGCCAGCGCCGCCGGCAGGGTCCCGGTGGCCGCCTCGGCCCAGCCGGCGGGCACCGGCCGGCCGGCTGGCGGCAGGCCGGCCACCACCCTCGCCAGGTCGGCCGGGGCCAGGCTGCCGGTGACCACCAGGTCGACGGAGTCGGCGTGCAGGCCGATACGGCTGCCGTCCTCGCTGGCGTAGGCGACGCCGGCCCCGAGGCCGAGCGGGCGGACCAGCGGACCCAGGTCCCCGAACAGCCGCCCGCCAGGCCAGTCACGCGTGGCCCGCACCTTCACCCAGGCCCGCCCGTCGGTCCAGGTGCGCACGGCCACGCCCGGACCGCCGCCGCCGACCTCGCCCGCCCGGTAGGGTCGGAAGCCTGCCGGCAGCCAGGTCGGGTCGGGGAAGCCCTCGCCCGCCCGGCCACCCGGGCCGGCCGCGGTGACCGGCAGGTCGCGGAAGCCGGCATCCTCGGCCGGCACCGCGGCCGGAGGCGGAGGGAAGGCTCCCGGCTCCAGCGGACGGTTCAGCGCCACCCGGCGCAGGGTCAGCTCGAGGACGACCTGGCCGGGCGGGTCCCGGTAGCCGTGGGCCGCCGCCCAGCGCTGGCGTTCGGAGCCCCCGGCCACCACCACCCGCAGGGCGAGCGGCACCAGGCGCTGCTCGTCCAGCCAGAGCTGCACCCGGTCGGCCGGATGGACGGCACGCAGGTTGCCGGCCGGGGCCAGGCCGGCCAGCAAAGGGGCCACCTGGGCGGCGGTGGTGGCGACCCCGACTGCGATGCGGCCGCCGAACCGGCGCGTCCCCAGGCCGGAAGCCGGCACGGCCGGGGTGAAGCTGCGCACCGGGGTGACCAGGTCGAGGGGGACCGGGGTGGCGTCCGCGAACGGCTCGCGCCGCTCGATCACGCGGACCTGCGGGGCACGCGGCGTGCAGCCGGGCTGGGCCTCGACCGGGCAGCCGCGAGGCCCACGGGTCCACCAGCGGGCCCCGGCCACCGCCAGGGTGACGTCGTTGCGGACCCAGGCGGGCGAGGGGTAGGCGGTGTGGTCGGCCAGCTCGAGGTCGAGGGATTCGGGCGCGGCGTAGCGGAGCCGGCCGCTGAAGGTCCGCTCAGGCACGCTGGGATGCCAGCCACGCTCGACCAGCGTCACCTCGGCCGCCAGGGAGGTGAGGGTCCGCTGGGCGGTGACCACCCGCGCCGGCAGGTCGGCCAAGGCCACCTGGGCGGGCCGCCGCCCGCCGAGGCCGATGAAGGTCGCCCCGACCAGCGTCCCGGCAAGGAAGGCGGCCGCCACCGGCAGCAGCCCCTTCGACCGGGAGGGCAGCAAGCGCCCCCCCGGACCCCCCCGGAGCCCGACGCGCCCCCCCGGCCGGTGGTGGGCGGGGGCTGGGGGGGCGGCGTGGCGGACGGCGGTCATGACCAGGGGGGCGATGTCGGGGACGGCGCCGACCGGCTCGAAGCGGAGCCGCTGGCGGATGGCTCCGAGCCGCGCCTGGAAGGCGCCGCAGGCCGGGCAGGTCGCCAGGTGGCCGGCGAGCGCACCGGACCGCCCTGCGGGCAGCTCCCCGTCGGCGGCCATCGACAGGTCGAGGCGGGCCTGCTCACAGCTCACCGGCTCGCCCCTCCTCGCTCCGCCAGGCGGCCAGCCGCAGCCTGGCCTGGAAGACGCGGCTCTTGACGGTGCCTTCCGGCACCCGCAGCACCTCCGCGGCCTCCCGGTAGGTGAGGCCGAACAGCTCCACCAGCAGCAGGGCCTCCCGCAGCTTGGGGCTGAGGCTGGCCACGGCCGCCCACGCCTCGGCCCGGCTGTCGGGGCCAGGCACCGGCCGCGGCGACGGCAGGGCCTCCAGCAGCCGGTCGTGACGGCGGCGGCTGCGCAGCGCGTCGATGCCCGCGTTGCGCGCGACCCGGAACACCCAGGTGGAGAACTTCGAGCGCCAGGAGAACGTCGGCAGGCGCTGGTAGAGGCGCAGGAAGGTCTCCTGGGTCACGTCCTCGGCCAGCGCGTCGTCGCCCAGCAGGTGCCGCAGGAACCGCCACACGTGCGCCTGGTAGCAGCGGACCAGCCGCTCGAAGGCGGCGAGGTCTCCCGCCATCGCCGCCCGGACGACGGCCGGCTCCGGTTCCTCCACGCTCGGCCCCTTGGTCACTGCGCTGCGCCCACACCGGGGTCCGGGGGCTCAAAGGGTAGCCCGCCGGTCGGCATCATCGTCCCCACGGTTCCGACGAACGGCGGCGGGCGATGGTTCGCTGCCGGCCGGGCCGGCGCGGGCTCAGCCGGCTCGGCGCAGCTCGTCGAGCACGCCGGCGCGGAGCGCCTCCGGGCTCGCGTCGAGCTTGACCAGGACCAGCATTGCCAGCCCCTCGCCCTCGCGGATCAGCCCGAGCAGGATGTGCTCGGGGCCGATGTGGTTGTGCTTCAGCCGCAGCGCCTCGCGCAGGCTCAGCTCCAGCACCTTCTTGGCCCTCGGGCTGAACGGGATGTGGCCGCCCGGCAGGGGGCCGCGGCGCCTGCCGCGGCGGCCTGGACGCCAGCGCAGCGCGCCAGGGCCGAAGGAGGCCTCCAGCCGGCGGCGGACCTCGTCCAGGTCGATGCCGATGGCGCCGAGCGCCGCGGCGTCGGCCTCGCCGAACGGGCCGGGGCGGACGTACGCCTGCACCTCGCGCTCGACCGCGTCGGCGGTGACGCCGTGGTCTGCCAGCACGCGGGCGGCGATGTTCTCGCCCTGCAGCAGCCCGAGCAGCACGTGCTCGGTGCCGGTGCAGTCGTGGCCGAGGCGGCGCGCCTCGTCCACAGCCTTGACCACCGCCTCCCTGGCCGGCTTGGTGAAGCGCTCGAACATTCAGTCCCTCCGGAGCAGCCCACGCCGGGCCGCGTGCTTCTTGTGGACCGCCTGCCGGCTCACGCCGAGCTCGGCGGCGATCTCCTGCCACGACCAGCCGTTGGCGCGGGCGTTGGCGACTTGCAGGGTCTCCAGCTGCTCGAGCAGCCGGCGCAGGGCGGCCACCGCCCGCAGCCCGACCCGCGGGTCCTTGCTGTCCACCGCGCCCGCCAACTCGCTCGCCTCGTGCATGCTGTCATCTTAGGTTGACAGAAGCCGCACTGTCAACCCCGATTGACAGACTCGCCGTGGGCGCCTGGGCTCAGCGGGGGTCGCCGCTGTCCGGCGGTTGCTCCCGCAGGAACAGCTCCAGCTCGGCGGCGATCTGGTCGCCGGAGGGGACGCGATCGTCGGCCCCCTGCTCGACCAGGCCGCGGATCTGCTCGATGAACTCGGCGATCTGGGGCCGCTCCCGGATCGCCTGCTCGACCTGCTCCAGGTGGTCCTTGCTGGCCGCCTCCAGCTCGGTCACGTCGACCTCGACCCCCGCCAGCCCCGCCAGCGTGCGGACCAGCGCGAGCGCGGCCGGCGGGTGGCTGCCGCCGGCGAGGTAGGGCGGCACCCGCGCCCACAGCCCGGTGGCCTGGATGCCGGCCCGGTGCAGCCGCTCCTCCAGCACCGTCTGGATGCCGGCCGGCAGCTCGACCAGCGCCGGCACCGTCTCCAGGCGCCCGGCCAGCTCGGGGTCGGCGGAGGTGCCGACCACCGGGACCGGGTCGGTGTGGACCGCGGGGGCGGGGAAGCCGCCCAGCCCGAACACCTCGCCAACGCCCAGCTCCCTGGCGGCGTCGACGACCTGCTCGCAGAACCCACCCCAGCGGAAGTCGGGCTCGGGTCCGGTCAGCAGCAGCGCGTCGCGCTCCCCGCCCGGCGCGGCCAGCGACAGCTCGATCGGCGACCACCTGACCTCCTCGATG
>WNGB01005681.1_pt1 | contig 18585 bp, 16 predicted proteins | sample 5400681 | NCBI WGS metagenome assembly WNGB01 (sample SAMN13153367, study PRJNA577476) | soil metagenome | isolation source: 115 cm soil or saprolite under grassland replicate 2 | place: USA:California | collected 2016-06-15 | reverse complement strand
CATGTCATCGCCGGCTGCACGGTGCTGCAGGTTGACGGGAGAGCCCGGTAGATCGAAAGGTGTACGCCGGGTTCGGGCCAGCGGAGGCGGGGCCAGCACTGCCGGGAAACCGGCGGCAAGCGCCGTCTCCGACTGGTATTTTATGGTCATTGATCGGGAACTTGAACAGCACGCCAAAGCGATCCAGGATCGCGTGTTTGCGCTCTACCGCGATATGCGGTGGACCGCGGAACAGTACCGCAAGCTTCAGCCCGTTGTGCGCGACGAGCTCGATCAGGTTGTACGCAGCGTCTTGAAGATTTGCGATAATGTGGGTAGTGGCAACGTCCCAGACAACGTCTTGGGTTACCAAATCATTGCGCTTCCCAAAGATGGTAGTGATGAGGATGTGCTTGAAGCGGGTGAAGCGATCGATATTTGCCAGGATGAGCGTGATTATGCTGAGATGTGGACCGAGTTTCTGGAACGCAAACCATCAGCAACTTCGACACGAACAATCGAAGGCGAAAGTGGCATATAGCCTATTCTTATGCCACGAAACGGCTGGCGCCCAACATGGGCTTGCAGCGGACGGCGCTTCGCGCCCGCGAGATCGTTGCTATTTTGAAGGGTGGAATCAGCCCGACTGTCTTCTCGATCTATCGGTGCGCCGCCGCTGAAGCCCAAGCCGTTGGACGGTAGCCTATCATCACCCGCCTCAATTCTGATCTCGCAACGTGGTAGAATACGGCACATTGCTGATGATCTCCCAGGATAGAGGGGCATCATGAACGCTTCAGATACTGATCCATCTCTTCGCCAGGAACAGCCTTCCCCAGCCGCACCACCTCTGCACGATGTTTGGGCAGATGGTGCGGCGTATGAACCATATGTGGGTCGCTGGAGTCGGCTGGTCGCGCGCGAGTTTCTCGCCTGGCTCGCCATTGCCCCCGGCAGCCGTTGGCTAGATGTCGGTTGTGGGACGGGAGCCTTGAGTCAGAGCATTCTGCAGTGCGCAAACCCAGCGGCCGTGCGTGGTCTCGACCGTGCCGCAGGTTATGTGGCATTTGCGCGCGAGCAGGTGCGGGATCCACGCGTCCAGTTTGACGTTGGCGATGCGCGCGCGTTACCAGTCGAAACCGCCTGCTATGATGCCATCGTCTCGGGCCTCGTGCTAAACTTCGTGCCACAGCCCCACCTCGCGGTTCGTGACATGGCGCGTGCAGCGCGAGCAGACGGCGTAGTGGCAGCCTATGTGTGGGACTACGCCGGCAAAATGCAGCTGATGCGCCACTTCTGGAATGCGGCCGTCGCCCTCGACTCCACAGCGTTCGAACTCGATGAGGGCCGCCGCTTTCCCATCTGCAAACCGCAGCCGCTGCGCGACCTCTTTCAGGGAGCAGGACTCAAGGATGTTGACGTACGGGCCATCGATATCGCCACGGACTTTCAGGACTTTGACGATTATTGGTTGCCCTTTCTTGGTGGCCAAGCACCCGCGCCCAGCTATGCAATGGCCTTAAGTGAGAAACGGCGAACGGCACTCCGGGAACGAATCCGCAACAGCTTGCCGTGTGCGCTGGATGGTTCGATCCCGCTCGTTGCGCGAGCGTGGGCTGTGCGTGGAGTATGCTGACAGTCGCTGATAGTGTTGCCGAATGGCATGCACGTTTCGCTGATTCGCTTGTACAAACACTACGAACTGCCGTCCAACACGGCGTTGCAGCGGAGCGGCTGGATCGGGGCGATTTTGGCATCTAGAATCGGATCAACGCTCGATACCCTCACAACTGTTGTGCCAGCCCACCCGCCGGCCGCTGACGCACAGGTCGCACTCGCGCTCTGGCCGGACCACCCCTACAACCAGCTACTTCCTCCTGCGCCCGATTTCCACGGCTGGGAATTGGAATTCACCGAGCGTCCACTGCACGCAGGCCTGAATCCTTTTCTGTCCGTGCCCGAGGGCTGCGGGCTGCGACCGATCGATGCAGCATGGTTTGCGCGCTGTCGGTACCACGACTATTACACGGCCTATTTTGGGAGTGCGGAGCGAACGCTGGAGCAGGGCTTCGGCTTCTGCCTGGTGAGGGAGCAGGAGCTGCTGTCGGAAGCGTTCGCCGCCGCCGCCGCGCTGGGCATGATCGAAATCGGCACCATCACCGGCGAGGCCTATCGCGGGCGCGGGTATCAGGATGCCGCTCTTGACGACGCGAGCTCGTGGTTTCTCATCGGCCACGATGTCGGTGAAGCCATTGCGATAGCGCTCATCCACCCCTTCCGGGCGCGTGGCGGAAGCGGTCATGCGATTCCGGGCACGTGGTTCCTGAGCCTGATCTACGTTCTTGCCGACCGATGGGGCACGGGCATCGGCGGGATGATGCTTGATGCCGTCATCGACGAGGCCAATCGACGCGGCTGCCACCAAATCTATCTGTGGACCCACGAGTGCCAGAACGAGCGCGCTCATCGACTGTACCGAAGCCGCGGATTCGCCCGAACCGGGCGCACCATATGCGCACGATCGTTGTCCACGCTACCCGTGGTGCCGCCAGCCCGATCTGGTGCTCCCGCCCGACCTTGTTCATTGTTGTGTATCGGTGTCTCAGGTGCGGAACCGAACGCGGCCCGCAGGTGAAAAGGTGTTGGGTTGAGTCGACCACGGGCCGCATCTCTATCGGATGCGGCCCGTGTCACTCTCCCGCTTGTCGCGCGATCAGGGGATCGTGTCCTGCGTGTCGCCCTGGACGGCGTTGAAATCCGTGACGGTATCGGTGCCGGGGCCACCGCTGAAATGGTCGGCGTCCGGCCCGCCCGTGAACTGGTCGTTGCCCGCGCTGCCGGTGAGGGTATCGTTCCCCGCTCCACCGTCGAGCGACAGGCTGACCACGCCCGCAGGCAGCGTCGATGCGCTCACCACGTCGGCACCACCCAGGGCGAAAACCCGCAGGCTGTCCAGCGCACCCTCGGCCGCACTGACATTGACGCTGGCGCTCAGGCCGGCCACGGCCAGGCTGTCCGCACCACCGCTGATCGTGACGGTGTTATCGCCGTTCGTGCCATTGACGATCACCGTATCGGCCTGACCATCGCCCGTGGTGCCGTTGAGGACGCCTGCGAGGTTGAGCGTGACCTGCTGCACAGCCGTGCCAGTCAGATCGTTGACGGTGATCGTGTCCGCGCCGCCGATGGCATTGTAGGTCGCCTGCTCAATGCCATCCACATCCATCGTGACTGCGGCTACATCGCGGAAGAAGCGCAACCGCAGACCGTTGGCCGACAGGGTGATGTTCTCGTTCGCGTTCGAGCCGTTGACCTGGAGCATGTCGCTGCCAGCCTGCCCCTCGATTACATCGCTGCCATCGCCCGGGTTCCAGGTGGAGGTATCATCGTCTAGCCCTAGGAAGACCACGTCGTCGCCCCGATTGCCAGCCACGTGGTCGTTGCCATCACCGCCGAGCAGCACATCGGCGGCCTGGCTGCCGGTGATTGTGTCATTCGCCGTACCACCGTCGATGGTCAAGCTGACCACGCCAGCAAGCAGCGATTGCGCGCTCACCGTATCGTCGCCACCTCCGCTGTTGAGCGCCAAGCTATCCAGGGTGCCATCGAGCGCGCTGATGTTGACGCTGGTGGGCAGCCCGCTCACAGACAGGCTGCCCGTGCCGCCGGTGATCGCGACTGTGTCGTTGCCGGCCGTGCCGTTGACAATCACCCGGTCGGCTTGGATGTCGCCGCTGCCGGAGCCAGGCGTGCTCGCAAGGTCGAGGGTAGCCGTCGTCACAGCGGTGCCGCTCAGATCGCCCACGCTGATCGTGTCGGCACCGCCAAGGGCGTTGAAGGTCGCCTGCTCGACGCCATCCACATCCATAGTCACATTTGCCACATCGCGGAAGAAGCGTAGCCGTGGGCCATTGGCCGACAGGTCGATGGTCTCGTTGGCGTTCGAGCCGTTGACCTGGAGCGTGTCGCTACCAGCCTGGCCCTCGACCACATCACTGCCGTCGCCCGGGTTCCATGTGAAGGTGTCGTCGCCCGCGCCCATATTCGCCACGTCGTTGCCGAGGCCGGCGGCGATCTGGTCGGCACCCTGGCTGCCGTTCAGGGTGTCACTTCCGGGGCCACCGCTGAGCGTCAGCTTGATCACGCCAGCCGGGAGCGCGTCCACCGTGACGACATTGCTGTCTAAGGCGTTGACCTGCCGGTTACTGTTGACGCTGCCGCCGGCCATGATCAGGCTGAGGAACATCTTGATCGCACCAGATGAAGGTGACCCGAGCGTCTGGGTGGTGATCGTATCGTTGCCATCCAGAAGATTGACCTGCAGGCTGTCCAAACTGCCCTCGGCCGTGCTGATGGTAACGGCGGCGCTCAGGCCGCTCACGACCAGGCTGCCCGCAGCGCCGGCGATCGTGACATTGTCGTTGCCAGTCGTGCCGTTGACGATCACCGTATCGGCCTGACCGTCGCCGGTGGTGCCGTTGAGCGTGCCCGCAAGGCTGAGGGTGACTGTGGTCGCACTGGTGCCAGCCAGGTTGCCCACGCTGATCGTGTCCGCGCCGCCGATGGCATTATAGTGTACGAGCTCGGTGTCGCCGACATCCATCGTGACTGCGGCCACATCGCGGAAGAAGCGTAGCCGTGGGCCATTGGCCGACAGGTCGATGTTCTCGTTGGCGTTCGAGCCGTTGACCTGGAGCGTGTCGCTGCCAGCCTGACCTTCGACCACATCGCTGCCATCGCCGGGGTTCCAAACCAGCGTGTCGTTGCCGTCGCCGCCGCTGACCTGGTCGTTGCCAGGGCCGGCGCAGATGATGTCGTCGCCGCCGAGGCCGGCGATCTGATCGACACCGGTGGTCCCGACGATCACGTCATTGCCAGCCGTGCCGGTGATCGGGCCGGGAGCCACGCCAACGATCGTGGCCGGCACGCCGTTGCAGGTGACGGTGACTTGAGCGCTCGTCGGAGTCGCCAGCCACAGGCTCAGAGCCACTGTGATCAGGAGCCCCAATAGAATCCCCCCAGACCCACAGATACGCAGTCTGCTCAAATGCATCATTGTCTCTCCTTAGTGTAGTGCGCCACACGGTGTAAGAACGCAACCTTCCGGGAGCTGCGCATGGTGCAGTGCCGCAGTGCATGCGCTGCATCGCGCAGCGATTCAAACCTGCCGGAAGGTCTCGATCGAGTCACACTCATCTGATTGGGATCCAGACTATACCATTGGATATCATATCTATGAACGCTGGAAGAAGGTGGAATCGCCGTTAAGTTGCTACGCGCGACGAATTGCGTAGCGCTATAATAGTATCAGTCACGTGTGCCCAGATTTAGAAGAAAGCGCTCTATCAGCCGCAGCGGATGGCGCTTCAAGTACCCGCTACTCGTCTATCCAGAGCGATCAAGAGGAGGGGCGTAAAACCCTGAGCTATGAATAGACAGCAGCTTCTACAAAAACTTGACAAGGCATGGGCGGAGATTAAGGATTCGTACGCCGGTTTGTCAGACGCGCAGCTGACAGAGCCCGGCGTCATGGGCGATTGGTCGGTGAAAGATATCCTTGCGCATCTGACGTGGTGGGAGGAGGAGGCGCTGAAACATCTGCCGGGTATCATCAAGGGCGACCGGCCACTGCGGTATTCGACACAGTACGGGGGCATCGATGCGTTCAATGCGCTGATGGCAGAACGCAAACACGACCTTTCGCTCGCCGATGTACTGCAACAACAGGAAGCAACTCATCACCGACTCACCGACTATCTCCACAGCGTGCCCGAAGCGCAATTCACACGCGAGACGCGTTTCCGGCATCGCCTGCGGCTCGATACCTACAGCCATTACCGGCAGCACGCCAAGGCGATACGCGAATGGCGGGCGCGGTCAGTCGGATAGCGGTTCGACCTCGTTGCAGGTCTGGCCGTGCTTTTGCGCCACCCCCGCCGATCCCCAGCGCACCTGCTGTGCGCGTCTGCCCGAACCAGGTGCCTCGCCGCGCGACCGATCACCCGTCTCGGCAGCGTCCGTGGGCTTTGCGGGTGATCAGTGCTGCATCGGGCATCCGCCGTACTGCGGCTGCATCTTCACATCGGTTTCATGGGTGTGGGCAACCGCCGCTTCGGGGTCATACCGTATTCCTCGAGCAGGCCCAGTTCTGCAGCGCGGCGCACGGCCTCGGCGCACAAGCGGCTGTCGAGGATGGCAAGGATGTTGGCGACGTGCATTTCCACGGTGCGCGGGCTGAGGACGAGTGCGCGAGCAATCTTGGCGTTGGTCTGCCCCAGCGCCACAAGCTGGAGGATCTCCCGTTGACGGCGGGTTAGGCCGCCGGAACGGACACGCGCCGCTGACCCCTGCCCCAGGCGCTCGACGAGTGATTCGCCAAGCGCTTGGCCTGGTCTAAAGCAAAAAGCGGTGCCAGGACTTGATCATAACGCAATACAACCCCGGCCTCGTATGGTTCACAAGCCTGTGTGGTGGACCGCACCCGGTCATCATATTATCGAGGTGCTTCTGGTGGCCAGACACATATGAGCAGAACCAGCAAGTCGTTTCCACTACCGTTTAGGGTTGTTCGAGATAATCCGCCCGGATCCAACCCACGATCGTGGGATCGGCGGTCACCCGAATTTTCACCCATTGCCGTGCCTCCACTGTCTGGGTCTCACACAACAGGGTGAGCTGGGTTCCCTGATACACCTTGGTCAGGCTCGTCCCCAGTGGCGCATCACGTACATACAATGCCGGCACGCCCACGCGCCGGGTCCCACACTCCGCTGGTGTAGGCGGCGGCAGCGCTGTTGGTGATGCCGTCGGTCTGACGATTGGTGTTGCGAGCAGTGTCACAGCTGGTGCAGTCGTCGGTCCGACCGTCGGCAGCGTGGTGCCGCTGCTCCGTGTATCTTCCAGCGCAACTGTTGACGTGGGCGGCAGTGATGCAGCTGCGATGACCGGAGCTACCATGGTCACTGAGGCAGCCGGGACTGGGCTACGTTCGATCGGCGGGCGCACCCACTGGTCAAGATTAGTGAGTAGCAACACCGCAATCAGCGCCGCTATCCCCCCGATCACAATCCGCCCGCGCAGCGGTACAGCAGAGAACCACCCTTGCCTTCCTGGGTGTGGCACATTGGCGCGCGACCCCACGCGACGAGGACTGGATGCCGGCAATGCGATCGCCGCCGGTGCTGGTCGTGGTTCTCCGAGCCGGCGTTCGAGATCATGGAGCAACTCCGACCCATATTTATACCCTGGATCGAGCTGCACGACCTCCTGAACGGCATGGTATGCGATCGGGAGTTGGTCCAGAATCACAGCCCGTATCCCTAGAAGGTACCAATATTGGAGGTACCGCTGGATAAATGTGGGGTCATGGTGTCTCGTGGCATACGCTGCTCGGAGCACACTGACGGCTGCATCATACCGGTTGCTAGTCCAGAACTCCTCGGCTTCCTTCAGCACGGGCTCGCTGACCATGAGGCCCAACGGCCTCAGGGTAACCAATTCCCTGGTACAATCGGTAACTGCGACCTCATGCTCGCGGAGGCGCGCCTGGGTCTGCTCGATCTCTGCCCGCGTGGCGGCAAGATCGCCAATGAGCTGAAGCGGCACATCTGACCAGCCAATGAGTGTGCCCCGCACGAGCAGATCATGGAGGCGCCGACAGCGCTGCGCCAGCATCTCCCGTAGCTGGATAATTTCTTCCGCGTCCGCCATTACTCCATTCTCCCATTGTCCAAGCCGGCCCGCCAGCCTGCGAATCGCGCCACGGCGCGCCGCAAGGGGAACACCGGTGAGCCTCGTGGTGTAGGGCGGGTGGTCGGGTGCTGCGCACCGGCGAGATAGGTGCTCAACAGATAAGAACGAGCGCGCACCGCAGTTTTCGGCGTGGGTTTGCTATGCAGGCCATCAAAGAAGAGAAGCGGCTCACACGTAATCTGCCAGCAGTCAAAGGAATTCAAATTGAGAAGATACGCACGCCAATATAGTGAGCCTCAGAGCCTTGTTAAACGCGAGCGACTTCAGGGAGCCACAGGCGCAGGATTTCGTGGTTCCCGGCACCTCCGCGTGATGTATTGTTTCACCGTGGCTTCTGATAGCGCGCGGCGGCGGCGGCGTGGCGGCAGGGGTCGGAGCAGTACCGCCTCGGGCGTCCGCTCTGGAGCCGCGCGCCATAGGCATGGCAGGTCGTGGCGCGCTGGGGCAGCAAGCTTGGGGTCTGGCGGCGGGGAGGCATGAGCCGTTCGCGCAAGCCAGTTGGTCCGGCGGTCTCCGCGCCGGGGATCCCTACCGCGCTATCAGCGCGAGATAGATCTTCCATTCCCCCGCACCAGCCGCCACCGCCACCCGCACACGTACCGGCGGGCCGGTGCCCGGCAGATCCACGCCATTCGCGGCGCGATACTCTGCATTCACAATCGGTGTATTGTTAACGATAGTCTGATCCACCCGCACGACCAGCGTCTGCGTCACCGTCGCGCCGACTGCGATCGCGGGCACGGTCCACTGCACCATCGGTCCATTCAGCACGCCGCCGCCCGAGGCGCTGACAAAGCGCGAATGTAGTGGCAGCGTATCGGTCAGCGTCACCGCGTGCGTGATCGCCTGGTTGGCGTTCAGCGCCAGGGTGTAGGTGATCAGCCCGCCGGGCGCGACCTGGAGCGGCGGGCTGGCACTCTTCGTCAGCGTCAGCTGACCCAGATTGCTGAGCGGCCCAGCGACCACGAGCGCGTAGGGCTGTACCGCGATCGGCACGTTGTAGCTGCGCACCGCCACGCTGTATCGCCCGACCGGAGGGTTGTCGATCACAATCCCCTCGACGTTGTTGATCCGATCGCCGGTCGGCACATTGTTCCCGTAGTAGGTCATGCCGCCCGGCCCGATCACTTTGAGGTCGAGGTCGTTGACCAGCTGTCGTGCTGCGCTCAGCGAGGCCGGCGGATCACTCCAGGCGAGCATGATCCGCAAGGGCTGCGCACTGCTCAGTACCTCCAGTGGGCGTGTGGGCGTGTGGGTATAGGTCACCGACTGGCTGGTCGCAAGGCCGGCCGTGTGATCGTCCACCCACAGCGCGTAGGGCAGTGGCGCGTCCATGAAGCCCAGATCGACGCGGCCCCACCCGCTGACAGTATTCGGCCGGGTGAAGGGAATTTCCTGCGGCGCGCCGGTGCCATACTGTCCTGGCGCCATGTCGTGGGTCGTGTCCAGCAGCGTGGCCTTGACCGCCGCAGCGCTGGGGTTGGCGATGCCACGCGCCGCCAGCCACTGACGCACCAGCACGCCCGCACCGGCGGTCAGCGGCGTTGCCATCGACGTGCCGCCCGAGTAGGCATAGTTGGCGTCGTAGTCGCCCCAGAGCGAGCTAGCGCCCGGGTAGTGCGACTTGTCCGACACGATGTTAGTGCCCGGCGCGACGAGGTCCGGCTTGACCCGCCCGTCGTCGGCTGGCCCGCGTGAGGAGAAGGCAGCCATGCCGTCGGGATTGTTGGATGGCAGATCGGTGGCGATTGGTTGCGTGCCGAAACAGAACGAGGTCAGATCAAAGTAGAACCACGGAAGCTCGCTATAGCCACCGCTCGTCCGCTGGCTCTCTGTGGCGCCCACCGTAATGACATTTTTCGCCGTGCCCGGATAGAGCAGCGAGTCGGAGTCGATGACACCATTGCCGGCCGCGCAAAAGCCGTTCGCTCGCGGGACGCCATCCCGGCCCTCGTTCCCCGCCGCGAAGAAGATCGCCATGTCCTGATGGTCCCAGATGAACTGGTCGGTGCGCTGCGCGCCGTAGGGATAGCCGCCGTATTGCGTGGGTCCTGGCGCCGTTCCAGTGGGATCACCCCAGCTATTGGTGTGCAGACGTGCCCCATCCGCATACGCTTGGGCGAACAGCTTGTAGTAGTCGGGGTCCAGGCCGACGACGTTGCCGCCTGAATCGGCCTCGAACGCCTGAATGACCACGCCGACCTCCGGTGCGACGCCCGCAAACGAGCCGGCGTACTGGTGCTGTGCGGGGTGAGCGCCCGACTGCACGCCGGCTCCCGCGGCCGAGCCGGCGACATGCGTGCCGTGGCCGAAGTTGTCGCCGAGGTCGCCGCCGGCCGAGAGCACGTGGCTGGCGACGATCCGGCCGGCGAAGTCGGGACTGATCGTCGCTGGATCGCCGGTGTCAAGCCCCGAGTCGGCCACGGCGATGACCTGACCCGCGCCGTACAGCCCGCGGCCCTGCCAGGCCGAGTTCACGTGCATAATCGCGCGCGCCACGTCGTTGAGCAGGCGCGGGCGGGTCGCCGGCTCGATCCAGCGCACCGACGGCAGCGCGGCGATCTGGAGGAGTGAATCCGCCCGCGACAGCTCGGCGGCGGGCAGCCCGATGGCACGCAAATCGCGGCCGAGCGCGCCTCGATCATCCGGCCAGCCCAACACCCTGACCGGGCCGACCGACGTATCGCCGCGGGCCAGCGCGCGCAGCAGCGCCGGCGCGAGCTTGTCGGCGGCGGTGAACGGCACGCGCGCATACGTCTGGGGCAGCCCGACGGCCATTGCGAGCTGCGCCGGGCTGCCGCGCACCAGGTAGGCGAAATCGGGCAGGTACTCCAGCACGGTCACGCCGGTCTGTTCGAGGGCGGCGCGGTCGTCGTGCGCGATCGGGCCGCGGAACTGTATGATCGCGTATGGGCTCGCGCTGGCCTCCGCCAGCGCGAGCGCGGATACGACGGGCGGGCGCGGCGCGTTCTCCAGTATGGAGCGATGGAGCCAAAGCCGCGGCGCGGGCTGGGCGGCGTCAACACGTGGAAGGGAAGCCACCAACAGCGCAGCGACGAGAATCAGCACAGAACGGCGCATGCGCTTCTCCAGACAATCGCAGGTAGCAGTGGGGATGATGCACTTTACCACCATTGTACGCGCCGCGCGACGGCATGGCTATAGCCAGTAACTCCTACTTTTTCAACCGGCTTCAACGCCGAGGAGTGTGGGCGTTGCACGCTCAGGCAGGCGCGTGCGACGAATCAGGCGTAGGATGGTGGTGGGACTGACGGGCATGCCCTGCCGCTGCGCGCTGCGCGCCGCCACCGTTGCGCCGACTTGGAGCCCGAGCTGGCGTTGTTCGGTGGCCAGGCGCACCGAACGGCGTGCGGAAGGAGCCACAACCTCGGGCAGTGGTTCGGAAAAGGTGGCCCGTGGACAGGTCGGATGGCGACAGACAAAACGCCGGACAAGGAGATGCCAGGTAACCAGCACTCCGGCCCAGGGCAGATCGGCAACGGTGCGCTGATACAGAGCGTGGATATGGGAAGACTCAACTGCGCAGGAAGGGCACGGAACTGCGTCTCGGGTCGCCGTCAGATGGAGCGAAATGCCGCGATCATCGGCTGAGATATTGGTCAAGCGGAGACACGAAGGGCCAGGTAAAAGCAAGGGAGCAAGGGACAAGACAACCAACCAATCTAGATAAGGGAAACAGAACAGATGGAGATGTACAGTCTACCGCACCAATCGGGTTTATCGCCACCACAGAAAGTGACGCTGAACAGGTAATGTGCGGCACGAGCGCTTAGAAGCGCTCGAGCGGACTGAAAAGCGGCATTGGCATATCGCTGTGGCGGGCGAGGTTTTCTTGCCCATCACGTGCGCGACCCCGTCGCTTGACAACATTCCATCCCCCCAGTACGATAGCCCCGCTCCCATCCGCGACGCCGCGCGCCGCCATCCCTGCCCTGCGTCGACCGGATCGTGGAGGCAAGTAGCGCCGTTGGCCGTGTCTGCATCAGATGCGGCTGCGCCAGAGGAGCTATGTCGATGGCTGACATCGTGCGCATGGGCGTGGTTGGCGCGGGGGCGATCGCGCTGCGCGGCATCCTACCCCACCTCAGCCAAGCGGATGTGCAGAACCGGGTGCGCCTCCAAGCTGTGTGCGATCCGGTGCCTGGCCGGGCGGCAGCGGCGGCCGAGAAGTACGGGGTAGCGCAGGCATTCACCACCTACGAAGAGCTGCTGGAGGCCGGCGAGGTCGACGCAGTGTCGATCGCTTCGCCGATCGGGCTGCACTACTCCCAGGGCCGCCAGGCGCTGCTGGCCGGCAAGCATATCCACTTCAATAAGACCATGACCACCACCGTCGCCGAGGCGAGCGAGCTGATCGCGTTGGCCAGCGCGCGTGAGCTCAAGATCGTCGCTTCCCCTGGCGAGGTGCTGCGCCCAGAGCACCAGCGGGTCAAGCAGTTGATCGCCGAGGGGGCGCTCGGGCAGCTCTGCTGGGCGGTGTGCGGCGCCGCCTTTGGCCGTTACCACGAGGAGGAGGAGTTCCGCACCGGCGACGACGCGCTTTCCAATGTCGACCCGTCCTGGTATTTCCGCAAGCCGGGCGGCGGGCCACTCTATGATATGACCGTCTATGCGCTTCACGCCCTGACCGCTATTCTCGGGCCGGCGCGGCGTGTGACCGCGCTTTCCGGCACGCGCATCAAAGAACGCGAGTTCCGCAACCAGCTCATCCCGACCGACGCCGACGACAATACGCTCATCCTACTCGACTTCGGCGATAGCCTGTTCGCGCTGGCCTACGGCACGGCGGCCGGCAGCGTCGCCCAGGGCTTCAGCCCCAGTTTCTTCGGCACCAGCGGCGCGATCGTCGGGCGTACCCTCAACGGCCAGCCGTTCGATTACCCCGGCAAGGCGATCGCCGATCAGGCACCCAGCGGCGTTGGCGCGCAATGGCTGCTGCCGCACGTCGTCGGCCCACACCGCCAGATCGGCGAGCAGCACGTCTACGAGGATATCATGCAACTGGTGGACTGGATTCGCGAAGGCACACCCTCGCCCGTGACGGCGGAGCATGCCCGCCATGTGATCGACATCATCGAGTCGGCCTACCGCTCGGCGGAAACCAGCCAGGCGCAGGAGCTGACGACGACCTTCTGAAGGGGACAACGTTTCGATGATACCATCGATCCGAGTCGCAATCGCCGATGATCATCCGACCATCATCTTTGCCGCTGCGGAACTACAGCGTTACCTGGTGCAGGCCACCGGCCAGCCGGTGGATGTGCTCGATCATGGCACGATCAGCCACACGACACCGGCGCTCTGGCTGAGCCTGGCGCAGCACGTTCTCGGCGCTGTACTGCCACCTGCGGCGGCTCACGCTGATGCGCGTTTTGACGACGCCATCAGCATTGCCACTGAGGCTGCCAATGGGGTCATCTGCGGCAGCAACCCGCGCAGTGTCTTGCTTGCGGTGTACCGCTACCTGCATGTGCTCGGCTGCCGGTGGGTGCGGCCTGGCACGGATGGCGAATACATTCCAGCCGTCGATCTTGCGCAGACTGCTGTGCAGGTGATCGAAGCACCCTCGTATCGGCATCGCGGCATCTGCATCGAGGGCGCGGTAAGCTACGAGCATGTACGCGACCTGATTGACTGGATGCCCAAGGTCGGCCTCAACGCCTATTTCGTCCAGTTCCGCGAGGGCTTCACGTTCTTCGACCGGTGAAGCGTGCTGATCAGCGTCCGCGCCGCATATGGCTGCTCAATGGTGTTGTTCGGGCGCATGCTGCTGGTTGTAATCATCGGCGTCGCAGGAGATCCCGGTGGGCTGCTCGGCGCACTTGGGTATATGGCACTAGGTACTGTACTGCTGTGGGAATGACAGCATCACTCTCCGAGCGTACAGAACCGACTGCCAAACTGCGAGCACGATGATCGTCACGTTTGTAATGTGCGGTATACGACTTGAGCAACCGGGAAACACGATGTGAGTGACGGTGGTATGAACCGGAGGTGATCGCCTGCTCCCCAGCCGCTAAGGTGCGCTGTTTCCCAACCGAGCGGAGATATGTGGCCTCGTCCACGCTCATCGATTCAAAGAGCGGATTCTGCTCAAGGAGCTGTGGAAGCGTGAGCGGTGCAGCGTCCATTATCAGGCCCTCTGCATAAGGGAATGTGGTCACGGGATTGTGGAGCAGCCAGGCCAAGGCAACGTTGACGGGCTGCTCGCCGAGTTCCTGGCAGAGCTGCTCGACATTTTTCTGCGCTTGCTCGCTCGATCGTTGACCCGCGTTGGCTTTCTGGAGCGCGCCGCCCAGGAGCCCACTGCCGAGCGGACTCCAGGATCGGCCCCAGCCCATGATACCGCCAGGCGGGATCGAATCTGCACCGAAGACATCTCGTCCATCGGCTGAGTTCCAGGGTTTTCCCCGAATAGATGCGTTACTCGAGTGTCGCTGGCAGCCTGCCCAGCACGCGCCGCGCAATTTCCAGCGTCAGATCGACATCTACATCGGTATGGGCAGCGCTCACGTGGTTGCGTTTCAGCGCGGTCGGGATCATGAAGATGCCATTCTCGCACATCGTGCGACGAAACCAGACATCGCGCGCGTTGTTGTTGCGCAGCAGATCGGTGTAGCTCTCGATCGGCCCTTCCATAAAATACGGCACGAACACCGATCCGAAGACCACAACCTTCATGGGAATGCCCAGCTCGCCGGCGATCTGCTGAATTCCGCTCGTGGCGCGCTGCGCCAGCCGGAAGGTGTGCTGGTGAACCGCACCATCCTGTAGGATCGCGAGCGTGGCGAGCGCGGCGCTGACGCCAACCGGATGGCCATTATAGGTGCCGGCGAACATCACGCCGCCGCCGGGGCCGAAACGATCCATATACTCGGCTTTGCCGGCCAGCGCGGCGATTGGGTAGCCATTCGCCATCGCTTTGGCAAAGGTGCTGAGATCGGGCGTCACACCGCAGATCGACTGGTAGCCGCCCAGCGCATGGCGAAATCCGGTGATAACCTCGTCGAAAATGAGCAGCACGCCATGGCGCGTCGCCAGCTCACGGAGCGCGGTCAGGAATTCGGGGCGTGGCAGCACACAGCCAATATTGTGCGGAATGACCTCGACGATAATTGCGGCAATCTCCTCACCGCGCTGCTGGATCATCTCGCTGACCGCCTCGACATCGTTGAACGGCAGGATGATCGTCTGCTCGATTGTGTCCGGCAGCATACCCAGCGAAAGCGGATCGTGCCGGCCGATCTTGTCGGGCGCGCTGATTACATTCATCAGTACCGCGTCATGCCAGCCGTGGTAGGTGCCCTGGAATTTGATAATCTTGTTGCGACCAGTCACGGCGCGGGCCAGGCGCAGCGCGGCATAGGTTGCCTCTGAGCCGGAATTGGTCAGCAGCACGCGTTCGGCCGAAGGAATCACGTCGCATAGCTTTTCGGCCAGCTCGACCTCAATGTCGGTCACGCCCGCGCCGATGATATCCAGCCGCTCGATCACCGCGCGCACGGCGGCGTTGACATCCGGGTGATTATGGCCGAGGATCAGCGGGCCAAAGGCGGCATGGTAATCCAGGTAGCGCATGCCCTCGGCGTCGCCGAAGTAGGCACCGGCGGCTTCGACGATCGCCAGCGGCCAGGGCAACGCGCGATTGCCGGAGTTCACGCCGCCCGGCATCACGCGGCGCGCCCGCTCGACCAGATCGAGATTGCTTTGAACTGTAGTCATAGCTTCCTCACGATTGCCGGAGAAACCCGGTCGGCTACTGCACTTCCACGATCAGCTCGATCTCGACGGCATAATTCAGTGGAATAGTCATGCCGACGGCGCTGCGGGCGTGGCGGCCAGCCTCGCCGAACACCTCCAGCAGCAGGTCGCTACAGCCATGAATCACCGCTGGCGTGTTGTCGAAATCGGGCGCGACATTGACCATGCCCAGCACCTTCACGACCTGCACGATAGTATCGAGCGAGCCGGCCAGCGACCTGATCGCCCGCAACGCGCTGAGCGTCGAGAGCAGCGCGGCCTCGTAGCCCTGCTCGACGGTCAGATCGCTGCCGAGCTTGCCCTTGATCTCGCGATCACCCCAGCGCGAGACCTGTCCAGAGGTGTAGATCAGGTTACCGGTGCGTACGGCGTGCATGATCTTGCCGGCGTTCAGGTCGATCGGCTCGATCACGTAGCCGAGCTCGCGCAGTTTCGTTTCGTACGACAATTATTCCTCCCGTATGGTTTTAGCCTGCGGCAGCATGATATGCTATGGGTCGGGTGTTCGCAAGGCTTGTTTTGCCTGCGGCAGCATGGTACTTTTCTACTTTTTGTCGGTCGTTTTCGCCCTGCGGGGCGAAAACGACCGACAGGCATGGGAATTCACAGTATGCGTCGGTCGTATCTTTATTGCTCATTGGTACGGTCACGGAGCAAAAAACGACCGACAGGCGTGGGAATCCGCAGTGTGCGTCGGTTCTATGTTACCGGGAGGCCACGCAGGTGGCCTTCGTACTAATAGCGGAGGGCGATCGCCGGGATTTTATGCGTCTTGATATGCCGCCGGTTGGCGATGCCATGCCCATCCAGGTAGATTTGAAAGCGCGTGATATGGTTTTCGAGCAGATCCAAGCCGACAATTGCGGCCGGCGTCTCGATGTGGTCGATCTGCATACGATCCTCAATTACTTTTCTGGTTGATCTGGCGGCGGCGAAGCCGCCGCCAGATCAACCAGAAAACTCTCAGACCCATACCGTAGGGTTAGCTCAACCCCAACAGCACCAGCGAATCGCGGTGGATGATCTCCTCGATCTTTTCTGCCGAGACGCGCGGCAGGCGCGTGCCTTCGACGATCTGGTTGATGTTGCGCATGTGATCAATCGTCTCTTGAACGGTCGTGACCGGGAAGTCGGTGCCGAACAGCAGCTTGTCGAGCACATTCCACTCGGTGGCCTTGACCATCTGCTCCCAGAACGAGTAGGGGCGGTAGAAATTGGCCGAAACGTCGGCGTAGACATTCGGGTGCTTGCGAATGACCACGCACGTATCGACCTGCCAGGGGTGGCCGACATGAGCCATAATGATTTTGAGGTCGGGATAGCGGATTGCGATCTCGTCCATCACCAGCGGGTACGACAGCCGGATGGGTGCCTCGCGCACTGGTGAGGTGCCCTGATGGAACATTATCGGCAGCCCCAGCCGCTGGGCTTGCTCGTAGATCGCCAGCGCGCGCGCCTCCAGCGGATCGAAATTCTGGTAGTTCGCGCCCAGCTTGATACCACGCATGCCCAGGTCGGTGCGGCAGCGTTCAAGCTCATCCAGACAGTTTGCGTCGTGGGGATGCAGCGCCATGAAGCCAATCAGCCGCTCGGGGTGTGCCGCCACGAACGTCGCCACGGCGTCGTTGATATTGCCCGCGTACCAGCTCGTGTCGCTGGCGCCGCCGCTGATGCCCGGCACCGCCATGCCGGTGTGCCAGGCGATGGCAAAGATGATCGATTTGTCGGCCGGCCCCTGGGCGTCGAGATAATCCTGCCATGAGGTCGTCGCACGCACCGGTCGATCCGGCCGCCACTTGTGGTTCCAGATCACCTGGTCTTCCGGCACAGCCGCTTTGAATTCCGGCGGGTGGGTATGAACGTCGATGATCATCTTTCTACGCTCTCCTATCTTCTTAGGTTCTTTTTTCGCCTGACGGGCGAAAAGAGAACTACATAGGGTGAGAAATCCATGGTTCGCGCAAGTTCTAAGGTATATCATTTCTCGCCACGGGCGAGAAATGATATACAAACGCATCAGCCCTAAAATGCAAACAGCCGCGCCGCGTTGCCGTAGAATAGATCTTCAACCTGCGTATCGCTGAGCTTCAGGCGGCGCGCGGCCAGCCGCAAGCTGCGCAGCGACTCCAGCCCCACCAGCACGGGTTGGAGCGTGGCGTGCTTTTCTTCCAGGCCCATATCTTCGGCGTAGAACCAGTGGAACGAGTCGCCGATCGCCACGCAGCGACCGCGCATATGGCTGATGTAGAAGTCGCTGCCATAGAGCAGCCGATCATGGCCGATCGTCTCGACGATCGCCTCGAACGCGCCGGCCTCGGTCACGGCGCTGGTGTCGAACCAGACGTTCTCCAGCCCGCGCAGGCTGTCGATGCCTTCGATCGTGTGCCAGGGGTTGAAGCCGCGCGCGGCGTGGGCCAGGATCAGGCGCATGTTCGGGTAGCGCTCGCAGTAGCGCCGGATGGTCGCCTGGTTCAGCGGGTCGGCTAGGGCACGGTCGCGCACCATATGCAGCGTGATGCTCAATCCCAGCTCGTGGGCGATGCGGGCGTGCTCCTCGGTTAAATAGGCTTCAATCGGGACGAGCCAGGTTGGGCCGTCGACACGCGCTAGGGTGTGGTAGCACTTCAGGCCCACGAAGCCGCCGGCGCGCACCTGCTCACGTAGGTCGTCGGGGTCGTCATCCGGCGCGACGATCAGCTGCCCAAGAACCGTCAGTCCGCGCGCGCGCCCGGCCGCAACCTCATCGGCAATAAACCGGTTGTTGGCGGCGCGGTCGCCGGTGAAGGCCAGGCCGAAGAACAGCCCGCCGATCGTGCGACTACCGGGGTGAATCCAGTCGATGTAGCGCATATACTCGTCTAGCCCGAGCCGATCGGGGTTGCCCTCCTGATGGGCCGGGCGCACAGCCGGGGCGTAGTGCTCGGCGCGAAACAGGTGTGCGTGCGCATCGAACACGCGGTCGGGCAGGAATGGCTCGATCTCGCGCGCGATCAGGGCGCGGTCGGCGTCGTTCAGCTCCCAGGTGGTCATCCTAATTTTCCCATGTTAAGAGTTGCGGCAACTCAAAACTCA
>WNGB01012760.1_pt1 | contig 18588 bp, 19 predicted proteins | sample 5400681 | NCBI WGS metagenome assembly WNGB01 (sample SAMN13153367, study PRJNA577476) | soil metagenome | isolation source: 115 cm soil or saprolite under grassland replicate 2 | place: USA:California | collected 2016-06-15 | reverse complement strand
AAAAACGTTAAAGGGTTCTTACTACGGCTCGACACGTCCGCGTATTGACATGCCTCGATTGCTTGATATGTACATGGACGGCAAGCTCAAGATCGACGAGTTGGTCTCGCGCACGTTTACGCTTGAACAGGTGAACGAAGCCTACGACATCCTCAAAGAGGGCGGGGTCGCCCGCAGCGTCGTGAAGTTTTTCTGAGTCGGCTCAATGCCGTAGACCGGCCGTGCGCAGATGCGCTGCCACCCAGGCCGCTTCGCTGCCAGCCAGTGGCACATCAGGTGGCTGAGTATAATCGACAATTAAATCGTAGCCCAGCAGATCGTAGGTGGCAGTAAACGCTGCTTGGAGGTCAAGGAGCACATCAGCATCTCCTGCTAAGAGAGGCACCGGGACAGTTGGAAGAGGGTGGCCGAGGGCAATGGGCCATACTTCCATCCAGGGTCGATCTTCGGCACGGCTGAGCAGCACAAAATATGACGCGTTGGGCAGGGGCTGTTGCATCGGTACTCGCTCTCCCAGGCGCAGCAGGTCAATTTCCATCAGATGCGCCGCACTCCGTAACAACCGTTGCCGCTTGGTCACATACTCACGCCTCCCTTCCCCCCGTTTATTGGTTGGAGAGAGGATTTCAATGGCAGTAACCAACTCACGCTGGCGCGTATCGCGGATTTCGATAGTGACGTGGGGAACCGCTTCGGGCATAAGTGTGGCAAGCCGTAAGGGAGCCGAAACGGTTGTTACCCCAGCTTGTGCAGGAGAATGCGGCAGCGCTTCCGTCACCCCAACATCGGGATAGATGCTGGTAGTAGTGACTGAGACACCACTCACAATGTCCATGACAAAGCGTTCCACCGGTAAAGCCACATAGCGTGGGCGCAGTTTCGGGGCGAGCTGGCGGATAATTTCCGTCCCAAGGCTATGATGGAGCGTTGTCCACAGCGCGCCTTCCAGGTACGGGTCCATGCCAGGAAAAGGGGAGGGCATTGTCCAGTCCTCAAGAGAGACATTGCACGTGAGTGTAGTGGCCTCGATCACCGTATCGGCCACTTTCGGCCACTCAGAAGGACACCCTGAATCCTCGAATACCGTGTTCCTTCGATAGTTAGGCGCTTTTGTATCACCCAGAAGCAGAGGGGGGTGGCCGACGCCATGATCGAGACCAGTGTAGTCATCTCGACTTTAGGTTGCACGAGGAAAAGGGAAACGTCATGATTTCCCCTCTATCTGCATTAACGCTGCCTCGACCTGGGGCAGCCAGAACGTCATATACATGGCGCGGTACAAATCAATGGCGATACGCAGGGCGGCTCAGGCTTGGTCTGTCTTCCCTATCTTGGGATACAGAGCACCAAGACTGCATCTCTGCCACATCTTACTCTTTGTCCCGCAGCCACTGTCGCACCAGGTGTCCAAAGCGCACCAGATCCTCAAGATGCTGTAAGTGTTTGTACACCTCATCCCAGTCGACCTGCAAATACGCATGCACCAGGATATTGCGAAAGCCCGCGAGAGGCGCCAGATAGCGGGCAAACTCCGGTGGCAAAACACCTAACTCACCCAGGCGGAGAATGGCCTCGTAGTAATCACAGGGCTTTTGGGCTCCTTCGAGGGCAATGATGCGGTGGCCAATATCAATACAGCACTGCGCCGCAACCTCTAGATTGCGTTCCACAATGTCACGCAGGTAGGCGTCACGGTCAAACTCCACCCGCTCTCTGGCTGTGAGTGGCTCTAATCTGGCCAAGCGTTCGCTCAGTTCGTCCAAGCGCCGCTCGATACCGCTGAACTCGGGCCGCATGCACCTCTCCTTGCAGAATATCCTGTCGCTGCGCACGCAGGATGGGCAGGTAGTCTCCGTAACGGCTCATCACCTCAGCCTCATATTCGACCCACGTTGCGACATCGCGCTGATAGAGTACTTTACCCTGGGCAATAACAGCGTATACCAGTTCGATGGGCGCCTTGTTCAACACGACCATATCAATGTGCACACTCCCCAGGATACGCCTTAGGTCAGCACACAGTTGCATGCAGCTCTGCGGGGCATCCTGAACGCGATCGAGTACTACCCCCAGATCATAGTCACTGAGAGGGCCCATCCAACCATCAACACGCGAGCCAAACAGATACACCAGGTTGACGTTGGGTAGGTCAGCCAGGCTCTCTCGCACAGCCTCTTGCAACTCCTGCTCGTACATAACCTTGTCTCCCCGTCTCAGCCCGTACCATACTCTCTACCAGCGAGACGCCGGCACGCGGTACGGACCAGTACAACAAGTATCTCACTATAGCATAGAGTCGTCCATGGCTCACATATCCCCAACACTTACGCGGATTGAGGAAAAGGGGATGTCCGCTAGTTGCTCCTGGAAACCCTGTATGTCACAATGGAACGGATTTTGCGGGACGAAACAGTTCCAATCGTCAGGAGCAACCTGTCAGGGATGCCACCCAGGAGTATGACCGTGAATATAGAAATTGTGGGGCTCCGCTTCAAACCCGCCGGTAAGATTTTGCAGTACGCTACCAATGGGTTGGCATTGTACCGTGGAGAAAAATGTGTGGCCGAGTCCGACAACGGCTTGGAAATGGCCACCGTGGTGCTCGCGCCCCATGCCGTCGACCTGCATACTGAGCAGCATGATCTCAAGCCCGTCCTGCGCAAAGCGTCGCTGCAGGACTTTGAGCAGGCGGAGGCCCTCAGTCAGCGTGCCAAGGAAGCATTCGCCCTGTGCCGCGGACGCATTCAGGAAGTTACCCTGCCTATGAAGCTGGTCAACGTCGATTTTACCCTCGATGGCCAAAAGGCTATCTTTTATTTTACGGCGGCGGACCGGGTCGACTTCCGTACCCTGGTTAGATACCTCGCTGGCGCTTTGCGGGTACGCATTGAGATGCGTCAGATTGGTCCCCGTGATGAGACGAAAAAGCTTGGGGGATATGGCGTCTGTGGGCGTCCGCTGTGCTGCTCGACATTTTTGACGGAATTTGCACCGATTTCTGTGCGCATGGCCAAAGAACAAGGGATGGCGCTCAATCCATCACGCATCTCCGGTGTATGCGGCCGTCTCAAATGTTGTCTGGCCTATGAAATGGCCGTGTACAAGGCGATCAAAGACGAATTGCCGCGCATTGGTGACAGCTACGTCACAGAAGAAGGACGTGGGCGGGTGGTGGATATCACGGTGGTTGGGGAAGCCTTTGCCGTTGAGCTTGAAGAGGGTGGCAAGATACTTTTCATACGTCTGCCGAGTGCTGAAGAGCGTACGAATAATTGTCACAGCTGTGGCAATCGAGGGTATACGCCAGGCCATGCCGAGGACGCGCTCTGAGAGGCGCAGGTAGGGAGACTTACTGGTGTTAGAGGGAAGCAGAAGGTGCCGGTGGCGGGGCGGCAGGGACTGCTGCTGCGGTCACCTCGAGTTGGATCCACCCCATCCGTTCCTTGCCACGCAGAAAATCGGTCAGCAGATCGGCCAGGGTGATACTGTCAAGCACGGCGTACATGTGCTGCTCAGCTTCTGCAAAGATACGCAGCAGCAAACAGTTCTTCATTGCCTCACAGCAGCGTTCCTGGGCCAGGCATTGATACATCGGGGGCTCCGGATCCATGGCCCGTACCACATCGCCCACGGTGATCTCGGCGGGAGGGCGAGCCAGGGTGTAGCCACCACGCTTGCCACGCATGGCGCGCGTGAGCCCAGCATGGGTGAGTCTCTGAAAGACTTTCGATAAATAACTCTCAGAAACATTCTGGCGGCTGGCAATGTCGCTGAGGAGGATAAAACGCCCGGTCTCAAGGCGTGCCAGCGCCCATAAACCATGAATGGCAAGATCTGTACTCTGGGAAAATCGTAGGCCTGGCATTGAGGTCCTCCATGCAGCGCAATACCCATAGTCCTGGAATTGCCTCTACCGACATTGAACCATGATAGTCAACTCTGCGCCGTGCAATGTCGGACGCTGTGCACAGCTCATACCCTACGCTCTCGAGAACGTAAAAGCTCCTTGACAGCAGCCGAGGAGGGATTTATATTGTAGACAAATTGAGTCCGTTTATCAACTCTTCAACCATTAGAATTGTTTACGTACAAGGCTTCTATGATGCGCCCTTTGTCGCTCGTTGATGACACGTCTCAATCTCATCCTGTATCTTTCTTCACTGCGCCCGCTGGGGCTGGGGACACTGACTCAGCTGAAGTGCAGGGTGTGCCGGTGAGTACATCTCCGGAGCTTGAGCCGTCGATTATTGCCCACTACTTTCACGAGGTGCGCCGCTTCCCCCTGCTTTCCCACAACGGGGAAATGACCCTCGCACAGCAGATCCAGGATGGGGCACAGCAATGGCGCGACGAATTGCTGCAGCGTCTGCTACATGTACCACTGCTCCTCGCCTGTCGGGCACGTCTCAGACGTGGTATTATGCCTCTGGACGCGGTGTGTCTCCCCGAACATGGACCTGCCCTCGGCGAGGCCGTGACTATCCTCGACCAGCTGCAACGTTTGCGTTGTCAAATGCGGCAGTGCATGCCGCAACATGCCCATGGCGATGCTGAGACGACGGCGCACATGCGTGCGCTGCGTACCGCGATGCGGGCGTTGCTCCAACCACTGCTGTGGCAGCCGCTGTTTTTACAACAGGCCTGGTCCCGGTTTGATACCACCATGGCCGCGGCGTCCCCGGCCAGACAGCATCGGCAAGCGGCGCGTTTTCTGTCAACGCTGGGCTACAGTCTACGGACATTGCAGCGCATCTGGCATACTCTCCACCATCTCCAAGCCCGTGTAGAATATGCCAAGCAAGAACTCACGACCCGCAATCTTCGCCTCGTCATTAGTGTGGCACGCGAGTTTACCTACACTGGTTTGCCCTTGACCGACCTCATCCAAGAAGGCAACATTGGCCTCATGCGCGCGGTGGAAAAGTTTGATTATCGGCGCAATTTAAAATTCAGTACTTATGCCGTCTGGTGGATCAAACAGGCGATCCGCCGTGCCGTGTTTGAACAAGGGGCGCTGATCCGGGTGCCAGAATACATGTACGAGAGTGCGCGCCAGGTGTCCAAGAGCCGCGAAGCACTGACCACGACATTGGGACGTTCCCCAACGCCGGGGGAGATTGCCGAGCACCTCGCCATGCCTTTGGAGCGGGTGGAACGGACATTGGCTCTGGGGCACGAACCGGTCTCACTGGATCGGCCTGTGGCGGAGGAAGACAAACGGCCCTTGGGAGAACGCCTCGCTGATACCAAAGCGTGGGTAGGACAGGAGAGCGTGCTCCAGCAGGATCTGGTGACCCACACCCACCGTGCCCTCGAAGGGTTGACACCACGGGAAGCCGAGGTCATTCGGCGGCACTTCGGCCTGCATGGCCAACCGGAGGAGACGTTACGTCAAATCGGCCTCGATCTCCATTTAAGTCACGAACGGGTGCGGCAAATCGAGGCTGAAGCCCTCGCCAAGCTCAAACGACAGGGTGCTCCGCTACGGATTTTTCTGGAGCCCTGAGTTGTCCTGCTCTCCGTGCATTGTTTCCAGGAGTGTTAGATGTCTTTTTTGTCGATTGACAGAGCCACGACTGACCAGCGGCTTGGTATCACCGATGCCTTCGCGCGCCCCTTGCGTAACCTGCGCCTCTCTGTGACCGACCGGTGTAATTTGCGTTGTCAGTACTGTATGCCCGCGGAGGAATACACCTGGTTGCCGCGTCAGGATCTCTTGACGTTTGAGGAGATCGCGACCTTGGTGGACCTCTTCACTACGCTGGGGGTGGAGAAGGTGCGTCTCACGGGCGGTGAGCCGCTGTTGCGCCGTGATATACCAACGCTGGTCCGTCTGCTGTCGCGTAATACTCGGCTGCAAGATTTGGCCTTGACGACTAATGGTGTGTTGCTGGCTGAGCAGGCCCAGGATCTCTATGACGCTGGGCTGCACCGGGTCACGGTGAGTCTGGACACTCTGAAGCCGGAGCGCTTCCGGGTGTTGACGAGACGCGATACGCATGCCAGGGTTTTGGCTGGTATTGAAGCCGTCCGGCAGGTTGGTTTCACGGGCCTGAAACTCGATACTGTAGTGATGCGTGGCGACAATGATGATGAACTCGTTGAGCTTATCGAATATGGCAAACAGGTTGGGGCAGAGGTCCGCTTCATTGAGTACATGGACGTGGGTGGGGCGACGTCCTGGGCGATAGACAAGGTGTGCTCGCGGGCTGCTATGCTCGCACGACTCAGTCAGCACTATGGGCCCATTGAGCCAATCGTGGAAGAGAGCTGGGCTCCAGCGGAGCGTTTCCACTTGCCTGATGGCACGGTGTTTGGCATTATTGCCTCCACGACAGCACCATTTTGCCGTACCTGTGACCGTAGTCGGCTCACCGCAGACGGCATGTGGTATTTATGCCTCTATGCCCGTCAGGGTATCGATTTGCGACAGCCATTACGGGCTGGCGCCTCTGGAGAGGAACTCGCCTCTATCATAATCCCTGGCTGGCAGACGCGCCGTGATCGTGGTGCAGAGGAGCGCAAAGCACTCGAGACCCATGGCATGCGCAGTACTCTCATCCCTCTTGATCGCCTCCGCAAGGACCCGCATCTTGAGATGCATACACGCGGCGGGTAATAATTCCGCCAGGCGTGCACTCTATCGACGGCTGCATCAGAAGAAAAGCAAGCGCTGGCGAGCCATACGGTCGCCAGCACTGATGCTACCCTACAGAAGTGCAAAATTGCGTCGAAATCGCCCTACATCTTCTTCTTGGAAGCTGACTTCAACGGTGCGGCTGGTTTGAAGTTGGCAGGCAAGTCTGTACCGGTCATCATATCGCCAGGCTTCGCGACGATGTCTTTCTTCAGGGGACTAATGGTGGCGATCAACTCGCTCTTCTCTTTCTCCGGCACCTTGAACTCATCGAGCGTCTTCACCAGGTCTTCCGCGACAGCGTTAAATTCACCCTCGGTCACGGCCATGTTCTTGTGGGCGTTCTTCATGTTCTTGCCCTTGTATTTCACCCCAGGGCAGTGAGCAACTGCGCCAATTTGGCCTTTCAGATTGGTGGTGAGACGAGTGGCGTCAGACTTGGCAAACTTTTTGTTGACGCGATTGTCTTGCAGTACCTTTCCAGCAAAGCTATCAACCACGGCAGAGATTGCCGTGGTACCACCAAGGCGCTCACACAGCGTCTTTTCTTGAGCTGAGGCCGCCATGGCAAATACAGAAACACAGCGCAGTTATAACTATACTCAATTTCCGCATGACTTCAGTCTCCTCCTCCGCCTACATTGCTCTTGAATTTGCAAGGGGTAACCCGATTCACACACCCTCTGGCAGTCACACGTAAGCCCCCTACCCTAACCATGCCGCTACGAGGTTTCGGTGAGGCATGGCACCCTACTGCGGGAAACTGGACTGCGTTCCCATCAGATCACAGCAAACTAATGGCCAACCATAAAGCCGCGCTAACTTTATGCTGTTTGCAGAGTGCAAGTCAATAAAAAAAACCAGGAAACTATTCAAAACCTGGAGGGTAGATGCCGCAGGCGTCCCCGTGCTGTGCATGTAGTGCTACAATGACGCAACCAGTGACTGTACACGGCAAGCAAGCAACTCATTAGGAGAAAAAGCGTGAGCAGCGATACTGTGCTGTTTGACCTGACTGACAAGGTGGCTGTCATTACCCTCAACCGTCCGGCAGTACGGAATGCCATGAACCGTGAATTGAATGGCGCGCTCATGGAGGCACTTCAACGGGTGCGTGAGGAGGCGGATATCAGGGCCGCGGTCATCACTGGCGCTGGCAGCACTTTCTGTGCCGGCGCTGATCTCAAGGAGCGCGCCCAGGTCGGCCGCGTGGCCGATGCGTCCGTCGCGTCCGTCATCGATGCCAGCCGTACCACAGGCTTCGCGCGCCTGGCCATGGAGAAACCTTTGATTGCGGCAATTGACGGGTACTGCCTGGCAGCTGGTTTTGAACTCGCGCTCATTTGTGACATCCGGATTTGCACCCCGGACGCCCGTTTTGGCCTGCCGGAAATCACGCGCGGGTTCTTTCCTGGAGGCGGAGGGCCGCAGCGCCTCATCCGGGCGATCCCGCAGGCGGTGGCCATGGAGATGATCCTGACCGGCGATCCCATTGACGCCCCTACCGCGCAGCGGGTGGGCCTGGTCAGTCGTATTGTGCCAGCGGACGAGCTGTTAACAACCGCCGGTCAGATTGCCCGACGGATCGCAGACCATGCACCGCTGGCCGTCAGGGCGGTCAAGGAGGTGGCGCAGGCGGCCTTGGACGAGACGCTGGAACACTCCCTGCGCTTCGGCAGCGCCCTGCGCTGGATCATCGGTCAGACTGAGGATGCCCGGGAAGGGCCGCGCGCCTTCGCCGAGCGGAGAGAACCCCGATACCAGGGACGCTAAGTGCTGCGCACAGCAATTGCCCCGCCAGTTTGGCGGGGTGGGCCACCGCGCGACTTACGTGCGAGTAGAGGTTTACAACCCTCGAGGTATTTACTACGCTCAGTACTAAGGCGGCAACAGAAACCCACACGGTCTTGGCGGCGGCGCGCCTGGTCTGTATAATGGACGCCTTACATGTGTCAGCTCGCTAACATAGCGCAGGAGGGCTTCATGAGCACGAGTGTATATGTCTTGTCGCGCGGTGATGCACGTCAGTTGGAGACGTTTCGACAGTTGGCCCCAGAAGGTGTCGAGATCAAATGGGTTGATGCCACCCAGCCCCTCGAGCAACAGGCAGCGCAACTGCAAGAAGCCGTCGCGGTTATCGCCGCCCCCTCGGCCTTCCCTGTGGAACTGGCGCTGAAATGTCCCAAGCTGAAGCTCATACAGACCGTCAGTGCGGGCACGAATCTGATCGACATTGCGGCGTTGCAGGAGCTGGGCATACGGGTAGCGAACAACGGTGGCGGCAATGCGGTAGCGGTCTCCGAACACACCATCGCCTTGATGGTCAGTGTCTACAGAAAACTGCATCTGCAGTTCCAAGCCGTCAAGAACCGTCAGTGGGCGGGAGACATCCGGACCACGTGGTTTGCCGGAGCCTATGAACTCACGGACAAGACGGTGGGCATCATTGGCCTGGGCCGCATCGGACAGCGGGTGACGCGACGCTTGCAGGGCTGGGACTGCCGGCTCATCTACCATGACGTGGTGAGCTATCCCTCAGCACTCGAGCAGGAATTACACCTCACCAAGGTCGGCTTCGACGACCTGCTGCGCACCGCGGACATTGTCACGCTGCATGTGCCGCTTACCCGGCAAACCAGAGGCATGATCAGCGACAGGGAATTCGGCCTCATGAAGCCTACGGCCGTGCTTATCAACGCGTGTCGTGGGCCTGTCGTCGACGAGGCAGCCCTGATCAGGGCGATGCAGGCACGGAAAATTCTCGCGGTAGGGCTCGATGTCCTGGAGGAGGAACCCACACCGGCGAATAATCCCTTGCTCGACATGGACAACGTCTTGATTACGCCCCATTTGGCAGCCTTTGCCCAGGAGTCGCACGAGAAGAGCCACGCCTTCGCGGTCCAAAATACCGCCAGAGTCGCCGGAGGAGAGGAGCCGGAGTCAGTGGTCGATTACTTCTAGGGGCATGGTCAGTGCGAAAGTGTGGGCTCTACAGAAGTTGTCAGGCCAGGCATGTTCTCTTCGACTCTTGATGCCACGCGCCGATTTACCGGACCTGGAGTAAGAGCTGACAGCCACAAGTCAGATACTATTCTTGTGCTACAGGATCGGACTGTATGGAACAGACTATGACATGGGAGGACGCCGTACGCCTTGCTGAGCAGATTACAGCCAGCGCCGACAGCGGGAACTGGCATGCACATGTGGCCGCCGTGGAGCAGGGCTATGCCGTGGCTGTCCGCCAACATAATACGCCGACGTCGTACTATGTGTCGAGCCTCCGAGAATTTGTTGCCTTGTGTGACCACCTGACGGCACCCGATCGCTAGGGGGTCCACCACGGTTCAGAACTGTACAAGCTTACAACCATCAGGGCAGACGTGCGCCCGCACAGGCCATCAAATGGCCAAAACATTGCGTCCCAGAGAGTGGCCCTGACGCAGGGCTTCGAAGGCTGCCTCGACCTCCGCGAAGGGAAAGACCCGATCCACGATGGGCTGGATACGGCCCTGCGCCACGAGTTCCATCGTTTCCTGGAGTTCTTGCTTGGTGTTGGCACGCGAGCCAAGTATTTCCCATTTAGAGTGTACCCGCGGCGGGTCCGAGGCCATACGGGTGGGCCCAGCCCAGGCCCGCGACGGTCTCCTGGCGTGGATGGTATTCACAGCCAATCCAGCCGGTATAGCCCAGCGCATCGATGAGGTCGAAGAGATAAGGGTAGTGGATCTCGCCCACATCGGGCTCGTGCCGCCCAGGGTTCCCGGCAATTTGAAAATGGCCAATGACCGCGAAATGGGCGCGAATTTGCTCAGCCAGGTCACCCCGCATCACTTGACAATGGTACAGGTCCATCTGGAGAAACAGGTTGTCGCTGCCCACGTGCTCAATAATGTGATGGGCGTGATCGGCGGTATTGAGAAAATATCCAGGCATATCGCGGCTGTTGATCGGCTCGATCACGAGCTGAATGCCGTGCGGTTTCAAGGTCTCGGCGGCCCAACGTAGATTGCGGATGAACACGGCCTCACAGCGCTCCCGTGAGGTGTCGGCCGATGGAATGCCCGCCATTGCATGGAGGCGGGGGCAGGAGAGGGCACGGGTGTAGGTCAAGGCTTGTTCGAGACTCTCGGCAAAGGCCTCTTCTCTGCCCGGCACAGCGCCAAAGCCACGCTCGCCAGCGGCCCAATCGCCGGGGGGGAGATTGCACAGCACCTGCTCGATCCCGCAGGACTGCAGACGCGCCGCGAGCGCCTCAGGGGGAATACTATAAGGAAAAGGGGTCTCAACGCCACGAAAGCCCACCCTGGCAGCGGCGTTATAGCGTTCCAGCAGATCGACTTCTTGAAACAGAAAACCGAGATTGGCAGCGAATTGTGGCATGGTGGTGTCTCCGTGCGAAGGTAGTGTGCAAGAGTAGCACAACCCAGGAGAAGTATGTATAGTAGCGGCAATGTCTGGTGTCTGTCCCGCATGGAAAACCTGGGAGGAAATGTCCATGAGCGTGCATGCGAAATTGTGTGGACTGTATGCCATTACTGATACGCACCTGATCCCACGTGAGCGTTTTGTGGAGACGGTGGAGGCTGCGGTGCGTGGCGGAGCCACGCTGGTACAACTGCGAGAGAAAGAGACCCCGCGGGAAGAGATTGTCCGGCTCGGGAGAGCCGTGTTAGAGGTCACACGCCGCTACGGGGCGTTGTTGATTGTGAACGATCATCCCAGTGTGGCCAAGGAAATTGGCGCCGATGGTGTCCACGTTGGCCGGGAGGATCCCCCGGTAGCAGAGGCGAGAGATCTGCTAGGCCGAAACGTCATTATTGGCGCCTCCTGCTATGGAGATGTCGAACGGGCTGTGGCTGCCGAGCAGGCAGGCGCCGATTACGTCGCGTTTGGCACCCCATTCCCTTCACCTACGAAAACCAAGCGTACGGATATTTCCTTGGAGATTTTTCAGGAAGCGAAGCACCGCGTACACGTGCCCGTGTTTGCGATTGGCGGTATTACTATTGCCAACGCGCAGCAGATCATTGATGCAGGTGCTGACGGCATTGCGGTGGTCTCGGGTGTGTTCGGCGCCCCCGATGTCGAGGCTGCTGCCCGGGCCTTGGCGCAGCTCTTTTGAGGGCTCTTGGAGGCAGGAGTCAGGAAGGCTGTGCCAAGAATCCGGGCATGGCTGGGTTGACAGGCATGCTGAAGTTGTGTATCGTCAGTAGAGTTACAAACTGTGAGCTATGGGCGCGAGTAACTCAGTGGTAGAGTGTCAGCTTCCCAAGCTGAAGGTCGCGGGTTCAAATCCCGTCTCGCGCTCCTCTTCCCCGAGCGCTCATCCGTCGAGGTTGAGAGTGCGCCTCCATTGGTCTATCTGCATCATTGTTATGCTTCTGAGTCTCACTGCTTGCAAACCTGATCCTCTTGGGAGAGCGCTCAAGGGGGAATTTGAGCCTAACGTGAACAATCTCGTCATCCTTGGGTATTGTCAGAGCTGTCATATCCATCGTACGCTCAACCCGAGCGAGCATCTCACGCATGTACGTACGCTCTATGACCGTGTGCCGTATACAACCACCACACAGTGCCGCGCCTGTCATCTGGTGTCTGAAGACACGTGGAACATGAAGCACCGGAAGACGATCTTCCCTACGGATGTAGCTCAGAACCGTTATATAGCCCATGAACGCCGCTTCCTGAAGGACAATCCTGAGCTCGCCAAAGGTACTCAGTAACCAGGAGCCCTGATGCTTGCCCAGTGGCGTGTTGCCGACACTGATCTGGCGACCCGACAAGCCCTCGTCGCTACAACTGGCCTCTCTCCTTTGTTATGCCAGGTGCTCATCAACCGGGGCATGACCGATGCGGCAGCAGCGCAGGCCTTCCTCACACCATCGCTGCACGATCTGCACGATCCCTATCGCATGCATGGGATGGCGCAAGCGGTGCAGCGCCTGGTAGCGGCTATCCGCCAAGGCGAGCGGATCGCGATCTACGGCGATTACGATGTGGACGGTGTCACCGCGACAGCGCTGCTAGTGACGTTTTTTGACGAGCTCGGTCTCAAGGTGCCGTACTATATTCCGGAGCGTGCCAGCGAAGGGTATGGCCTCAACGCTGCCTCCATGCGACAGCTCGCTAGTGCAGGGGTCCGCCTGCTCATCACGGTCGATTGTGGGAGCACGGCACTTGAGGAAGTGGCTCTAGCGCGTCGCCTGGGGATGGACATTGTGATCACGGACCATCACCAGCCGCCGGAAAGGCTGCCCGATGCCTGTGCCGTGTTGAATCCGCACCAACCAGCATGTGCCTATCCCAACAAACACCTGTGCGGCGTAGGGGTCGTGTTCAAATTGCTCACCGCACTGCGGGCGGCACTACGTCAGGCGCAGCTCTTGTCCGACCGTCTACCTAACCTGAAGCGCCACCTGGATTTTGCTGCGCTGGGGACAATTGCTGACGTGATGCCGTTACGCGAGGAAAATCGGGTCATCGTGCACTATGGTTTGCAAGAACTCACGCAGACGCGCAAGCTTGGGCTGCGAGCCCTCCGGCAGGTCAGCAGCAGAGCCGAGAAGCCTGCAGGTGTGGGGGAGGTGGGGTTTCAACTGGCTCCACGGCTCAATGCCAGTGGCCGGTTAGGGTCAGCAACCCACAGCGTGGAGCTGTTAACGGCTCGCGATGCCCACGAGGCAGGACGTCTTGCCCAACTCCTCGATGCAGTGAACCAGCAACGACGTGCCCTGCAGCAGGCCATGGAAGAGGATGTGCACGAGCGCATTGCCCAGCAGTACAATGGTTCTCCGCCAGCAGCCATCGTGCTCGGCGACCCCGCCTGGCACCTCGGCGTGGTTGGCATTGTCGCGGCGAAGATGGTCGAGGCGTATCATCGTCCAACCTTTCTCTTACACATCAATGGCGACACGGCGCGTGGCTCGGGCCGGAGTATCCCAGCATTTAACCTGTATCACGGACTCCAGCGCTGTGCCCAGTGGCTCCGGCAGTTTGGGGGGCACAAATACGCCGCTGGTCTGACGATGGACACAGCGCATTTGCCGTTTCTGCAGGAAGATTTCATTCGCTTTGCTACAGACACCTTATCGCCTGAGGATTTACAACCCACGCTGCATCTGGATGCTGTGGTCGCGCTGGCAGACATCACACCTGCGCTCGTGGCGGACCTGGAACGCTGTGAACCGCATGGGGCGGGGAACCCCACGCCGCTATTCTGTGCCCAGGCCGTGCAGCTGGCCTCCCCTATTCGTCTGCTCGGCCAGCAAGGGCAGCACGCCCGGTTTCGCGTGGCCCAGGACGGCGCCACTCTGAATGTGGTAGCTTTTCATCAGGCTGAGCAGGTGCTGGCGCTGCCAGCGGAGGCTGTCGTCGACATTGCCTTTACCCCCACTATCAATACCTGGCGTGACCAGCACACGCTTGAATTGCACCTCCGGGCTCTCCGGCCCCATAGGTCCTGGCAGCATGGGGAAAGCCATTGACAGGCTGGCCCAGATCGTCTACATTTCCGTCTGAACTCCTTGCGATGTGCAGAGTTGCTCGCCTTTGAGGGTACGACAAACTTCGTCGCTATCGAGGCGATACACGCGTGTATTTACATTTTTTTAATCTGCGAGAACTTCCGTTTAACCTCACACCTGATCCGCGTTTCTTGTTTTTGAGTACACAACATGAAGAAGCTCTGACCCACCTCCTCTACGGTATACACGAGCGTAAAGGGTTTATCGAAATTACTGGCGAGGTAGGGACGGGAAAAACGGTACTCTGTCGTGCGTTGCTAGAACGTCTCGACAAAACCGTCTCTACGGCGCTGATCTTTAATTCTTACCTCACCAAGATGGAACTCTTACAGGCCATCACTGACGATTTTGGTCTGCAGCCATGCGAGACGACCAGTAAGGGCTATATTGACACGTTGAACACCTACCTCCTCCGCGAGTTCGCTGCTGGCCATAACGCCGTAGTGATCATTGATGAGGCCCAAAACCTCGAGTCGACCGTTCTGGAACAGCTGCGCATGCTGTCGAATCTGGAAACGGAGCGCGGCAAGCTCATACAGATTATTCTCGTGGGGCAACCGGAACTGCGTGACAAGCTCGCGACGCCGCAGATGCGTCAGCTCGAACAGCGCATTGCGGTGCGTTTTCATATTCATGAGCTGACCCGCACAGAGACCGAGCAGTATATCACCCATCGGATGAGCGTCGCTGGTGCTGCGCATACCGTAACCTGGTCGCGGCGCGCCTTGCGGCTGATCCATCACTACACAGGGGGCATTCCCCGGCGCATCAATCTGCTGTGTGATCGCATACTGATGACAGCCTTTGTGCGCGAAACCCATCGCGTGCGCGCGCCGATTGTGCAATGGAGTGCGCAGGAGCTCGCTAGTCCCTGGCAAGCCAAGCGCGTGAGCTGGCTGCGTCGCGTGGCCCTGGGGGGCTACGTCGGGCTTGGTATACTGGCCCTGCTGGGGGGCAGCGTGGTCGCATGGCTAAGCGTGCAGTCGCCATGGTACCCGCGTGTGGTGGACCAGGTGTCGGCGCTGACGCGGAGCGCGATGTCACCGCTGCCGGCCCCTCTCCCACAGCCTGTCTATGAGCCGGCATCTTCCGTGGTGCCTATCCTGGCCACCCCAGCGTTAGTGCCACCGTCACCGCCACAGGAGGCCGATGCGGGGCTGGCGCAAACGCTATGGCGTGTGAAAGCCCAGGTAGAGGAAAGGGCGTCACCATCCCACCTCGGAGCGTTGGCCAGTTGGGAGACGAGTTTAACGAACACGGCTAGGGGGCTGGGTCTCGACGTCATGACGTGGCAGACGAGTATCTGGCAGTTACAAAGCTTGACGCGCCCCTGTTTCATCGAGGTGCTCCCTGAGCCGTCGGCGTCGCGCCCAGAGATCTGGGTCCTGGCACGTGGTGTTACTGAGGGGGTGCTCATCTATCAAGAACCCGAAGGCCTGCTGACCGTACCTCTACAACGGCTGCGGCAGGTGTGGTCTGGGAAGCTATATCTCACCTTGGAAGAGAGTAAGTACCGTGGTTTCTGGCTGGCACCAGGTATGGTTGGTACGCAGGTACGTATTGTGCAGCAGACGTTAAAAGATCTCGGCTTTTTTACGGGCTCGCCCTCCGGGCAATTCGATGCGCAAACGCAGCAAGCGGTTCAACGCTTTCAACGTGCCAACCAGCTTGCTAGCGATGGGCGTGTCGGTCGCCGCACTTTGCTACTGCTCTTGCACGTTGGGGCAGATGCCCTGGCGTCGACCACGTAGGTAAGGCGATGAGTATCATTAACCAAGCGTTGCAGAAGGCACAACGTGCACAGCTCAGGCACAGTCAGCAGGCGATGCTGTATCGACTGCCCGTCCGGCGCACGCGTGCCCCTCGCCATCGGTGGTTCTTGTTGTCCCTAGGGCTGGTCGTCGTTGTCGGTGTGGGAGTGGTACTTTACGCTCGGCTTCTCCCTCCGACGGTACGCATGTCGGTGGGTACGGGACCCGCAGTGATCTCCCCACCTCTAGCGTCCCCCATGCCCCATGGTGTGCCTCCGGCTGCGCCGCAGTTAGCAGCCTCCCTGGTCCAGACGGTGCCAGAGCCTCCTCGCTCAGGACACAGCTCGGTACGCCCGGTGTCTGAAGCCCCTCCGCCCTCCCTTGTCGCCTTGTCTGCAGAAAGTAGCCCCATACGCACGACGCTCGCTCCCACGACAACCAGTGCGTCTGTGCCACTGCCCGAGGAGGTACCTGCGACGTCCCCGACTGCGTCCGTAACTACCCCAACAAAACCTGCAGAGACCCTCGCCAGCGTGGCGCCTCCGGCAGTACCCGCTCCACCCGAAAGTGCCCGTGTCCAGGCGCTCGTGCAGCGTGCTGTAGCCGTCCAGGAGGCAGGAGAGCTCACCCGGGCACTGAGCCTGCTGGAGCAAGCTGTGAAGCTTGACCCCACTGCCAAGGCAGCTTATAACAGTCTTGGAAATGTGTACTACCAGCAGCGGCGTTATCAACAGGCCATTGCCATGTATCAAAAAGCCTTGACCATTGACCCGGCTTATGCGAAAGCCCGCAATAATCTCGGGAGTACCTACATGCAGTTGGCCATGGACAGGCGCGCTACTGACGAGTTTCAAAAAGCACTCCGTGCTGATAGCTCATACAGCCTGGCGTATTATAACCTGGCCTGTGTATATGCCCGGAGCGGCAACAGTACCACGGCCGCGCAGTACCTCCAGCAGGCGATAGCGCTTGAGCCGCAAGCCCGTACGTGGGCGCAAACGGACGCGGATTTTGCGCCTGTACGTACCGCCCCGGAAGTGCAGCAATTGTTAGGGCCCTAACGCATCATGAAGCGCTATTTCTGGCTGTTCTATTTGCTTCTCGTGACTGTGGCGGCTGCTCTGGCAGCGCAGATCGTCAACGCTTACATCAGCGCCCAGCTCGCTGCGCCGCTCAAGCCGTCGCAGACACAGGCCAGTAACATGGCTGGGCCATTGGCGCAGAAGCGGCCTTTGACGGATTACGAGGTGATCAATAAGCGGAACATTTTTAATGCCAATCCGCCCTCTGATACCATTACACAGCCGCCCGTACCTGTGCCGCCTCCCCCCCCACCCGAGGTGCCAGCGGTTCCCTTGCCACTGAAGCTCGTGGGCACCGCAGCGGGGGCAAAGACGAATAGGCAGCGCTTTGCGATCATCGAGTCAACCGGGAATCCTCCTGGCCAGGCCGTCTATCAGGTGGGAGATATGGTGCAGCAGGTCGTTATTGTGGACATCCGCCCAGACTGTGTAGTGCTTGACAGAGATGGGGGACGGCAGGAGCTCTGTTACCAACAAGACACGGGCGTCGCACCGCAGCAGAGCGCTGTGCCGACCCCGGGGGCCGGGCAACGTACGGCAGCGCCAGCCCCACGGACGGATAACACGGGCGGCTCAGGTATCGTGCGTGTCGACCCGGGGACCTGGCGTGTCAGTCGTAATCTGATCCTGGAGAATTTCGCCAATGTAGGTTCCCTGTCATCACAGGCGACCATCACACCGTACTTTGTGCAGGGACAGCAGCAAGGATTCCGCCTGTCGCAGATTAGAGCAGGAGGGGTGTTGCAACAGATCGGTTTACAAGAAGGCGATGTCTTGCAGACGGTGAACGGCCTGGATATTCATACCCCTCAATCAGCTCTGCAGGCCTACCAGCAGCTCCAAACCGAATCCACGGTGCGGCTCAATGTGCTGCGGAACAATAACCCGACAACCCTGACATACGAACTCCGATAAGGGATTCCATGGATACTTCGCGAGGCTATAGACGCCTAGGCACACTGTGTCTGGTTGGACTCTTGGTGGCGCTCACTGCTGTCTCCCCCCGCGTCGGTTCCCCGGCTCGCCTGGCCACCGAAGAGGCCCCCACCAGCAACAAGGGAATACAACGGGGAGCGGTGCAGGAGGGGATTCGGGATGGGCAGCGTGACGGGAAAGGAGCAACGGAGGGCACCATCCATCTCAACTTTCGCAATGCCGACATTGTCCAGATCATCAACCTAATGAGCGAACTGACCGGCAAAAATTTCCTGGTGGACGATAAAGTCCGTGGCAAAGTAACTATCATTGCACCGAAACCGGTGACTCTGGAAGAAGCCTATCAGGTTTTTCTCTCAGTACTTGAAATTCAAGGTTTTACGGTCGTTCCCCAAGGCCCAATCATTAAAATTATTCCGTCGCGAGACGTGAAAGACAACCCTATACCAACTGCGACGGACAGCCAGAACCCTTTTTCCCCCACCACTGAATCCTTTGTGACGCAGCTTATCCCATTACAATATGCCGATGCCAATGACATCCGCGGGCTCCTCACACCCCTCGTGTCAAAGGAAAGCAGCCTGCTCGCCTACGCCCCCACCAATAGTCTCATCGTGACGGACAACGTGTCGAATATCAACCGCCTGCTGAAAATCATC
>WNGB01005677.1_pt1 | contig 18588 bp, 13 predicted proteins | sample 5400681 | NCBI WGS metagenome assembly WNGB01 (sample SAMN13153367, study PRJNA577476) | soil metagenome | isolation source: 115 cm soil or saprolite under grassland replicate 2 | place: USA:California | collected 2016-06-15 | reverse complement strand
CTGCCGGAACAAAGCCAGCAGGCGACGCTGCGCTCACTGAGCGACGACGCGCTGCGACAGGTCGTGCAGCGCTACGTCACCGCCTGGGAGCGCAACGACGTCGACGCGGTCGTCGCCATGCTCGCCGAAGACGCGAAGCTGGCGATGCCGCCCCTGCCAACCTGGTACCGCGGCCGCGAACAGGTCGCCATCTTCCTCAGCGGCGGGCCGCTGGCAGGGACGACGCGCTGGCGCCTCATCCCCACTCGCGCGAACGGGCAGCTCGCCTTCGGCCTCTACGCCTGGGACGACAAGACACAGACCTTCGCGCCGCGCGCCGTCGACGTGCTCACCCTGCGCGGCGCGCAGATCCAGGAGATCACCGCCTTCCTCACCCCAGACGCCTTCCGCAACTTCGACCTCCCCGCCATCCTCCCTGCATCGGGAACCAACCCGTAGCGGAGAGGGAGGGCGCTGTGCCGGGCGGGCGAGCGGGGCCGGAAGGGCCGCCGGCTGCGGTGCTGGACCGCTTCGCCGCCGCCAGGATCGCCAGGCTGGCGACCGTCTCGGCGGCCGGGCCGCGGCTGCTGCCGGTCACCTTCGCCTGGCACGACGGCGCGGCCGTCTGGGCGGTCGACGAGGTCAAGCCCAAGCGGCACCGTCGCCTGCGCCGCCTGCGCGACCTGGAGGCCGATCCCCGCGTCGCCCTGCTGGTCGACCACTACGCCGAGGACTGGGCCAAGCTGTGGTGGGTCGAGCTGCAGGGCGACGCGGCCACCCTCGAGGGCGCCGCGGCCGAGGCCGCGCTGGACGCGCTGGCCGGCCGCTACCCCGGCTACCAGGACAACCGGCCGCCTGGCCCGGTGGTCGCGGTGACCCCGCGCCGCTGGGCCTGGTGGTCGGCCAGGTGAACCAGCGCGAACGGCACGGCTCGGCAAGGAGGGGTTTACCTCGACCTCGGCGAGGAGAAGCTAGGGTTGGTAGACGCCAACGGGCATCAACTGGTCCCCGCCCTGCCCCCGCGGGCCGACCGATCTGGTGGAGGGCCCAATGACTTCCACAGTCATCGACGTGCGCCCAGACGACGAGTCGGCGGTTCAACGCGTCGAGCAGTGGTTCCGCTCCTACGCCGAGAACCGCGACCCCGCCGTGCGTGAACGCATCATCCTCGCCTACCTGGGCCTGGCCGACCGCCTGGCCGACCGCTACCGCGGCAACCGCGCCGTCAGCCTCGAAGACCTCCGGCAGGTCGCTCGGCTCGGGCTGATCAAAGCGGTCGACCGCTACCAGCCGGAACGCGCCAACCCCTTCGTTCCCTACGCGGTGGCCACCGTGGTCGGCGAGCTCAAGCGCCACCTGCGCGACGCGAGCTGGCGGTTGCGGGTGCCGCGCGGCACCAAGGACCTGACCATGCGGCTGTGCCGTGCGGTCGAGGAGCTGCCCCAGCGGATCGGCCACTCCCCCACCATCGCCGAGCTGGCCGAGTACCTGGACGCCAGCGAGGAGCAGGTCCTCGAGGCGATCGAGGTGGCCCAGACCCGCTCGGCGCCCTCCCTGGACCAGCCGGCCGGCGAGGAGGGCGACGCCGTGCTCGGCGACTTCGTCGCCGAGCAGCCCGGCGGGGAAGAGCTCGAGGACCTGCTGGTGCTCCCGGAGCTGCTCGGCCGGCTGCCCGAGCGGGAGCGGAAGATCGTCCTGCTCCGCTACGTCGAGGAGCTCACCCAGGACCAGATCGCCAGCCGCATGCACCTGTCCCAGATGCACGTCTCGCGCCTGCTGCGGCGGGCCCTCGAGCGCATGCGCGGCCAGCTGGTCGAGGTCTAGCGCGTGCCGGTGTAGCTTCAAGGCATGCCGGCACCCATCGAGGACTACGCGCTGATCGGCGACACCCACACGGCCGCGCTGGTGAGCCGTGCGGGGTCGATCGACTGGCTCTGCCTGCCGCGCTTCGACTCGCCCGCCTGCTTCGCGGCCCTGCTCGGCGACGAGCGTCACGGCCGCTGGCTGCTGGCACCGGCCGGGCAGGCACGCGAGGTGCGCCGCCGCTACATCGGCGACACGCTGGTGCTGGAGACCGAGCACCGCACCGACGATGGGGTGGTGCGGGTGCTGGACTGCATGCCGCCCCGCCAGCAGGACCCGGACGTCACCAGGGTGGTGGAGGGCGTGCGCGGCCGGGTGCCGATGCGCATGGAGCTCACCATCCGCTTCGACTACGGCTCGATCGTCCCCTGGGTGCGGAAGGAGGGCGGGGCGTTGCACGCGGTCGGCGGCCCCGACTCGGTCTGGCTGCGCACCCCGGTCCCGGTCCACGGCGAGAACTGGACCTCGGTGGCCGAGTTCACCGTCACCGAGGGCGAGCGGGTGCCGTTCATGCTCACCTGGCACGCCTCCCACAAGCGGGCGCCGCGGCGGATCGACCCGATCCAGGCGGTCGACGACACCCAGGCCTGGTGGGCGGAGTGGGCCAGCCGGCTGGCCTACCAGGGCGACTGGCAGGACGCGGTGATCCGCTCCCTGCTGACGCTGAAGGCGCTGACCTACGCGCCGACCGGCGGCATCGTGGCCGCGCCGACCAGCTCGCTGCCGGAGGCGCTCGGCGGGCTGCGCAACTGGGACTACCGCTACTGCTGGCTGCGGGACTCGACCTTCACCCTGTCCGCGCTGATGCTGGCCGGCCTCTCCGACGAGGCCAAGGCCTGGCGGGAGTGGCTGCTGCGGGCGGTCGCCGGCCAGCCCCAGCAGATGCAGATCCTCTACGGCGTCGCCGGGGAGCGGCGCGTCACCGAGCAGGAGCTTGCCTGGCTGCCCGGCTACCAGGGCGCCCGCCCTGTCCGCGTCGGCAACGCGGCCGTCGGCCAGTTCCAGCTCGACGTCTACGGCGAGGTGATGGACACCCTGCACCTGGGACGGCGGATCGGCCTGGAGTCCGACGAGCCGGCCTGGGACCTGCAGCGGGCGCTGCTGGAGTTCCTGGAGTCCAACTGGCGGGAGCCGGACGAGGGCATCTGGGAGATCCGCGGTCCGAGGCGCCACTTCACCCACTCCAAGGTGATGGCGTGGGTGGCGCTTGACCGGGCGGTCAAGGCGGTCGAGCTGGCCGGCCTCGACGGCCCGGTGGAACGCTGGCGGGCGCTGAGCCGCGAGATCCACGACGAGGTCTGCCGCGAAGGCTACGACGACGAGCGGGACACCTTCGTGCAGTCCTACGGGGACCAGCGGCTGGACGCCAGCCTGCTGCTGATCCCGCTGGTCGGGTTCCTGCCCGCCACCGACCCGCGCATCAAGGGAACGGTGGCCGCGATCCAGCGCGAGCTGGTGGTGGACGGGCTGGTGCTCCGCTACCACCCGGAAGGCTCGCAGGCGGTCGACGGCCTGCCTCCCGGCGAGGGGACGTTCCTGGCCTGCAGCTTCTGGCTGGCCGACAACCTCGCCATGATGGGCCGGCGCGACGAGGCAGCCGCGATCTTCGAGCGGCTGCTGGCGCTGCGCAACGACGTCGGGCTGCTGGCCGAGGAGTTCGACCCGCACCTCGGCCGCCAGCTCGGCAACTTCCCCCAGGCGTTCTCGCACGTGGCGCTCGTCAACAGCGCCCGCAACCTGTCCGACATCCCGGGGCCGGCCTGGGCGCGGCACCGCGGGTGAGCTCGCCGTGGCCCAGGTGATCCGGATCACTCCGGAGGTGGCGATCCCGGTCGACGAGCTCGAGTTCCGGGCCAGCCGGGCCTCAGGGCCGGGCGGCCAGGGGGTCAACACCACCGACTCGCGGGTGGAGCTCCGCTTCGACCTGGCCGGCTCGCCGTCGTTGCCACCCGACGCCAAGGCGCGTGCCCTGCGCCGCCTCGGCAGGCGGGTGGACGCCGGCGGCACCCTGCGGGTGGTCGCCCAGGCCCAGCGCAGCCAGCTCGCCAACCGCCGCGCGGCCACCGAGCGCTTCGCCGAGCTGCTCGCCGCCGCCCTCGCCACCCCCAAGACGCGCCGGCCGACCAGGCCGAGCCCGGCGGCGGCCGCCCGCCGGCTGGAGGCCAAGCGCCAGCGGGCCGCCACCAAGGCGCGCCGCCGCTCCCCACGGGTCGAGGAGGAATAGCGGCCGGGAGCCTACCCGGCCAGCTCGACCTGGACGGTGAGGTCCTCGGCGGGAGCGCCGATCGACAGTTCCTCCACGTGGCCGGCGCGGCGCAGGTCGGCGGCGACCTCGGCAAGGGCCGCAAGGCGCTCCGGCCGGTCGGCCACCGCCACGCCGGCCACCGGCGCGCGCAACGACCGCCTGGCCAGGGTCTTGGCCCGGCGGACCTCGGCGAGGACCGCGGCGGCGACCTCGAGGCCGAGCGGGCTGGGCCGCTCCACTCCGGTGGCGGCCCGTATGGTGCCGCCCTCCGGCCAGGGGGCGCGGTGGACCGAGCCCGGCCGCCACCACGACCAGACCTCCTCGGTGACGAACGGCAGCACCGGCGCGAACAGCAGCAGCTGGGTCTCGAGCGCCAGCCGCAGGGCGCGAAGGGCCGAGACCTGGCCGCTCCGGCCGGCCTCCCCGTAGGCGCGGCCCTTGACCAGCTCCAGGTAGGCGTCGCAGAAGCTCCAGAAGAAGGCCTCGGTGCGCTCGAGGGCGGCGGCGGGCTCGTAGGCCTCGAAGGCGAGCGTCGACCGGTCGACCACCTCGGCCAGCCCGGCCAGCAGCGCCCGGTCCAGCGGCTCGGTCACCTCGGCGCCGTGCGGGCGCGGGGGGGTTCGGGGGACCCCAGCGGGGTCCCCCGACCGGACGGTTGGACCAAGCACGAAGCGGGCCGCGTTGAGCAGCTTGGTGGCAAGGCGGCGGCCGACCCGCAGCTGGCCCTCGTCGAAGGTGGTGTCGAGCCCGGCGCGCTTGCCGGCGGCCCAGTACCGCAGCGCGTCGGCGCCGAAGCGCTCCAGCGCGTCCTCGGGGGTGAGGGCGTTCCCGCGCGACTTGGTCATCTTGCGGTGGACCGGGTCGAGCACCCAGCCGGAGATGACGGCGTGCGCCCACGGCAGCGTGTCGTGCTCCACGTGGGCCCTTGCCAGGGAGTAGAACAGCCAGGTGCGGATGATGTCGTGGCCCTGGGGCCGCAGGTCCATGGGGAACACCCTGGCGAACAGGTCGGGGTCGTCCTCCCAGCCGCCGGCGATCTCCGGGGTCGACGCCGAGGTGGCCCAGGTGTCCATGACGTCCGGCGCGCCGACGAAGCCGCCCGGTCGTCCGCGCTGGTCGGCGGTGTAGCCGTCCGGCAGGTCGGTGGAGGGGTCGACCGGCAGCCGCTGCTCGTCCGGCACCAGCGGGTGGTCGTGGTCGACGGTGCCGTCGGCCCCGACCGGGTACCAGAGCGGGAACGGCACCCCGAAGAAGCGTTGCCGGCTGATGCACCAGTTCGAGGAGAGCCCCTCCACCCAGGTCTGGAAGCGGGTCCGCATCCACGGCGGGTGCCAGGACAGCTCCGCTCCCCTGGCCAGCAGCGCCGCCCGCAGCTCGAGGGTGCGGACGAACCACTGGCGGCTGGTCAGGATCTCCACCGGCTTGCTTCCCTGCTGGTAGAACTTGACCGCCTGGGTGACCAGGGTCGGGGGGGCCGCCAGGGCGCCGGCCTGCCTGAGCATCGCCGCGGCCCGCTCCCGTGCCTGCCGCACCGGCAGGCCGGCCAGCTGGTCGTGGGCGCGCTGCGCGGCGGCCGGGTCGTCGCTCTCGAACCCTTCAGCGCCCCAGCGGACCTCGCGGATGGTCCCGTCGCGGTCCAGCACCGGGCGCATGCCGAGGCCGAGCTCGCGCCACCAGACCAGGTCGGTCGGGTCGCCGAAGGTGCAGAGCATGGCGATGCCGGTGCCCTTGCCGGGGTCGGCGAGGCGGTGGGTGAGCACCGGCACGCTGGCGCCGAACAGCGGCGTGCGCACGGTGCGGCCGACCAGTTCGCGGAAGCGGTCGTCGTCGGGGTGGGCGACCAGGGCGACGCAGGCGGGCAGCAGCTCCGGCCGGGTGGTCTCCACCTCCAGGTCGCCGAAGCGGACCCGGTAGGAGGTCCCCTTGACCTCGCGGTCCTCCAGCTCCGCCTGGGCGAGCGCGGTGTGGAAGTCGACCTCCCACAGGGTGGGCGCGTCCGCCTGGTAGGCGAGGCCCTTGGCGAGCAGGCGCAGGAAGGCGCGCTGGGAGGCCCGCCGTGCCGGCTCGGCGATGGTCGCGTAGGTCAGCGACCAGTCCACCGACAGCCCGAGGCGGCGGAACAGCGCCTCGAAGGCCTGCTCGTCGTTCATGGTGAGCTGGCTGCAGAGCTCGACGAAGTTGGGCCGGGAGACGGCGATCGGTGTCCTGCTCGGCCACTGCGGCGGCTCGAACGCCGGCTTGTAGGGCAGCGAGGGGTCGCAGCGGACGCCGAAGTGGCGCTGCACCCGGCGCTCGGTCGGCAGGCCGTTGTCGTCCCAGCCCATCGGGTAGAAGACCTCGCGGCCGCGCATCCGCTGGAAGCGGGCGACCACGTCGGTCTGGGTGTAGGAGAAGGCGTGGCCGAGGTGCAGCGAGCCGCTGACGGTCGGCGGCGGCGTGTCGATCGAGAACACCTCGACCCGGGTCTTCGAGCGGTCGAAGCGGTAGACGCCGCTGCGCGCCCAGCGTTCGGCCCACTTGCGCTCGAGCCCGTCAAGGGTCGGCCTGGTCGGCGGCTTCGGCTGCATGAGGCGCCTACGATACCGCTCGCCCGGGGTCAGTCCAGCGGCAGGCCCATGATGACCGCGTCCCACAGCTCCCCCGAGCGGCGGCGGTAGTGGTGGCGCAGGAGGCCCTCGCGCTGGAAGCCGAACTTCTCGTACAGGGCGATCGCGGCGTGGTTGTGGGGCCAGACCTGCAGGCCGACCTTGTGGGCGCCGGCCCGGCGGCCCCAGTCGATGCCGGCCCGCAGCAGGGCGCTGCCGATCCCCTTCCCGCGCCAGCCGTCGGCGACCAGCATGCCGAGGTCGGCCACGCCGTAGCGGGCCAGCCACATCGACAGCTCCCCCACCAGCCGCCCGCCGGCGTCGGCCACCAGCAGGACGGCGTCGTCAGCTTCCATCGTCTCGGCGAACCCCTGCCGCCGCCGCCGGCGGTCGACCGGCGCCTCGGTGCCGATCCAGCGGGCCTCCGCGGCGACGGCGGCCAGCAGGTCGACCAGGGCGTCCAGGTCTTCCTCGCGGGCCGCCCTGACGGACACCTCGGGGCGGCCGGCGACCGTCACCCGGGGGTGGGCAGGCCGTCGAGCGCCTGCCCGAGGTCGGCGACCAGGTCGTCGGGATGCTCGATGCCGACCGAGAGGCGGACCAGGTCGGCGGGGACCTCCGCGTCGGTGCCCGCCACGCTGGCGTGCGTCATCTCGCCGGGCAGCTCGATCAGGCTCTCGACCCCGCCGAGGCTCTCGGCGAGGGTGAACACCCTGGTCGCGGCGACCAGCCGCTTGGCGGCCGCCACTCCGCCGACGGGACGGAAGGAGACCATGCCCCCGAAGGCGGCCATCTGCCTGGCGGCCAGCTCGTGGCCGGGGTCGCCGGGCAGGCCCGGGTAGCGGACCTCTGCCACCTCCGGCCGGCCGGCCAGGAAGGCCGCCACCCGGCCGGCGTTGTGGCAGTGGGCGCGCATCCGCAGGGCGAGGGTCTTGACGCCCCGCAGCGTGAGCCAGCAGTCGAGCGGCCCGGGCACCGCGCCGACGGCGTTCTGCAGGAACCTGGCGCGCTCGTACAGCTCGGGCAGCCGGGTGACCAGCGCGCCCCCGACGACGTCGGAGTGGCCGGCCAGGTACTTGGTGGCCGAGTGGACCACCACGTCGGCGCCGAGCTCGAGGGGGCGCTGCAGGAACGGCGTGGCGAAGGTGTTGTCGACCGCGCAGAGGGCGTCGGCGGAATGGGCGAGCTCGGCCGCGCCGGCGATGTCGACCACGTCCAGCAGCGGGTTGGTGGGCGTCTCCACCCATACCAGCCTGGTCTCGGCCCGCAGCGCCTGCTTGAGGGCGTCGAGGCTGGTCATGTCGACCACGCCGAGCTCGAGGCCCCAGCCGGCGAACACCCGGGCCGCCACCCGCCAGGTGCCGCCGTAGACGTCGGCCGAGAGGACCAGGTGGTCGCCTGGGGCCAGCGTCTGCAGCACGGTGGAGGTCGCCGCCATGCCGGAGGCGAAGCAGAGCGCACCGCCAGGGCCGTCGGGGGCCACCCCCTCCAGCGACGCCAGGCACGCCTCCAGGTTGGCCCGGGTCGGGTTGCCGGTGCGGGCGTACTCGTAGCCCTTGTGCCGCCCGACCTCCTCCTGGGCGAAGGTGGAGGTCTGGTAGATCGGCGGGACCACCGACCCGGTCGCCGGGTCCGGCGCCGACCCGACGTGCACTGCCCTGGTCTCGAAGTCCGTCTCGTCGAAGCCCACGCGCTCACCTCGCATCGTTGCGGTCGCCCGCAAGCATATGCACGCCGGCGGGGTCGCCGCCGGGGCGCGGCGGGGCCCGGTAGTCGCGCACGCCGGGGACCAGGAAGCCGACGCACATCAGGGCGGCGGCGCCGAGCCCGGCCAGCGCGAACACCGGCCGCGCCCCGATCCCGTCGGCGATGGCGCCGACCAGCGCGAACGACACCGGGAGCAGGGCGAGGGAGCCGACCGCGTCCAGCGAGGAGACCCGGCCGAGCGCCTCCGGCCGGACCAGCTCCTGCAGGGAGGTGTCCCACACGACCTGGAAGCTCTCGATGCCGGCGCCCCAGGCGACCGCGAGCAGGGCGAGCTGCCATACCTCGCCCGCCAGCGCGTAGCCGGCAAGGGCGAGGGCCGCGACCAGCCCGCCGGAGTAGGCCCACAACCCGCGGCGGGTCGGCCGGACGATGCCGGTGAGCAGGGCGCCGGCCACCGCGCCGACACCCGCGCACGCCACCACCAGGCCGAACGCCTCGGCCGCCTGGAAGCGCTGCTGCAGGTAGACGGGGACCAGCACCTCCTCCGGCCCGACCACCAGCAGCACGATGAAGGTGAACAGCAGGATCGTCACCCACAGCCAGCGGTGGCGCATGACCTCCCGGACGCCGTCGCGCAGGTCGCCGAGCAGCCGGCGCGGCGCCTCGGGCACCGGCGGCCGCGGCAGCGTGCCGGCCCGCCCGATGGCCAGCAGGCAGGCGGCCGAGACCGCGAAGGTGGCCGCGTCGAACAGGAAGGCGGCGCCTGGCCCGGCCGTGGCCACCAGCAGCCCGCCGAGGCCGGGGCCGAGGATCAGGCTGGAACGGTGGGCGGAGGATGCCAGCGAGTTCGCCGGCATCAGCTGCTCCCTGGCGACCAGGTCGGGCAGCACGGCCAGCTTGGCGGGCCAGAAGAAGGCGTCGGCGGCGCCGTAGACCACTCCGGCGACGGCCAGCGAGGGGATCCGCAGGCTCCCGGCGAGCGAGGCCACGCCGAGGTAGCCGAGCACCGCCATGCGGACCAGGTCGGAGACCACCATCACCGCACGGCGCGGGACCCGGTCGACCACCACCCCACCGACCAGCAGGAACAGCACCAGGGCGGTGCCGGCCGCCGCGTTGACCAGGCCGAGCTCGCGTGCTCCCCCGCCGAGACGCAGCACCTGCAGCGCCAGGGCGATCAGGAAGACCTGGTCTCCGTAGGCGCTGGTCGTCTGGCCGACCCAGTACAGCCGGAACGACCGTCCCCGCAGGGGCTCCATGAGCGAGCGCACCCGCCCGCCCCCGCCCGCCAACTAGCCTCCTCTCGCCCAGGGCCGAACCGACCGCCTCAGGCTATGGAACGAACCCGACCATCTGCGAGCCAATTCGCGCCGGTCTTGGCGCCCTTCGACGCGCTCAGCAGGGGGTCCAGTCAGAGCCAGCCGCGTTGATGGGCAAGCATCAGGGCCTCGGTCCGGCTCTTGACGTTCAGGCGCTGGTAGAGCTCCCTGAGCAGGCGGAACATCGCCCTCTCGGAGTAGCCGCTCCGCTCCGCGAGCTGGCCGACGGTGGCGCCACCGGCCAGATCCCGCAACCAATCCAGCTCGTGCGGCGGCGGCGCCGGCTCAGCGTGGGCTCGCGGGTGCGGCGCCGCCAGTGCCTGGACGACTTCGACCGGAAGCACGCTGAATCCCTCTACCGCCTGCTCGAACACGCGCCGCACGGCTTCTGGCGAGGCGTCGCGTGGCACGGCGCCTACCGCTCCGGCCAGGATCGCTCTGACGTACGACTGCACACTGACGTCGGTCAGGACCGCCACAACGACAAGGTCCGCCCGGCTGTGGCGGAGTTCTGCCAGCAGCTCCCAGTCCGATGGCGCGTCCATGGTCAGCAACACGACCCGCCCGTGCTCCTGCCTGGTCCAGGCCAGCAGGTCGTCAGGTGCCTCCGAGGTGAACCCCGCCTCGCCCAGGGTCGCCATCACGCCCCTGCGATACACCGGCAGCGGATCAGAGACGGCGACGCGGACCCGCATGCTCAGACCTCCTGGCGGATGTCCAGTGGCGTACCGCGCGTCATCATCCCCGAACGGCGTCGACGCGGCCATCGCGCCGCAGGGTCGCGAAATCCGCCCTCTAGGTTTGTTTGACGGGCTCCCGCCAGTGGTCAGCGAATAACCGTGCACACGTGGCGCACCCCTGCTCTGGCAACTCGTCATGGACCTGTCCCAGGTCATGTCCCTATCGTCGAGAGGACTCGATATGACGCTATTGGCGGCAGCAGTCATTCTTGAGCGGCTCGCCGTAATTCATGGCCGGCTGGAATCAGGAAACCTGCTTGCCGCGACGACGGGTCAGGAGGCAAACCGTGATGGGAAAACGTGGCAGGCTGGACAACCCTCCCATCGAGCCCCCGATCGTCCCCCCGCCGCCCAAGCGCCCGCCCCCGCCCCCGCCTGCGCCACCGCCGAACCCGATCTAGACCCGATCCGGACCGGCCGCCACGCTACGCTGGGTCCTCCCCAGCTGCTGCTAGACGAACCCGGTCGAGAAGCCCCCGTTCGTCTGCAGCAGCAATCGCATCGAGCAGGCGGACAACGCGGCCGACGACACCCTTAGCGCGCGTCATCTGCCGCGCCAAGCTGAAGGCGTCGGAGGCGTCGGTGAGCCGCTGCTCCTTCCCACACACGACCAGCCCGGCGAGGGCGAGGCCCTTGGTGTCGAGTACAGCGAAACTGTCCGTTCCCAGTTCCAGGCGCTCGCCGGCCTCATCGAGCGCGTCCTCGAACGCCTCCGACGCAGCCTCGATCTCACCCTGCCGCAACACGACGACACCGCGCAGCAGCGGACCGCAGTGCGACCATCGCATGGGAGCATGGCTTGACGCCTGGTCCGCGGCCGACCTCGCCTGCGCCAGCTCGCCAGCGAACAAGTAGGCCAGCCCGAGGATATAGTTCGCGCTCCGACCAAGCTTCAAGTTGCCGACGGTCACATTGATCTTGAGAGCCTCGGTGGCGAGGTCGATGGCCTCCCCACCATGGTTCTGGTCGAGCAGGACTTCGGCCAGGTCCGCGAGACAGTGGCCCTCCAAGGAGCGGTACGTGGAGCCTTGTGCTTGCGAGAGAGCCTGCCGAAGACGACGCTTGGCGATCTCGAGCTCTCCGGTCTGGCCATGGATGCATCCGAGGGTCGCAAGCTGCTCGGCCTCCAGCTGCTCGTGCCGAGGGTCGCCGGAGTCGCGCGCGATCGCAAGCGCCCCAATCCCGTGCACCTTGGCGACGTCAAGCTTCCCCATCTCGGCATAGCAGAGGCAGAGCCCGGCCAGCGGCCACGCTTCTGCCTCGTTGTTGCCGGCGGACCGGGCGAGCTCCAGCGCCTCCTGGTACAGCGCGAGAGCTGCGCGCACCTGGCCGCGCTCGTAGTAGGCGCTGCCAAGGTTGGTAACCCACGGCTTGCGCAACTGGTCGTCACCGAGGGCCCTTGCGATCTCCATGGCCCGCTCGTAGTAGTGGATCGCCTCATCGGTGCGGCCCAGCCGGAAGTACGCCGTCCCGATCATGCCCACGCTGGCCTGCTCGAGCCTCGGATCCTCGAGCTTGCCGAGCAGGGCCCTGTGCCGCTCCAGCACCTCGGTGGCATAACCCCAGGGGAGCAGGTACTCGTAGTCGATCCCCAGGAGCACATGTGCAGCGAACTCGTCGTCGTCGCCTCGCAGACGGAGGTCGAACTCCATCAGCTGCGCGGTGACATCCTCGATGCCCTGGTAGGTGTCCGTCGACCGCCGCGCCTGCTCGAAGTAGTTGGCACCTTGTTGGAGCAGCGCCAGCCGGGTGTACGGCGGTCCATCGGCATGCCACGCATCGGTCGGCTCTCCTCGGGGGATGGTGGCCAGCGCGGGATCCCAGTACTTGGCCGGAAGTTGGTAGTGCTCGCCATCGCGGCGCACGACTTGGAGGTCGACCAGGCGGTCCAGGACCGGTCTGCTGTCTGGCCCGACGACATAGGGCCTGAGCAGGTGGTCGATCGCCTCAGGGCGGACTGGGGACTGGTACACGGCAAGGGCTTCGACCACACGCCGGGCACCTTGGTCGAGCCTGCTCAATGTGGCTCTGACAAGGAAGGTCTCGACTACGTCCGTCGGCGAATGACCTCGAGTCTCCGCCAGAAGGTCGTCGAGGGACGTGTGCCGGTCGGCCGAGAGGATCGCGAACAGCATCTCGAGCGCGAGAGGATTCCCATTGGTGCGTTGGCGCGCGAGCTCCAAGCGGTCGGCCGGTGCGTCCCTGAGTCCAGCGGTCCCATCGCGGTCGAGGCTGCGGAGCAGGTTCTCGGCGTAGGGCGGAGGGAGTCCCTCGTCCAGGTCGAGCTGCCGTTGTCTGACCGGCTCCACATCGGCGAGCCCCCCGGGTAGCGGTCGGCGGCTGGTCAGGATCACCTTGACCCGGTGATGGGTGGCCACCAACAGCCCGCGTAGCACCGCTTCCAGGTCCGGATCGTGCAGCTCCGGCTGGTCATCGTCGATCAGTTCCTCAATACCGTCGACCAGGACCACCACTCGGCGCCCGGCCAGCGCGTCGAGCAGCTCGCTAAGCTTCTCGCTGACGCTGGTTGTCGTGTCCCTGAACCGCTCGTCGAGCCGGCTGGCCTCGTCCACCGCAAGCAGCTTGGCGACGTCACCGAGGAAGTTCTGCATCGTCACGACATGCGGCTTGCGGGCGCTGAGGTAGACGACCCCATCGATCTCCATCGGCTCGCTGGGTGGTTGGCGGCCTTCGAGAAGGTTCTCAAGGAGGCGGCGCGCCATTGCCGTTTTTCCCGCGCTGCTACCGCTGGTAATCGTCACCATGCGCACCAAGTCGCCCCGGAGGTACTCCTCAAGGAGCGCCGTTTCATGGCGCCGGTCCTGGAAGCAGTCAGAGGCGGTGGTCGGTGGCCTGTTGATGCGCTTCGGGACGGCGCGGTCTCGCCCACCGGCGCCGTGGGCGCGCTCATCGTCGAGCGCTCGCTTGATGCGCTCGTCGGCCTTTCGCGTGGCCCGCTCCGGGTCGCGGACGATCTGCTGTTGTTCGGCGAACTGGCTCTCGAGCTGTTCGATCTCCTTCTTGAGGCGGGAGCGCTCCAACGGGGAGTCGGCCACATCCAGGTCCCGTTGTGCGTCGTGAAGGCGATCCTCAACCTGCCGTAGTTGGCCCTGAGGTGTCCCGAGCCATTCCAGGTGGGCGCGCAGCTCGGACAGGCCCGCTTCGACGTCGCCGGTGAAGTCGACCCACTGGCGTCCTTCGAGGAGAAAGGGCACCTCCGCATCGCGGTCGACTCGCAGTGGGATGACCGGCTTCTTGTACCGGAGCGCTCGCTGGTATTCGACCCTGCAGATCGACTGGCGCCGGACACTCTGCCTGGTCATCACGAAGAGCATCGTGTCGGATCGGACAACGGCCTGGTCGACCTCGTCGTCCCAGACCTGTCCGGGCCGGATGCCACGCCGGTCGATCCAAAGCGCGAGCGCCGGGACTACAGAGGCGAACGCTCGCTCCAGCTGTGCGACAAAGTCGCTGCCGTCGTGCCTCGAGTAGCTGACGAAATGCATCGGCACCCCCGCCCTCGCATGCACAGCCAGCTAGACTGAATGGGGCGATTGCCGCGTGCTATCGCAATCGCCGTACAGAGGCCGAGGATCCCAGAGCTACCGGTCACCGTCAAGGGGCAGCATTGGCTTCAGCGGCATCGCCCCGGCTCTCACTCGAAACCGTCCTACCAATCCAGAATGCAGGTCACTTGGCCTGTGCAGGACCGCTCTAAAATCCTGAGACAATCCTAAAAGGGAATGCAAGGAGTACCGATCCGTTCGGCGCCAAATTGAAGAGCTAAATTCTGCCTTCGAGGAATGCAGCCCAGTAGCGCGCCCGCTCGCGTCGGGAGAGCGGATACTCCCCTGTCGAGCTCACGTCTCGCAGCAGCCAGGCAATCATTTCTACATCGCGCCGTTCCATTCGGCGTCGCACCGCTGCCGCATAGAGGCTGGCATTTCGGCGCACATCGGGCGACAGGCCACCGCCCTCGCCGATCTCCCTCAGCAACCGGCCGACAGTGGCGGCGCCGTTGGCCCCGATCCGCACGCTGGCCATCTCAACCCCTCCCCACAAGGTAGTCGAACACATGTTCGACTACCTTGGCGGGGCTGTCAAGTAGCAAGAACTAGCCGCGGCGGTCGCGGGTGGCGAGGTGGTCGAGGATGTCGGAGCGGGTCATCACGCCGACCGCGCGGCCGCGGTCGGTGACCAGCACGGCGGTGGAGCGGCCCTTGGAGAGCAGCTCGAAGGCGGCCTCGACCTGCTCGTGCTGCTCGACGGTGGGGAACGGCGGGTCCATCACCTCGACCACCTGGGCGTCGAGCACCTCCGGCTTGCGGAACAGGCGCTCGAGCAGGGAGCCCTCCTGGACCGAGCCGACCACGCTGGAGACGTCGCGCGGGTCGTCGCCGTGGACCACGGGGAGCTGGCTCACCGAGTGCGCGTGGAGCAGGTCGATCGCCTCCCTGACCCGCTGGTGGGAGGCGACCGTGACCAGCGGCGGGATCTGGTGGTGGGCCTTGCCGCCGAGGACGTCGACCACGGTGGCGGCGCCCCGCCGGGCGAGGAAGCCGTGTTCGCGCATCCAGTCGTCGTTGTAGATCTTCGACAGGTAGCCGCGGCCGGAGTCGGGCAGCAGCACCGCGATGGTGGCCTCGCGGCCCAGCTCCTTGGCGACCTCGACCGCCGCGACCACGGCCAGCCCGCAGGAGCCGCCCACCAGCAGGCCCTCCTCGCGGGCCAGCCGCCTGGTCATCAGGAACGCGTCCCGGTCGGAGACGGTCACGTAGCGGTCGACCAGCGAGCGGTCGAAGGTCTCCGGCCAGAAGTCCTCCCCGACCCCCTCGACCAGGTAGGGATGGACGTCGTCGGAGGTGTAGATCGAGCCCTCGGGGTCCGCGCCGACCACCACCAGGCCGGGCTTGCGCTCCTTGAGGTAGCGGCCGACCCCGGTGATGGTGCCGCCGGTGCCGATGCCGGCAACGAACACGTCGACGGCGCCGCCGGTCTGCTCCCACAGCTCCGGTCCGGTGCTGCGGTAGTGGGCCTCCGGATTGGCCGGGTTGCGGTACTGGTTGGGCTGGACCGCGCCGGGTATCTCCTCGGTGAGCCGGTTGGCCACCGAGTAGTAGGACTCCGGCGAGTCGGGCGGCACCGCGGTCGGGGTGATGACCACCTCGGCGCCGTAGCCGCGGAGCAGGGCGATCTTCTCCTGGCTCATCTTGTCCGGCATCACGAACACGCAGCGGTAGCCCTTGAGGGCGGCCACGATCGCCAGGCCGGCGCCGGTGTTGCCGCTGGTCGGCTCGACGATGGTGCCGCCCGGTTTGAGCTGGCCGGCGCCCTCGGCCCGCTCCACCATGGCCAGCCCGATGCGGTCCTTGACCGAGCCGCCCGGGTTCAGGTACTCGACCTTGGCCAGCAGCGTGGGCGCGAGACCCTGCCCAAGCCGCGACAGCCGCACCAGCGGGGTGCCGCCCACCACATCCAGGATCGAGTCGTGCACCTGCATGCGGGGATTGTAATGCTCACGCCTCCGGATCGATGCCGGCGAACAGGTCGGTCTCCGGTTCGGTGGTCGCCACCAGCGAGCGGGCCAGGGTGTAGTCCTCCCACGGGTACACCTCGGCGATCACCTCGTCGGGGACGGCGAACCAGAAGCTGTTCGGGTCGATCTGGGTGGCGTGGGCGATCAGGGCGTCGCGCCGCCGGCCGAGCCAGCGGCCCACGTCGATCTGGGTGGTGACCACCGGCTCGGGGCCGAGGTCGTTCTCCTCCCACCGCTGCAGCCATTCGGCGAAGGGGCTGTCGATGCCGCGGGCGACCGCGCCGGCGTGGATCGCCTCCATGCGGCGGCGGCTGAAGGTGGCGTGGTAGTAGAGCTTGAGCGGCTGGAACGGCGGCCCGGCCTCCGGGTAGCGGCCGGCGTCGCCGGCCGCCTGGAAGGCGGCCACCGACACCTCGTGGGTGCGGATGTGGTCGGGGTGGGGGTAGCCGCCGGTCTGGTCGTAGGTGAGGACCACCTGGGGCCGCTCCCGGCGGAGGATCTCGACCAGCCGGCCGGTGGCCTCGTCCAGGTCGACGCCGGCGAACGCGTCCGGGTGGCCGTTGGCCTCGCTGTCGGCCATGCCGGAGTCGCGGTAGCCCAGCCAGTAGTGGGCGCTGACCTGGAGGATCTCGAGCGCCTTGGCGAGCTCCTGGCGGCGCAGCTCCGGCATGCGCTCCAGCACGCCGGGCCGGTCCATGGCGGGGTTGAGGATCTCGCCGGCCTCCCCACCGGTGCAGGTGACGATGACCGTCCGCACGCCCTCGTCGGCGTAGCGGGCCATGGTGCCGGCGCCCTTGGACGACTCGTCGTCGGGATGGGCGTGCACGGCGAGCAGGGTGGGTGGCAAGGCGAGCGGCTCCTCGAACGTGGTCGGTGGCTGGTCGGCTCCAAGCGTAGCGAATCGGAGAGCAAAGGATTGTTCGTAAGGAATAGACGCTTCGTTTGCTTTGGGTATACTGGCGCTATTGTTCGAGGAGGAGAGGTCTCGACGTGAAGCTGGTGAGACGCCTGGCCCGGGTCGGCGAGCTGCTGCTGGCACGCGCCCCGGTCGCCACCCTCGGCGCTCCACGCAAGTGGAGCTGAGGGCGGCCAGGCGGGCGGCGGACCCGCGATTCCGGGTGGCCAGGGCGGCCGCCCGCCGGCGGGTCGGGGCCTACACGGCCGCGGTGGCCACGCTCGGTCTCGCGCTGCTGGTGGCGGTCGCACCGGCCGCCGCCAAGGTCGCCGGCCAGGCGCCCGGCCCGGTCCTGGTCCTCGGCCTGCTGGTGCTGGTCGCCGAGCTGATGCCGGTCGAGCTGGACCGCCCGGACGGACGGGAGGCGGGTCGGGACGCGCGCGACTCGACCACCATGTCGCAGCCGTTCGCGTTCGCGCTGGTGCTCGGCTGGGGGGTGGCCGCGGGCACGGTCGCGCTGGCCGCCAGCTCGGCCCTTGCCGCCGAGCAGGTCGGCAAGGGCATCCGCAAGGTGCTGTTCAACTCGGCGCAGCTGGCGCTCGCGCTCGCCGCCGCCGGCGGCGTCTACCGGCTGCTCGGCGGCTCCCGGCCGGCAGGGCCGGTCGAGCTGGGGCCGTTCGTCGCCGCCGCGCTCACCTTCTTCGTGGTCAACAACGTGCTGGTCGAGGCCGTGCACGTGCTCGCAAGCGGCGCGCCCGCCTGGGACAGGGCCAGGCGGGGAGTGGGCCTGCGGGCCTGGGTCGCGGCGATGCTGCTGGGGATGGCGCCGGTCGTGGCGGTGGTCGCCGAGCGCAGCCTCGGCCTGGTCCCGATCCTTGGCCTACCCACCGCCGCCGTCTACCTGGCCTGCCGCGGAGCGATCCGCGCCGACCGCGACCGGGCGCGGGCCGAGGCGGCCGCCGCGGCGGCGAGGGCGATGGCGGCCGAGCAGGCACGGCTGGTCAAGGGGGAACAGGCGCTGATCCGCAAGCTCCAGGAGAGCGAACGGCTCAAGCGTGACCTGCTGGCGACCGTCTCCCACGAGCTGAAGACGCCGCTGACGGTCATCCTCGGCACGCTGGGCACGCTCAGCAGCCGGGGCGCCGCCCTCGGCCCGGCCGAGCGGCGCGAGTTCGTCGACATGGCCGTGCGCCAGGGCACCCGCCTCAAGGAGCTGATCGAGCAGCTGCTGCTGGCGGCAAGGGTCGAACAGACCGCCGGCGGGCACGCGGAGCAACCGCTGGTGGACGCTTCCGAGATGGTGAGGGAGGCCGGCCTGGTCGCCGGCGTCTGCCATCCCGACCGGCGCATCGACCTGGCGCTCGGTGGCCCGCTGCCGGTGCAGGCGGCCGCGCAGGCGGTGTTGCAGGTGTTGGGCAACCTGGTGGACAACGCCGCCAAGTACTCCCCCGACAGCACCCCGATCCGGCTGGAGGCCGCCCGCGCCGGCCGGCTGGCGGTGCTGGCGGTGGAGGACGCCGGGGCCGGGGTGCCGGCCAGCGAACGCGACCGCATCTTCGAGCGGTTCACCCAGCTGGACTCGGGGGCGACCCGGCGGGCGGGTGGGGTGGGGTTGGGGTTGTACATCGCCAGGCAGCTGGCGCAGGCGCAGGGGGGTGAGCTGCTGGTGGGGGAGCCCAGCGGCGCCGCCGGTTCGGGTGCCCGCTTCGAGCTGCGCCT
>WNGB01005676.1_pt1 | contig 18588 bp, 38 predicted proteins | sample 5400681 | NCBI WGS metagenome assembly WNGB01 (sample SAMN13153367, study PRJNA577476) | soil metagenome | isolation source: 115 cm soil or saprolite under grassland replicate 2 | place: USA:California | collected 2016-06-15 | reverse complement strand
CCCGAGAAGTTTCCATCCTTGACCATGGAGCGACTTAGTGACATGCTTGTGACATGGGACCTAAAGTTCGCCCCGGCCATCCTTGATCATGGGCGGCGGAAGCCTTCCGTGACTTTCGTGTTTTCCGTGTCCCGCTAGAAGTGCTTGAGTCCCACTGCCCGTGCGATTGTCGGGATCTTTGCGTACAGGGTATCTCCCGGGCATTCGGTGGATTGTCCAGGCGCGTCACGGTGTCCGCCTAGTTTCTTGAGTTGCGGATACCGGCTGAGCAGGGTTTCGATGGCGTGTCGCGTGTTGCGTTTCACCGAGTCGTCGTGGTCGAAGTTGCCGTACACGACGATTGCCAGTGTCCCCACGTTGTGCCCTTGCTGCGCTGCTGGGACGTGTGTGGTGGGTCGTCCTTCGAAGATGCGCGCGTACTGTCGGTCCCCGTACGGTTGAAACACGATGAAGTGATAGGCGATGTCATCCCATCCTTTCATGTCCATGTGGTACCGTTGGATGGCACGGCACGCAGCGATCTGCTCGGGCAGTGTGTCTACGTGCTCGGCGAGCCTGTCGGTTGTGTGGTGCAGGAATGCTTCGCCTTCGAGCCGTTGGGGCACGTAGTCACGCCACCCCCGCGCGCCCCAGTCGCCTCGGTTGTACAGCGTGATCGTAGGGGTAAGTCTGATCATTCGTTTTCCTTTGCTGTTATCTCGTAGAGTACGCTAAAGTCGCATGTTCGTACGGTATACGCCAGGGGTTCCAATGGGTCGCCTCTGCACAACAGGGATCGGGTGAGAACTATTATGAATTGCAGCTGTGAACCGGGCTGCACTATCAGTGGTACGGGGAGCAGATAGTTCACGGCCACGAGAAAGCCCTGCGTAAGGTCCGAGGGGGCGGGGCTGATTTGTGGTAACGGGTCTTCTGGTGTCCAAATTTTGGAGAACGTGGAAAGGTTCCTTGGCAGCACCCCGTTGCCTTCGTTGAGGGTTATATCATACGGGAAGCTTGGGTTCTGTCTAATTCCTCCTTGACTGGCAATGTTTTCATCTACGCTTACCCCCGCCCACAAGTTCCCCCACCTTGCCCACAGGGGAAGCATTGGGTCCGACGATTGTGGTGCTACAAATCCAACCTGCGCCAGCACGTTCCATCCGTATATCTTCCAGTGCGCAGACATCGTAGGACCGGTTTCAAGCGTCGCCGCCTTCACGACGCCTCGCGCGTAGTCCGTGATGCCGCTTGCGTTCTTATTTACGTCGTAGAGGACCGCGTTTGGGAGGAAGCTGTAATATTGTGTTTGTTTCAGTGTGCCGGAAAGGAGCATTAGGTATCGTACCCCTTGGCTCCGACCCATTCGATTATCCCCACCACCGCCGCGTTCTGGAACCGTACGGTAAGCGCAGTCGCCGGGGAGCCGACGATCGGTCCCTCCTCGTTGAGTGTGTCAACGTTGAATACTCCGGCGGCGGGCGCACTGCAAGCCATGTATTTTCTGAACATAAGGTTTGCGCCGTCGAACACGTATACTTCGAGTATGACTGCTCCGCCGGGAGGGACGGCGGTGAGTCGCGCCGCAAAACTCGTCAGGACGTGGCGGATCGTGGGTCCGGACGCGGGAACGACGATTTGCGCGATGTTGCCTGTTTGGTTTTCTTGCTGCGAAAAGGACCATTCTGTCGGTAGGGACATTTTACAGCCGCATGAGCCGGTCGAGCATGAGGTTCAGGTCCGCTTCCGCGAGGTCCGCGTTCAGCTGGTCGCCTTGCTCACGGTAGTGTTCCAGTCGTCTACGGCATTCCACTAGCGCGACTTTCAGCGTGTGCTTTTCCTGCTCCGCGCTAACGCGTACCATATCTCCACCTCTTACGGGTTGGCAGGGTCGAGAACGTCATCGGCCGTGCGCGCCCGGTGGCGTCGACCCGTGCCACGCCCGTGTGTACGGGTGCTGCCGGATCTTGCTGTTGGCTTTCGTGTGATCCCGGTTTTCACCGTGTCACCGAGCAGCCGGAACGGTGTCTCACTCTCAGCCCCCTGCCACACTTTTACGAGCGTCCAGATTCCGAGGAACATGAGTGACAGTCCTACCATGAACTCGTTGACGCGGAGAATGTTTCGGGGGTGAAAGATCCACGCGATCCATTTGAGGAAGTCAACGGTGCTCTTGACTGCATGGACTGCGTCTTTCGCGGCGTTCGCTGGTTTGCGAGGGTCAATCGGGGACAGTGGTCCGAACGGGTTGGGCAGGCTGTCCCAGAATCCCGCGAGCACCGTGTCAACGTCGCTGCTGTCGTCGGACGTGTCGCCTCCGGGGCGCACGCGACCGGTGGTGGCGGTTGCCGGGGTCTTGCCGGTGAATCCCTTGTACGCGCCACTGTTGTACACGCTCCACGCGCCGAATCCCTGTTGCCGGTAGATGGTTCGTGCGGCGCGTGCCGTGTACACGGGGTCGGATAGGAGGCGCGCCTTGTCGTACCCGTGGATGCTGTTGATTTGCAACCATCCGTAGTCATAGGTGCCGTCACCGTTGGGTCCGCCTACGGCGTCTATGCGCCACCTGGATTCCGCGCCGCCGATTGCGACCATGGTGGGGATGAGGTTGTTCGGCCATCCCGCCTGTTTCAGCCAGTCGGCCGGCCCGTCCCGTTTGCCGTTCTTACGCCCGCGCGCTGTCACGTCCCCCCTTGAACTGTCGAGCTCGACATGGAAGTGTGCGCGTCCGCCTGCCACGGTACTGGGTCCATGTCCCGGCCACGCAATGGACCCGAACCGACCGTCGTACAGGACCCTGTATCCTTCGCGGACGAGTGCGCGGACAGCTCGGTCCATGTTCTTGTTTGGTCCGGAAAAGTCTGCGGCAGTCCCGTAGATAGTGTGTCCTGGGCTTTCGTGTCCGGGACCGTAGGCGTCCGTGAGCCGTACGTGGTACGCGGCGGCGATGTTCTTGATCTTGTCGAGAACGCTCCGCGCGGCGTATTCGCCGGGGAATCCGGGGACCGGTACGATGTCTCGCCCGGAGCTAGGCATCCTCTTCCCGTGAGGGTTCCGTGTTTTCCGTGTTTTCCGTGTTTGCGTTTCCTTTGAGTCGTGATGCCAGTTCGCGTGCGCCGATACGTTCTACGTGCGCGTACCACACGACCGCGGCTGTTGTCATGGCGACCACTCCGGTGAGCCACCCAATATAGGCGTAAATGTATTTGTTCATTGTTTGTCAGGTAGCCTCTTGATGCTGCGTAGGGTTGCGGTCACCTGTAGCCGGTACCGTACCTTGTCGCGGCACCGAACGATCAGTTGCCATGCACGCTCGTAGAGACGAGGCCCGGACGGGTCTAGGACCGTCCACAAGATCTCCATGAGCACGTAGCATTCCACGGCCGCGACGATGCTTGCCAAGGGACGTCGCAGGTGCTGGGACTTGTTTGCGGGGGTCTCAGTCATCGCTTGCGTGCGAACACCCCGCCCCTCGGACCGCCGTTCGCAGGCATCGCGTTTTCGGTGGGAGGTTTGACTGTCCGTCCGATCTTGAGCGCGTGACTGTACATGCAGTGCATGACGGTCCCGATGGTCAGGGTTCCGAACAGTGGCCATAGTGTCCGGTCGAGAATTGATCCGAACAGTCCGAGCGCGACTGCTTGCAGGTGGCCGACGACCACGTACTTCCAGAGGGTTCTGCTGCGTTCCCCGGCGAACAGCTCGGTTGTTTGCGGCGATGAGTTTGTCGCGCTGTACAGGTTGTACGCGAGGTCTGCGTACACTCCGAACGAGACTGCGGCGGATACGCTCCGCACTCGCGTGTCAGGCATCCGAATCCCCCGTGTCACGGGCCAGGGCGGCGTTCGCCCAGAACATTGCCTCCTCCAGCCTTGCCATGACGATCACCTTTTCTCGTCCGTCCGGAAGTCGTTTGTTCAGCTCGTGCGCGAGTCGAGCGCACGCGATTCGAACGCTCGCGTGATCGTTACGCTTTTCCTGATTGGGTGCGGCGTGAAACGCAAACCGATGCGTAATGTCTGCTACATCCATCACGGGGTTGAGCCCTTTCTTGTTCATCTGTGTCGGCGCGGCTTGTGTCGCGTGGGAGCGGGCGCGGGACGTTGCCGGATGACCGGCGCGGGGCGCGCTGCCGGTCGCGACCGTGTAGTCGTATTCCCCGGGCGTGGCGTGATCGCTCGCACACGGGCGGGCGTATGACGCGCTCGTGGGGCGGGCGTCTTGTGATGCGAGCGCGGTGTCGGATGCTTCACCGTGCCGGTACCGCGTTTAGGTGACGGCTTCTTCGCGTGGCGCGGAACCGGTTTCGGCGGCTTGTGCTGCGTCTTCGGCTTCGGGTGCTTCTTCGACGCCGGGGTTCCGAGCGGCGTCTTACGCTTCCGGTGGTACGCGATTTGCGCGTCCGAGTATCCGGCGTGACGCAGTCGTTGACGGTTCTTCGGCCCGATGTTCCCGCCGCGTGCGACAACAGCTTTCGCGCGTTGCAACGCGGTCGGCTTTCCTTTGGCCGTGCCGGTACTGACGGGGGTGTCCGTCGTTTGATCGGAGGTTTCGGGTTGACTGGGGTAGTACGCGCCCGTAGCCGGGTCGTAGATGGATTCGCCGGGTCCTGCGACGATCGGGCCAGTGGACTCCGGGGTGTTCCCGGGCTGCTGCTCGGGCGCCGTGCTGACGAGTTGTCCGGTCGCCGGGTTGTAAGCGGATTCCCCGGGTTGCAGGACCACGGGCTCAGCCGCCGCTGTCGCGTCGGGTGACGTCGTGTCCGCGTCTGACGTCGCTATGGTGGGGGTTCCTCCACGGGAGCGGCGGAACAGGTACACGGAGACTGCCAGGATGCCAAGCCACGCCCATGCGGGCAGAGGTCCCAGCTTGCGCGTGAGCGCGTTCTTGACGTTGTTCAGCACAAGATCACCTCCTGTCGCCTTCCGCCGCCGAGACTCGCGCGTTCAACGCTGGGACTCGTGACCCGAACGACGTCAAGCGGTTGCGGACGGTCGGTCGGCTGCGAACAGCGCCCGCGTTGATCGATACGGGCTTGTAGTGTACTCGTGGACGGATGGCTGTGTGCAGCGCGCCGAACCGCGAGTTGTCCGTTCCCCCGGCAATGTAGACGCTGCGTGCCATGTACCGGAGCGCCCGGGTGATGCTGAGCCCGCCGGGGCTTTGTACGGGCGCTCCAGGTGACGGCGCGGATTCCGTCCATGAGAACGATGCTTGCGCTGCGATCATGTCGGCGACGGGTCGCCATAGCCGCCTGATCTGTCCGGGCGCGAGCCGGTTTCCCCGGACGGCGTGAAGCATGGTCGCGGGCGAACGTCCGGGTGACGAGACCGGTCCGGGACGGTCCCACAGGTTGATGCGGTCAGGGTGCTCGCCGTCCGGATTCGTGTATCCGGGCAGTGGTCTTTGCTGCGTGCGGGGTCCGGGGACTGGCATCGGCGGTTACCGGGTTGATACCGTGACCTTCTGGCCGGATGCCGCTTGGACGACTCCGGAGAACGCGCCGCCGAGCGACCTGACGAATGCTGGGCCTTTGCTGCCCGGTCGGGTGAGTACGAGGATTCCTGCGACCACGAAAGCGTACGTGGCGATATCGGTGATCTTGTTCATGCGAGCCTCGGTCGTTGTGTGCGGGTTTGTTGTGGTTCTTCCGCTGGTTGACGATCAGACCCCGTGGGGGGGCCTTCGGGCGGTATGGCGAACTGGTCGCGTATCGTGTTCAGAAACCCGACGGCCGTACTGCCGAACGGTCCCAGCACCATCCCTGTCAGTAGGATGAGGGTTGACAGGCGTGCGGCCAGTTTGCCCAGTCCCGTGTCTGCCATGAGCAGCAGGATGCCCCAGAGGACCGTGATGGCGACATACTGGCGCGGGGACGGTAGTCGGTGTTTCGCGTCGACTGACCCCACTGTTTGCGTCGCTATCATGGCGAAGAGCGTTGCGGTGATGACCCGTGACGGTTTCAGGACTCCCCCTTGCATGGGCTTGCCTTGCGATACACGATGCGTCCCCCGGGTCGCGGAACGGGTGGGGGGTCAGTGACGGCACGTGTCGTAATGGTAGATGATTGCGCCGGTTCCTTTCTGCACGTTGACGTACAGGTTGCAGTAGCGCAGCCCGCCGACGACGTACTGCTGTACGAACGTTCCGGAGCATTGGTAGTAGCCGATTCCGGGACCTCCGTCGAAGCATGATTGCGGCACGTACCGGGGGTTGTAGCAGAACCAGAGCGCTCCGAACCCGCACTCCTGATTCTGATAGTTTTGCGCGATGACTCCTGCACTGGCGGCGCTTGCCTCGGCTCTTGCGACCAGTCCGCCGATGCCGAGCATGATCAGTGTCGCGCCCAGCACTACCAGTGTCAGGATCAGCGCTACCCAGCGCGCTCCCAGGTCATGCCAGATTGATTTTGCCATTCGCTTTCCCGTTCCCCTTACGTGTCGTACGCGTCTGCTTTCAACGCGTCGAGTGGTGATGTTGCGAACTTGCCTCCGTTGGCGGCTGCTGCGTAGCAGAGAAGGTACCCTACGAAGAACAGGCTTACTCCAAGGAATCCCATCCAGTCCCCTTCCCTTCCCCTTTTCGTCTTTCGGATCCATGGTACGTCTGGTCATTTCCGTTCCGGGTGCCCAGTCGTCGCTTGACTACGGTGGCCGTTTCTTTCACCTCTGGCTCGATCTCGCGCCGAATGTGCCGTTGATGCCAGACGAGCAGTGCGACGGTCGCAAGGTTCGCGGTCGTGCTCAACAGCTGGTAGAGCCCGTCATCGGCCACCACCCCAAGCAGGACGGTGGCGATGACGGTTGCGGCGAGGGTCTCGAACATTCTGCCTGCGCCTCTATCGTCCCCGTAGGTGGGCGAGTCCGAGCAGGATGATTCCCGCGATGATGGACGCCACCCCCATGTCATTGAGGAACTTTGCGCCAGGCATCCGCACCGTGACTACCCCCCTGTCGCTGGTGCCGGGGTGTGGTTTCCCGGGTCGCCTGACAGCTCGTCGGTGCTGACCACCTCAATAGGTGGGTGCGGTGTGGCAGGTGACTGCCCCCGGCATTCCGTCGGGTAGTTCCATCGCCTGCCGCACCCGGGGCAGTAGTACGGAGCCTCCGGGCTGTCCGTGCTCTTCGCGGTCTCCGCGGGGGTGGTCTTCTTTCGTTCGGTGTCGGTCATCGGGTGACCTTTCCGGCGATGCCGCCGAGCGCGTTGAGGACCCATCCGCCGAGGAACGTGCCGAGCGCGAAGAATCCGATGTCACGCCAGTACTTTCGCTTCATGATGTGTTCAGCCTCCGTGGTGGCGGGAGAATGCGTTCCGGAACGCGGCGATTACCGCGAGTTCCGCTGCGATGAGAATCCAAAGGTAGACCTCGTCGCCCATGGTCATGGTGCGCTTGCCGGGACGCGAGCTTCCCGGCGAGGGTTGCGCGGGTCCTCCGAGGGTTCCCTGAGTACCGGGGCCGGGCGCTGCCCGTGACGCCATTCGTGGCATGTGGTTCACGCGCCTTCCAGTTCGGGCGGGACCTCGCCGGCGATGGCGAGTGCGTCGTAGATGATCTCCAGGGACCCGGGTGAGGTGGTGATGTCCGCGCCGCCAAGCTCCAGCTGGAGAAGGGTCTGCTCGACGGTCTGAAGCCAGTACTCACCCTGTCCTGCTCCCTGATCCCCGGCTGAGGCGTGCCCGGCGAAACGCGGGATGACGTACACTCCGGTTTCGCGTGTCCATGTGCCCGCGCCGAGCAGCAGGTAGAACGCTTGCATTTCCTCCACGATTTGGGATGGACTCATCTTCCAGAGTCGCCTTGCGTCCAACCGGAAGTCGATTGGACCGGCGTTCGCGTCCGTGAGATTCACTCGTGACTTGTTTGCGTCACCGTTTCGGACGATGAGGACGAGTCCTCTCAGTTCGTTTCCGGTGAGAGTCTCGCGGATGACGTTGTTGCCGCCCATGATCACGGGCTGCTCGTGCATGATGAACCGGGAGCAGACCAGTCCGTCAGGGATCTGCTGTACCGGGTTGCCCAGCAGGTCTTGCAGGTCGGGCTGAGCCCACGCTTCCAAGTACAGTTTGACTGTGACGGTCGGCTGAGTTGTCGGCGCGGTGGTGGTGAGCCCGTTCGGTCCGGCGCTGTTTCCGGGTGCCAGGGTGTACCGAAACCGGTACTGTGCTCGCGCGTCCGTGTTCGCGAGTGCGCCGAGCGTGTCCTTGACTTCGGCGAAGAACCTGATCGTGAACGCGGGGTTGATTGTTGCGCTGAAGTCCGATCGTTTCGCGGGGTCTCCGTCCCACGGTCGCAGGTACTTCTGGGCTGCGGCGTAGGCGTATCCGCCCATCGGGTACAGGACGGGTCCGCCGCTGATGTCCTCCAGTGAGCATGAGGACAGGATGCTGTACGGGACATCCGCCGCGAGGACACCGGCGCCGATGACGCCGCTCGCGCTGGTGACCTGCATGGTGACGCCTCGGAGGAATCCTCCGGGGGTGACGTTCGCGACAACCTCTTGTGCGTTCGCGCCGAGCTGCGCGCTGAACGTCGAGAACGGTGCTTCCCTGTAGGCGTTCGATCCTGCGATGAATGGGATCTCGTGTCCTGCTGCCCCTTGCGAGTCGGGGGCTGGCGGGGCTGCTACCCCTCCCGGAACCGGCATTAGCGTTGTCCTTTCGTTAGAACCGCATGGTTAGAACTGCGTGAGTGCGGCGCGGGCGAACCCGCGAACGTGCGTGTTCTTCGACGCGAGTCCGTGCAGCCACGCGAGGCGCCAGAACGTTCCGGCGATCAGCACGCCGAGAAAGGTGCTGATCAGGTTGGTTGCGCTTCCAAAGTGAGTGTGAATGCTAGTCACCTCCCCCGTGGTTTTCCGTGGTTTCCGTGGTTTCCGTGTCCGTGTTTGCGTCGAGAATGTTTTCGATCCCGTACGCGCGTGCGACGGCCATGGCCGCTACTGCGAGCCCGACGACTGACGTCATCTTTCGGTGGCGTGGCGATACTCGCATGATTGGCCATGATGCCAGGTACGCGCCGAGCACGAAGAATGACGCGGCGGTCAGAAACGCCATCCCCGCCAGGAACAGTGCGAACTTGCCGATGATGCTTGCGAGCCTCATGCTGCCAGGACCTTGCCTTTGCCGTTCCGGGGGCGGATTGTGGTTGTGTTTGTCTTTGCGGGTTGCGCGTCTGGTCGGAGGATCGCCACTGACATCTTGTTGGCGCGGTATACGACGCGGCCCGTTGACTTCTCGTCTTTCTCCAGTTGGTTGGCCCACGTGAGCCATTCGACTAGTGGGGCGCGGAGTCGTACGCGACGGTTGTACGCGATGGCGATCTCCGCGCGTTGGCACTGTCTCGCCCATCGTCGAAGCTCGATGTAGCACCTGACACCGAACACCCCCCCGGCGATTCCGGTGAGACCGAGAACGAAACTTGTTATTGCCAGGATCGTCACTTCAACGATCCCCCCTGGGTCAGGATTCCTTCCATGGCGACGGTCAAGGTTGCGCCCGCCAGTGCTGCTCCGAGGTTCACCTTGACCTGGAAGGTCTCCCCGTTCCGCAAGTATGGCCCCTGCTCGCTTCCCCATGTTTGGATTCCGGGTACGGTGATTCCGTTCGGGGACGACGGCGCGCCCCATTCGATCCGCAGTCCTGACCGAAGGTACTGGACCGATACTCCTGCCGCGTTGAGTAGAACCGCGCTTGCGGAGAACGTGGTTTCCGTGACAGATCCAAGGTCGAATTGAACTCGGCGTACTTCTAGCTCGAATCCGGACGGGACGTCGTACACGCCAATGGTTGCCGCGCCGTTCGCGTCGAGTTGAGTCGTTACTGGCGCGCGAACTCGTTCACGGGTGCGTTGACGGGTCGTGTACTGTCGCAGTAGTTCTTCCACCTCGTCGCGTGTTGCGGCTTCGATGGTTGCCCCGTGTCTGATTTGCGTTTTCGCCATTTAGCGCACCTTTGATACGTAAAGGGTTTTCGTGCCGTGCGTTCGCTGCCGTCGTACGCACAGGAACTCATGCGCGCCCAATTTTTCGGTGATTGTCAGTACGTCGTCTTTTACACCTGACAGTTCTGCTACCCGTCGCAAGTCATCCTCGTCGTCGGGCGCGAAGATCATCAGCCAAGACGGTTCACTCCACATAGACCGGCTGACGTGGCGCGGTCTTTGCGTTCCGGCGATCAGCGTGACCTTGCTTGACCGGGCGGTCGTCCAGTAGTCCTCTATCTTCCCGGACAGTCCGAGGCCGTGAGGAAGTGGACGCTCGAACGTGCTTGCCTCGTCTATGCAGACAGTCTGGCCGCCCTCTTGATGGATCACGTCCAATAGTGGGCCGAACGTGCGTCGTTCTTGTTCCTTGGTCAACTGGGCGCGGCCTCGTCGCGGCCATATCACGCAATGCTCTTGACCGTACGCGGGCGGCCATTTCTTGATTACGGGCCATCCGAGGGATGAGAGGGTGTCGTCGCGTGGCTTGGTTCCGAGTACGATGACGCGTGAGGGGCGACGGTCTTTTCCGGGGCGCCCGCCGATCACCTTGCATAGCGACAGTCCGAGAACGCTTTTCCCTGAGCCGGTCGGTCCGACGATGGCTACGTGCTCGCCTTGTTTGTGTTCCGAGCGGAACACTTCAGCGAACCGGTCCCATTCCAGGACGGTCAACCGGTTGCGGTGTTCAGTGTCAGTGGGGATCGGTGCTCTCCCGGGCTTCGTCTTTGCGACGTTCGCGGCGGATGAGTACCCGTTCCAGCGTGAGTCGTCCGATGCGGCCGAACGCCATGACAGGCTCGACTACGGCGAGCAGTAGGAGGAGGGGGGTTCGGAGCAACATGAACGGGCGGGTGAGTGAGACCAGTCCTGTAGCCATGATCTCCGTGTCATCGCGGACGACCTCTGCCAGTTCCATGTCTCCGCGAGCGTCGGCGGCGTCCGCGATGCGCGTGAACACGGTGGTGAGCCGTTCTTTCAAGTCCTTCTCTACTGCGGCGGCGGTTCTTGCGCGAGGTGACTGGCGGGGGGAGGAGGAAGGCGGGGGCTTGCCACCCCCACCCCCTTTCTCCTGCTTGCCCCCCGGCAAGTCTACGATCTTCTGTTGGCTGCCCATCACGGGTTAGGACCCGAAGTATCCGCGTCGTTTCGGCGGGTCGTCTCCGCCGTCGTCGTCGTTGTCATTGTCATCGTCGCCGCCGCCACCGTCGTCTTCGGCGAAGGCGTCGAGAAGGCCGAGCTTCTGGGCGCGCGAGACTTGCTCGGCGTCTCCGAGATCGATGCTGATATTCAGGGATCTTGTCGAGGGGGGCGCGTCGGGCGCCTTCGCCTTGTCTTGCAGTCGCTTGAGCAGGCGGGTTTCTTCGTTGTTGAGTTTGGCCACGATTATTTGCCTTTCCGGGGGTGTCGACGCTTTCTGGGGTTGGTCTTGCGGTAGCACCGAATGTGTATCACGGTTCCGTCCGGCAAGCGTTTGGTTCGAGTTTGCACGGTCCGTTCCCGCGCCGCAGTTTCAGCGGGTTTTGGCATCCGTGTTCTCCGTGTTTTCTGTGGTTTTCCGTGATCTTTCCGGGTATGTCCCGTGGCGTTCTGCTGACGTGTCCGCGAGGAGCAGTGACGCGCGAACATCGGCCACCTCGCGAGCATGTGCAACAAGGCGCCCCCGCCCCGGTGGCACGGCCCCGCCGGCAGGGGCGCCTTGTGTTACACGCGCGCGTATCACATCATTGTACAGGAGTCAACCCTCAAAGTGAAGGAGCCCCCGCCGAGGGAGGCGAAAGGCCTCAGCGGGGGCTCAGGGGCGCCAGCTTGCGAGCGGAAGGAGTCTCGACTGTGCGCGGCTGGAGTGGTAAGCTCCGTGGTGGTTCGACCCCTGGAAGGGTAGCAGGTTTGAGCTCAACGCTCAACACTCGCACGCGTACGTGTGCGTACAACATACGCGGTGAAAGAGAGGACCACCCCCGATGAGTCTATGGGGACGTCTCAAGCAACGCGCACGCCGCATCATCGAGCGGTTCACGGAACCCGTCACTCGTGAGCGAGTTCCCCCCGCGCCGGGCGGCGACTACGTCCCGGAGCCCCCAGACTACGGGGAAGGAGGGGGCGGGGGGGGGTCACTACTACCGGACGGATGGGCTGTAGTCGGGTTATATCACGACGGGGAGCAAACAAACCACATACACGCCACGGATGACACGGACATCACGGACGCGGACATAGGTCAAGCGGACGCGATCATAGTTCACTACACGGACGCGGGCGGGGACGGGTACCGCTGGATTCACGGCGCGAGCGGATGGGACTCCATAGCCGACCAGATAGAACGGGTGACAAAGGTTGTCTCCCCGGTGGGGCGCGGCGAATAGTCCCAGTGGACTTCGACGCTCCGCGCCCCCGAATCATCACCCCGCGCGAACGCGGCTACGTGCATAGATGGATCGTTGCCGTACACGACGGCACGGCTTTCAGTGAGCACGGGGAACTCATCACCGACCCGGCACGGTTCGCGTCAGAAAACGAAGGCCACGTTTGGATCGTCGATGACCCCGCATGGATATTGAACCTCATGGTTGAAGCGCACGGCAGTCACCTGGACTTCAACTACCAGATAGTCACCAGTGAGGATGACATGCCTGTACGGATGGTCAAGTCGCGGATCACGCGGTTCGGGTTTCGATGTAAACACGAGAAAGACACCCCTGAGCGCGCGGCGTGCCCGTACCGCCGGCGCCGAGCGATGCATACCGTCTGGTCCCCCGCCGACCTGTCCCCCACTCCCGCCAAGCTCATCACTGACTATTCGCATGAAAGCCTGCTGCGACTGGCAGTGGATATCAGGGAATGGTGCGAGAACGAGAATGTGCCACTCCCCAGCACGCTGGCGGGGATTGCTAACGCACTGCTCCGCGACAAGCGGTTCTGGCCGGAGCCACGGGGAAGGGTGCCACGAGCGACCAATGAGAACGTGCGTCGATTCCTCCCCGGAGTACACAATGAATCATTCACGAAACCCCACGACAACTACCACCCGGTAGTGACCGCACTCGACCAAAGGACTGCATACCATGTCGCAGCACAACAAATCCCCGCGCCCGATCCAACCAGCCTCTTCGCACGAGGCTACTTCAACCACCCCGACAACAGTCCATTGTGGGCCATACCGGGCGATGGGCTTTACGAACGAACCGTGCGCCAGCCCGGAGTCGTGTTTGCGGAATGTCAGGTGCGTCCTATTCGCCGACACGAAGTCCGCCCCCCCGCAGTACGCAAATCTGGGCGCTATCGTGCCGCGCTCTGGACAAACGAGATCCCCCTGGTCGAGCAGAACGGCGTCACCATAATCGGACTCAGCACAGCATGGACCTCCACCCGGCCAGACGACGGGCTGCCACGGTACGGCGCATACGCCGAGCAACAGGTAACAGAAGCATCCGACTATCGCCAACGATGGCTTAAACCCACCCTGCACGCATTGTACGGGCTCCTGGCAACGCGCGCCCGTCACGTCAAGATCGGCCACCTCCGCGGCCAATCGAAGAACACGGGCGAGGCGCGCATCGGGTTCGGACACACCTTCCCCGTCCGCCAAGCGGACCTGGGGGTGATCCAGCCCGCCACCGTGAACACGGCAGCCCTCGGCGTCCTACAGTCAGAGATCCGCAAACGATCACTCTCCCTCGCACGCACACTCACCGAGCACGGCGTAACCGTTCTCCACGTACACGCCGACGGACTCCACGTAGTCGGAGACCCGCCGCTCACTCCGGAAGGGTGGAAGATCGAGCCACTGACACGACTACGCTACCTAGACGGACAATCGTGGATAGCGGAAGAGAAAGACTGTCTCCCCGGGCGTGACGAGCGAATGCGAATCACCCTCATGCGAGAAACGGCACGACGAGCGATCCGATGACCGAACAGTTCGATCCAGTCACTGGCCGCATCGAAACGCCGTCACGGGTCGGAAGGGTGGATGTGTCACGGTTCGCGCAATGGCAGCCGTACCGTCCACCATGGTATCCGTTCGATGACAACCCGTGGGAGATCGTCAGCAACATGAGTGGGAACGTCATCACGCGATACTCGGCATGGGTCATGTCTCTGCCGCCCGAAGGGCTTGCCCGGCTGATCCGAAAGCATCACCACCCCTCCTTGACACGCAACCCTCGCAGGGTGTAGGATAAGGGGGTCAGCATCCTCAACCAGAAAGGCGGGCAAACATGCCCCCCACCATCGTCCCGCTCCCCACGCGCTCGGGGAGCCTCCGATTCCCGGAGAAAGAGGTTACCACGACCATCGAGCTGCTCGGACAATGCGAATCCGGACAGACGGTCCGTCTCACGGAGCAGCCGGACTCGACAGTAAACACGGCGCGGCGCCGTGTCGAGGTCATGAAAGACCAGGTGCAGTCCCGTGACGGGGCCGTCCCGGACGGCTTCAAGCTGCGCGGCCATGTCCTCACGGACGGCACGCCCGTCGAGCGGAAGACGGGCGGGAAGATGTACAGGGACTACCCGCAGAACTGGTCCGCACTCAGCCTCGTCCCCGCAGGGTCGACGCCCGACGCCAACGACGACGCGGCGCCCGACGTCAACGACGAGGGACCAGGGGGGTCCGCACTCAGCCTCGTCCCCGCAGGGCCGACGCCCGACGCCAACGACGACGCGACGCCCGACGCCAACGACGACGCGGCGCCCGACGTCAACGACGAGGGACCAGGGGGCAACGCGGAAGCCACGGAAACCCCGTCCCGGCGACGGCGATAGCGCGTCATGGCTGACGAAGTTCATACCACTGAAGCGGAAGGCTGGCGCCCAGAGGCCGGCGATGTACTGGTCGGCGTCATCGAAGACATCGACATCGGATGGTCAGACTACCGGGGAGAGTACCCGATTCTGACCATCGTCGCCGACCACGGCACAAAGTCCGCAAACATCCGGGAAGGAGGGGCCGTCACAGTCCACTGCTTCCACGACGTGCTTTTCTCGCGCGTCATGACCCTTCGCCCCGCACCGGGCGAAACCGTGGGAATCCAGTTCCACGGAAAGATGCCACACAAATCCAAGTCGAACCAGACCGTGTCACGGTACACGTTCAAGGTGCAAGGGCGCGCGGCGGACGCGGGCGGACTGTACGACCGGCTCGAAACCGCGCGCAGACCGGAACGCTCGCGCGTGACCCCCGTCACCCCCGTCACCCCCCAGGCAACCAAGACGGCCGACTTCACCCCGGCAACCCTCCCCAACCAAGACGACCCAGACGATATCCCGTTCTGAACCCCCATGCCCCGAATCGTCAAACTGCCCGTCAAGTCCCCCCGTGAAAGCGGGGGGACCCCCCGGGACGCCCCGGACACCAATACGTTACGTGTTACCACCTTCGCGGAACCGTGGGAAAGGCCGCGGCGTCACACTAGTACTGTCGTCATGAACGTGGCGGCGCACATGTCATACAACCCCAACCAGCCAGCCCGCACCGAAGCAGCTCGACACCTGAACGCGCGCGCGCGAAGGGTCGTCGGAGTCCAACGGTACAAAGGGCAGATCGGACCATCATGAGCTTCTTCTGGCTCTCAGTCAGCTACACAGACGACGGAATCCACTCAGCCCACGCGCAGACGCAAGGTGACCAGAACGACGCGGAAACTGCGCTCCGGTACGTTGTCACAGCACTACCCGGCGAGCCCCTGTTCGTCATCCGGGGACGCGACGCCATCGCCACCCCCGTCCTGGCCGAGTACGGCAGACGGTACGCCGAAATGGACGCCTTCTACCAGTCCGATCGTGCGTTCGCGGATCGCGAGCGGTTCGCAGCATGGCAAACCCACAACGCGAAGCAAACACGCCTCGCGGACGCCCCCAAGTAAGCCGCGCGGGCGCCACAAGGTAGAAAACACGGAAAACACGAAAAGCACGGATGCCCCTTGACTTTCGGGGGCGTCCGTGGGACAATGAAGTCATGAAGAACAACACGCCCCCCACCACCACCCCCCCCGAACTGCGTCGCCAGGCCGAAGCAGACCGCGCCGCCGGCAAGACGCCGAACTGCCTCGGATGCGCAGAGGGAACACGTCACGGGCATAACATCGACTGCCCGCTCACCCCCCCACACCCCCACCGTATCCCCACCAGCATCGCCGAACGGGTTCGCAACTTCATCACGGACTACGTCAGCCTCCCGGGCGCAGCGTACGCAGACATGCTCGCCCTGTACGTGCTTCACACGCACACGTTCGTCATGCAACGCGACGACGAGACGAAGATGACGACGCTGGGCAAGAGCGCGCCGCGCACCACCCCGTACCTGTACGTTACGTCCGAAGGCCCCGGATCCGGCAAAACGCGTCTCATGGAACTCCTGAGCGAGATCTGCCGGTCATCCTCCCTCGTCTCCGGGATGACGGGACCGACCATGTTCCGGATGGTCGAAGCCGTCCGCCCCACCCTCTTCCTTGACGAGGTGGACACGATCTACTCCGGATCGAAGAACGAGGAACTCCGAGGCGTCCTGAACAGCGGGTACAAGCACAACGGCAAAATCGCCAGGGTCGATGAGAAGTCCGATGACGGGTTCCGCGAGTTCTCGACCTTCTGCCCCAAGGTCCTCGCCGGGATCGACAACGGGCAGGTCCCGAACACGATCATCGACCGCAGCATCATCATCCGACTCGTCAAAGCCGCCCCCGGCACAGTGCGACCGTTCTACAGCGAAGACGTCGAAGAACTCGCGGAAGACTTGACAGACGCGATCCAGACATGGTACGCAGCGAACGCCGACAAGCTCGCGGACAAGACGCGACGCCCGAACCCAATCGACGGACTCTCAGACCGTCAGAATGACATCATCCGGCCGTTGCTCGCCATCGCGGACACGATCCCCGGATGGAGCAAGCGCGCCCGAATCGCACTCGCCGCGTGCTTCCGTGAGCAGGAAACCCCACTCACACCGCAAGCACTCGCACTCGCCAAGGTCCGGGACTACATGCTGGCACGAGGACTCGACCGGATCTCCTCCGCCCGCGTTCAAGACGTTACCGGCGAATCCGCCCACCAGGTCGGCGCATGGTTCGACGCCTTCGGACTCCAACCCCGCGTCCTGCACTTCCACGACGCGCCCGACGACGCCATGATGGACGGGCAGTCCACCCGCGTGCGCGGGTACAAGCTGGACAGCGCGATGACAGAGGCGTTCGACCGCTTCCTCCCGCCGACCGAGGAAGCCTCATGAAACTGCTGCTCTCACTCACGTCGATCATGCTGGCAATGGCCGTGACATCCCCCGCCACGGCCAGGGGGGGCACCCCAGGCCCGCCGGTCGCAACGTACATCGCCGCCGCGGCGGCATTCTGGGACACGCACACAAGCGCGCCGCGCCTCGCAAGCCCGACGTGGACATGGAACGGCGGACAATGCGGCCAATCCGCCGCCGCGTGCGCCACGCTCGGCACGGGATTGATCTGGCTGGTCCGACCGGAATGGGACCGGATGCGCAGACAAGACAAGTGCGTACTCGTCATCCACGAATACGGACACGCGGCGTACGGATTCCAACACACCCCGGGTGGCATCATGGCAGGCGACGCCACCACGTACGACCATCCGCCGGGCGCCTGTCTGGGACAACCATTCTACGCGAGAAGGGGCGGGCGATGAACCAACCATACCTTCTCATCATCCCGGCCGTGATACTGGCGGCATGGCCCATCCTATGCATCAAATGGCAGGCGATGAACCAACCATACTTTCTCATCATTCCGGCCATGGTACTGGCGACATGGCTGCTGGTCCTCCACGGATGGCCGATATGGTAGAACTGGACCTGTTGGAAGCGCTCGACGACGAGGAAGACGAATTCTTCTACTCCATCATGCTCACCCCGAGCCCCACGCTTCCCGCATCTACTAAAAAACGGTGTATTGAAGGGAGGGAAACCAGTCATGATTACAACCGTTCACCTTCCGTGTCCGCGATGTGAGCATTGCCACGGCCCTGTCGAAGGGGTAGCAATATACCGCAAAGACAAGTACTGGCATTCCCAGTACCCTGCGTGCCGACTTGCCGCCCTGACAGACAAGAGAACCACCCCCATGGAACCGTCTGGAACCGAAAGGTAGTGAAAATGTACCCGCCCCACATTGTCCCATCCGCCCGGCGGCGCCCGTCACGGAAAACACGGAAAACACAGAAAGGCCTAGCGATGCACAACCGTCCCGCACGCGCCGAAGAAGTCGAGCGGCTGCGCGAAGAGAACCTCGAACTTGTCGAAGAAATCAAAGTTCTGCTCGCAGAGAACCTCGAACTTGTCGAGGTGGTACGCCGCGTACTCCTAACGATTCGCGACGGCCGTCGCCTCGAAGAAGTCGAGAAATTTCTGCTCGGCACAGTGCCGCAAGGTAGAAACACGGTAACCACGAAAAGTTCGGATGCTCCTTGACTTTCGGGGCGTCCGTGGGACAATGAAGTCATGAAGAAGCCGCCCACCGCTCCGCCCACCCATGGTCCCAATGTCACATAGCATGTCACAAGCATGTCACTAAGTCGCTCCGGCCACCCTTGGTCCCATGTCACAAGCATGTCACAAGCATGTCACTAAGTCGCTCCATGGTCAAGGATGGAAACTTCTCGGGCAGG
>WNGB01005673.1_pt1 | contig 18592 bp, 21 predicted proteins | sample 5400681 | NCBI WGS metagenome assembly WNGB01 (sample SAMN13153367, study PRJNA577476) | soil metagenome | isolation source: 115 cm soil or saprolite under grassland replicate 2 | place: USA:California | collected 2016-06-15 | reverse complement strand
CTACGACGTTCTGCGTGGGCTCGAGTACCTGCGCAGTGCGGGGATCACGCCGGACGCGCGTATGGCCGAGGCGATCGACCTCGTCGCGTCCAAGCGCGACGCGGATGGCCGCTGGCCGCTGGAGAACGTGCATCCCGACGAGTTGGACGCCGAGCCGGGCGCGGCCGAGGGCCGGCCGAGCCGGTGGAACACGCTGCGCGCCTTACGAGTGTTGGACTGGTATTCAGCACGAGACTAACCCAGATGCCGCTGGAAGGAGACTTGCAACTACCCGAACTGGCCCATTCAGTGACACTACCTATACTAAGGTGGCCTAACAACCGGTTGCAGCGGACGGCGCTGAACCGGAGCGTTGGGCCGCTTCTTCGCCTATCAGTACCATGATTGACAAATCAGAACACATGCTCTACGATAACACAGTACACTAATTTCACGAGGCGGCGATTGACAGCCTTCTCAAATCCCCAATAGGAGATGATCTATGAGTGATGTTGCAGAAGAATCTGCCAAGACTAATGCTTGGCCCAAGGGAATTTTCGCAATAACCCTATTTACCGAGAACCTTGAGCAGGCTAAAGAGTTCTATCAGAATGTTTTTGGTCTCCCAATAGATTTTGAAGATTCCAACTCAGCCGTCTTCAAATTTGGTGGCACCTTAGTCAACTTATTAAAGATTACCGAAGCCCAGGGACTTATCGAACCTGCCAAAGTGGCGAATCGCGAGTCTGGAGCCCGTTATGTGTTCACAATCAGTGTTGATGATGTGGATGCGATGTGTGCCGAGTTGGTTAGTCGCGGAGTAAAACTACTGAATGGTCCAATGGATCGACCTTGGGGTATTCGTACGGCTAGTTTCATGGATCCTGCAGGCCACATCTGGGAGATTGCCAAATAAACTATCTCGAACCCAATGAGCGGCCCAACACAGCCTGCACCCGATGTCGTCACGGCGCCACGGCGAAGCTGGTGGGACTCGCCGCGTTTTACGGGCAGTTTCTTTGGCTCAAGCTGGTTCCGTCAAATCAGCTTTATCTCTTCCCTCCCACCTGCGGGTACCCCGTAAAGAGCATACGGGGCAGGCCGCACACCGTTGGGCGCTTTGCAGACTTCGGTGCTTTTGTGGACGTCATGGTGGGGAAAAGATCGAAAGTCGCAGCAATTAAACCAAACTTCCGAAGCATTTAAGACTTCGGAAGTTTTTAAATTAAAAGATCTGCCTGCTAGAAACAGACAGACCCGTCAAACATATTGTTCTATTGCTTACATTATAGGAGATTATAAAGGGAATTGCAATAGCGATTAATGGTGATGTTTTTATAAGATAGGCGTTGTAAAATGCGGGTCAAATCATCCACTTTGCGAATGGAGAAACTCAAAAAATGACTGAGAAACAAGCTGGACTTTCCGCAATGGTCATGGCATATGCGCGCGCTTACCATGCAACGCATGATTCACCCAAGATTTTCGATGATTTCCTTGCCGACTCACTATTCACGCCTGAAGAGCATACCCAGACCGATCAAGATTGGGCGGGCTTGCTTCAATACACGGCTCCCGAATTGGCCGCCACCAACCCCGATCCAGCGACTGCATTAGCATGGGTAGTGCAGCTTGGAAGTGGACCGCTGACCCTCGCCCGCTCGCGCTATACTGAAGATAGTCTGGAGCAAGCCATCCGAGAGGGCGTGCGCCAGTACCTCATCCTGGGTGCTGGTTTGGACACATTTGCCTATCGCCGTCCAGATTTGTCCGACCGATTACAGGTTCTCGAACTCGACCATCCCGCGACCCAGGCAATCAAGCGCGAGCGGGTCGTTGCAGCCGGATGGAATGATCCGTCAAATCTGCATTTTGTCCCTGTCGATTTTACAAAAGAGAGCCTTTCAGACGCACTTGATCGTTCACCTTACGATCCAATTCAATTGAGCTTTTTTAGCTGGTTGGGCGTTAGCTTTTACTTGACCCGTGAGGTTGTCTTCGATACCTTACGTAGCATCGCTTCCAGAGCCGCACGAGGTAGCACGATCGTTTTTGATTATTTGGATGCGGATGCGTTTATTCCGGAAAAGGTTTCTAAGCGCGTCCAGCAAATGCAGTGGATGGCCAATCAGCTTGGAGAGCCGATGAAGGCAGGTTTCGACCCACTCGCTCTATCCGCCGATCTGGATCACATTGGACTGCGCTTGGAGGAAAACCTTGACCCAGCTACTATCGAAGCCCGCTACTTCCGAGGCCGTTCGGATCGCTAGGAGAAGGTGAACGAACATGAAAAGCGTCGTTGAAGTAGAGATCGACATGCCGTTGCAAGAAGTCGCGGAGCTGTTCGCTGATCCTCGCAATAATCCGAAGTGGATGCACGACGTGAAAAGCTATGAGCCCGTCAGCGGCGAACAGGGCATGCCCGGCTCTACCTATCGCTTGGTACCGAAGGAAGGAGATATGATTTTTCTCGCGACGGTGGTTGAACGCAACCTACCTCATGAGCTGAGAGTGAACCTCGCAGCATCGACTGTTGACGTTGCAATGACAGGAAGAATGGTGCCTCTATCTCCAACGAGAACAAAACTGATTTCCGAAGAAGAGTTTACTTTCAAAGGTCCAGAGAATGCGACCGTCGCCTCCTCTGTGAAAGACGCTATCAAGGCCGCGCATCGGCGCCACATCGAAGATTTCAAACGTTTTGCGGAACATCGCTAATTGACCTTCTTCGTCTCGACAGCAGCAGATGGAATCAGGAGCCTGGCGTTGGACAGCGCAAAATCACTACAGTTTGATTCCCAGTGGAGAGTTCTTATGCCAAGATATTTCGCAGCACTGACAATCGTACTAATGCTTGGAATGGTATTGACCCGGGTCTTGATGATGAGAAGAAGAGGGATCGAAGCAATGAATTTCGGAAAAATCGACAAGACAGATTTCTTGATTCCACCATTTGCCCTTTTCTATTTCTATCTCGTGTTTGCCAATACATTCAATTTCCCTACCGTAAGCAGGCAAGAATTCTTCCATTCTGAGGTAATCTCATGGGTCGGAGTCTTCTTTTGTCTAGCAGGGCTATTGCTGTTATTGTGGAGTCTGGTTTCGTTTGGACAGAGTTTTCGCGTTGGCATTGATACAGAACATCCCGACAAACTTATAACGAGCGGCATTTTTGCTTTTAGCCGCAATCCCATTTATGTGGCATTTGCGTTTATCTTACTGGGCCAATTCCTGATATTCTCAAATTGGATTCTTTTGGTTTATATGGGTGCAGGCATATGGCTGTTCCACCGTCAAGTATTACGTGAAGAAGATTATCTGAAGAAGCATTACGGCAAGGAATACTTGGAGTATTGCAATCGAGTAAGAAGGTATCTCTGATCTCCAATGAGCTCTAAGGATTATTACAAGATACTTCAAGTTGCTCCCACTGCTGACCTCGAAGTGATATCAGCAGCTTATAGAATTTTGGCTCATCGATACCATCCTGATATAAATAAATCACCACAAGCAACTTTTCTCATGCAAGAAATCAATGCGGCCTATGGGGTGCTGAGTGATCCGTTCAAGCGACAAGAATATGACCGGGAGCGAGTTGCGTCTGCCAGGTTGGCTTCCTACTGTCCACGGGATTTCATGAGCCTTGAGCCAAAATCAATTTACGATGGAAGGATTGATCAATGCCCTCATTGTCACGGATTATGGATCGAGCGTGGCAGCCTCCAGGTTCTATATAGACAGCAAGGTCTAGATATTCCTTGGGTCTTAGCGAATGAGGATTTCTATGCAATAGGATTAAATGCAGGACAACTTGATTGCCCTAATGATGCCACCCGAATGGCGAGAATCGAGCACCGTGGTATAGAGATTGATATTTGTTCAAAATGTTTGGGGATCTGGTTCGATAACGAGGAGTTAGAAAAAATAATAGCTCTTGCGCCCTCAAAAGGCCAGCAAGTTCTATTTGATCGTTCTACTAACGTCGTTGAAGATATGATGGAAACTTTAATGGCTATCCTGGAATTTACTAAAGGTGCATTGAATGACATTCTTGGTTGGTAGAGTTCCAAGCAGTTGAACGCAACCATTAGCCTAAATCTTAGACCTCTAAAACAAAGATGGGACAACAATAGAACTGTTGTCCCATCAATCAATTAATGAAAAGAGAAATAGGAAGATATTCGCTACTTGTTGTTTGCCGGTGCAGCCCGCAGGCGGCGTGCCAGTAAGATAACAACCATAAATGCCATAGCCATTACCACAAGGCCGGGGAAGCCATATTCATCTGCAATTCCGGTTCCTGGTAACGCTGTAGACGTGGGTATGACAGTCAGTTGCGCAATGGCCGCCTGGGTCAATGCTGCTCCAACCGTAGCAGTGGATGGGTCTTGGGTGGAAGTTGCAGCAGGTGTATTGGTTGCCGAAGGCGGAGCCACTACTTGTGTTGCTGTAGGAGGCAGGGTCTGCGTTGGGATAAGCGCGGCCTGGAAAGTCTGAGTCACTGCAACGCTGATCTGAGCATCCTGAGTCGCCTTTGAATTCGCTGCTTGTTGTGCGGCCCGTTGTTGTGGAACGATTAACAGAGCGTATCCAGCAAGACATGCGATGGAAAGCAATACGATACCACCAAGGATTCCGGCAGCAATCAGGAAGGTGCGATTGCTTGATTCCTCCGGGGGCGCGGCATCAAAGTTTGATTCATCACCTTCATACATGAAGCACTCTCCTCAATATATATCTTGTCATTCTGAGGAGCGAAGGGACGAAGCATCTCTTATAATCTGAGACCCTTCGCTACGCTCAAGGTGACACATTGAACATATTATCCCACAACTTCAAGGTTAACGAGAGGCGCAATGACCGATTCACCGCTATCAAGTTTGATCTCTGCTGCGGAAGCGCGTAAGCCGCTGGGCAATGTAGTCAGTCCGGGTCTGATGCTCATCAAGATACCAATGGATCCTGCTGCAGGAGGGCGACGCAGTCGCACTTGTTGACCGGGTGCAAATGTTTCCACATCGCGCGGTAAGGCGGGGTCTTGTGAAACAGGAAGCGGGATAATAACTTCAGGCCGCGTGCCTGCATAACGATCGTAAGGTTCAGCATTGAGGGTGACTTCGCGCTTGGCACTTGTACTCAGTAATTTATATGCGGCAGAGTTCATTGGCAGCATGCCAAAGCCATCTGTGACGACAATGGGATAACGCATCTCACGCGCAGTGGGAATCAGGGAAGGGAATAAGCTAGATATAATCAAGCCACGTACTGGGAGTTCGGCTGCAGCTTGCAGAGTCTCAGCATCTCTCACCAAGCCTGCTAATATGATTGAGCCGCGCTGACTCACATCGAGTCGGCCAGCGCTAAGGACTTCGTCCGGTTTTTCAGCAAGATTCGTCAGCACACCGGTATCTATTCGACCGTTGCCCCAAACGCCCTGAATCAATGCGCCCGCGGTTTGAATGACCGCACCATATCCTGGGATAACCTGGATGATCGTACCAGGAATTCCCGCGCGTAATTCCAATTTGGTTCCCCCTACTTCCAATAAAACCTGTCCGCCACCGGCTGCAACAACACGACCTTCACGTGGTGCACGGACAGTACGCGGGAACAAACCTTTACTTGCTGCTATTTCTGCGCCAGCAGGAACTATATCACCTACTCTGTATTTCAGAATGCGGTCCGCTGCATTAGGAGCCATCCGCAATGCGCGCGATACATCCAGCAGAATATGTTCACGTGACCAATCCGTTACAGCAATAATATCTACTGGAGTAACTTTCTGATTCTGACGGGCAGTGACTTTCCCTGCAATAGGCAGGACGCGTTCACGAACGATTGTAGTCAATGCGAGGATGTGATGGACAGGAGCCTGCATAACTATTCGCCTCCCAGGGTCCAGCGCCATTTCTTGATTAGCTCGCGGCGGCGTACAGCATCCGAAGGAAGCTCTAATGGACGGCCGCGTCCATCGAAGACAACACCCAGTACACCACCACTCACTGAGATTGTGCCAGCACGACCGGGGCCAAAACCTACATCTGCACCGTGCATGGGTTGCAGATTGAGTTTTCCGACTTCCCCGCTTTGTAGTTGAAGAATTTCTAGGCTGCCGAATTTTACATCTGCGCGCGCTTCGGTTCCATTTTCGTAAGATAGTTTGGCGCGCAGAATGGGTGTTCCGTAGTGGGTCGAGACGACCGGTGCAACCACTGTGCCAATGCTCAAGAATGCGCCAGACTCCAATACCTGTACAGGTAGTAAACTGTTTTGGGCCGCAGCCGCCCCGAGTAACGGGAGCAGGTTATTTTGGTCGAGAATGACCGTAGATACTCCGCTGGGTTGAAGAGCGTCGAGAAGCAGAAGCAGCCCATCGCCGGGACGAGTCGAATCACTGAGCGCGCCGCCTCCTGCAAGGATTGGTTCGAATAATGGGAGAAGCCCGGCTCTAAGAGTGGAAGCGCTGCGCGGAAAGTCGCGGCGAGCAGTCTGCATGGCAAGATAAAGCGCCTGGCGAGAAACCGACTGTGCAATGGCCTGGTCTTCTTTTGTGGCGGGGATTGCTGAAGGATAAAGCGACTTTTGATAAAGATAATCGCGCAGAACGCCATTCGTAATATCGAGTGGCGACCAGCGTAAGATCTCTTCGAGAGAAGTGTAATTGAGCAGGCCGGCCAGATTTTCGCCCAAACCAAACTGAGGATATACACCCAAAGTGGATTTGCCTTTAAAGCCGGCTGCAACTACCGCTGCCGATGCACCGATATCCACGCTCAGGATTCCTTTGGATGATCCATAAACTTTGCTCAGGAAACGCATCATACGCCCTACCGCGTATCCGGTGGGCAGGATGTGACCGTTCGACCAGATATCAAGAACATCCACCCCGTTAATTTGTTTCTTGCGGACGTTCACAAACAGACGCGCCAGTTCGCGCGCGGCGGGATCAAGGTCTTCGGTTTCCAGCGATGGGCGTACGTTTGGGCTGAAATGTAATGACGAAGCAAGTGAACCGACGAGCGTCTTGATCTCCTGCTCCATTTTTTGATTGCCTGCGAAGAGCACAGCGGGGCGTTTATCCACTGGCATGAGAAAACTTGCCAATCCTACAGGTTCGAGCATTTTTTGAATCGATCGCGATGCGCCGCCATCTGTGCCGCCCGTGATGACGACAATATCCGGACGCACGCGCAGGAGACTATCAATTTGCTGTTCAGGCTTGCGATGATCGTTCAAGCCGATCGTATCAACGATACGTGCATAGATGGTCTCAGTGAGACGACGAGCGCTTTCCAGCGATACATCAGCCAGCAAACCGACGATGACTGCTTTTATGGTCGGCCCGGCAGATAAAGTGACGACAAACGTATCTACACCGGACCCGTCGGATTGGCTCGGTGTGATCAGGCTGCGATGGCCATCAAGCAGGTTGCGGCCAATGATGGTCTGTAGGTTCGCAATGGCGTTGCGCGCGCCTTCACTCACATCCTTGAATGGCGCTTCTGCTGTTGACGGCGCATGACCGGAAGCAACAAAGCGGTATTGATCTTCAACGACGTCGAATAAGACCGCGCGCGTATTCGCCGCGCCGACATCAATTGCTAATAAAGAGTCACTTTCAACTAATGATGAGGGCATAATGATTAGGATAATCCAATGAAGCGCAGGAGCGAGGAGATGCGTTCTATGAACATGGTCAACGCGGCAGAATAAACACCCGCGAAGATGACGCCTAAGGTAATCCCAATAAAGATCTGACCAATCCAAGCTAAAATTTCAATGAAACCGAATCGTCGCACAGAACCATCCGGCCTGGTACGTGCCCCAAAGTGGAAGTATGCCAGTGAGGAAATAACTCCAACCAGAATAACCCCTCCATCTCTGATCAATCCCATAAAACCAAGTACATTGCCAGTTGAAACTCTGTTCAAATCGAAGGCATTAATTGTTGCAGCCATTTGTGGATAGAGTGTGCCCGTCAGCCCACCGCCTATTGCCACCGCCGCACCCACCCCTGCCAGATAAGCCATCGCCGGGCTACCGATCTTGCTCAAGCGCGGCAATACTTTCATCAGAATTAATATAGCTCCCAGCAAAGGAATGATTGCAAGCGAGCGGTCCACTGTATTCCCTGAGCGCAATGGAATGACTAATTTTGGCCATAACACTTGCCACCAAGCGACCGCGGCGATATAGCCTGCGGAAACACCAATGAAAAGATAGATTGCAATACGGAAGATGGGATTATCACCGATTAGATAACTCAGGATCATTATGGTAATGATGAAACTCAACACGCCTGTGATTAAGTCGGGAGAGATAACCATCCTATGTCCCCTCCGCTGCGGCACGGTCTCGCAGGCCGAGCGCCAAATTCCACAATCCACCAGCTATGATTAAGACGATTGCCAAAATCATTCCGAGGCTGAATGTATCCCAGTAAGTGCGCGCAAAGCCGGGCCAACCTGAATTGTTCTGCTCGAAGATTGCACCCCCATAAAGTCCACTTACTACCCCGCTCACTTGGCCAGAGTTGTAGTAAGGTTCGATCATTGGTGCCGCCTGCGCACTGGAGGCCACCAGCACAGGCATTGCGCCGCGTGACGAATTGGTTTGCTCAATCCAGGTGCGTGCTGACTCGGCGTTATCTGTAATCATGATCATCGCCGAAAATTGCGAAAATGAAGTCAAGCTTTCTAACGGCGTGCCTATCCAAGCAGGTGCACGGTCTATGTTTAAAGGCGCAGCCGCAACAGGATCCTGTGCAAACGAGCGAACACCTGTCAAACCGCCAGGGAGAAAACCGAGATTCAAATATTGTGTTCCGCGTTGATAACCGCGATCTTGTAGAGGTCCGGAGAGGAGGCGTTCAGCGAGCAGTCCGCCTGTTGGAGAGGTGGAAATAAATACCAAGACAGGATGTCGCAATATGATCAGATGATCAAGGAGTGGCGCGGCAATTGCTTCCATTTCACCTGTGAGCGCAGGTTCATAATCCACTACGACCAATACTGGCGTATTTTGAGGAATATTTTCCGTGATTAATCTTGCATTCCTGATCTCATCTGTCTCACCGACCGGCAATGAGAAGACGTGAGTACGTAGAAATAAAACACCACTGACAATGACCAACAACAGGAATGCCAAAAGCCAGCGAAGTCCGCGTTGCGTAGCTAAAGGTGAAAACGATGTAATCGGTTCCGGAGCGGTCTCTGCGGCTAGGACTTGTTCCAGCAACGCAGAATGGGCCTGCTGTTCTTCTGTAGCCTGTAACTTAATTGAATATGCCTTGGGTTTGCTGGAGGGCCCTATGCCTGGAATGGCAGGGAGTACACCCTGTAAGCCTGCCAGCGGACCGCGCGTTTCAAGCGTTTGATCGCCACTGGTTGATAAGGGGGCCTCTGCCTGTGAAGTTTCGATCGGGCGCATTGCTTGCACCCAAGATGGCAGTTCCCCGGGCGTAAGGGCTTCGGAGCTTGGCGCGGGTGGAGATGAGGGAACGCCAGAAGGAGTTGATGGCGGCTCTGCCGTGCCTGCGTTTGAAAGCCAATCTGGCATTTCGGTAAAGAGTGCCTCCGCATTTAAATCGGAGAGAGCGTCTTCTACAAATGCAGGTGGTGGCTCACCTTCTTCAGGTTTTTCCGGCTCAAAGGCTTGAGCTTCCGCATCCTTTTGCAGGGAAGCAAGCCAATCCGGCGTTTCGCTGGGAATGGGCGCGGCCGGTTCTTCTGAAAAAACGGATGATTCTGGAGCAGCGGCTTTTAGCCAATCCGGAATATTTTCCTGCTCAGCCTTCTGCTCAGGTTCTTCCGATATGAACGCCGGCGAACTAGGACCTTGCAACCAATTAGGCACGCCACCTAAACTGGAATCAGAAGGTGCAGCTTGATCTCTCAACCATGCCGGCAATTCAGTTGAAAATGGTTCTTCTTTCTCAGCACTTTCCAATCCGGATTCAGCTTGTTGGTTTTGTATTTCCTTCAACCAGTCCGAATCAGATTTCTCCTCGGGAAGAGGTGATTCCATTTGTGGGACTTCTGAACTGACCGGTTTTTCCTCCTGCAAGTTCTTCAACCAATCTGGTAGCTCTTCACTGGAGCGTGGAAACGCGTCAGACGAGCCGGAATCCGATTCCGTTCGTGGAGAAGGCTCCTGCGCTGGAGGTTCTGCACGCGGTGACTCGGCCTCTCGCAACCATGCCGTTAATTCATCTGCCCCACCTTCTGCTGGCTCGGTTCCAGCTAACCAAGGAGGTAGACTTTCTTCGCCTGCTGACTCTGTTGGCTCCTGCGTAGCCGAAATGCTTGGTTCTTCTCCCTCTTGCATAAATTCATTTGGTTTGCCTAATTCTACCCAATGAACTTCAGTAGACCCGGTCTCTGTTTTCTTAGATTTTGATTTTGAACCGGTAATATTTGCCAGCCAGTCAGGAGTTTCTTCTTCGTCTTCTGCCTTCTGAGATTGCAGACCAGCTAGCAGGTCCGGAGCAGAAGCGCCGGTTTCAGGTTCAGGTTTACTCTCCTGTTCGGCTTGTTCTTCTGCATTTTTGCGTGCTTTGTCGCGCGCGTCCCTTAACCATTGAGGCAGAATCGGTTCAAGATCTGCAGTCACTTTTTTGGTGGGAAATTGACCCGGTGTAATAGGAGCATCCGCGCCTTTAAGAGGGCCGGTGAGTGGTTGCAAACGTGACTGGCAATACTGGCAAAATTCCTGATCTGCCGAGTTGATCTCACCACAGACGGGGCAGGTGATATCAGCCATCACTTGCCTCCATAAGGACGGTCCATGCCAAAGAGCACGCGCAGGCCTGTAGTGAGTGTGCCAAGAACTACGCCCATCAAAATACCACGCGCTCCGCCGACTGCAAGAACATTCGTCATCCAGGAACGCAGTGCCCCGAAGATTGGCATATTTCCTAAGGGCAATGTGACAGTGCCAATGAGAATCAAGAGAGCGCTGATCAAGAATATGACGCTCATGATATTCACACGACGGCGCAGAAGACGAATGGCCGCGTAGAGTAGTGTAACCGCAAGCAAGCCCATCAACATGGCTTCGGCTGGCAGGATGATACCATTCAATAGAATTCGCATACTGATGTTATCGGGACCTAATATAAAACCAAGAAAGAAGGTACCCAGCAAAGCGATGAGCAGAAGTGCGCTGTAAAGATTCCCCTTTTCACGGTGGCGGATCTTTTCGCTATGAACGGAGATGAGATTGAAGATTCCGAGGAACATGGCCGCGCCTGCAAGGATCATGGCCCAATTCAGTAGAATCATTTCCACGTTTGCCAGAGCAGGAAGGAAGTAGCCTACCAGAACCAGCAGTCCAGATGCAACCGCGATTGCGGCGATAAAGTAACGCATTAGATCAACCCCATAAATTTCGCGACCGCACTTAAGAGCAAAGTGACCATAATTAACCAGCGCAGGATATCCTGCACGGTGAGACTGGCGGTGTGTGCCGCACCCGCACCCAAATATGCACTTGAGGCATATAACTCTTCCCCAATAAGCGCATCTTGGCTGCCCGCGAATAATATGGATTGTGCCACGAGATTGTCACTTGCGCCGATGGTGATCACATTTTCTTGTTCGGCAGCATCTGTCAGTAAGGCAGACTCCGGCCCAAAGTACCCCATGAGCACATTCGCAGATACCCTTTCATCGCGGATAACAGGCATGGCTCCCGCGGCAAAGCCAAATGGACTCATCCCGGTTAGTCGTCCAGTTGTGGGAACGAACAGTTCCTCCGCGCCAGCAGCGCTATAGCCTGCCTGTAACGTATCCTGGGCAAGCAGGCTTAAGGCTGGGTCGCCCGTGGTGGCAACAGGCGGACGGTCACTTGAGGAGGTTCGTTCTGCTAGATGACGTAACATCGCCAGGCCAGCTAAACCTGATCCGCTGCGCGGCGTGATCAGACTACCATGGCCGACTGAGATATGCAGACGGGACCCATCTTCAACACTTAATCCGATGGCTCGGATGAGGCTTGCCAATGCAGGAATGCTGCGAAATTGTTGGGGTGATCTACGCTTCCAGAGTGTGAGAACAAGCAGAAGTATCGCGACCAGCCCAATGATGACGAGTTCGGTCATTTAATCATCCCTTGGCTTAAGAAGGATGCAAAAGCGCGGGCCTCATTTTCTTCTTCAAGGGTCGCGGCGAGAGCTGTGAGCTGGTCACTACCAATGAAGCCACGGCTAAAATAAAGCGCCTGTGCTCCCAGCGGAGCAAGAGGACTACCTGCTTCGAGAAGCGAGGCGACAATATCATCGAGTTGATAACGGCGCAGGGTCTCGGCCCAGCGCGGCCAATATTCGCGCGGCATCTTCATTTTTTATGAGTATAGCATAATTTTAAGATTGACTTGTATGATATGCTATGCTCCACATGGGGGAAAAGTTTCAGGCATGTTGCTTTTTTGCTCTATGCGCAATTAAAGGCGGAAGGAGTACCTGGGAGTGGCTTAAGACATGGGCTCAGGAAATTCTCATCAGGGAGAAAAATAAAGGAAAAACCTTTCTGTTGAAGCAATCGGCAAGCTCAGAAATTCATCAACTCCCCGGTAAGCCTCTCTATGAGGCATAGTATAATTTCGTTGAATATTTTTTCGGAGGAGACATGACCGAAAGCAAGACTAGTTCTGAGCGCATCGCCCCTGAAGGGGGAAGTCGAAGGATTCGTGTACTGGTTGCCAAGCCCGGCTTGGATGGACATGACCGTGGCGCAAAAGTTGTGGCCCGGGCGCTGCGAGATGCAGGTATGGAAGTCATCTATACTGGTTTGCGCCAGACCCCCGAAATGATCGCAGAGGCCGCCTTGCAGGAAGATGTGGATGTGGTGGGGCTCTCCATTCTTTCGGGCGCGCATATGGCACTTACGCCGCGCATCATGGAATTACTTAAATCCAACGGGCAGTCCAACGTAAAGGTCTTTATTGGCGGGATTATTCCTGATGAAGATCTGTACCGTTTGAAAGAAATGGGGGTAACAGGAGTATACGGTCCCGGCGCCTCGACGGATGATATTATTCGCGATGTCAAACACGCGATGGAAGGATAGTTTACAGATTACGGATTACGCAATAAGTAATCCGTAATTCGTCATAAAAGACTTATGTCCCTTACTTCATCCGTTCTCGCGGGCGACCGGTTGGCGTTGGCGCGTTTGCTAAGCCAGGTGGAAAATGATTCGCCTGAAGGGCGTACGACGCTGGCAGAATTATTTTTGTCTACCGGTAAGGCACACCTCATCGGTGTAACTGGCGCGCCAGGTACAGGAAAATCATCACTGGTCAATCAACTTGCATTGCATTTCCGCAGGCAGGATAATAAACGTGTGGCAATCGTGGCCGTTGATCCATCTAGTCCATTTACGGGCGGCGCGGTGCTCGGTGACCGTGTGCGGATGCGCGATCTGGCAGGCGATTCTGGTGTGTTTATCCGCTCAATGGCTTCACGTGGCTCCTTAGGTGGGTTGGCCCAAACAACTGCAAGCGTAGTGCAAGTCTTTGATGCTGCGGGATATGATATTGTGATAATAGAAACAGTTGGTGCGGGACAAGGCGAGGTTGATATCGCCAGACTTGCGCATACAACGATCGTAGTCGAAGCACCCGGGCTCGGTGATGATATTCAAGCCATCAAAGCAGGTATCCTTGAAGTTGCCGATATTCTCGTCGTAAATAAAGCAGATCGACCCGGTGTGGAGAATACAGAGAAAGCGCTGAGGTCCATGTTAGAACTTGCGCATCCGACCCAGCGTGTGTTCAAACATCACGGAGTATCGATGAATGTGGATGTACCCAAGACAACTCCGAGTGACAAAATGATTTGGTTTCCGCCGATTCACCGAACAATCGCAACCGAAGGGATTGGCATTCCAGATGTAGCCGAGTCGATTGCGAAGCATCTGGCGCACCTCCGTCAAAGTGGAGATTGGGCTGCTCGGGAGCGAGCCCGGCTGGAGGTCGAATTAGAAGCGTTGATTCAGGAAGCGTTAGTAAGTCGTTTCCGCGCGGGCGTTTCGCAAAAACGATATGATGAAGTCGTTGAGAGCGTTATCCACAGAACTCTTTCACCGTGGGAAGCTGTAAAGATGTTATTGAATAGCCCTCACACCATCCCTTCTTCTATAAGGAGGGGAAACCGAGGTGAGGGAGGAAAGTCAAAATGAACATGATCTATGGTGAACATATGCAATTGCATGCCATCGAACGTAATGGTGTAAGCGTATTATGCTCGGAGTGGCTGGCTCGCTCGGCTGCAGAGACGGGCCAGGGAAAGAAGGAGAAAGTAAATTAATGCAACACGCCCATCATGATTTGAAAGTGTATGGAGGAATTAAATTATTTGCAGGGACGGGTTCTCCCGAACTAGCACAAAAAATTTCTGATTATCTCGGCTTGCCGCTCAGTGGTCGCGAAGTGATAGAGTTTCCTAACGAAAACCTATTCATCAAGTTGAGCGGCAGTGTACGTGGACAGGATGTTTATGTCATTCAAACTACATCGTCACCTGTACACCGTAACCTGATGGAATTGTTGATCATGATCCAAACGTTAAGGCTTGATTCTGCAGCGCGTATTACTGCAGTAGTTCCATATCTGTGTTATGGCCGATCCGATAAGAAGGACCAGCCGCGTGTGCCGATTACGGCTCGGCTCGTGGCGGATATGCTCGAGATCGCTGGCGCAGACCGCTATATGACTCTTGACCCGCACGCGGGCCAAATCCAGGGTTTCTTTAACGTGCCGGGCGACGTTTTAACAGCCTCGCATTTGTTGATTGAATATATCAACGATAATCTGTTGGCGGATATGAAGGACCCTGTTGTGGTTGCAACCGATCTAGGGTTTGCAAAGAAGGCCCGCAATTTTGCGGCAGATCTGGATTTGCCGGTCGCATTCATTGAGAAGCGCCGACATGGGAATGATGCAGCGGCCGAAGCGCTTTCGCTGATCGGCAGTGTAACGAACCGGGATGTAATTATTGTGGATGATGAAGTAGATACGGCAGGCTCGATTTCGGAGGCAGTGGATGTAGTCAAGGAGAATGGCGCGCACGATGTGTATATCTCCTTTGTTCATGCCATTCTTTCCAACGATGGCGCGCAAAAGCTTGCCGAATTGCCCATCAAACATATTATTGCAACTGACACCTGTCCAATCCCTGAAGACAAACTAAAGCTTCTTGAAGGCCGCACCACGATACTTTCTGTGGCGTCGTTGCTAGGTGAAGTCATTCGTCGTGCACATGAGGGGCGGTCGGTTGGAGAGATGTTTAACGAATAGTGCTTAGCAGTTACCTAAAAAATGCCTGAATTACCTGAAGTCGAAACAATCGTTCATACCCTGAGGCCTGAGCTTATTGGCCAGATCATTCTTGATGCAAATGTCCGGTGGGCGCGCACAATCGCGATGCCTTCGGTGAGAAAATTTAGAGAGCTGGTCAAGGGCCAGGAAATCATGGGCGTTTCGCGTCGCGCGAAATACTTTATTATTCAGTTACAACCTGTTCAAGAACCTCAGGATAAACCTTACAATATCCTGATACATTTGCGGATGAGCGGAGATCTGCTCATTAGGGATAGTAAAATTAAACCGGAGAAACACGACCGTCTCATCCTAAGGCTTTCTGCGCAGAAAAACACTGCTGGAAATGACGGTTATAGCAGTTTGGTATTCAACGATACCCGTAAGTTTGGCCGCGTTTGGTTAACCACCGATCTGGAAGATGTGCTTGGTAGACTTGGCCCTGAACCATTTGGTGACGAATTTACTCCTGAATGGCTTTACAAAAGCCTCAGTTCCCGTCATCGTCAGCTCAAGCCTTTACTTCTTGACCAAACTTTTCTTGCAGGTCTTGGCAATATCTATACCGATGAGTCCCTGCACATGGCAAAATTGCATCCACTGGCTCTATCTAATACGGTCAAACCCAAACATGCTGAAGCGCTTCATCAAGCCATCCGAGCTGTACTCGAAGAAGGTATCCGCCGCAATGGCGCAAGTATAGACTGGGTGTATCGCGGAGGCGAATATCAGAACTATTTTCGTGTGTATGACCGCACAGGACAGGCATGTCCTGTTTGTGGTAGGAAGATTCAAAAACTTATCATTGGCCAACGCGGCACTCATATTTGCCCAAATTGCCAGAAATTGAGGTAGTTATGCCACAACTCAATCTCACCTCCATATTGATCCCATTTGGTGCGTTGCTTTTAGGATGGGTAATTGGTTTTCTCGATTCCAATCTTCGTACGTCCAAAAAAATTAAAGCAGCGGAAAATAAAGCTGAAATTGCCATCAAGGAAGCTCAGGAAAAAGTTGCTGAGGCTGAAGCGCGCCTTGGGTTATATTCTGAGACAACCCCAGATGATCCCGGCCTCTTGCGACTTAAAGATGAAAACGGTGCAATTACGCTTGAACTGGACGGTCAGAAAGCAGACACGATGGCTTTATCGCCTGATCAGAAAAAACGATTGATTGGTCTGCTTGGCCTCATGCGCCCATGGCTGGAGAGAGGATCTACTCCTATACAGGCTCCGCGTCCCATCCCAAAGCCTCAAATTTCGCCCGCGCCTGTGGTAGATGCTCGTCAGGATCCTTACGTTATTGTGCCTTCTCTTACTACTGAAGCCAAACCTGACGTAAAGAAGGCGCCCCCACCTCCTCTTAGCATTGTGGAGCAAATTGATTCTATTTTGCAATTGCGTATGATGGATACACCTCTCGCCCAGCGCGATATTCGTTTAAAGGAATCTCATGAGGGGGGAGTGGAGGTCCTTGTAGGCCAGAAGAAATATGCAACCCTCGACGATGTCCCGGAAGAGGAGGTAAAGTCTGCCATCCGCGCCGCGATTGCAGAATGGGAAAGAAAATACACACCAGGGTTGTGAGCTTTTTTATTCCCTCTTATATCTTGCCGTCAACACAGGGCATCCTGCGCCTTCGGCAACTTCAGCAGTTACATTAGGCGTATATAACTGCCGAAAAGCATTTGAGCTGAAGGACGAGCCCATGCACAGCATGTCGTAATTCCCCTCCTTGATCTCATCTAGAATTTGTTCCACCACGTTTCCCTGCCTCCCTTTGACCGTTATATTTAATCCTTCGTGATTTGCAGATTCCATAGCCTGCCGCAAACTACGTCCAACAGGTGTATTGGTATCTTCAAGATGCTGCAGGCCTTGGCGCTCTGCACGCGTAGTAGGATAATCCAGGTCTACTGGCGGGACAACATGTAATAAAGTGGTATCTGCGTGGCTTTTCTTTGCGATTTGCATGGCGATATGTTCTGCGGTCACTTCATAACCTAGCCCGCCGATACAGATTAACAATTTCTTTAAAGGTAAACGCGACACAGGCACATACAAAACTGGGCCTGTAATTTCTTCCAGCAAATGACGAATTGAACGCCTGGCCAGTAAGCGGTGAATTTGCGGGCGGCCCAATGGCCCAAGCACGGTAATGAAATCGCCTTCTTTCGCTTTACGCGGAATGATTGCTTCTGCATCCCCATTCTCAAGTTCAAGGTTGTAATCAATTCCATATCGCTTGAATAACTCAACGGCGTATGCGAAGACATCCTCCAAAGGGTGATGGTCATCTATCGCTGCGGGACTCAGTTGCTCGGTCACGCCCAGAAGCGAGACTTTTGAATTAAGAGTCGCTGCCAGCCACGCGCCAAACTCGATGGATGGCAATGTCCCGTTGAATCCGTTGGTTGCAATCAATAGGTCGGGGTTGGACATATCATTTGCCTAACGATATAAAAGAACACCCAGAATTCCCGCGCCGAGTAAAACGAACGGGGACGGAATATCGAAAAAGAATGCCAGCGCACTAAGAGCGGCGATGATCAGTGCCCGCCTGCCCACCTTGTGGTTCTGACCGATGCGGAAGAGCTCGAATGCTACCACGATGATCAACGCGGCCACCGCGGGACTCATGCCTGCCACAAACCCATTCAACCAGTTTTCATGCTGAAAGCGTTGGAGCACCGAGGCTACGACAAGCATCATCACGGTAGGCGGGAGGACTGCACCGAGCAGAGCAGTCAGCACACCGGGAATCCCGCCTGCCGCGAAGCCGACGAACATGGCAAGTTTGAGAGCTTCGCTTCCTGGCAGAACGTTTGAGAATCCAACCGCTTCGACAAAACTTTCTTCCGTCATAACTTTGCCAACAGCCTCCTTATAAAGCAGACCAACCGAGGCAGGTCCCGAAGGGGAAAGCAGGTTCACTTTGAGGAACATCCACAGTAGTTTTAGCCAGATAATGAAGCGGGATTCTTCAATGACGGCTTGCGGTTTGATCAGAGCACGGTCCTTTTTCATCGGAATAATAACACTCCCAGTATTGCAGCAATTAAAATGACAAGCCGTTCCGGGGCTTTGAGCAACATCGCGATCAGGCTGACAATGCCGATGAGCCAGCCCTGCCATCCTGTTGCACCTCCTTTTTGGAATATTTTCCACGCGGTAAAGAGCATCAGTACAGAGATGGCAGGAGCTAATCCGTTTACGAAGTTGGTCACCCATGCCTCCCGGCGTAAACGGTGCAGGATCATTGTCACACCGAGGATGATGATAGTGGGAGGCGGGAT
>WNGB01015261.1_pt1 | contig 18593 bp, 25 predicted proteins | sample 5400681 | NCBI WGS metagenome assembly WNGB01 (sample SAMN13153367, study PRJNA577476) | soil metagenome | isolation source: 115 cm soil or saprolite under grassland replicate 2 | place: USA:California | collected 2016-06-15 | reverse complement strand
GACTCCATCGTTGTCGTCGCTTGGCAGAAGGCCGTCATGGACGCGGTCGGCGAGATAGATCATCACGCCTTCTGGGTCCATGCCGAACGCGGCGGCGACCAGCTTGGGGTCCATGGTGTTGACCAGGTCGACCAGGCGGGTGCACCGTAGCATCCGCGGCGGGACACCGCAGGCGTCCAGCACGTGGCTGACATACGCCGTGGACGCCGGCGTGCGGTGGGCCTTGGTGCCGCGGGTGACCATCACGTGCGGGTTGTCGGTGCGAAGGTGTTCGCGGTGGGCCAGACTGCGCTGCAGCACCGTCCAGCTCGCCGGGTCCAGCGGCACCGGCTGGGGACGCTGCCCGAGCCGGATCGTGCAAGCGGCGGGGTCGATCTGGTCGACCCGCAGCAGCCGGACCTCGCGGCTGGAGGCTCCGTGCAGCAACGCCAGGACCCCGAGCAGGGCCTCGTGGGGGTGGACGTCGGGGTCGGTCATCCAGCGGCGAAACAGCCGGCGCTGCGCCTCCAGGTCGACGGTCCACCCGTGAAGCCGCTGGGCTGCTTGGCCGACAGCCCACCGGTGGGGTCGGCCAGCACCAGCCGCTGGCGTCTGGCGAAGCCGAAGAACTGCCGCAGCACGGTCAGCCGCCGCTTGCGGCCGTTGGGCAGGGTGGCCAGGAACGCCTCGACGTCACCCACGTCGACCAGCGCCCAGTCCAGCTTCCCGCGCGTCTCGGCTAGGAAGCGGGCGAGGTCGCGCAGGGTGGCCAGGGCCGCCTCGATGGTGCCGTCGGCGCGTGGGCGGGTGCCGGCCCGGCGGGCGCGCTCACGTGCCCGCAGCATCCACGCAGCGAACGCCGCGACCGCCGGGCGCAGCGCGTTGGGAGCGGCGTCGATGCGGCGTTGGCGGCGGCCGACGGCCAGCCGGGCGGCCTGGTCGGTGAGCACCGCCAGCCCCTGGCTGGTGAAGAAGCCCTCCAGGGCGCGGGCCAGCGAGCCCATCGAGCGGCCCGGCCGGCGGGCACGCTCCAGCAGGGCCTGGGGGTGGCTGGGACGCTCCTCCTCAAGCAGCTGCCCGAGGGTGGTCAGCATCGTGCAGGCCCGGCCGACGCTGTTGCGGGTGGCGAGATCGGCGACGAAGCCCTCCAGCCAGGTGGGTGGGTCGGCCAGCCGGGCGGCCAGGTGCTGGCCGCGGACGAAGGGCCAGTCGGGGTGCCGCTGCCAGCAGGCCGAGCACAGCCCGAGCGCCTCATGCCGCCGCAACCGCCCGCACCTGGCGCAGACCCTGGGCGGGTCCTTGGCCTGCCGCGGGCGCGTGCAGGGGCCGCACCAGCCGGTCTCGGCACGGAGATATCCGCCTCGACCGCAGCGCAGGCAGGGCCGCCGGGCCGCCTCGCGTTCGGCCTTGCGGCGGCAGTCCCGACACAGGGTCGCCGAGGCGGCCCGCACCGGATGCCCGCAGCGGGCGCACACCCGCGAGCACAACACGCACCGGCCGGTGGCCGGCTGCAGGACCCGCTGCCGGCCACAGCCCGGACAGGACGTCTTGGCGGCCTGCTCGGCGCGCCGGCGGTGGCAGCGGCAGCACACCAGCCGGTCGCGATAGCCAACCGGCGCGCCGCAGTCAGTGCAGTCCCGCTGCCGCTTGCCCACCGCTGGACCTCACAGGGGCGGCAGCGACCGGCCCCGCGCCGACGCGGTCTTGGGCTCCTCGGGCACCGCCGTGGGCGGCGGGATCGGCTGCGCAACCGGGGTGGTGTCGACCTCGAACAGCTCGTTGGGGGTGCACTCCAGCGCGGTGCACAACGCCGCCAGGGTGGACAGCTTCACCTGCGCGGGCTCCTTGGTCAGCAGCACGACACCGACGCCGCCGACAACTCCAGCCCCGCCCGCTCGCGCAGCAGCCGCCGAAGCTGCGCCCCGGTCCAGATCTCCCGCTGGGCCGCGGCCATCCGCAGCCGCCACCGGATCCTCATGCGCCCTCATCCTCCCCGGTCAGCTCGCCCAGGGTGGTGGTGACCGCGCGGCGGTAGGCGTCCTCGATGAACGTGGCCGACGGCCGCACATGCCGCATCGTCGAGCTGACCGTCCAGTGACCGAGCAGCTGCTGGATGGCCACCAGGTCCACGCCCCGCTCATACAGGTGGGTCGCGCACGCCCGCCGCAGCCCATGGGGGCTGAACCGCTCGACAACCGGGCGGCCCTCCAGCTCCATCGGATAGCGCAGCCGGTTGCGGATCGTGCCAGGATGCAGGCTGCCGCCGGACTCATCGGCAAACAGCACCGGGCTGTCGGGGAACTTGCCGCGGACATCCTCAAGGAACCAGCGCACCACCAGATCCAGGCCGTCCAGCATCGGCACCCACCTGGGTCGGGGACCAGAGGTGCGGGGCGCCCTTGCCGAAGCGGACGTGCAGCTTGCCGAACGGGCCGCGGCTGAAATGCACGTCTGGGCAGTCCTGCCGCGCGGCCTCCTCCGAACGCAGCCCGGCGTGATACAGGGTGCGAAACAGCGCGTAGTCCCTCGCCGCAGGCGCGTACTTCCGCGCGCTGGCGATCCGAGTCTTAATGAAGTCGAAGAACGCCGCCACCCGCTCCGGGGTCGGCGGCGGCAGCAGCGCCGGGGAGTCATCGCCCACATGGCGGGAGGCGTTGAACTCGTCCACCGGGCAGACCAGGCGAACCCCGAAGACCGCCTGGATCTCGGCCGCCTTGCGGGCCTGCAGGAACCGGTGGAAGCCCTAGATCTGCACGTACTCCCGCCGCGTGGCCGCCGCCCGCCCGGCCACCGCCAGATCCCCGACGACCCGGTCGATGTCCTCGGGGGTGACCTCCCAGGCGGGGCAGCCCAGGGCGGCCAGGGCGCGCTCCAGCAACCCGGTGTCGTTGTCGATGGTGACCGGGCTGAACCCACGCGCGTGCCAGGAGGCCACAAACGCCTCCACGCACCGGGCCTGGAACTCCCACGGATGCTGGTGGCCGGCCCCTGCGCGACCGCTCCGCCTGGCAGCACCCGCAGCCGCGATCCCCCCGCCACGCCGCACACCTTCCTCACGGTTGAAGGATTAAGGCGCAGCCGAACATACGGCCCCTACACCTCAAGAGTCAAAGAGGCCGCTGAAGACCCAAAGACGCAGGCACCAGCCCAGGTTCCCCACCACGAACAAGTCCCAGCCCCAAGAACGCTGGGACGAGATCTTCGGCAACGACGTGGTCGCCGCCGTCATGATCGACCGGCTGGTCCACCACGCCGACGTCGTCTCCCCCAAGGGCGACAGCTACCGCCTGAAGGACCGAGACCTTGGCCGCGTCCACGGCGGCCACCACCGACGAGCAATGACCACCGAGGGGCTAGTTTCACCCGTCGCCACGGGGTCAGTTTTCGGGTTCTGGCCCACTTTCCGTGATCGAACCGACCCCAGCTTGGTGACGGCGGTCGTGATCATCGCCGGCATGTGAACACCAAGGTCTCGACGATCTCTTACCGCACCTTGCCGCCGTTGCCATCGAGCAGGTCGAGCGAACCGCTGGCGGTGTGCGGATCTGGGCGTCCCCGCGGGCACGCACAGCAGTCTGCCCCTCCTGTGGTCGCCCGTCGGCCAGGGTGCACAGCCGCTACCAGCGCAGCCTGGCCGACGCGGCGATCGGCGGCCAGCCGGTCATGCTCCGGCTGCTGGTCCGCCGCCTGTTCTGCGACCACACCGACTGCCCGGCCCACACGTTCGCCGAGCAGATCCCCGGGCTGACCACCCGCTAAGCCCGGCGCAGCCCCTTGCTGCGACAGATGCTGGAGACCATCGGCCTGGCGCTGGCAGGCCGCGCTGGAGCGCGGCTGGCCGAGGGTCTGGGGCTGCCGGTAAGCCGCAGCACTTTGCCGCGACTGCTCCGCGCGCTGCCCGATCCCCAGGGCGAGCGTGTTGCCGTGCTCGGCGTGGACGAGTTCGCGCTGCGCCGTGGCCACGTCTACGGGACCGTGCTGGTGAACATGGCCACCCACCGCCCGGTCGACCTGCTCCGCGATCGCAGGCCGCCACCTTCGCCGACTGGCTGCGGGCGCATCCCGGCACCCAGGTCGTCTGCCGGGACCAGGCCGGGAGCTACGCCGACGGTGCCCGGCAGGCAGCGCCGGATGCCATCCAGGTCGCCGCTGGCATCTGTGGCACAACCTTGCTCAGCACGTGGAGAAGACCGTCGCCGCGCACCATCGCTGCCTGAAGGACCCGCCCAGCCCCACCCCGCTCGAGCAGCTACCAGCCCCTGCCGTCGACGTCGAGCAGGTCGCCGCCGACGCGGCCACCACCGGCGCGGAGCACCGGGCCCCGCTGCCCACCCAGCCCACCGTCCACCTGGACCGCGGCTACGACAGCGCCGCCACCCGCACCGCGCTAGCCGAGCGCGGCCCTGCCGGGCGAATCGCCGACAAACACAAGCCTGCCCCGGTGCAGGCGAGCAGGCGAGCAGGCGGTGGAACGCACCACGCGTGGGGCAACGCGTTCGGCAAGCTGCGCTGGTGCACCGAGCGACGCCGACGGGTGCTCGAGTTCTACATGGCGCTGGCGCACGCGGCCATCGTCGTGCGCCGACTCATCCGTCGTGCCTGGAGCCGCTACCGGTGGGCTGCCCGCCCGCGCCGCTGTCCGTGACCCTGCTGCCCGACCGCAAAGCCCCAGAGGGCGTCATTCGGCGACGGCGCGAAGCTCGGAGACGACCTGCTCGGCTGCCGACCCGCCGTTGACCGCATACAACCGCGTGGCCAGACCACCGCAGCCCCGCAGCTCCCGTGCGAGCGACGCAAGCGACGTGGCCGTGCCCGCGTACAGCCACCAGTCCGCCTGCCCGCCAAACTCCGCCCGCGGGTCATCCGGTTCGAACCCGTCGGCGTTCCACACCACCACCAGCTGGTCGCCCCGCTCGAACCGGTAGTTGATACGACCAGGCCAGGCGTAGGTGTCCGGCCGCCGGACGAACTGCCGCTCCAGCAGGGCCAGGTCCTGCTGGCCAAGTGGCTGGTCTTGGGCCGCCAGGCCATACGGCAGCCCAAACGCCAACCGATCCCAGGCCAGCGTGAACACATACTCGGAGAAGCTCGGCGCATGCAGCCGCCAGAGCAGGCGATCCGGCGAGCCATCGACCTCGACCAGCACCCGCGGATCCTCGCCATCGTCCAGCCGAACTGCCCAATGACACACACCCTGGTTCTCGACGCGAATGACCAGCAGACCTTCGCGGACAAAGTCCCGCCGTCCACTGCCCCAGCCGTCAAACGGCTCCCCCAACTCTTCCAGCCCCACGACCTCGTCATCGGAGGCACCCGCCAGGATCTCGACTGCCCCGCGCAGCGGGTACCACTCCCCACCGCGGCCGGGATCTTGACCCCCAGTCGACGTTCCCGGTCGCTGATGGCCGCCCGAGCAGCCTCATCGACGATCGGGACCATGCCGAGCAGCTCACAGGTCGCTTGATGAAATCGCAGCATGCCGGGAAGGATACGACGCGGTCCAAACACCTACTGCCGCAGGCTCTCAGCTTAGATGCGGTCGCCTAACTCCAGTCGAGCGTGTGCGGCGCGAGCGCGCTTCTCCGCCGTCGACTTCGCGTAGCGGTCGACCATCGCACGCGACTTCCAGGCGGCAAGGCGGATCAAGTCACCTTCGGCTCCACCAGCGGTTAGCCATGCGTCGGCGAAGGAGTGGCGGAGCTGATGTGGATGCAGCCCAGGAAGGCCCGCCGCCGCACCACGGTCAGCCACAACTTGGAAGATGCCTGATTGAGTCATGGCGCCGTTGCGGCGGACCCAGAGGTGGGCATGTGCGCATGTGGATGGCCATTCCGGACGCGGAAGTAGCGACCCAACGCCAGCGCGGCCTTCGCCCGAAGGCCAGCATTCGAGGACGACGGCCCTTGCCGAGAACGGTCACGACCTGCTCGTCAAGATCAAGACCTTCTGGCACGATCGCCGCACACTCGGACCGACGCATCCCCGTGTCGAGAAGCAGACGGATGATCGCCGTATCGCGGCGAGCAGCAAAATCCTTCCCCTCACAGGCTTTGAGCAACTGGCGGAGTTCATCGGACCCAGCACGGGCGGCGGTTCCTCGGGGATCTTGGGAGACTCAATCCCGGACATGGGGTTGGCGTCCAGCTCGTCCTACGCTACGGCCCACTCGAAGAACGCTTGGAGGCCCCGATAGCGGTTGTTCGCCGTCGACGGCTTTTCCAGCGGTCAAGCTGGTCAGCGATGAAGGACTCGACATGCTCCCGCTTGAGACCTCTCAAAGTCAGGGGTAGTCAGCCCCCCCCAGGAAGTCGGCGAAGAAACGAACGGCGTCCGTGTAGGCTTCGACGGTGCGGTCGCTCTTGTTCCTGGCACGCAAAGACCTCCGGAAGCTCGCATTGAGACTCCGGGGGTCTGGCCGCGGGGAAGGACTGGCGCTCATGCACCGAAGTCAAGGTGTACACGAGCGATGTGCAACCGCTGGAGGCGCCCGGTGCGCCGCCGGAGCGGCATCGGCATAGCCACTGAGCTGCACCGATGGCGATCTGGTGGAGCTGATGGGACTCGAACCCACGACCCCCTGCTTGCAAAGCAACGCCGACTCGGAGTCGGACCAGGGCTGAGGGGAGGTCGCCGAGGTCAGCGGGCTCGGCGTTGACCGCTCGCGCCCCTTGGCGACCGCCCGAGCCCCTTGTGAATGGCACGGACATGGCACGCCGTGACTCGGCTTCTGTGCCGGCCGGGCCGCAGCTCGGGCCACCGTAGCCCGCCGTCCGGCCGGGATCGAACCTCCCCCGATCCATCCCCATAAGCGGGGCCGGGACGCGACGCAACCGCGCCCGGCCCCTTGAGCACCAAGGAGGCACCCTTGATGCCCAAGGCCAACTCTACGACGCTCCCGAAGGCCGAGCGCAGCGAAGGCGGTGCGTCCCGATGAGCCGCCGCTCGCTCCTCTCCCGCGAGGCCGGAAGCCTGGTCGCGCATACGAAGGTCCTGCGGCTGCTCATCGAGAACGCCGGCCGCACCATGCCGCCCGAGGTCGGCGCCGCCCTGCTCACCGTCGAAGGCTGGGCCGTCGACCTCGTCGTCGCGGAGAAGCAGGACCCGGACCGCCGGGCCGCCGACCTGGAGGACTCCTCGATCCTCATGGCCGAGATCCGCTCCACCCTGGCCATCCTGTCCGACCGCAAGCTCGAAACGATCCTTCGTGACCTGCCGTACCGCCGGATGTACGCGCTCCTCTTCGAGGTCTACCGAGACTACAGAGAGGAGAGGTGAAGGATCGGCCAGGGCGCTGCGACTCGACGAAAGATGCGTCAGGGCGCCTGCTGATTACCAGCCTCGTTGGCAAGAGCCCGGAGGGCTCGCAGCAGCTGGGAGGTTAGAACAGGCCAGAAGCAATTGCACCTGCAATAGCTCCTGCGAGTGCACCGCCGGCTGTAGCGAAGACAATTGCTCGATTGTCGAGGTTGGTGCTGATGGAATCTATGGCACCCCGAAGGTCCTTGAAGTCCAACGCCTCCATGAGTGAGGCATCCCTCGTGTAGTCCGTATCGAATAGAGGTAGACTATTGGTTTGCTCTGTCCGACGATCAAATTCGAGCCGTTTTCGGGTCCAGCGTCTCTTCAGACCCTCAATATCGGCCAAGCAGTACCACGCCCGCGCCAATAGTTTTCGAGAAGTTCGACGCCAGCCTCTTTCCTCCCACCGTCGCTTCAGGGACTTAAGTCGATTGAGTTCCAAAGTCTGAGTTCGCACATAGTGAATAGACAACAGCTCATCAAGCGTATTGCGGGTCAAGACCTCGAGGTCGATTAGTCGCCGCTCGAGATTCTTCATGCCGGTGAATGTGTCGAGTGGTGATATGAGTTCAAAGAATACTGCGTCGGATGCCTCCTCAAGATCGCTTGAGTCGATTTCTGCATTGTAGACACGGCTTTGGAACGGATCAGGTTCAGGACTGAACTCTACCGGGCTATCCACAGCCTTAATGCGAAGAGAGGTATGAGCAAATAGGTACTTGAATGAATAAATCTCCTCCGACCGATCGTGAAGCCCTAGCGAGAATATCTGCTACAACATGGCCTCCTGCCCTCGGGACCCAATCATCCTCGGTCTGCTTCCAGTAGACAATTGCCACCATGCCGTTCCATTTGACGATGTAGTCTTCAGACGGAGCATTCTCTTCCGGAAAAAATGGACGTTGGTTCTTAACAGGTATTCTTACTCGGATAGTAATCGGTGCATCCAGACTAAGAGTGCGTCTTTCGTCACAGCCATAGAGTAGTGCATGTACGCCGTCATCGTTTTCAAGGTCCGGCTGAGCCGGAAAGTAGGAGTCAAAGTCGCTGCTTTTCTGACCTTCCAGGTCTGGCGGTTCCACAGAAACTACGCGTGAGTCCTTATCGAGCGCATTGGTAAGTTCAGTGATGAGGAACCTGCAAGAAGTATGAGCCAAATCTGGCAATCAGAAGAGATGGAGGCTTGGGCGGTTGATCATCCTGTACCACAAGCTCGCTGCGAGTCTTGTCCTCGATCTGCTCGATTGTCACGATTGGCCCGCTTTATGTGTCGGGGTTTGACGATGGTCACTCTAACTCGACCCTGCGACACGGCCGTTGCGGCGGAACCGAGAGCCGGGTTGCCATGGATGTGGTGGGCTGCCGGCCGAGGACGGCCGCCGGAGGCGGCCGCCCGCAGGGCCGGCTTGAGCAGGTATGGAAACTTGAGCAGGTATGGAAACTTGAGCAGGTATGGAAACTTGTAACACGAGGACGGATGGTGTGATCGGCGGGCGATCGGCGTGGAGGTCGCGGTTGGGACGACTGGTGTTCGACGGGCGAACGTAGTAGAAGAGTAGGGCCTCACGACTGGAAGCCTTGGTGCTGGGAGCGCCGAGGTGGGAGAGCCACCTCCCATCCAGGCGTACCGACACTCAACCGGAGGAGTGCGGTCGATGGTCGTCTCTGCGCGCGCTCGCGTGCTCAAGTTCCTGTTGATGGCTGCCCGAGTTCTCGGGTCCTTGCCGTCCTTCACTCGTCTTCCTTCATCACCAGCTCGCCGGCGGCGGAGCGCGCCTGCTCTGGCGCTGCTTCCACGCATGCCGTCGAGGCGGCGGTCCCTGCGATCGGCGGGCACTCCGGCGCCGGCGGCGAGTCAGATCGCCGGAGACTCAGACAGGCCGGCCCGGAGTCGGGCGTGGGTCCTACCGCTGCGGTCGAGGTACCGGAGACTCGGCCGTAGTAGGGGAGCGATGTCCGGGGCGCGGCGAGCCACCGTCGTGATCCCCGGCTCGCTCCCCACCAAGCGTCCGAGCGGAACAGGCGCCTGCCCCGAGACTCGACCTTTCGATCGATTCAGTACCACGCAAGGAATGCGCGTCATGCAGCACGATCCGCGGAGTCGCCGTCAGCGCGCTCTTGATGAACTGGTCCGGGAAGCGGAGCGGCTCCAGGTCACCACGAACGAGTTCATCGGCCGCGCCACGATGGCCGAGGTCGACCTACCCGACGCGATGTACGAGACGAACGCCGAGCTGCTCCGCCTCCCCGATAGGCTGCACGAGCTGGCAAGGAGTGCCGCGGGGCAACCACTCGAAAGCGTGACCGCCGATGAAGACTGACGGCCTGGACACCGGGCAGAGCCGGCGACCGCGGTCAAAGGAGGGCGGCGCGGATCGGCCGCTGGCGACCGCGATTCGACTGGCGCGTCGGCGGGCGGACATCTCGCAGGGCGAGCTGGCCGAGCGACTCGGTATCCGCCAGTCCTCCGTCAGCCAGTGGGAGCACGGTACGACCGGGCCGACCGGGCAGCGCCTAGTCGAGCTGATCGGCGAGCTACCAGGACTGGCAGACATCCTCAAGGAGATGTCCGGCCTCCAGGAGGTCGGCGAGCTGGAGCCGGACTCCTCCACCAACGCTTCGTCAGGTCCGCCCTGACGAGAACGTCGACCTCCGGCTCGGGAACTACCGCCAAGGCAACACCATCAAGGACCCCGGGGCCGGAGGTCGACCACATGGCCGAGCGAGCGACGCCCGGCGCCACGAAAGAGGGTGGCCGGGGCGGGAGAGCCACCTCCCCCCCGGCCGTGGCCAGCACCGACCGGAGCCAGTGCCGACAAACGGACGATACCGCAATCTCCCCGGGCTTCCGCCGCTGGTAGTCGCGGCTCCGAGCTGCTGGCGCGGCCTACCCGCTCTGGGCGGTCGGCTCCCGGTCGACGAGGAACGCGATCGTGCTCCCTGGCTGGAGCGGGAACGGGAGGTGGACGATCGCGGCGTGGTTGTCGAACGGCGGGGCGTAGGTCGATTCGATGCTCCCGCCGCGGGCAACACCGATGGCGCTCACCTCGGCGGCGCTGGGCCAGAGCCGAGTCACCTTCAAGCCCGAGTCGACCGACAGCCGGTACTCGGCGTCGGTCACGCTGCGGAAGAGCTGTGCCTGGATGCGGAGCCGCGTCTCACGTCCGACGTGCTTGCGGACGAGGACCTGGAATTCGACCGTGTGGCCGGTGGTCTGGCGGAGCCGGCGCGGGACGTCGTAGCTGAGGATGCGCGCCGTGCCGCCGATGACGTTGACGGTCCTGACCTGGCGGCTCTTGAGGGCCTCGTTGTCGACGGAGACGATCCCGGCCCGGAAGATCATCGGGTCGGTGGGGTCGAGGTCGTCGTCGATGAGCCAGCGAAGGATGAAGTCCTCGGCGCGGAATTCCCCGAGCGCCCGGTCGTCGCGGGAGGCGGCGCAGACGAGTTGGAGCGTGGCCGGTATCGCGTCGACTCGGTACGAGATCCGCATGTTCTGATACGCGTAGTCCGGGTGCTCGTCATCGGGCAATGGGCAGGCCAGGAAGCAATCCCATCTGTAGGCGACGAGCGAACCGGCGAACACCGGGTCGCGGATCGGGTCGAGCACATCCTGAAGGCCGCGCAGGAGCGCACTATCGACCTGCTCGACCGTCTCCCGGACGGCGAGCGCGCCGAGTACCAGGGTGACGACCGCGGCCGAGACGAAGGCGCCACCGAGGAGGCTCAGCACGGTGGCGAGTACCTGCTGCTCGCTGAGGAATGCGGCGACGACGACCAGGACCAGGCCAACGACGAGTGCGAGCATGTTGGCCAGGAGCACCGATCGTCGAATCCAGACGGCGGGGGCGGCTCTCATGCGGCGGGTTCAGGTGCGGATCTCGGAGACGATCTCCACCACGCGCAGGGCCGAGTCGCCGATGGCGACGCTGGCGAGGGCGGTGTCGGCTTCGTTGGCGCAGAAATAGGCGAGCGCGATCCGCGCGTGCGGTAGATGGATGACGCCAACGTCGTTGACCACGGTCGCCAGGCTCCCTGTCTTGTGCATCACCGGAATCTCGTCTTCCAATCGGATGGGGATACGCGTGTTCCGTTGGTTGTTGACGAGGAACCGGCGGAGTTCGCCGAGCCGTGGCGAGGCCTCGATGTGCTCAATGATGCGCAAGGCTTCCCGTGCGGTGGAGACGTTGCGGCGGCCGACGGCGCCGAGTTCCTGGTCGGTAAAGCCTACTATCATCGCTGTTCGGCTAAGCTGCAAGTTCTCGCAGATTCGCCTAATCCGGTCAGGACCAACCAGACGCCGGAGGTACTCCGCCGCCGGATTGTCGCTGGTCATCAGGCTGAACGCGCACACCTCGCGCAGGGACAAGCGCCGCTCGTCCTGGAAGGCTGCGAGGATGCTCGGATACGCGGTGGTCCCAAGCTCTGCGCGGCTGACTGTCGTGTCGAGGTCGATCTCCCCGCGCTCGCCGGCGTCGTAGAGGGCCAAGGCAGGCAGCAACTTGAGGAAGCTCGCCGCCGGGCGAACGGCGTCGGCCGCAACCTCGGCGCGCAGGCGCGGGCCGTCGAGGACGTGGACGGCGACGCTGCGATCGGGGTCGTCGGCGACGAAGCGCTGAAGCTCGGCTTCGAGCGCTGCCTGTGCCTTGGCAACAAGCGTCGTGGTGGCCACCGCAACTCCCCGAACGTCGGTCGAGACCTGGGGCCGCGGCGCTCTCCGGCCAGCACCGTCGACGTTCGGTGAGAGGTGGCTCCCTCACACATGTACCAGGATGGCAACACGTCGTGTACCAATCCCGGTACAGCCTAGTATCCCAGACGTGGATCGTGATCTGACTGTTCGGGAGCAGGTAGGGGGCGGGCGAGGGGCCACCATTGATGATCTGGGGTCGTGAGGAGAAATGAACCCAAGCGGAGGCGCGGGATCGGTGGCTGGTCCGGTGCGGTTCCGTGGCGTGACGTGGGTGGCAGCACCCCGCATGCTCGTGGCGCGCCTCGTAACCCTGCTGTTCATGGTGGCGGGAGCACTCACGATCTTTGTCAGCGCTATCGTGCGGTCGTTCACGGACGAGCCAGAATCCTGGTACTTCTACCCGCTCCTAGCATTGGGACTGGCGGCATGGCTTGCCTTTGCGGCACTGATCGGCGGGGCTGGCGTGTACGTTCGCGAGTCCGGGGTGGTGGTTGTGAACCCGCTTGGGGTCACATCGCTGCGCTGGAATGAGATCGAGCACTTTTCGCTGGACGAGAGCCTGATATTGGTCCGAGGCCCCATCGGGCGGGTGCACCGTCGCACAGGAGGCTCAAACATGATATGGGGCATTCGGCCGTTTGGCGACACGTACGGCAAGAGACAGGCGCAAGAAGCCATTGCCTTCCTCAACCAGGCACTTGCATCTCACGCAAACTCCCTCTGACGCAGTTTGCGTCAGCCTCAATTGGCGCTGGGAGCGCCAGTGACTCGTCGCTACCCGGGCTCCGCAGCCGGTTCGGAATCGCCGCCTCTCGCCTCTGTCACCATCCGGAGATGCCGGTCGGCGTCGGGGTCGAGGGCCTGTGTGGGGATGGGCTGACCGGAGGGGTACTCGTCATAGATGGCGTAGCGGTCGGCAGGCCAGACGGTTTCCATGACCTGGATCGGGTCGCCGTCCGCGTCGTAGGACGCAAGAAGCATCGCCAGCAGCGGCACGCCAGGCGGGGTAGCAAAAGTCGCGGCCTCGTCACGCGACGGCATCCGCGCCGAGATGACGGAGGCGAGCCGGTCCGCGGTCCGCTGCGGCGGCTTCTGCACGAGCGGGAAGTAGTTGGCGACCAACTCTCGAGGCTCGCCCTCGGCGGTCGTGACGATCCCGCGGCGGACGAAGGCCTGGGCGCCCTCGTCGACGCCGAGGAGGCTGGCGATCTCACCCCAAACAGTGGTGGGGCCGGCTTCGATGATCGACCGTCCGTCGCGGTCTTCTGGTGCGCCGGCGTCGGACAGGCGCGGTATGGGGACGCGGCGGGGCGGCCGGCGGAGTCGCACGTAGGCGCCGCTGCCCTGGCGGGCGTCGATCAGGCCCTCGGTGCGCAGGAGGCCGAGGGCGGCGCGGATGGTGGGCCGGCTGACGCCATAGCGCTCGGCGAGCTGCTTCTCGGTGGGCAAGGCCTCGCCAGGGCGGAGTTCGCCGCTCTGGATGGCGCCGCGGAGCCGGTCGGCGACCTGCTGGTACTTCGCCTCCCGGTCGGAGCGAGCCTCCAACGACCTCCCCCTCTCCCTGCTGCGTCGACGACCTGCGGAGCCTAGGCCAGCCGGCCGATTGTCGGCTACTAGTCAGTACATCTTGGCGGCTGCCCATGCTACCGTCTAACTTGTCCTGACAAATCTCAGACAGGCGAGGCGGATGCGGCTCCCGATCGACACCTCCGAGATGGCGTTTCAGGTCGTCAGCAGGCCGGAGCCGCTCCGCGACCCGACCAGCGGTCGCGCCCGTACCACCAGGGAAGGGGCGCCGCTGTTCATGGTCCAGCTCGTGACGAGCTGGCGAGGCGCGGTCGGAACCATCGCCGTCGAGGTGGCGCGCGAACCCTCCGCCGACCTCCGGCCGGGTGTCGTCGTCGACGTCGCCGGGCTCGCCGCAGTCTCGTGGACCGTCGGCAACCGCTCTGGCCTGGTGTTCCGCGCCGAGCGGATCGAGCCGGCGGGCGGCGCGACGTAGGCCGAGACCGCGACCTGTCAGCCGGGGCCGGGCACAACCGGCAGCCAGCACGAGCAAGCACCTTCACAACTACAGAGCGCGGGCGGCGGGGCATCCTCCCCTCGACCGAGTGACGGGACCTCACCGGGAAGCCGCCAACCCCACACCTCTATCTACCGCCGTCCGTCTACGGCGACGGCAGGAAGGAGGCTGCCTAACGGCACGCCGAGAGAAGTTGTAAAGACAAGTCGCCTCACAAGGAGATGACCCCTGTTGAAGTTGGTGCTCGATACCTCCTGGCTCACGTTCGCCGTCGGGTCGGAGCCGGAGTTGGTGATCGACTTCGAGACCAAGCAGCCCAAGGCCGACGGCCAGGGCCAGCCCATCTACGCCGTGCAGCTCATCGCCTCGTACAGGGACGACCGGAGCGGCAAGCAGAAGTCCGAGATCGTGAGCGTCAAGCTCGCCGGCGCTCCGCCGGAGGTGCCGATCGGGACTCCCGTCCGGGTCGTCGCCCTGGTGGCCGTGCCCTGGGCGACCAGTGAGCGCAACGGCGTCGCGTACCGGGCCGAGCGGATCGAGCCGCTGGCCAAGCCGACGGCTCGGGCCTCCTGACGCACCACAGCACCACCACCCGGGGAGCGGGCGCGAAGCCGCTGAGGAGTGGACGCGCCCGCTCCCGCCACCTGGAAGGAACAGTCGTGAAACGGTTCCTGCTCGTCCTCTTCCTTCTCCTCCTGATCGCCATCGAGCCGAACCTAATGATCACCTTCGCACGTGAGGTCACCCTGACCGCGCTCAACGCCCTCCGTGAGCTGGTTTCGAACGGGGGCGGCGCCAATGGCTGACCCCTACCGGCAGTCGCTCAGCGCGCCACCTCCCTTCGAGCGCACCCCTCCCACCCTCCATCAGCCGGTCCGCGCGACCCTCGCCGGCTGGCTGGTCCGCAACCTCCTCCGCCCGGCGTGGTCCTGGCGGGTCGAGGTGAGTGCGGCGATTCTGCTCGCCTTCGTGTGGGCGGTCCTCGCCGGCAGCCTCGGCCGCCTGTGGGGAAGCCTGGCGCTCGCCTCGCTCATCCTCTCGGCGCCGGCGTGGCCTCCCGTGGCGCGGGACCGCGCTCGGCTGATCCTGCACCGTTCATCGGTGCGCCGGCACTGGCTCCAATCGGTTCGCCACGCCGGACTCGCCACCTACAGCGACCGGGTACCGAAGCCGGTCAGCATCGAGCCGATCCCCGCGGGCGACCTGATGCGGGTGCAGATCCCCGCCGGGCGCCGCACCTCAGAGCTTGCCGAGACGGCGGAGACGATCGCCGCATGCCTGGCGGTGCGCGAGGTCCGGGTCAACCGCGACCTGGGCAACGCCCGCTTCGCCGAGGTCACGATCGTCCGCCGCGATCCCCTGTCCGAGTACCCGTCGCTCCAGTGGCCGGAGCTGCCCGCTCCGCGGCTGTCGCTGTGGGAGCCGATCCCGGTCGGGGTCGACGAGAACGGCATGTGGGTGACGGTCTCGCTCCCCGAGCGGAACGTCCTCATCGGCGGCGAGCCGGGCGCCGGCAAGTCCGTCGCGGCCTCCATGCTGGTCGCGTCGGCGGCGCTCGATCCCGAGGCCGAGCTGATCCTGTTGGACGGCAAGCGGGTCGAGCTGGCGACCTGGGCCGGCTGCGCCGAGCGGATCGTCGGGCCGAGCCTCGACGACGCGATCGACACCCTCCGCGAGGTACAGGCGGAGCTGGACGGACGCCTCCTGCGGCTGCTAGCCGACCGGCGCCGCAAGTTCTCCAAGGGCGGCGGCATCCGGCCACTGGTGATCGTGGTCGACGAGCTGGCCTACTACTGCACCGGACCCGACCGGAGGCAGTGCACCGAGTTCTCGCAACTGCTCCGGGACATCGTCTCGCGCGGCCGGGCGCCGGGGATCATCGTCATCGCCGCGACGCAGAAGCCGAGCGGCGACACGGTGCCGACGTACCTGCGCGACCTGTTCGGCTTCCGCTGGGCGCTGCGGTGCTCGACCCCGCAGGCCTCCGACACGATCCTTGGCGCCGGCTGGGCGTCCATGGGCTACTCGGCCGCGACGATCGACTCCGCGGAGCGTGGCGTCGGCTTCCTGCTGCACGAGGGAGACCGGCCGGTGCGGCTGCGCACCTGCTACCTCGGCGACGACGACCTGGAGCTCCTCGGGCGCCGCGCCGAGCACCTGCGGGCGGCCAGCCGCGACGGCCACGAGCCGCCGGCGGTGTCCAGCCTGCGCTGAACCTGTACGACCCCCTATCCACGAGCGGGCGCGAAGCCATTGAGGAGTGGACGCGCCCGCTCCACCACCCGAGGAGATGTCATGACCACCAACGGCACATGGGCTTCGCCGATCACGACCGAGGGCATCGAGGTCGAGCTGACCGACGGCGGGCTCTGGCTGGAGATCCGCTATCCCGACGGCGAGGCCAAGCGCTCCTTCCTGAGCGCGCCCGAGCTGCATCACCTCGCCGATGCTCCATCGGAGATGCGCTCGCAAGCGCTCGCCGCCATCGACCGGCACCTCGCGCAGCACCTCGGCAAGGCCGCGGCGAAGGAACTGGAGCGCCTCGGCGGCGATCTCAGCGTCTCGTCGGACCCGTCCGGCATCTGGGTCGACGTTCGCCAGGAGAGCGGGCCGCCGGATTGCTACTTCATCCCAGCGTCGACACTCCGGGCCGTTATGGCGGTGCCGGCGCGGCTCCGGTTCAACGCGCTGATGCTCATCAGCGCGATCGGCCGCGAGCGCTGACACAACATCCGAGGAGCGGGGCGCGAAGCCGCTGAGGAGTGGACGCGCCCCGCCCCCACCACCAGGAGGAGATGTCCCCTTGGCGGGACCAACTGTATCCTCGGCCGTCGAGGAGCTGCTCGCGCGAGCCTCCGATCCCGCCCGATACCGTCGCTGGGCGGAGCAGGTCAGGCAGGCCGGCTACTGCCAGCAACCGGTGCGGCTCGTCGGCCGGGTCGACGAGGCCGACCTCGCCTCGGGCGAGGTGCGGCGCATCTACAGCAGCAAGAGCGAACCGGACCGCGTGACCTTCAAGGCCTGCGGCAACCGGCGCGCGTCCCGCTGCCGGTCGTGCAGCGAGGTCTACCGGCGGGATGCTTGGCATCTGGTCGCCGCGGGCCTGCGCGGCGGCAAGGGCGTCCCGGCCGGCGTCGCCGAGCATCCGCGGCTGTTCGTCACCTTTACCGCGCCGTCGTTCGGGCCGGTCCACAGTCGCCGCGAGCGCGGCGGGACCGTCCGGCCGTGCCATCCGCGAAGCCCGAGCGCACGATGCTCGCACGGGCGCCCGGCCGGGTGCTGGCGCCGCCACCAGGCCGACGACCCGAGCCTTGGCGAGCCGATCTGCCCTGACTGCTTCGACTACCAGGCCGCGGTCATCTGGAACGCGCTGGCGCCGGCGCTCTGGCGTCGAACGACCGTCTACCTCCGCCGCGAGCTGGCGCGCGCCGCCGGACTCACGCCCGCCGAGCTCGCGGAGGTCGTGCGCGTCAGCTACGCCAAGGTCGCCGAGTACCAGCGGCGGGGCGTGGTCCACTTCCACGCGCTCATCCGGCTCGATGCTGCGGGCGGCGCCGGCGAGATCGAGCCTCCGCCGCCGCAGTTCACGGCGGAGATCCTCGAACGAGCCGTCCAGGAGGCCGCGCGTCGCGTCGCCGTGCCCTGGCCGGGCCGGATCGAGGCCTCGGGCGCCGCGCCGGCGGCACGCTGGGGCGACCAACTCGAGGTCCATCGAATCACGGCGAGGGACGGCCCGGACGACCTGTCCGCGGAGACGGTCGCCGCGTACATCGCCAAGTACGCGACCAAGAGCGCGGAGGAGTTCGGCGGCCTCGACCATCGCGTCCCGGCCGCGGGCGATCTGGTGCATCTCGACCTCGGCGAGCACGTCGCTCGCCTGGTCCGGGCCTGCTGGGCGCTCGGCGGCCGGCCGGACCTCGCCGGCCTGCGGCTGCGCCAGTGGGCACATCAGCTCGGCTTCGGCGGCCACTTCCTGACCAAGAGCCGGCGCTACTCGACCACCCTCGGCGCGCTCCGCCGGGCCCGAGCCGAGCACGCGATCCGGGCCCGCTTCGGCGGCGAGCCGCGCGACGCCTGGGGGCGTCCGGCCGGCGCCGGCGGCGTCGTCGTCCTCGCGCAGTGGCGCTTCGCCGGCCGCGGCTACACCACGCGGGCGGATGCCGACCTCGCCGCCGCGATGGCGGAGGAGGCCAGGCTCCGGCGCCGAGTCGCGCGGGAGGAGTCCAGGGCGACCGCCTGCGCGTGAACGGCGGTCGACCGCTGATCGGAGAGATGCAAGACAGATGGAAGGCGAATTACTCAGCCTGGAAGACGTCGCCAAACGGCTCGACGTGCCGCCGCGCTTCGTCCGGCGTCTCGTAGCCGAACGGCGCATCACCTACCACAAGGTCGGACGCTACGTCCGCTTCCACGAGCGCGACCTCGCCGACTACCTCGCGGCCAACCGGGTCGAGGCAATGCGGGCCTCGACCGTCCGCCGCCGCGCAAGCTGAACGAGGAGAGCAGCACCATGACCACCGAGAACAACAAGCGCCGGCGCCGCCGAGCTCTCGGCGCCGTCCGGCAGCTCCCGTCGCGCCGCTGGCAGGCCCGCTACCG
>WNGB01010115.1_pt1 | contig 18593 bp, 17 predicted proteins | sample 5400681 | NCBI WGS metagenome assembly WNGB01 (sample SAMN13153367, study PRJNA577476) | soil metagenome | isolation source: 115 cm soil or saprolite under grassland replicate 2 | place: USA:California | collected 2016-06-15 | reverse complement strand
TTATTCAGGAGACGCCCTATGCGGGAAGCGTCAGCCGACCTCGTTCGAGTCAGCGAATTCAAAGAGCTTGACAGAAAAAGTGAAAAAGGCCGCGAAAATGGCGGGTTTCAGCCGCCTGTTTTCGCCAATGTCCAGTAAGTAAACATCGCGCCCAATCGTCTAAATTCTTGCGGAGCGGGGACAGATCCCATAACTCGGCAATGCCCAGCGCGTCGGCTGCGACTTGCATGTTTATGCTGCGGTTTGGCCACATCCCGATCGCGGTGACAAGTTCGATCGTCTTCTGCTCACCCTTGTTTACCTTGGAGGTGTCCCAGTGCGGCACCGGTGTCTCACCAAATTCTATGCTTCGCGCCTGGTCTACACGCTCTGGCCACTCGTCATGATGTTTCCAGTAGTTGGCCACCGCATTCACAACTCTGACGTACGACTGTTGGCTCTTAGGCTCGGTTGGATTATCACAGTTAAAGATGTCATAGGCTTTGGTGTAGTTTTTCAGATCAAATGCTGGCGTTTTTCATTTCTTTTGCTGAAGTCGGCGCATCTGTACCGTCGTCGATGCAGGTTTCATTGCCTTGCAGGCCCGTCGCCTTCAATTTGGATCTGCCAAGTTGGCCTTCGCGCGAATCTCCTCGGCCCTGGTCTCCAGTCTTGCCGCTTCGTCATCGCGGTTCATTTTGCGCAGCAACGTGGCGTAGTTCTCCAAACTGAGAACCATATCCGGATGATCGGCGCCTAGTCCCTTCTCGACCATTGTGAGAGCGCGCTTTAAGAGAGGCTCCGCTTCCGCATACTTACCCTGGTTGAAGTAAACCCCTGCGAGATTCTCGAGGCTGTTTGCCACTTCCGGATGCTCGGCGCCCAAAACCTTCTCTCTGATCTCTATAGCGCGCCTGTGGAGAAGTTCCGCTTCCGCGTACTTGCCCTGGCAGGAATACAACAATGCAAGGTTATTGAGAACGGTCGCAACATCTGGGTGATCTGGGCCGAGTGTCCATTCATTGATGGCCAGCGCTCTCTGGTAAAGCGGTTCCGCCTCCACATACCCCTCTGTGCCAATATCCCTTGAGACACTTTCCTCAAATAGTTTAGTGTTGAGGGCGAAGGGAATTTTCAATGTCTCAAGACTCGTCACCATTATCGAAGTCCGGGAAAGCATCACCCACCAAGGTGGATCCGGAGGTCAAAGCGTTATGTTGCCAATTCCGTTATGTGGCCCAGACTCCGTTTCCTCGCTGAAAATCACTACCCCAACACTTCCCTACGCCACATAAATTTATATGACCTATAGTCGGGCTGTTTCCAATTTCACAAGGAGGTCCGACTATGTTCACACAAATTTTCAAATATTCATGCAAGATCGAGCGTCATCTTGCCGGCCCATTGTTAGAGCCGCGCCTGCGCTTTCTGACTCATTACGCGGAGCAGGGAGCGGCGCTCAAGACCCTTCGGATAATCGCCAACACTCTTCTGGTAATTGCTGAGCAAATGAAATTGTCATCCGAGGGTGAGGTTAGACGAGAGGAAATCATCGCCGCCGCTGATCGGTGGGTTGGCCGTCAACCGTGTCGCACCATAAATTCACGAGCACACTTCATTTCTGTAGCCACGCATTGGCTGGAGTTTTTGGGGCGTCTGGCTCCCGTAGCAAGTCCACCACGCCCGTATGCGCATCTGCTGACAAAATTTGTCGGTTATATGAGCGACGAAAAAGGTCTCGCCCCCCAAACGATCAAATCGAGATTTAAAAATGTCGAGCATTTCCTCCGCCGCTTTTACGGGCAGCATCAATCATTGGATGAATTGACCATCCAAGATATTGATGAAGCGCTCATTCTGAAACGCAGTCAGGTCAGATCAATAAGTACTGTGATTCTGTACTCGTCTTCAATCCGAGTATTTCTGCGTCTGGCCGAAGCGCAGGGATGGTGTGCTCCTGGACTGGCCGCGGCGATGCTCTCTCCACGGGTTTTCAAACAGAAAATGCTTCCAGTAGGACCATCCTGGGAAGTGGCGCAGCGGTTGTTGGCCACGACAGAAGATGATCAGCAGAAAAACATCCGTGACCGCGCTATCCTCATGCTATTACTGGTTTATGGCTTGCGCCCCGGTGAAGTGTGCGCTTTAAGACTGGAGGATCTTGACTGGGAACGGGAACTGATCCAGGTCACGCGTAGCAAGCGGCGATGCACACAATCCTACCCCCTTACCTCGACAGTTGGAGAAGCGATTCTGCGCTATATGAAAGAAGTGCGTCCGCGTTCTACCCATCGCGAAATCTTCTTGTCACTGCACGCGCCCATCCATCCACTTGTCCCCGATTCGCTCTATCAAGTAGTTCGTAATCGCCTGCTCCCACTGGACAACTCGCTCCGGCATTACGGGCCTCACATGCTGCGCCATACCTGCGCCACCCATCTGCTCGCAGAGGGGTACTCACTCAAAGAGATCGGCGATCATCTCGGGCATCGCGATCCGGAGACGACGCGCATCTACGCCAAAGTCGATATAAGCGGGCTACGTCAAGTGGCTGATTTCAGCTTAAAGGGGGTGCTATGAAGCTAAAAAAATTGATCGCCGACTATCTGGCTTTGCGCCGGGCGCTGAGCCCGGGTTTTGATGCTTTAGAAAATTCCCTTAACAAATTTTGTCGTGCAGTGGGAGATGAGATCGAGATCACCGACATTACTCCGGAGCAAGTTAAGGCGTTCCTTGACGGCACGGGCCAAATCAGTCGCTACTGGCATCGCAAATATGGCGCGCTCTCGTCGTTCTATCGTTACGCGGTCGGGCGTGGTTACGTCACCTCAGCGCCTTTGCCATCTGCAATACCAAAGCCAGGGCCGTCGATCACTCCCTACATTTACACGCCTGATGAACTGGCCCGTCTGTTCCGGGCGACAAGTACTTACCGGCGCAGGCATCGAGTGCTCGAGTCATATACTTTTCGCGCGCTCCTACTCTTGCTCTATGGAGCCGGCCTGCGCGTGAGTGAAGCGCTCGCATTGACACTGGCGGATGTCGACCTGACTGCTGGATTGATCACCATCCGTCAGACCAAATTCGACAAAACGCGATTCGTGGCGCTCGGAACGGAATTGAATCAGGAACTGGCGCAATACGCGGCACAGCGCCGTCAGAATGGCCACGATCAGAGTAGCGCTGCGCCATTTTTCATCGGACGTCATGGCGAACGCATCTCCCGTGATACGGTTGAGGAGTCCTATCGGACGTTGCGCAAGTCCGCGGGGATCTGTCGGACTGATGGCGCGCGCTATCAGCCACGGTTGCATGATCTCCGGCACGCCTTCGCTGTCCATCGCTTGACGACCTGGTATCGGGAAGGCAAAGATGTGCAAAAGCTTCTTCCGCTATTGGCCATTTACCTGGGGCATGTCGACCTGTCCTCGACACAAATCTACTTGACCATGACGCCCGAGCTACTTGATGCGACGTGCGAACGCTTTGAGCGATATGCTTTTCAGGAGGTGAGCCATGACTGACTTCGCCTTACTTGGTCCCTGGGCCCGGCGTTTTTTGCTAGAGCATTTAGTCAGTGAACGCAACCTGGCTTACAACACCCAATGCAGTTATCGTGATACGCTGATCTTGTTGATCTCTTTCACTGAGCGTCAAGGGGATAAGAAAGTTGACCAACTGAAAGTTGTGGGGATCACCGCGGAACTGGTGCGGCTGTTTTTGCGGGAGTTAGAGGAGCAGCGTGGTTGTTGCGTTGCGACTCGCAATCAAAGGCTCGCAGCCATTCATGCTTTGGCACGCTTCATCGCGGTCCACAGCCCAGAACATCTTGAGTGGTGTGGGCAGATTTGCGCCATTCCATTCAAGAAGGCTCCCACGGCTTCAATTACCTATCTGGAGAAGCCGGAGATGGAAGCGTTATTGGCCGCACCTGATTGTTCCAGCGCCCAGGGCCGCCGTGATCACGCACTGCTTCTATTTCTCTACAACACGGGAGCGCGTGCGGATGAGGCGGCGCAGCTAACGATCGCCGATCTCGAATTGGCACGCGCGCCCAAACGCGATCGCTCGGTCGTACAAATTCATGGCAAGGGCAATAAGCTGCGCCGCTGTCCGCTGTGGCCGCAGACAGTAAATGAACTGCTTCCCCTAATCGGTGATCGCGCGCCTAGTGATCGCGTCTTTCTCAATCGGCGCGGCGAACCATTGACGCGGTTCGGCATTCACACCATGGTCGAGCGGCATGCAAAGAAGGTTGTGCAACAGATGCCGTCGGTCGCGACCAAGCGGGTAAGCCCTCATACGATTCGTCACACAACAGCAACCCACCTGTTGCGGGCAGGGGTGGACATCAATACGATCCGAGCCTGGCTCGGTCACGTCTCGCTGAGCACGACCAATATTTACGCCGAAGTAGATCTGGAAATGAAGGCAAAGGCTCTTGCTGCCTGTGAAGTGGCGGAAACGAAACCACCAAAGCGGTGGGGTCAGGATCAGGCTTTGATGGCCTTTTTGCGGTCACTCTGAAGCTCATGGTTATGTGGCGTTCAAGCAAGCTATAAAGAAGTAGTGATCTGTGGATCTGTGCTGGACGCCACATAACGGAATTGGCAACATAACGCTTTAAATGTGGTCAACCACATTTAAAGCGAAACCCGAGCGCCGTCAGTTTTCCGCCGAATACAAGCGGCGCATCCTTGAGGAAGCCGACGCCTGCACGGAGGCCGGGCAAATAGGAGCCCTTCTTCGCCGCGAGGGTCTCTATTCGTCACCGGGTAAGGGGATGGCATTGCTGCCATCTCCCTCCCCTAAGAACCGTGCTTGCTGTAGGGTAGGCCGCCAGCGAGTTACTTTTTCAGCACTTTTCCAACGGCCCCCCTCCGAACGATGCGTGACTCTTTCGATGTCACATCGCTCTCCAGTTGACGCAACACACTCAGAGTCAGGTATTCATGCATCTCGCACCCTTCCTCTTTTTAAGCAGCATCAACCTGCCGCCCTTCCCCACGTTGTTGGCTCTCCCAACCTCAAAGTACTACGGCGGCTCCGTCACCATAGGGCTCTCGCCCCTTAGGCGATCCCACGTTCCGTTGCGACTGAACGTCTCGAGTGCGACTTAGGCGCTCCATTCATCCCCTTCAATGAACTCGCTGTTCATCGTCTGCCAGGCGGAGATTACGCATCGCAAAAGCGGAACGATGCGCTCCTGACAGCACCGCTCTTAGACGCTGTAGCGATGAGTGTGCCGTTCCACCACTGGAGATTGGAGTTCAGGCAATCCGGCTTTCGCCATATCGCACGGGCCTTGCAGGACATCACCTTCTGCGTCTTCCAGTGATTCCTGCTTCTCCGACATGCTCTTTTCCCCTCCGGCTTTCGCTTTCAGGTCAATCGGATGGCCCAGAAGTATTTCCTCCGAACTTCTTCTGACTGCGTCAGAGATTCAGCCGCGCGTTCCGCGGCGCACGCTTTCGCCGCGGCTTCCACTTGATGGAACGCCAGTCAATGGCTTGACGCAGGCTCGCGCCAGCAGCGCCCTCAAGCGCGGCTTCAAGTTCCCGACGAATTCCTGTTTGTTGCGTCATTGTCAGAGAGTCTCGTACCGAAACACCACGCGGAAGTCTGCACGGTTACCCGTACTGTGATGTTGTTGGCCGCAGGCCAACTCAACGGCTATCCCGATCATTACAATCAGGCATTGGCTTTCTCCGCGATCTCATACCCGACCTCCCGTGGGTCTTCCTTGCGGTCGACTTTCCTGGAAGCAGAACATCTCAGGAGAAGGCCGGGCTTACCACGTTCCGCGTCAATCACAGGGTCGGTTAGGTCTCGCCTGGACGCCGGTGACCCTCCTGTCCACGATGCAGGAACGCTGAGCCTGCATACCGGCCACGTACCTTTTGGTCACAGCGTGACAGCCTCTTACGCTGCTCTAGGGATAACGGCGCGTGTGCGGCGATTCAGATATCTTGACCATGCGATCCGTTTCTAGCCCCCGACCGCCTTGAGGCTGGCAGTCGCCGTCGCCCCTCACAGTTAAACGGCCATCGGATGATGAGGTTTCATTGTCCCGGCAGCTCTTTATTCATGCCGGTAGAAAACCGCTGGTGGAACAGCGGGTGAAGTCCTGCGCGCGCAGTCTTCACAGTGATTGACGCGACTTCGTGTCGCAGCAGCAGCGCCCTATCCTCCCGCGCGACAGATCGATTGCCTGCAAGAGATGGGGCGGAAATCAACCAGGGGGAGAGCTTTACTTGTGGGGCTGTAGTTTTTCAGATCAAATGTTGGTGCGACACGAAGTCGCAATTCTGAGCGCTGCTCAAGGGATTGGACTCCCTGCGTCTCTTCCCTGCTTCTTGTTTTCCTGTTTGTCGTTTCCGTTATCGGACTTAGGTATCTCAAGGTGAAGGCCCGGAGCGGCTTGGATAGTAGGGAATAAAAGCAGCGGCAAAAATATAGGTAAAGTGACAGTAGCAGGAAAGCCGCAACCCCCTTGCCTGCGATGACGACTAGGCGTACGATCTCGGCGGATTGAAAACAATCCTGGGTGTGTCTGCGACTCTTAGCCATTGAACGCAGGCTCGATTTCCGAAAACCCGTGTGGCCGGCACACTCATTCTCAGCACATCTCAGTTCATTCTCGCGAGTACTTCCGTAATTGCGAAAGTCGTGGGAAAAGACAACTTCGTTAAAGGACCATCAATTTATGCCTGATATGTATACTACCAACAGATCTCCGCTGACCAATGACTGGAATCAACGCCGCAGCGACGGCTATGACGTGGTCGTGATCGGTTCCGGCTACGGGGCCTCAGTGACTGCGGCGCGATTGGCGACGGCCCAATGGCCCGCCAACGGCAAACCGACGATCTGCATTCTCGAAAGAGGAAGAGAGTGGCTGCCCGGCCAATTTCCTGACACTCTCAATCGCGGGGTTCAAGAATCGCGCAGCCCGTTGAATCCTCTCGGCCTCTACGATAATACTTTCAGCCCCGACATCGGCGTGCTCGCGGGATCAGGGCTCGGCGGCGCCTCTCTGGTCAATGCCAACGTAGCCATCCGCCCCGACAGCGAAGTCTTCGAGCGCGCGGAGTGGCCTCAAGCTATCCGCACGCTGAGCCAAAACGGTCAACTCACGACATACTATGATCGCGCGCGGGCGACGCTCTTCGCCTCACAGCATCCGAACGCCATGCAGCTCAGCAAAGTCAAGGCTCTCAAGAAAGGCGCCCAGGGAGTATCCGGAGCTGTTTTTGAGATCCACGATATCGCGGTCAATTTCAGCTTCGAGGGCGTCAACAATTGGGGGGTTCAGCAGCGCAAGTGCATCAACTGCGGCGACTGCGCCGCCGGCTGCAATGTGGGGGCCAAGAACACGCTCGACACCAACTACCTGGCCATTGCCAAGCATGGCGGCGCCGAGATATTCACACAGGTTGAATGCAAGCGTCTAACCAAGGATCCGGCGGGAGGCTATCTGATCCATTATATGAGGCGGGAGACCCCGCTCGAGGAGGCCGAACATGGAACGCTCAAAGCCAAACGACTGGTGATCGTCGGGGCCGGGTCGCTCGGTTCTACCGGCCTCATGTTGCGCTCGCGCCGGGCCGGGCTCAGCCTGCCCGATGGCGTGGGCACACACTTCGGCGGCAATGGCGACTTCTTCGGCGTGGCCTACAATACAGACCGGCGAACCGACGATCTTGGATGGGGGGCTTATCCGGACAGTAACCGCGCCAAGCGCATACAATCCGGTCCCGGCCAGTTGCTTCATCCCGGACCGACCATCGTCTCCCGGGTCAGGTACAATACAAATCAGACGTTGCTGAACAGGTTCAAAGCTGAAGACCTCTCGATCCCGTTGATGTACGTGGACACCGTCCGCCTGGCGCTCGCCTTCGTCGCCGGCAAGGACACCGACCCCAACGATTTCTTCGATAATCTGAGTGAAGGGTGGCGCCGGTTGCGCGATCTTTTCCGCGACCCTCAATTGCAGAAAGGCGCGCTCAATCACACGCTCGCCTATCTGGTCAACGGACACGATAATCAGGGCGGAGTGATCGAACTGGATCCTATAACCGACGAAGCGAGAGTGAGATGGCCAGGCGCAGGTCAGCAGGCAATCTTTCAACAAATGAACCAGCGGCTTCTACAGCACACCACGGGGCTGGGCGGGACTTACATAGAGAACCCGCTGTGGGGCTTCATTCCCTTCCGGACGCTGGTGACGGCGCATCCACTGGGCGGTTGCGTGACGAGCGATAGCCATACGACAGGAACGGTCAACCACTTCGGACAGGTCTACGACGAGCAGGGCAACTTGCACGATGGCCTCTATATCACCGACGCGGCGACCATTCCGACCTCACTCGGAGTCAATCCGTTTCTGACGATTTCAGCGCTCGCCGAATGGCGGGCAGAGCATCTGATCACAGGTCTGGGCGGGACGCCGGTAGTGATCAACCAGATTTGATCACTCGAGCTTTGCGCTGCGCAGGGCCCCGTTGACACTCCCACTGCTGGAAGCGGCGGGATCCTTGCTTCATTCGAGGCTGCTGGTGTTCCAGCGAGGCTGCTGGTGTTCAAGGTCTTATGCCATTTCCACAAGCGTTTCACTTCCCGTGCGCCCCACGGCGAAGTTGAAAAACGGCTCTCATGACGCTCAATAAGCGGGGTACAGCCTTCAATCGGTCAAGCTCCGCTCGTGAGTAGAGAGCGACTGGGCGGGTTTTACTTCCCTTCTACCTCACGCCGACCCGGCCCTGTTTGGTGTAGTGCTTATGTGTTCGCCGATGTCACACCGGCGCTCTCGCGTCGCGAGAGTCTTGCGCACTCTGTGGCCGCACTGCGAGCAATCCTGCGACATGTGGGACGGATTCACTTTGATTACTCCACGGCCGGCGCTTTCAGCCTTCATCGTAAGGATCAAGGTGAAATGATTCCATCCCGCGTCAAACGGCGTTGGCTTCGATGGTATACGGCGGATTGAACTCCGGCATGCCGTCGCGCTGACCGGCGATCCAGCGAAGCAGGTAGACGATTTTGGGACTGGTCTTATTGTTGGTGATGGCGTTCGGGATCACTTCCAGCAGAAAATGCGCAGCCAGGTCTTTGAAATAATCGATGTCGGCCTCGACTTTGACGCATTTCACGCCGTCAATTACCCGCGTGTCTTCCGATCTCTCGTGAAAGGACAGTTGCACATTCGCCTCGCCGAACTGCGACTGTTTGAAAGCGCTCGTCGCCCCGGGATGTAAGAATGCGGGCGCATTGGCCCACTTCTTATCCTCTACAGCCAGCTTGATCTGATCTACCAACCGCGCGTCAGCGAAAGCGAAGAAACGATCCCGTTGCGGCGGCTGCTTTTCCCAAATCAACTGCTTGAAATAATCTAGCGGCTTCCCCACAGGCAGATCAATCGCTTTCAGCGCCGCGATGATGTTGTGAAACGCCGCCAGCGCGTCCTGCCGCCGTTCTGTCCCGTCAAGCAATTCGTCATACAAGCCGCGCGCTGAATCTTCACTAGGTAGACCGCGCGAGATTATGCCGATCAGGGCGGGATCGGTCTGTTTGAGCCGATCCCACTGGGCGTTGGCGAAATTGTACCGACTCTTTTTCGGCAACAGCATGAGGGCCAGCCGCCGCGGCGCGTCGGGGGATACTTTGACCGGAAAGAACCCCGCGTCGTGATGTTTTTTCGCAGAGACGATGACGCTGTAATCGTCTCCGAAGTTATCGAAGAACGCGACCTCGAATGTCGGCGGCTGCCCATTATGAAAATCGGCGTGGACTGATTGGTGATGGCCGTTGTTGATCCGCACGTAACTTTTAAAGTCCGGGTTGATCGGTTGGCGCGTGCTGTCGAAGAGATTCAATTGGATTCTGGGATTGGCTGGCATCTTGCTACTCCTTTCGGCGCTTATGGTAATGCTACATTGGCCGATTTAACTGCCTGCGCCGTGATAGTCATCGTCGGATTGCCCGCGAGGGCGCTGGGGACGACCGAGCCATCCACGATGAACAGGTTTTTGACGACCTCGGTCGAAACCGGGCCTTTGTTGCGGTCGTAAACTCGCCCGAAGGCGTCCATCACGCCCTCGTCATTGTTCTCGTCGATGCGACGACCGTCGAGCTGATGCGCGACGACGATCTTGCAGTCGGCGACGCCTTTCCAGAGCGGGAATCGCTGCGAATGATAGTAAAGCTAAGTTTCGTTCGGCTGATTCGATCCACTCTCAAACAAACGGGTTTGGCTAAGACAGGCGCGAATATATCACAAATCGTTCATCGACGTAGACCATTTTCTTCGCAGCCTCATTTGGGCCGCTCGTCCTCGCTTTCTGGCGAAGTGATCCGGAAGGCAATGAGGCCAAGGCCCCCAACTGCGCCCGCAACCTGAAGCGGCGCCTCATTATTCAACGACGAATGGCGTGGAGACGCCGCTGGGATTGAGTTTGATCGGCCTCAGCTTCCCTTCACCTAGGTGGCCGTAAGGCATGATCTCCATGCGTTTGTCCTGATCGTCGAGGGTGACCAGCAGGAAATGGCCTTCGACATTGCCGCCCCAGGCCTGCACCTTCTCCTCAGCGACCCGCTTGCTCGACGGCGTAGCTTCCTGGTATTTGCCTCCACCGCCAGTAAGGAAGTGGCGCTGCGCACCGTCGCGCGCATATTGGAAGTTGTGTTCGTGGCCACTGAAGGAGACGCGCACGCCCGGGGCCTCTGTTTTGAGAAACCGACGCAGGCTCTTGGAGCCTGCATGGCGCGGCCCCGCGCAATAGGCCGGATGATGCGAAAAAGGAATCCGCCAAAGCGGCGCGGGCGCGGCGAAGGCGCTCTGCATGAAAGGCTGGTTTTCGGGCAAATCGAAGTGACGTTCGCCGGATTTCCCCTTTGACGTGTCGAGGCAAACGAACTCCACGTCAGCGCCGAAGCGGAATCGATAGAACAAGCCGTGCGCCAGAACGGCCTCCCGCACATCGGGCAGGCGCCCGAACTGCGCGCGCAGGTAGAGGTTGTCATAAATCTGCTCGCGGTCAACGCTGTGTTCGTTCTCAGCGTCATCGTGATTGCCGATCGCTGGAAAGATCGGCACTCGGTTGAGAATGTAGCGGTAAGGTTGAAAGTAGGTGAAGAACCAGTCGTCGTCTTCTTCCCCGCTGCTACAGGTGGGAATGCCGAGAAAGGTTTTGGCGTAGATGTTGTCGCCGGTGGTCAGGACCAGACGCACGTCGTGGCGCCTGACAGCCTCGGCCAGCGCGGCGGCGATCTCACGCTGGCAGCGGGCGTCTTTTGAAGGCTTGCGCACGCCTCGACCAAAGTCGCCGATCACAGCGAAGGCGAACGCGGGAGTGGGCTGCTGCGGATCGGGGAACGTCCGGAAACTGTTCTCGTAACGGCCTCCGGTTCGCATCACGGCTTCGTCGCCCTCGATAATCCAATCGTGCAATTGCCCGGAGGCCCATTCCCGCTCCCGTCCGTTCTTTTCCTCCACGAAGACACGATAAACATAAGTGGTATTCGCCCGGAGCCCCGTGACTATTGCGTGATTGGCGCCTTCCACCTCTACTTCGACGGAATGGGAGCCGCCGGCCTGGCCTGCCGGACTTCGACGCGGGCGCGCGGGGCATAAGGCTCGGACTTTTCGCCTATGGTCTCCCGGCGTCCGAGTCGCTTCCGAAGTTCGTCATCGTCCAGAAGCTTCCATTCCTCCTTCCCGTCATCCTCGTCGATCTCAAAAAAGAACCCGCCCCAGGCGATGATCGCCGAGTCGTGCGCAAGCGCGGGAAGGTATAAGTATTCTTCCAAATATGGTGATTTTTTGTCTGACATGGTTCTACTCCTTTGGCTGATATAGAGGGTTAACCCGGCCAGGCGCGTGTAGAGGCGTGGTGACCGCGATCGCCTGGTCCTCGACCTCGGCGACCTTGGCCGGTCTAACAGAGTCAGTTCAACAATCCGCCGGCCGGATCGTACTCGCGCACGACGAATTGATTGGTCAATGCCATAAATCGCAACATTCCTCGCGCCCGCACGAACGGGTCGCCGCTGCCGATCACGTTAAAGGATTTGAGGTAGTCGGCGAAGCTGCGCACGGCGTCGGCGTCTTCAAACGTGCGGAACTTCATCAGCGCCGAGCCGATTTCCTTGCCGGTCGCGACTTCGGTTAAACGCCCGTAGAGCGTGGTGAAGTCACGGACGATCTCCCGCACGCCGATAACGCCGCCGTGCCCGTCTTTTTGCAAATACTTGCGGCCTTGGAAGAGATACTCTTTGCCCACCCCGGCGAAGAAATAGATGCGATAGAGCATCTCGACCTCATCGGTCGTGGGATTGACGCGCAAGTAGTTGAAATAGCTCTTCGGGCCGTTGATCGTGCAGATCATCCTTCCCTGGTTGTTGAAGTTGGCGAAGCGGATCGTGCCGTCAATGCGCGCCTCGTGATCCCAGCCTTCGATGAACTCGTTCAGGTCGCGCGCGGTGAGCTTCATTTCCAGGCTGATCTCCATTCCCTCGGCGGAAGCTTTGGCTTCGATCAGTTTGTCGCCGTCGCTCCCGACGGGCGGCGTGAGACCGTCAAAGTAGAAGCCCTTCATCTCCTCGTCGAAAGTCATTCCCAGGCCTTCGGGCAGCCGCACGTCGAGGAGCGGGCGCAGGAAGCTGGCCGTCGGCGTGTCGGTCAGCGCGCTGCGGCGCAGCCAATAATAGAAGCCGAAACGCTCTTTGCCGTTCGCGTCCATCTCCCGCTGGAAGACACCGAGCGAATCCGGCCCGAAGAGCGGCAGCAACGGGGGCCGCGCGTCGTTGAAGTATTTGCCGACCATGAGGTCTTTGTTGACGAAGCGAATCTCGTCGTGGAACGGGGTGAAGTCGTCCATTCGGAAATGATCCTGCCCGAAGGCCGGCTCCGACAGGCCTTCTATCAGGCCGAGGAATTGATAGCGCGCCTCCAACCTTCCGTCCGGCTTAGGTTCGAATTTCAGGTAGGCAACCACGCCGGTGTTGTTGGCGTTCGAGACCATCCGCATCTCCCAGAGGCCGTTTAATTGATCTTTGGTCGGAACCGAGGCCTTGTCCCAAATCGACCGATGGTCGGCGACCGTCATGTTGTCCAGCCCGTACGACCGGACCATCGGGAAGGTGAAGAGACGAAGGCCGTGTGGGTATTCGCCTAAGTGGGCGCGGCCGATCAGCAGATCGTCGTTGATCACTTTGAAGATGTCGTAGAAGTCGCGCCATTGCGGGTCGGTGTAACGCAGCAGGATGTATTTGCCCGGATCGAGCGACCCCGCGCGTTTGGTGATCGTGACCTCTTCGAGCTTGTTGTTGGCGTTGATCACGTTGTCGGAATCGCTGGTGACGCCCACGATCTTACCGTCAGCGCCTTTGCCGAAGCGTTTTTTGAAGCTCGCGTGGAAGGCCGTCGAAAGACGATTCATCACATGGCCGCGCGGGAAGAAGCCTTTCCAGACTGTGTCGTTGCGGATCAACCCGCGGTCGGTGTCTATCTGGACCTCGCCGCCGTTGATCATCTTCTCTGCGCCCTGCGTTTCGACGCGACTGAAGATGCGCTCCAGGTCGGCTTCTTTATAGTTTAAAACTTCGAGCGGATCGAAGTTCGGCGTGACGACTTTCGGAGGACGCGCCGGGAAAGGCTCGCCGCCCAGGCTGCGCACGATGCGGTCGGCGATGCGCTCGGATAACGCCGAGATCGTCAGGAACGGATTGACGCCGAGCGCCGTCGAGATCAACGAGCCGTCGGCTACGAAGAGGCCGTCGTGAACACCGCCGTCGCCCGCGAAGACGCGCCCGAACTCGTCCGTCGCGCCGTGCAGGTAATCGTCGCCCATAGGACAGCCGCCGAGCGGGTGGGCCGTGATCAGATTGCGCGTCGGGGTAATGCTCCAGAGCGGATTGGTCGCGAAGGTCGCGCCTAGCGAACGCGCGTGGCGGCGAATCTCTTCGTTGATCAAGTTGAAGACCTGCTGCCGCCCGGCGTCGTCCCAATCGATCTCGACGCGCCCGTTCTCATGCCGCAGATTGAGCGTCCCCTTCGCGTCGTCGTGCCCCATGATCAGGTAGATCATCGTGTGATTGAGCGCCGCGTGATCTTCGTTGTAGGGGCTGAATGGATTATTCTTCCTTATGCGCTCGCGCTCCGCCTTCTCATCGCCGAAGTCGGTGTCCTCGCCGCCGCTGGCAAAAACGTCGAGCGCGAGCATCGCCGCGCCGATGTAGGCGCTCGGGAATGAGAAGTCTTCGACGGTCAGACGCTTATCCAAAGCCGTGTGTGACGAATTGTAACGAACTGCGCCGACGATGCTCGGCCCGGGCGCGTTGCCGCGCTGACGCCACTTGTGATTAGGATCCTTTCCGAAGCCCATCGTGTTCAATTGCTGGTCGGCGTTGTAAGACATCGCGAAGAAGTCACCGTTGCCCGAAAATTGCGCGCCGACCTTAGGCGAGAGCGACAGACCTTTCATCTCCGACCGCAAGAGAATTTCCGGCGTGCCGAGCGATCCGGCGGAGAGGATCACATTGCGCGCGTCGAGCGTGAAATCGTCGGTGAAATTCAAAGTTTTGTACCGCACGCCGTGAACGCGCCACCCGCCGCCGCTCAGCTTCTCTACCCACTTGATCTCGGTCTTCGTGAAGATGTCGCAGCCCTGGCGGCTCGCGACCGGCAGGTAGTTCATATAGAGGGTATTTTTCGCGCCGACGTTGCAGCCGGTCACGCAATCGCCGCAATCGATGCAGGCCTTCTGCTCGACGCCGGCGTTGTTCAACCCGTCCTTGAAGCTGACGACGATGTCGAGCGGGAAGGCCCCGCCGCCGATCTCCTGCGCGCGCTTGTGGAGCGCCCTGACCTTGAGCAGCGAGTCGGGTTGCGTCGGGACGCCGCGCGGATGCGGATTGGCGCCGAGCATGAACCTGGCCTTTTCATAAAACGGTATCAGCTCTGGTCGCTTGACTGCCTTCGGCCACGCGATCTGTTGGAAAACCTCTTCGTCGGGCACGATGGCCACGTTTGCGTTGACCAGCGAGGTGCCGCCCAGACCGCAGCCTTTCACCACTGAAATGTCCGGGAAGAGCAGAAAATCATAGAGGCCGGTAGGGTTGAACGTCGGATTGCGGGCGTTGCGGACCACTTCCCCGATCTCGTCTGGGAACTTGCCGACCTCCCACTCGCGCCCGCGTTCGAGGATGCAGACCGAAGGCTTCGGCGAAGCGGCCGTGATGCGAGCGGCGGTGATGGCGCCACCGTAACCGGAGCCGATAATAATGAAGTCGTATTGTCGTTTGCGCTGATCCCAGTCCTTCGAGAGCATGAAAACCTCCTTCAAGCTACAGGCCGATGCGCAGCTTGCGGCTGACTGTGTCCGAAAAGTGTTAAAGGCGATTGCCTGTCGCCGCGCCAGTTCTCAAGACTTTCAAGGCGCGGCCGTACATCTGAGCTAATTATCCGACACGGATGCGACTGAAAATAAAGACTCAAAAAAGGAATGAAAGTGGCAGAGCATTTTCAATTCATTATCGCCTGTTCGTTGCGTCCTTGGTTTTCATGCCGAGAACTACTGCTGAGCTAACCAAAGACGGCGCGGAGTATAGCACAAATCGTTTAGTTAGGAACAACAATTCCCGGTTTAGAAAATCAGCAGAGCTGAATGTCATATAGCGTGGCGATTCGCCGATACAGAGCGTCTCTCGTACGGAAGAACTTACCTTTGAACGACTTTCCCAGAGTTTGGCTCAGAACATCTTCTTAGTCATCAACTGGCAGATTTCTTGTTGATGACAGGCAATCTTCATTATCAGACGCAGGACAATGAGGACATGTCGATCCTCATTCGACAGCGCAACTCCTCATGGTTGGTTGCGCTCGTCGCAAGCGCCTCCTGCTTGAAGCGACGCAGCCGGTCAGCATCCTGGTTGCTTGTCCGTCGCCAGCGTCATTTCGGCGCCTCCGCCATCCAGTTCAGCACGACCGTGAACGGCGTCAGGCTGGTCTCTTCCGCGCTCGTCATGAACAGAAACCGCTGCCCATCGCGCGTCACCGCGAAACTGGCGCCTGGGTTCGCCCGGATGCTGCTCAGCGCGAAGAGTTCCTTCGGTGTCCCGCGTTTCACCTCCGCGCCCAGCGTCACCTCCACAGCCATCAGCCTGTTGTCCAACGATAAGTAGTACAGTTCTCGGCCATCGCGCCGCCATTGCGGATTCCGCCCGCCAGATCGAACAAGTAAATATCAGAATTTACCGGCGTTGAGTCCATACGCGCGACCGCCAGACGCTTGCCATCGGGAGAAAGCCTGGGAATAGCATAGGCGCCCGCCCGGCCGACTGTCCCCAGCTTTTTGCCTGCGCGATCAAACCAGGTGAGTTGCTGATTCTCATTGCCCCACGTTGCTTGATCAGTCGCATTGCCCTCGATCAGGACCAGCGCGCCATTGACTGAAAGGGAGGCCTGTACATAGTTTGTCATAAGTCTCACTCGAGTGGCGATTTTCACTTGCTGCGCGAGACGCAGAGGTTCTCCCACAAGCCGCTTCCGGCTGAAATCGAAGGATTGCGCCAGCAGCGATCCCTGACGCCTGAAGACCATGTAGCCTTCGTTCCCGGCCCCCGGATTGGCGGCCACCCCGACCACCGGGTTATCGAGCGGCAGCAGAAATTTCGGTTCCCCGCCGTCAAGCGAGGCCAGATAAGCCCCTTCACGGTTCCACGAGCCAACGCTGAGAGGAACTGCCGAGTCGCATAAGGTTTCCGGCGCCCCGCCGGCAAGCGCAATCTTTTTGAGACTGTTCCCCTCGATAAAACAAATGAACCGGCTGTCCGGCGACCAGAACGGAGGCTCTATCGCTCCTATCTCCGCCAGCGGTATGGCCTTGGCGGAATTGAGCGGCTGCGCCCAGAGTTGCGTTTTGCCTTCGACTGTGGCGACAAAGGCCAGCGTGCGCCCATCGGGTGAAATTGTGGGCAGGTCGAAGCGCGTCGCTTTCTCCGGCGGCGTCACAAACAAGCGCAGCGTTTCCCCTTCCGGTGCCGGACGCCGGAAATACGCCACGCCAAATGCGAGCAAGGCCAGCGCCATCACACCTGCAACAATCATCCAGATGCGCTCACGCAAACCGTTGCTTTTCGACCATGCCGAAGATCCCGGCGCCGTCGCCATCCCCGTCCGATCCGCCCCCGATGAACTGGAAAGAGACAAAGCTTCGAGCGCAAAGCCGAGGTCGCTCGCCGAATGATCACCATATCCATGCTTGTGCAGAGTGTCTTGGACTAGGTCATATTCCAAAAGCGGGGTCATTGAGTTAGTAAGCCATGTCGAATTTGATCGGCCATTTTCCCCGCAGGCCTGACATTTTGCCCGTGTCCCTGCAGTGAGCCCTCGTGAAAAAAGAAAATATTTGCGCTCCGGCCAAGGCCCGGACATGGTCGAAAGGCGGCCTCGGATTATCCGGGGGCCAGGCTCGTGAGGCTGAATCATTCGGAGATGGGGCCGGGCGATCCTTGTCCGGAGTCAGGCTGCGAAAACGCGCATTCTCAGGCAAACTCTTCACCGAATTGGCGCCAACCGTTTGTAAATCGGTCCTCCAGGGGTGTACCACCCCGCAATTTTCCTGACCACCGGATGAGGATCATGATCGCGCGCGTATTCGAGAGCATGCAGTATATCGGGACGCCGATGCACACTTGGTCCCAGAACTCCTGCCGCCATCTGCCGAACCCTACGGCTTTCGTCTTTGATTAGCATCTGCGCCGCAATCGGCAGCACCTGGTCTTCGCCGGGACGACATACCCCTTCTTTGCACCGGTCACACGCCAGCGCATGCATGGCCCATGCTCTTACTATCTCGTTCTCGTGATGCAAATTTTCTATAAGTTCGGGCACTGCTGCTGGGTCCATGTGATGGTCCAAAACCATGCAGCAACCAATCCGTACCGCCGGTTCAGGATGACGCAATCCTTCCCGTAACGCGGCTGTTGCCAGCGATCCAGCAGTCATCAAGCAACGCAGCGCGTGCTTGGTGCGGTGCGTTACTGCCAAATCTTCTACGAAGCTACGGTAATCGTTCATCGTCATCGGTGAATTGTACTCATTGGTCTGAAGCGACATAACTTCCTCCTGCTCTTCGCGCATTATAGGATAGTTTCCTAGCAAACGACGCGGAGGCACAGGCGCTGCGCAAGGTGTTCGAAGACGGGTACTGCTGGGTCAATTCCACCAGTGAGTACATGGCATCGTGCGAAATGGGGCGGTACCGATTACGGAAGATATCTGTTGCTTCCGCTTCCCATCAGGTTACCGTCTTTAAAAGAGCGGTACCATTTCTTGCTGGCCCAGGCTGAAGCCGGGGCGCCCAGGATAAGTCCGGTAATCAGCCAGGGCGCGTCGATGAGGCCAGTCCAGCTTATTACCAACCAAGGTACTGTGACGGCGAGGTACACCAGCAAAAAGGAGCCTACGCCCCAAGTTACGGCTTTTCCGGGAATCTCCACGCCCTGGCCTCGGCCTTTGGTGAGCTGTCGCGCGATGAAGCCCGGCGGAATGCCGACTGCCAGCGCAGTAAAGAGCAACCATAGTAGAAAGGTCATTGTGTTCCCTCCTTAGT
>WNGB01005672.1_pt1 | contig 18594 bp, 15 predicted proteins | sample 5400681 | NCBI WGS metagenome assembly WNGB01 (sample SAMN13153367, study PRJNA577476) | soil metagenome | isolation source: 115 cm soil or saprolite under grassland replicate 2 | place: USA:California | collected 2016-06-15 | reverse complement strand
GGCCACGACCAGGCTGGAGCTCTGGCCGAGCAGTTGGCCGAACCCTAGGACCACGCCGGCGTAGCCGCCGCCCAGCAGCACCGTGAGCAGCCCGTAGGCCAGGGTGCGGCTGATGATGCGGTCCAGGTCATACAGCCGGTAGCGCAGGATCGCCGCGCCGATCGCCAGCGGCAGGACCGCCACGTAGATCGCCGCCGCCCCGATGTACAAGGCCGGGGTTGCCGTCACCACGCCCGCCACGACAACCAGCGCCGCCGCGAACGACAGAGCGGCCGCCAACGCCACCCAGCGCAACTGCTGGCGCTCCACGCCCCGCGTGCGGCGGAAGCGCACCACCAGCGAGGCGGCGCCGGCCACGACGGCAAGCTGGGTGATGATGACGGCCAGATAGCCGGCGACCTCCATCGGGCCGGCGAGCGCGCGGACCGCCAGCGGGCTGGTGACCGACTGGTAGGGCGCATCCAGCGGCGTGGCTCTGAGCGCCTCGCCGAGCAGGAAGACGACCGGCGCGGCCGCCGTGATCCTGGCCCACCAGCGCCAGCGGGTCGAGGGCAGCGACCCGGTCGGGGTCAGCAGGAGGATGAAGCCGATCGAGGCTGGCCAGATGATGAAGCTGGCGTCGTCGTACAGGGCCGCATAGCGGGCGGCTGGCAGCGCCCCAGGCCGTGCCAGCAGCCCGTAGCCCGCGTACGCCTGGGCGATGGCGCTGGCCAGCACCGACAGCCCCAGCGTCAGCAGCAGCCAGCCCACCGGATGGCGGGGGCGGCGGCTGGCCAGCACCGCCCCGACGGTCGCCGCGCTCATCATCGCCAGCACGAACCAGGCCGCGTCGGCGGTCAGCCCGAACAGCTCGGGCCGGCCGGCCTGGCGCAGCAGGTGGACAAACCAGGGCAGGGTGGCCACGCCGAGTATGGCCACGGCCCACAGCGCCCAGGCCACCATGCCCGGTCTCCAGTGCGGCCGGTCGCTTGGGGTCACTTCCATGATGGTCGTCGCATCAAGCCATCTCCGCTCCGACTGGCCAGCATCCAACCCGTCCACCTGACGCAGGCCAAGGTGCCAGTGTTCGGGATCGTCGTCACAGGATCGTTACGGACAGCCGCACAGCAACCAACAGGTGCTGACAGCCAATGGTCGACGCCGCCAGATGCGTCAGGCAACTCGGGGGACGCCACCGAAATGGCTAGGGGTTTCGGGCTCTCGCTGGCCATCGTTGCGTTGCTCATGCCGGGTCTGTGAGCCGATCGCGACCTACATCAGGACTCTCCCAACGGTTACGTTCCGAGCCGGAACATAACAGATGGATTATCATGACCGCATGGAGCCCGCTCTCGACCCAACTGCGCACGGCGCGCGCGTCGGCCGCCCCCGCGACCCGCGGATCGACGCCGCCGTGCTCGACGCCACGCTCGCCGTCCTCGACGAGTCCGGCTACGGCCGCCTGACGCTCGAAGAGGTCGCCCGGCACGCTGGGACAACCAAGCCGGCCATCTACCGTCGCTGGCCCAGTCGCCAGCAGCTGGTGCTCGCCGCGCTCGGCCTGCGCCTCGGCGACGCCCGAGCACCCGACACCGGCTGCACGCTGTGCGATCTCGACGAGTCTCTCAAAGTGTTCGTGGCTGCTTTTCAGCGCATGCCGCCCGATGTGATCGGTCCGCTGTTTGCCGACTGTGTCGACGACCGCGAACTTCGGGCCGCGTTCATGACGACGCTGTTCGACCCGCCGCGCGCCGCCGTCAAGGAGACCCTCGACCGGGCCCACGCGCGAGGTGACCTGCGCGACGACGTCGACCGCGAGCTGATCCTTGATCTCATCGGCTCATTGGTCCACTACCGCGCGCTGTTTGGTCACGCGACCACCAGCAACGCCGAGATCGAGCGCGCGGTCGAAGCGCTCCTGCAGGGCATCGCCACCGACTATCCGAGGCTGCTCGAGCACAGCCGCCGCATGCGCGGCGATCCCAAGCTGCATCGCCTGCACGCCTGAGGGGCTCAGCAAAGCAATGGTGCCTCACCGCCCATCCAGTTCTCGGGCGTCCAGAGCGGGCAATGGGGACCGCCAGGTGCCGCGTGACGCGGGCGGCATCCGTAAACGTGCAGCGTGCGCCGAAGTCGCCGATGAGCTCGTCGTTGCCGGTGCCCGGGCCGTCCAGGAGCCATCCCTGGACTGGGTGAGGTCCTGCTTGGCGGGGCGCCGGTGCGCCGTTCGGGAATCTCGGTTCGTCTGGTCAGCCTCGGCCGGGCTCTCGCCGCGCCGGCGCGGCCAACCGACGCGGGCACCGGAGCTCTGCGAGCGTTCTCGGGCCGGAGCCGAGGTTCAGCGCGACGAGGAGGTTGACCGCGATCCCGCCGGCGACCACGAGCACGGCGGCGCTGAGACCGTCCGCGGTGGCGACCCGCAGTGCCTCGCCGGCGAGGCCGTCGGTGCCGGAGTTGGCCACAAGGACGAGGACAGCCAGGCCGACGACAGCGCCGACCCCGCTGGCGCTGGAGGTGATGGCTGAGGCGACCCCCTGCTCCCGGTCCGACACCCCGGTCGCCGCGCCGATGAACATGGTGGTGAAGACGACGCCGTCGGCGAGGCTGAGCGCGATCAGCCCTGGGATCAGCGCGGTGTAGGAGCTGCCGGGCGACATCGTGAAGCCGAGCGCTACCGCGCCGAGCGCGCCGACGGCCAGCGCGGCGACCAGGGTGGGCCTGAGCCCAAAACGCGTCGCCAACGGGCCACCAAGCGCCGAGCCGGCGACGACGAAGGCGGTCGGGAGCAGGAACCCGACGCCGGTTTCCAGGGCGTTGTAGCCATGCACCTCCTGAAGGTAGATCGACAGGAAGTACAGCACCGACCCGAAGGTCGCCATGAACAGGAATGCGATCGCCACAGCGGTGCGAAGGCTGCGGTTGGCGAGCAGCCGCGCCGGCACCAGCGGGTCGCGACTGCGCCGCTCGATGATCACAAGGGCCCCCAACAGGAGCAGGCCCGCTGCCGCGCTGGCGAGGATGCCGGGCGAGCCCCAGCCGAACCTCGGGCCCTGGACGAGGGCGAACACCAGCAGGGTGACGCCGAGGGTGGCGCTGAGCGCCCCGGGCAGGTCGAAGCTGCGTTTCACCTCGCGCGCGCGGTCGGCGGCGATCAGCGGGAACGCAAGCAGCGCTGCCAGGCTGGCCAGGGGCACGTTGACGAAGAACACCGCTCGCCAGCCGAGCGCCTGGGTGAGGACGCCGCCGAGCAGCACGCCGATCACCAGACCGGCCGCGCCGGCAGAACCCCAGACCGCCAGCGCGCGGTTGCGCGCGCGGCCTTCGGCGAAGGTGGTGTTGACCAGCGACAGGATGGCGGGAAAGACCAGCGCCCCGCCGAGCCCTTGCACGGCGCGGGCCACAAGCAGGAACTCGGGCGCCGGCGCGAGCCCCCCGGCGAGCGAGGCGGCAACATACAGCGCCAGGCCCGACACGAAGATCCGGCGTCGTCCGAGCAGATCGGCGGCGCGACCACCCAGCAGCAGGAAGCTGCCGGACACCACCGCGTAGGCGCTGATCACCGACTGCAGGGTCTGCGCCGAGTAGCCCAGCTCGCGGCCGATCTCGGGCAGCGCCACCACCACGATGTACTGATCGAGCGAGACGATCAGCATCGCGAACGCCAGCAGCGCCAGCGTGGCCACTTGGCGGTTCCAACCGGGCCGGTCTTGCGGGGATGCTTCGGTGCGTGACACGGGAAGGACTCCTATGCGTATCAGCGAGGAGATTACGATCCGATACGCAACATAACCTAAATGCCTGGCGAGAGCCAGCTCGGGAACCTGCTCGCGAAGCGCTGTCGGTTCCAGCAGCCCATGACCGGGACCCGCTGCGACGCTCTGGTCGCGGCGGCTTGCCCCCGGAACAGCGTGACCGAAGAGCCCTTGTCGGCATCCAGCTTGCCAGGCCGGGCGCGCCACCGACCCGACGGCGCGCACCCCGGCGGGATGTCATCAACCACCGCCACCAGCATGGTCAGTCCGCGACGTTGGCGGCGGTCACCGCCGCAGTCAACGGCAGCCCGCGCCCCAGCTCCCCGCCAGGCAGCAGCCGCCAAGGGGTGGAGGTGCGCGCCATGAACACGATCGCCTACAACTCGTCGGAGATGAGCCGATCAACTCCACGCCCAGGTTCGTCCCCGACACGGGACCCCCCGGGGGCGGGCGGCCCGGGGGGGTCCCGTTGCTTGCCAGTGTCTAGCCGACCTGCTGGGGATGCTGGAAGGTGGCCTGCGCCGTGGCCGTCGGCGTCTCCGCCCCGAAGTCCCCGAACAGCACGATGCGCACCGGCGCGGTGACGTTGGCACCGACGTGGTTCTTGATCCGAATCAGCGTGGTGGTGCTGCGCAGCTGGCACATCACCTGGGCGGGGATCTGCGAGGTGCCGCCCTGGGGGTTGCTACCTGAGCAGACGACCGCATGCAGGCCGATGTCGATCCCGCCCTTGATGACGACGTACCCGTTGACGTCGGGGTCGACGACGACGGACTCGCTAATGATGACGTTGCCGGTGACGGTTTGGGCGCCGGCCAGCCGAGGCCCAACCGCCAACGCAGCCAGCGCCAGGGTCAGGGCCAGCAGCGCGGCGGCGGCCAGAAGCGTGCCGCGACGCAGGGTCGTGGACATATGCGGTAGCCCTCTCGTGGAGACGCAAGAACTACCGCAGCATAACGATCCATCCGAAACTAGCAATAGGGCGCCAATCGGTGATTCTGCGTAGGCCGAGAAACAGGATACCGGCCGTTGTGGACCACGCCGGCACGTTCCTGGTCCGAGGTGGGTGCGGCGACGACATCCGGCGGCCATTCCCGACCGCTCATCGTCCCCCACGGGCCTGAAACTGGTCGGGCATGTCCTGGAGCATCTCGCGGATGTGGATGATCTGGAGGGCCAACCCGATCTGGAGGCACAAATTCGGGTTGGTGGTGAAAGGTCCGAGCAACCGCTCGAGCTTGACGATGCGGTACCTCAGCGTGTTGTAGTGGAAGTACAGTCGCCGTGCCGCTCTGGCGACGTTGAGGTTGCACTCCACCAGCGCCTCGAGGGTCTGGAGCAGGTCGTCCCGCTCGGGGCGGTCTAGGGCAAGCAACGGCCCCAGGCTCTCGTATGCGAACGAGCGCAGCTCTTCGGTGTCGTCGATCAGGCTGAGCAGCCGGTACACGCCCAGGCTGTCGAATCGGGTGACCGCGCCGGGGCCGTGGATGCGCCGGCCGATCTGCATCGCCTTGGTCGCCTGATCGTAGGCGGTGGCGAGCTCGGTCGGCGTGGCGATCGGACGGCTCACGCCGAAGGAGAGGGAGTGGCGGCTGCGCTGTGCCAGGCCGGTCGCGATCATCCTGGCCAGCGACACCGCCGCCTCGGCGGGGTCGCGGTCCCGCGGCACGCCGACGATCGCCACGAACTCACTGGCGAAGCCCGCGACGGCGGCGCCAGGGTCACAGCTGCGCACCGCGGATGTCCAGGCGTCGGTGAGGCGTGCCCGCAGCCGTTGCTCCTCGAGGTCCGAGCGCTCGCTGTCCGGGAGCGGCTCGAGCTCGGCGACCACCACGATCAGCGGCCGCTCCAGGTCCCATCCCAGTGCCCTGGAGCGGCTCAGGACCTCCAACTCGTTCCGGGCCCTGCCGCTGAGCAGCTCGTGGAGGAAGTCCGATCGGAACTTCCGCTCGACCGCCGTGACCGCCAGCTTCTTGGTGGCGTCCAGCGCGACCACGGTGGCGGCGCGCTCCAGGGCGATCAACACGTCGTCCTGAAGGGGCCGCTCGCCCTGGACCGCGAGGATGCGGCCGTGGCGCATCGAGCCGGCGAGCACCGGCGCGACCGCCCAGCGCACGCCCCTGGTCGCCTGCACGCGGGTCTGGGGGACGAGCGCGTCGCCCGCGACGATCCGGCCGTCCTCGGCGAGCAGGCCGGCGGTGGCGAGCGACTCGGAGACCTCGTCCAGTCTCGAGGCCGCCAGCACCCGGTCCTCGTCGTCGAGGACCACCACGGCGCCCTCGATGAGCTGGGAGAGCTTGTCGGTGATCTCCGGAAGCCCGCCACCGTGCAGGACGATCTGCATGAACACCCGGTGGATCTCCTCGGCGCGCGCCAGGACGGCCGACTGGCGATTGATGATGTCGGTGAGGGCCTGGCTGAGGATGTCGTCGAAGCCGACCTGCTGCGGGATGTCGATGATGGGAAAGTCGAGCTGGTCGGCGCGCCGCAGCATTTCGTGCGGGAGCGCCTCGATGTACTTGCCGAGCTTCACGCCGAGCGCCGCGAGGCCACGGGCGTCCAGGGCCGCGACAAGCTCCGCGAGCTCGGCTGGGGAGCGCGGCAGCGGGTACCCGGTCGCCAGCAGGAACTCGTTCTCCTTCACCCATGGGAGGATGTCGGGAACGGTCATCACGTTCAGGCGCTGCACGACCCGGTGCAGACCGGAACGGCCCGCCAGGACCTCCGCGGACGACAGCGTGGGCAGCCGCAGCAGCTCGCCAATCGACGGCCCGCGCGGCAGGGCTCCCGCGGTGACCTGGGAGCGGTTCTGGTGGGCGGGTCGGCTGATGTCGCTGGGACCGGTCAGCTGCAGCCTCCAGAGAATTCCTCGGGTACCGCCAACGGGCTGGAATGGATTTTCCTCTGGGTTTTCACCATAACACGCCCGCGGCGGCCCGCCTCCGCCTCGTTCCGGCTTGGCCCGACGATGTACGCGAACGGGACGAACGGCCGTGTGGCATGGCAACAGGCGACAACCCTCGGGGGCGAGCTTCGGCGATCTCTGCCAGTGCCTCTGCTCGGGCGGCCCGCCTACGATCCTTCTACCCGGCTCCTCAGTGCCAGCGCAATTTTGTCAGGCAACGACGGCTGGCATTTGCATTTGCCCAATCTAAGGGGGAGAAGCATCCACATGCCTGCTGAGTTCGGCCTGGCGGTCGAGAACTTCACCCCGGCGAGCAAGCGTCCGAGCATCGACCGGATCCTCGACTATGCGAGCGCCTCGGAGCGGCTCGGCTTCGGCTCGCTGTGGGTGTGGGACCACCTGTTTCTGGGCGGCCGGCGGCCGTTCCCGTTCCTCGAGTCGATGTCGACCCTGGCCGCGCTGGCGACCCGTACCTCCACGGTGACCCTCGGAACGGGCGTGCTGGTGCTGCCGCTGCGCAACCCGGTGGTGCTAGCCAAGGTGGCCGCCACGGTGGATCTCATCTCCGAGGGACGGCTCACGCTCGGCGTGGCGGCGGGCTGGTACGAGCGGGAGTTCCAGGCGTGCGGTGTCCCCTTCCGGGAGCGTGGCCGGCTGTTCGAGCGGAACCTGGAGGTCGTCGACCGGCTCTGGCGAGAACCGGAGGTGACGGCCGTCTACGGCGAGCTCGATCTGCGCCGGGTGGCGATGCAGCCGCCGCCGGCCAGCCGCCCGCGCCCGCGGGTGCTCATCGGCGGCTATGTGGACCGGGTGCTGCGCCGGGTGGCGAGCATGAGCGACGGCTGGCTGACGTACTTCTATACCCCGCGCAGCTTCCGGTCGGCCTGGGGGAGGATCCGCGACCATGCCGCCGCGGCGGGCCGCGACCCGGACTCGCTCACCAACGTCGCCCAGGTGCCGATCTGCGTGTCCTCCTCGTTCGAGGACGCCGACCGGCGCGTGCGGGCGTTCGTCGCCGAGTACTTCGACGTCCCAGCCTGGAGCGAGGCCACGCCTGACAGCGCCATCCGTGGCACACCGGAGCAGTGCGCCTCCCAGCTCGCCGAGTACTTCGCCGCCGGCACCCAGCATGTCGTGCTGGTGCCGTGCGACTATGCGATCGACCAGGTCGAGCGGATCGCCGCGGAGGTCCTGTCAGCGCTGCGGCCGCGCCGCCTGGCGGGGGAGCGGGCCTGAATGGGTGCCGTCCCCGCCAGGCAGCTCCGGGAGGAGCTCGGGGGCAAGCTGCGCCCGGTGGCCGACAAGCTGGTGCCGGTCGAGGCCGCCATGCGGCTGGTCGGCGACGGCGACCACCTCGCGATCGGCGGCACGCTGTATTCCCGCACGCCCATGGCGCTGTTGTTCGAGCTGCTGCGCCAGGGTCGCGCCGGCCTGGAGCTCTCCCGCCCGCTCACCTGCTACGAGGCGGAGCTGTTCCTGGTCGCGGGCGCGGCCCGCGGGATCGTGACGAGCTGGGTCGGAATCGGTCTCCCGTGGGGCATCTCGCGGGTCGTGCGCGAGCTGGTGGAGGACGGCCGGGCGACCTACGAGGAGTGGAGCCATCTGGCGCTCGGCCTGCGCTACAAGGCGGGCGCCATGGGCGTGCCGTTCCTGCCAACCTTCTCGATGCTCGGCTCCGACCTCGTCCGGCTGGTGGACACCCACGAGCTCACCTGCCCCTTCACTGGGGAGAAGGTGCTGCTGGTGCCCGCGCTCAACCCGGACGTCGCCCTGGTCCACGTGCAACGCGCCGACCGCTTCGGCAACGCCCAGATCGACGGCTACACGCACATGGACGCGGACATGGCGGCCGCGGCGCGCACGGTGATCGTGAGCACCGAGGAGGTGGTCGAGCTCGAGCGCATCATGGAGCGGCCGGACGCGACCATCATTCCGCATTTCCTGGTGGACGCGGTGGTCGAGGCGCCGATGGGCGCCTTCCCGCACGAATGCTACGGCCGTTACGAAGCGGACTTCGCGCACTTCGACGAGTACGTCGACGCGATCAGACAGGACGGCATGAGCGCGGTCTCCACGTACCTCGACCGGCACGTCCACCGGCAACCGGACTTCGCCGGGTTCCTGGCCAGCTTCGGCACGGCCCGGCTCGAAGGCCAGCGGGCACGGGCCAGGGAGCTGATGGAGCTGTGAGCTGGACACCGCAGGAGCTGATGACGGTGTCGGCCAGCCGCCTGCTGCGGGACCACCGGGTGGTGTTCGCCGGGGTCGGCGTGCCACTGCTGGCGTCGGTGCTGGCCAAGCGGCAGCAGGCGCCCGACCTCACTATCGTGCTAGAGGGCGGCATCATCGGTCCGAGTATGCTTGCGGGCAAACTGCCGATCTCCACCAACGAGATGCGGGCGGCACGTCACGCCGCCATGCTCACCGCCATCGCCGATGTCTTCCTGCTGGCGCAGCGGGGCTTCCTCCATTACGGCTTTCTCGGGGCTGCCCAGATCGACATGCACGGCAACATCAACACCAGTGTGATCGGGCCGGTCGAGCGCCCGCGCGTGCGCCTGCCCGGGACCGGCGGAGCCAACGACATCGCCTCGCTCTGCAACGAGGTGCTGGTGGTCACCGCCCACGAGTCGCGCCGCTTCGTCGAGCGGGTGGACTTCGTGACCAGCCCGGGCCACCTCGGCGGCGGCGACGCCCGCGAGAAGGCGGGGCTGATCTCCCAGGGGCCGAGCACGGTCGTCACCGACCTGGCGCTGCTCGACTTCGAGCCGGAGAGCAAGCGGATGCGCCTCCGCGCTCTACAGCCCGGGGTCAGCGTGGAGGACGTCCGCAGGCACACAGGGTTCGAGCTGCTGGTCCACCCTGAGGTGGGCGAGCTGCGGCCGCCGGCCGCCGAGGAGCTGCGCATCCTGCGGGAGCTCGACAGCGGAGCCGCTGGGGGAGATCGAGAGGCAACTCGTGGGAACCATGGAGACCAGCCGGAGGGTCGGGCTGCTCGTCCCGTCCTCGAACACCGTGATGGAATTTGACCTGTGGCGGGCGCTGCCGCCGGGCGCCACGCTGCACACGGCGCGCATGTACCTGGAGGACACCACCCCCGAGGGCGAGAACCGCATGCTCGACGAGCACGTGCTCCCGGCCGCGCGCGACCTGGCCACAGCGCGGCCCGACCTGATCGTCTTCGGCTGCACCAGCGCGGGCGCGCTGCGCGGCAACGACTACGACGCCGAGCTGTGCCGGCGCATCAGCGCCCTGTCCGGCGTGCCAACGGTCAGCGTCATCGCCTCGATCAGGCGGGCGATCGCGGCCAGTGGCGCGCGGCGCGTCGGCGTGGTCACGCCCTATGTGGACGCGCTCAACCAGCGCATCAAGGAGAGCGTCGAGGCCGACGGCGTCGAGGTGGTCGGGATCGCCGGCCTTGGCATCTCCGACAACTTCGAGATCGCCGCGGTGCCGGTGGAGGGAATCCTCGACTTCGCCGAGCGCGCGCTGGGCGGGCTCGCCATCGACCTGGCGTTCGTGTCGTGCACCAACTTCCCGGCCGTGGAAGCCCTGCCGGAGCTGGAGCGGAGGCTCGGCCTGCCGGTGGTCACCAGCAACCAGGCGGCCATCGCCGCGGTGCTCGCGTCGCTGGATGCGGCGCCTGCCCGTCACGGCGGTTGACACATGGTCGCGGCGCCCTTCCGGTACGAGCGCGTCACCTCCTTCGACGAGGCCGTGCGGGCCCTGCGCGAACGCGGCGAGGAGGCCAAGGTCATCGCCGGCGGGCAGAGCCTCGTCCCGATGCTGAACCTGCGGGTCGCCCGTCCGGACTGGCTGATCGACATCAACCCCGTCGGTGCCGGCCCGATCGAGGACGCCGGAGGGCAGCTGCGCCTGCCGGCGCTGACGCGGCACCGCGCCCTCGAGCGGGCCGAGGTGGTGCGGCGGCGCTGCCCGATCCTGGCGGCCGCGACCGCCTGCGTCGGCAACCCGCGCAGCCGGACGCGCGGGACGATCGGCGGCAGCCTCGCGCACGCCGACCCGGGCGGTGAGCTGCCCTGCGTGGCGGTCGCCCTGGGCGCCGAGGTCACCGTGCAGGGCCGGGACGGCCCGCGCGACCTGGCGGTCCGCGACCTGCTGGTGTCGTACCTGACCACCGCGCTGGAGCCCGAGGAGGTCATCACCGAGGTGCGCGTGCCGACCCAGCCCGCACGCAGCGGCTGGTCGTTCCTGGAACTGACGCGTCGCAGCTCCGACTGGATGGTGGTCGGCGTGGCCGCCCTGGTCGAGCTGGACGCCGCCGGGGCGGTGGCCGGCGCCTCGGTCGCCATCGGCGGCGTGGCCGATCGTCCCTGGCTGGTCCCGGCGGAGCCGCTCGCCGACCTTCTCGGTGCGGCTCCGGAGGAGGCGCTGATCGCGCGGGTGGCGGACCGGGCCGGCGGCATGCTCGACCCCGAGGACGACGTGCACGCCTCCGGCGCGTACCGCCAGCGCATGGCCGCCGTCCTCTGCCGGCGGGCGCTGGCCGAGGCGGTCGGACGCGCACGCGCGAACCGGCGGCTGGATCCGTGAGCGAGGGCGCCAGGCAACCGGTCACCCTCACGGTCAACGGTGAGCGGCGGGAGGTCTGGGTGTTGCCGCACGAGTCCCTCCTGGAGGTGCTCAGGGACACACTCGGCCACCACGAGGTCCGCTACGGTTGCGGCGAGGGCGTGTGCGGAACCTGCACCGTCCTGCTCGACGGTGAGCCGATCAGCGCCTGCCTGCTGCTGGCGGTGCAGGCCGACGGGTGCTCGCTGGTGACCGTCCGCGGCCTGGCCGACGGCGCGGAGCCGCACCCGCTGCAGGCGAGCTTCCTGCGCAACGGCGCGGCGCAGTGCGGCTTCTGCACGCCGGGGATGCTGCTGGCGGCCTATGCGCTGCTACGGCACGAGCAGCGGCCGAGCCGCGAACGGATCCGTCGCGAGCTGATCGGCAACCTGTGCCGCTGTACCGGCTACACCAAGATCGTCGATGCGATCGAGGAGTACGCCGACGAGGCCGCTGGGAGGGCCGATGCCTGAGACCGGCGCTCCCGCCCGCCAGGAGAGCCTCCGGATCGTCGGGCGGAGCCCGACGCACCACGACTTCGCGGACAAGGTCGAGGGCTCGCTGCTGTATGCGGCCGACTGGCAGCTCCCCGGCATGCTGCATGGCAAAGTGGTGCGGGCGCAGGTGCCGTGCGCCAGGATCACCGCCGTCGACGTGTCCGCCGCCCGGGCCGTGCCGGGCGTGGTGGCCGTGCTCACCGCGGCGGAGGTGCCATGGAACCAGGTGGTGGAGCGCGCCAGCGGGGGCCTCGCCGAGCTGGCGGTCGCCATGCCCGTGCTCGCCCACGACCGGGTGCGCTACCTGGGCGAGCCGGTCGCACTGGTCGCCGCCGTCACCCCGCAGGCCGCCGAGGAGGCGGCCGAGCTGATCGAGATCGACTACCAGGACCTGCCGGGAGTCTTCGACGCCGAGCGCGCACTGGAGCCCGCCGCGCCGCTGGTGCACGACGAGGGCAACCTCCTGGTGACCTGGACCATCGCCCGCGGCGACGTGGACGCCGGGCTGGAGGCGGCCGACCTGGTGGTCGAGGGCGAGTACCGAACCCAGCGCGTCGAGCACGCCTACCTCGAGCCGGAGGCCGGCGTCGGCTGGGTCGACACCTCCGGGGTCGTCACCCTACGCGTCGCCACACAGGTGATCGAGCACGCCGCCACCATCGCCTCCATCCTTGGCCTGCCAGAGAGCAGGGTCCGGGTGATCAGCACCTACATGGGCGGCGGGTTCGGCGGCAAGGAGGACATGACGGTCGAGCCCTACCTCGCCCTGCTGGTCTGGCACACCCGCCGGCCGGTCAGGATGGTGTGGGACCGCCAGGACTCGATCATGGCGAGCACCAAGCGCCACCCGTTCCTCATGCGCTACCAGACCGGTGTGCGGCGCGACGGCGCCATCGTGGCCCAGACCGTCGACATCCTCGGCGACGCCGGCGCCTACCCATATCTGAGCGCGCGGGTGCTGTTCGCCGCCTGCGCGCTCGCATCGGGCCCGTATCGCGTGCCGAACGTGCGTCACCGGGCCCGCGCGGTGTTCACCAACAACGTCCCCACCAGCGCGTTCCGCGGCTTCGGCGCGATGCAGGTCACCTTTGGGTACGAGCAGCAGATGGACCGGGTCGCCGCCGCGCTGGGGCTCTCTCCCCAGGTGGTGCGCGAGCGCAACTTCCTCGCCAAGGGCGACACGATCCCGACCGGCGAGCGGCTCGACACCGCCGTGGCCGCGGGCGAGTGCCTCCGCGGGGCGCTCGAGGCGCTGGGCGAGCCACCACAACCGAGCGGGCCAGCCCGGCGCGTCGGCCGCGGTGTCGCCGCCAACATGCAGCCCTACGGCCGTACCATCTGGTTCCACGACCAGGCCTCCTGCTGGATCAGCCTGGAGGCGGACGGCAGCCTGCTGCTGCGCAGCGGCGTCACCGACCTCGGCGGGGGCCAGGCCGCCTCACTCGCGCAGATCGCCTCCGAGGTGCTGGGGGCGCCGCTGAGGGAGATCGCGGTCCACATCGGCGATTCCTCGCTCACGCCGCCGGCCGGCGGGACCTTCGCCACCCGCCAGCTCTACATGTCCGGCAACGCGGCGCTTGCGGCAGCCCGCGAGCTTCGCGCCAGGCTCCTGCCGGTCGCCGCGGAGTTGCTCGGCGCCCACCCCGACCAGCTGGCCTTCGAGGACGGGATGGTGCGGGAGCACGGCGCCGGCGACAGCAAGGGCATTCGCCTGGCCGAGCTGGTCGCCGCCTGCCGCCGCCGAGGAATCTCCCGCTCGCACCTCGGCACCTGGCACGCCGAGACCGGTGTCTTCGACCCGACCGCCGGTCAGGGCGCCAGCTTCCCCGACTACACCTTCGGGGCGCACGCCGCCGACGTCGAGGTCGACATGGAGACAGGGCAGGTGCGGGTGCTCAGGTACGCCGCCGCCCATGACGTCGGGCGGGCGATCAACCCGCTGCGGGTGGAGGGGCAGATCCAGGGCGGTGCCTATCAGGGTCTCGGCTACGCTCTCGGTGAGGAGTTCGTCACCCGCGACGGCCAGCCCTCCTCGACCCTGCTCGCCGACTACCTCCTGCCCTACTCCGCCGACCTGCCCGACGTGCGGGCGATCATCGTCGAGAGCGGTGAGGGCAAGGGCCCGTTCGGCGCGCGGGGGATCGGCGAGCCGCCGATCGGCAACCCCGCGGCGGCCATCGCCAACGCCGTGGCCGCGGCCACGGGCGTCCGGGTCTCGCAGCTCCCGATCACCCCGGAACGGCTGCTCACCGCGATCGAGCTCGCCGGAGAGGACGCCCGGTGAGCGCCGCGCCCGAGCTCCCGGGACGAGCGGTGCTCGTCAACCCGGCCGCACGCCCGCAGGCTGTCACCGCGCCGCCGCCGCGGGCCCCGCTCGCGTTCCACCAGCGGCTGCCAGACTACGCGGTCACCCCGCTGGTCGAGGTCCCCGCGCTCGCGCGAGCCAACGGCGTCGCCCGGGTGTGGGTCAAGGACGAGTCCTCCCGGCTGGGGTTGCCGGCGTTCAAGATTCTCGGCGCGAGCTGGGCTGCCTACCGGGCGGTGGTCGAGCGGCTCGGCCGTGACCCGGAGCCGTGGGCCAGCCTCGACGAGCTCCGCCGGAGCCTCGGGCCGCTCCGACCGCTGACCCTGGCGGCAGCCACCGACGGCAACCATGGCCGCGCCGTCGCCCGCATGGCCACCCTGCTCGGTGCCGGCGCGGAGATCTACGTGCCAGAGGGCACAGCCAGCGCACGGATTGCGGCCATCGAGGGCGAGGGCGCCCGGGTCACGGTGGTCGACGGCGACTACGACGCCGCGGTCTCGGCGGCCGCCGCGACGGCCGGGGAGCGGTGCCTGGTGATCGCGGACATCGCCTGGCCGGGCTACGAGCAGGTTCCCGCCTGGGTCGTGGAGGGTTACGCCACCATCTTCTGGGAGGTCGACGAGCAGCTCGGCGCGGACGGGCCGGATGTGGTCGTGGTCCCGGTCGGCGTGGGCGCGCTCGCGGCGGCCGCGGTGCGGCACTACCGGCGCCGGGGACTGGAGCGTCGCCCGCGCCTGATCGGCGTCGAGCCGCTGGCGGCCGCCTGCGTGCTGCGCTCGCTGCTGGCGGGCCGGATCGTCACCGTCCCGGGCCCCCACCGCTCGATCATGGCCGGGCTGAACTGCGGCACGCCCTCGCTGGTCGCGTGGCCATCGCTGCGGACCGGCCTGGACGCGATGGTGGCGGTCGCTGACGGGCGCGCGCGCCAGGCGGTGCGCGACCTGGCGGCGGTCGGCATCGTCGCCGGCGAGACCGGCGCGGCGGCGCTGGCAGGCCTCGCCGAGGTGACCACGGGCCCAGCTGCCGGGGAGGTGCGCCGCGCCTTCGGGCTGGGGGCGGACGCCCGTGTCCTGCTGCTGTGCACGGAGGGCGCCACCGACCCCGACGCCTACCGGCGGATCATCGCCGACGACTGACCGTCCATCCACTCCGCGCCCAACCGCGCCTTCACGATGGGAGCCGACATGGCCACAAGTCCGTACGGGGGACCGTTGATCAGCCTCGACGGCGCCATCGACCTGCACTGCCACCCCTACCCCGACCTCTTCCCGCGGCTCGCCGACGACATCGACATCGCCGTCGCGGCACGGGACGCGGGCCTTGCGGCGCTGGTGCTCAAGTGCCACCACGAGAGCACCGTGTCCCGCGCCTACCTGGTCCAGCGGATCGTTCCCGGCATCCGTGTGTTCGGCGGCGTGGTGCTCAATTCCTACGTCGGCGGCATCAATCCCGCCGCGGTCGAGGCGGCGCTGCGGCTGGGCGGCAAGGAGGTCTGGATGCCGACGGTCGACGCCGGGTACCACGCGCAGGTCCATGGCGGCACGGGCGGCTACGACGCGCAAGGGGGCGGCCGCGTCCAGACCGAGGGCATCTGGGTCACCGAGACCGACGGCAGGCTCAAGCCCGTGGTCAAGGAGGTGCTCGCGCTGGTGGCCGAGCACCAGGCGATCCTCGGCACCTGCCACCTCTCGCCGGCCGAGATCGTCGCGCTGGTCAGGGAGGCGCGCGACGTCGGCGTCGAGAAGATCGTCGTCACCCACCCGTTCTTCAAGGTCCCCAACCTCGACCTCGACACCGTCGAGGAGGTCGCCCGCCTCGGCGCCATGCCTGAGTTCGGCTACTGCACCATCTCGCCCGCCTGGCAGTACGCCGCCCCCGAGAAGATCGTCGCGGCGGTCAGGCGGGTCGGCGCCTCGCGCTGCCTGCTCGTGTCCGACACGGGCCAACGGCACAACCCGATGCCATCGGAGGCCCTGCGTGTCTTCGCCCAGACCGTGTTCGAGAAGGGTGTCAGCGAGTCGGACGTCGTCACCATGATCGGCCGCAACCCACACGACCTCCTGGACCTCGACGCGTCCGACGCCAAGCCGCGCCCGGTCGACCTCGCGTGGGCGGCGCGCCTGAACGCCGATCTCTGCCAGCAGCCCGCGCCGAGCCAGCCGATGGCCACCCACAACCATTGACAATTCCTTGGCCGAACATTGGTGGAGGATTGCAAACCCTGCCCCTTGCACTGGCCGGATGAGAGGCCTTTAGCTACCCGGGAGGGAAACAATCCCGCGGCTCGAGGGAAAGGTGTGCGAGCGAGTTCTGCACCAGCCTCCATTTGAGCGGGCGTCCGCGCCGTGAACGCACCGGACGCTCCCAACCAATCCGATCGGGTACGCCGGGCCAATTTGCGACCGGTGGGCATTCGGAGGGGACATGGCAGAAGCGATCACCTCGGAAGTGCGGCTCGACGCGCACAGCATCGAGCCGATTCCTGAGCGGGACAAGGACTCCACCGGCCCGCAGCAGATGTGGATCTGGGCGGGAGCCAACATCGCGCCGATCAACTGGGTCCTCGGGGCGCTCGGGATCGTCCTCGGTCTCGGTCTGTTCGAGACCATCCTGATCGTCGTCATCGGCAATCTCATCGGCTGCGCGATCTTCGCGGCGATGACCGTGATGGGCCACAAGACGGGCGTCAACCAGATGGTGCTGTCGCGCTCGGCGTTCGGCCGGCGGGGCGGATACCTGTCGTCATGGATGCAGTTCCTCATGACCATGGCCTGGATCGGGGTCAACACCTATTTCCCGGTGGTCCTGGCGGTGGGGATCCTCGGCCACTTCGGCGTCAAGGACACCTTCACGATCAAGTTCATCGTCGTGACCGCGATCATGATCATCCAGGTCGGGATCGGCGTGTACGGCTTCTACCTGATCCGGACGTTCGAGAAATACACCGTCCCGGTCACCCTGGCGATCATGGCCCTGATGAGCGTCCTGGCCTGGTCGCGGTCGGGAGTTGTCGACTGGCACCTGGGGACCAAGCTCACCGGGGCGGCGCATTTCTCCAGCATCACCGGGCTGATCACCGCCATCGGCGTGGGCTGGGGGATTTCCTGGGTGACCTGGGCGGCGGACTACTCGCGCTTCGTGCCCAGGAGCGTCCCCTCGAGGACGGTGTTCTGGTACAGCTATTTCGGGATGTTCGTGCCGACCGTGTGGCTGGCCATCCTCGGCGCGACGATCGCCAGCGTCAGCCAGTCCACCGACCCGGCCAAGCTGGTGTCGTCGGTGTTCGGGGGCGTCGTCGCGGTGCTGGTGATGCTCATGGTGCTCCACGGTCCCGTGGCCACCAACATCCTCAACGTCTACTCCTCGGCGCTGGCGGCGGTCAGCGCCGGCATCCGCGCCTCCCGGTTCGCGCTCGGGATTCTCGCTGGGGTCATCGGCTACGGGGTGACCCTCTACTTCCTGCGGGCGCCCTCGTTCGCGGAGAGCTTCGACAGCTGGATGGTCGGGCTGATCCTCTGGATGTCGCCGTGGGCCGGCGTGATCCTGGCGGACTTCTACCTGCTGAGGAAGCAGCAGATCGACGTCGAGCAGCTCTATGCCGACCCGGATCGCAGCGCCTACGGCGACGTGAACTGGGTCGGGATCGGGGCCTTCGTGATCGGGCTGGTGGCGGGCTGGATGTTCGAGTTCGGACTGGTGACGCCGCTTCAGGGCCTCGTCTCCAAGCAGCTCCTCTCCGGGGCCGACCTCTCCTGGCTGGTCGGCATGGTCGTGGCCGGGGCTGTCTACCTGGTCGGGATGCGGGGCCGGGCGGCGGTCCCGGCCGAGCCGATGGTGGCGCCGCCGACCGTGGCCGGCTCGTAGGTGGTCGGTCGGTTCGAGGCGAGGGGGCTGCGATGATCCGCGCGGCGGTGCTGACCGCCCCGGGCGCGCTCGAGGTCATGAGCTTCCCGGAATTGGCGCCGCCGCGCGATGGGGCGCTGCTGCGGCCGACCCACTGCGGCGTGTGCGGGACCGACCCGCACATGTACAGCGGGCACCTGGCGGTTCCCATGCCGCTGGTAATGGGGCACGAGTTCTCCGGCGTGCTGGAGGGGTGGGGTCCGGACTTCCCGGCGCGCGACGTGTACGGCCAGGAGCTCCAGCCCGGCGAGGCCGTGGCGGTCGGCACCACCCTGGCCTGCGGGACCTGCTACTACTGCCGCTTCGTGCCGCAGCGCCAGAACCTGTGCCAGGCCGTGAACATCTACGGGATCACGCTGGGGGCCGACCAGGCGCCGCACGTTCGCGGTGGCTACAGCGACCTGCTGTACCTGCTCCCGCAGACGTGGCTGTTCAAGCTGCCGGCCAACGTCACCCTGAAGATGGCGGCGCTGGCCGACCCCATCGCCTGCGGCACGCGGGCGCTGGAGCGGGCCTTCGCGCCGGGGATGCCTTGGGCGGGAGAGGGCGTCGGCCTCGGGAAGTCGGTGGTGGTGCAGGGCCTCGGGCCCATCGGGATCATGACCGGCGCGGCCGCCCGGGCGATGGGGGCCAGTCCCGTCATCGGCATCGACCGCATCCCGCTGCGCCTGGCGATGGCTC
>WNGB01005944.1_pt1 | contig 18598 bp, 17 predicted proteins | sample 5400681 | NCBI WGS metagenome assembly WNGB01 (sample SAMN13153367, study PRJNA577476) | soil metagenome | isolation source: 115 cm soil or saprolite under grassland replicate 2 | place: USA:California | collected 2016-06-15 | reverse complement strand
AATTAACCTTGGGGTGCAGGCGTACCGGGAAGGCAGATCGAAGCTCTTCGACCCGAAAACGCAGCGTGTGGTCAACAAGCCATTTCCCAGGCCGACTTATGAAGGTAACGGAAAAAACTACACGGCATCGGGCGACTGATCGGTTGTCCTTCGCTAAAACTCGTTCACCTTTACTTTCAACAACTTGGGAAATGGGATGTAACGTCGACGAGCTAGGTTACATGAGACCCAGGCGAGGCATTTTGGAATCGGATGACAGTCGGGTAGCAAGGCGACATCACTGCCGCCCCGCCCCCTAAGAACGCATCGTGCGAGTTTACCCGCAAGGTAGTGCTGCAAATGTAAGGCTGAAAGGTTGAATAAAGTAGAGAGACTCTCTGTAATAGAGAAGCGCTAACAATCTCATTACGAGGAGCCATCTCAATGAACAACCTTAGCTGCCCACAGTGCGGATTGTCGCACATCAAACGAAACGGCTATATTGAGCGCCTGAGTTTACGAGGCATTTGTCGTGTGACCGGAGTCTCATTAACCTGGTTGCTCGATTTCATCGCCGAGGTTTATGCGGAGTCGCCTGATGATCTCAACGTCAAGGTCTGTCAAGCGCGCGGCGTCGTTCAGTTGTTGCGACTCGAAGCGGAGGCCGATGAAATGTGGAGTTTCGTCGTTTCCAAAAGGAACAAGCAATGGATCTGGATTGCGCTTGATGGCGCCACGAAACAGGTCATTGCCTTTTATGTCGGTGATCGTTCGGCCTCCAGCGCCCGAGAATTGTGGAGACGCATTCCGCAAGTTTATCGTGACCACGCAACTTTCTATACGGATGGCTTGGCCGCCTATAAGACCGTGCTACCCTCAGAGAGGCATCAAGTATGCGCCAAGAGTTCGGGTCATACTAATACTCTGGCACGGCGCGCGGATTCTGGCTTTTCTACCTGCCTGGAGTCTTTTGACCGTCGCGCCATCGACAGAATTTCCATAGAGAGACGCCGCCGGAGAGCATATCTTCCCGATTTGATAAATAAAGAGCAGAAGCTGAAACTCAGCTGTGATCGAACCGGCCGATAGAACCCGATTTGACATTCCATCACCAGGTTGAAAGAGGAATGATTTGGGCTTGCGGAGAGACCTGAGGTTTGCTTAAGCGGCGCCCCGAAGAATGGTCTTGACACATACTGACACCGAAGCTAGCATATGCGAAGATTCGTAGGTGCTAAATACTGCGATTAGTTGAACAAGAGAGGGGCTTCGATGAGACAAAAGCTGAGTAACTTCAAAGCGGAATTCTTCAAGGCCCTGGCGCATCCAATCCGAATTTCGATCCTCGACGCGTTGCGCGAAGGAGAACTTACGGTCAATGAGATCAGTCAGAAGTTCTCCATCGAGCCTGCCAACGCTTCACAGCAGCTCGCGGTTCTGCGCAACAAGAACATCGTCGTCACGCGCAAACAAGGTTCGAACGTCTATTATTCAGTGACCGACCGGACCGTCTTTAAGCTTCTCGACGTGGCGCGTGAAATTTTCAACAACCATCTCGTCGGAGTTCAGAACATCCTGGAGGAAATCCGGTTGGATCGACCGAGGAAAGCGGCGCGGAGTTAGCGCCGGTTCGGGCCCGGGCAGAGGCCCGTTTTTTTTGAAGAATGCATTTGCAGAAATTCGCAGATGCGCGGTTCGTTGGCGTTAACCTCCCCGGACCGGCGCAACCTGCGGCGCCGCTCTCGCGATGAGGCGGGCAAGGAATCGACGATGACTGAACGGCAACCTGCATGTAAGTGGCGCTATCAAACCAAGGGCCGTCTCGGGCGTGCTTCCCCGGCCGTCGCCCAGGACGGAACGGTTTACGTCGGAGATCAGGACTGCTTGTTGTACGCCATTTCCAGTGAAGGGAGACTTGCCTGGAAACGCAGGACTGCGGGGAGACTTAACGACTCGACGGCTTCGGTCACTAATGACAACGCCATTCTGGTCGCGTCGGAGACCGGACGCGTCTCCGCCTTCAGCGCTGCCGGAGACGTCTTGTGGGGATCGGACTCGGATTGGTTTGCGGTCACGTCTCCGGTCACGGCGGAAGACGGCTCTGTGATATTGGGCGCAAGAAAACATAACGAGCCGTCCGGCCAGCCCGACCGGCTGGTGGTATTAGACCGGTGGGGCAACAAGTTGTGGGAAATGACCACACAGGGAGAGGTGAGTGAAGCTCCCATCATCGGCGCCGAAGGGGCGATCTATTTCGGAACCCACAAAGGTTACTTTTACTCCGTCACGCCCGAAGGAGAGATCAGATGGCATTACCGGGTCGGAGCGAGAATCGCGTCAGCGCCCGCGGTCACGGAAGACGGTCTCGCGCTGATCGGCGCGTACGACGGATGCCTCTACGCCATTTCCCCTGAGATGAAAGTGGCGTGGCAATTCCACGCGGGGGCGATGATCTATCAAAGCTCTCCCGCCATCGCCGCCGACGGGACGATCTACTTCGGCTCCTGGGACCACTGTCTTTACGCTTTATCTTCGGGCGGGCGGCTGAAATGGAAGTTCGCTACCGAACGTCCGATCTTATCGTCGCCGGCCGTGGCGGACGACGGCGCGATCTATTTCGGCTCTCAAGATCGCCGCTACTACGCCCTTCACCCGGACGGCAGCCTGAAGTGGGAATTGCGAACGGATAGCCCGGTACTCTCCTCCCCTGCGATCACGGATGGGGGGGATGTGGTGATCTGCGCTAATAGCAGGTCCGTCATGGCGCTCGACGAGCAAAATGGCGGCCCGGCAATGTCCGGTTGGCCGATGTTCCTGGGCGGCCAGCGCAGGAACGGACAATGCTTCAAACGCAGTGTGGCCAAGGTCGTGAAGGGCGGCGACGTGAAATCTGTCCGAAACGGATTCATCGCAGGGCCTTCACTTGAGGCGCCGGGCGGCAGTTAGGCTGGCACACCTAGCTGGCGCCCGGCGCCTCCTTTTTTTATCGCGGAAAACCCTGCGGAGGTTTCAAATTTGATCGCCATCGGTTGAGCGTCACAGCGGATCGGAATGAAACATTATGCGACACGCGTTGGAAAGAATAGACGTCTCTGAAAACGTGGCCCGCCGCAAGCGGTTCGAATTCGTCACTCTGGCCGGAGTGGCGTGCGGGCTGATCGGTTTCGGCGCATTCGCGGGCGCCGCATTCGTTCAGGGCGGCTACTACAAGGGAATTCTTTATATCGGCGCGGGCGTTGTCGTATTCGGCTTCTCGCTCTATTTGCGAGCCAGAGGCTTCACGTCCGCCGTCTCTTACACAGACCGCCTTCAGAGCGGCGAAGGGACGGACCGCGTTGCGGTCTTGCAGTTGTCGAGCGAAGTCATCGTGCTCTCGGGCGCCTGGGCGCTCTTTGCGAACGCCGTTCTGGGGGTTCTGACCGACGGCGGGGTAGAGTTACTTTCGCTGGCCGGGTTAATCATGTTGATTGTGGGGGTAAACCTCTCACTGCGCGTCGAAGAATTGGCCCGAGCGAAAGAGCGCGAGCTGTGGGAGCGCGGCCTCAGGCCGATGGTTTTGCTGCTGCCGTCGTCCGGCGATGACGCGTTGAGCGTGCGCGGCAGGTTTTCTCTGGGGAGACCAGGGGCTTCGTCTTACCCCGACGCCGGGTTCACTCGCGTGATACGCGAGCGACTGAACGACGCCGGTTGGGTCGTCACGGTCAGCGATTCGGATTATTTCGTTACCACCCAATTCGTAAGAGCGCGTCCACTCGAGCTTATGAAAGGCGTGAACGGATCAGAGAGGACGCTGCGGCCTGTCGGTTCGGATCGAGACGAACCAGCCGGGGAGGTCTCACGACAAAAGGTCAAGGAGCTTATGCGGAAGGCTCGCCTCGTTGTGATGATCATCGGGAAGATCGGGAAGATCGCAGAGCCGGGAGGAAAGTTCAGCGCCTAGATGGAGCATATCCTCTCGACCAAGGGGATGTTGGTATTCCCGCCCGTGAGTTACCGGGAGACCCAAGCCTGTTGGGAGAGTTTCTGTCAGCAGATCTACGGCGCTGCTCCGCTGCGACTCGTTTCAGATCATGAATTGAAACGGGCGGTGCTTTTCGTCTTCAGGAAGCGCGCGGGGCCGCTTCTGATTACGGCCGACACCCGCGATGAATGGACTTACCAGGCGGCTCTTGATGAGGCGATGGCGGCGGTGAGGCTAGACGAGAGTGGGACGGAGAGCGGGTTCGCCGGCCTGGAGGGTGAAGGCTCCACGCGATCACGATGAGTAAATCGAAGGAGATTTGTGAGAGGAGTGTTAGTTCAACTGTGATTCGAGAGGAAGAATTGACCGAGCGATTGCTCGCGCAGCAGCCGGCCGCGAAGGCTACGCTGGAGCGATTGCGCGTGCGGTTCGAAGGCAGGAGCGACTACGGGGCGTTTGCGCCGATCAGGAACAGGGGCTGCGGAGCCTGCAAGGTGACCATCGCCTCACAGGGGCTCCAACGCGCCCAAAGGGGAGTGTTCATTACTTGCGCCAATTGCGCTCGCTTCCTTTACATCGCCGCCGTTGAGTAATCCCGCGTCCACAATCCGCGTTTGGAGTTCCGCCTTCAGGCGGTCCGGCCTGACCATCTAAAGGCGCAGCCTGAAGGCGGAACTCCAAACGCTTTTCCGCAGAGGAAGTCTGTCGTTATGCAAGATGAGAACAACGCGAGCCAGGGGGAGGCTCGCAGAGAAGTGAGAAGGGCGCCGAGCGCGTCTTACAGCATCACGATGCGCGTGCGCATTGACAACAAGGTGGGGATGATCGGCGAGGTCATCTCGGCGATCGGTCGCGCCGGCGGCGACGTCGGCGCGATCGACATCGTCCAGGCCACCGGAGCCCATGTCATACGCGACATCACGGTCGACGCCGCTTCGGTCGAGCACAGCCAGGAGATCGTCGATCACATCGGGGGACTGCCCGGAGTCGAGGTCGTCAACGTCTCGGACCTCACATTTCTGCTGCACCTCGGCGGCAAGATCAAATCCGAGAACAAGGCGCCGTTGAAAACGCGAGCCGATCTTTCGATGGCCTACACGCCCGGCGTGGCGCGCGTCTGCATGGCGATCCACGACGACCCCGAAAAGGTCTACACGTTGACGATCAAGAAGAACACCGTCGCCGTCGTAACCGACGGGACGGCTGTATTGGGATTGGGCGACATCGGCCCGAAGGCAGCGATGCCGGTGATGGAAGGCAAGGCAATGCTCTTCAAGGAATTCGCCGACATCGATGCGTGGCCCATCTGTCTGGACACGACCGACCCGGATGAGATCGTGCGGGCGGTCAAGGCGATCGCGCCCGGCTTCGGCGGCGTCAACCTGGAAGACATCTCGGCCCCGCGCTGCTTCGAGATCGAGGACCGTCTGAAGCGGGAAGTGGAGATCCCGGTCTTTCATGACGATCAACACGGAACGGCAATCGTGGTTCTCGCCGCGCTGATCAACGCGCTCAGGATCGTCAACAAGAAGCCGGAAGATTTGAAGGTAGTCTTCAGCGGGGTAGGCGCGGCGGGCGTGGCCTGCTCGAAGATTCTCATGCGCGCCGGCGTCCGCAAGATCGTCGGCTGCGACCGCCAAGGGGCGATCTATCGCGGCCGCGAGAACGGCATGAATTTCATGAAGAACTGGTACGCCGAGAACACCAACCCGGATAACGAGCGCGGTTCGATCCACGACGTTATTCGCGGCGCGGACGTCTTCGTCGGCCTCTCGGCTCCGGGCACGATCACAACCGCGGACCTCAAACAGATGGCCGCCGATCCGATCGTTTTCGCGCTGGCAAACCCGACGCCGGAGATCATGCCCGAAGAGGCCGCGCCTTATGTGCGCGTGATGGCCACGGGGCGTTCCGACTATCCGAATCAGATCAACAACGTGCTGGCCTTCCCCGGCATCTTCCGCGGGGCGCTCGACTGCCGAGCGCGAGAGATCAACGAGGAGATGAAATTGGCCGCCGCCCACGCCATAGCGGAGATCATCACGCGGGAAGAGTTGCACCCGGATTACATAGTTCCCAGCGTGTTCAATCGGGAAGTAGTCAAACTGGTTGCGACCGCCGTCACGCAGGCCGCGGTAGACACCGGCGTGGCCGGACGACAGCGCCTGGCCGCCGGTAAAGACCGTCAATAATGAAGTCATTGTTTGGAAAGATTCTAAATACCCCGGTCGTTACCGAACCCATCGGTCGCGCAGCGGAAGACGAGCAGATCGAGATCATCGTCAGACAGATCGACGCGCGCGTCCGCAAGCTGTTGGGACGATCGCTGCACATCCGTGAAGTGGACGCCGGGTCGTGCAACGGCTGCGAGATCGAGATCACCGCGCTCACCAATCCCTACTACGATCTGGAACGCTTCGGCCTGAATTTCGTCGCCTCGCCGCGCCACGCCGACTGTCTGCTTGTCACCGGGCCGGTGACGCGCAATATGGCCGAACCGCTCCGGCTGACTTACGAGGCCACGCCCGATCCGAAGATCGTGATTGCGGTCGGCGACTGCGCCCGGGACTGTGGCGTTTTCAAAGACAGTTACGCCGTCGTCGGCGGCGTGGACAAAGTGATTCCGGTGGATGTGGTCGTGCCGGGCTGTCCGCCCGAACCGATTGATATTCTGCGGGGGATTCTGGCGGCGATTGACAGGTTGCCGAGGCGGAAGTGACTGGCCGAACGCAAAAATCACGGGTTGGCTTCAGTCGCGAGCGATGACGTTTCTTTTCCTGATCATGGTCTCCGGCTGCGGTTTCGGAGCGCCTACAGCTTTGCTGGTAACTCGCGGCGTCTCCGGGCAAATGTTTATTGCCGCCGCCGTAGTCGGAGCAGCGGCGGGGCCGGCGCCGGAAATAGCAACCATTTACCCCACAGCGCTATTCTCGGCGCCGCCCCCCGCTCTGCACTCGGAAGAGGTTGAGAAGGCATATGCCGATCCGGGAAGTTGAAACGCAGAAACCGATGAACAAACCGCAGGCTCCGGGCAAGTCTGCGTCGCGAGCGGCTGAGCAGACGCGGCTGAAGGCGCTGGTGGCGGAGACAGATTCCCCGATGCGCAGCCGGCTCGTTCAGTTGCTGTCGGTGGATTGCCAGGTGGTTTGCGCCGAGACTGTACGGCGAGCGGCGCGACTGATTCAGCGCAATAATTTCGATCTGGTGATCTGTGATCAGGAATTGCCGTCGAGCGGTGGAATGGCGCTGATAAATTTCGTGAAACTTCAGGCTCCTGAAACATTCGTGGTTCTGGCGATGGACAAATTGGATGCGCAGGTCAGGAGCCGGGCGATCCTGCAAGGGGCGCTTGAATGTTATGCCAAACCCATAAGCGATGAGGCTGTCCGACTTCTTATCCTGCACGTGCGGTCTGGATCGAAGATGAACCCGGATGGCGAGACGGCCATGCGGCCGGTAAGACGAAGAGGGGGGCGCAAGTGAAAGAGAGCGATCCGACAGAAGGATTTTCAGTGGGCCACTACGTCGAGAACATAGTCTGCTCGCTCGTCGCCGCCAACCTCTGCCTGGAGCGCAGGCAGGTGCGCCCCACCTCATCATTCAGGGGGTTGGGCGCGGACGTGCTCGATTTCTACTCGATCATCCTCGATCTGGAAGTGGTCTTCCGCATACCGATCCCCGACAGCGAGTCGCGGCGGTTTGTCACCGTCGGCGACGTGGTGATCTGGATTCTGGACCATGAGCAGGCGCGGCGATTCACGATTCCCGTCTTCAAGCACAGGCAATCTGATCGCTCGATTTGAATACCTTTATATCTTCCCTGGGCGAACCAGGCGTTATTAGGTCATGTATATTCTTTGTCTTTTGATGATTTCCGGCTACGGGTTCGGCTTGCTGACGGCCTTGCCGGGCTCTAGGGGGAGGCCAGGCCGGGTCCTGACGGCGATAGGAACCGTAGCCGGAGCGGCAGCCGGGTTGATGCTGGGAATGGCGCCTTTTCGCTTCGGATCGCCATTTATAGAGGAGATGAAATCACGAACATGAATGTCAAACAGATTTCGATTCTGATTGTGGGCGGCGATTTAGAATCGCGCGAGACGTTGTTCATACAATTGCGGGACAGAAAATATAATTGCCTTACGGCCGCCAGCATGGATAACGCAAAGTTATTGATGACGGCCCGGCGCTTTGATCTGGTGTTGTGCGAATTGAAACTGACAGACGGTTCCGGTTTAGAGCTGTGCCGGCAGATCAAGCAGGCAAGCCCAAATACAGCGGTGGTAGTAATGTCGGAACCTGTCGCTCGCCAGTATGAGGCCGATGCCAAACAAAATGGCGCTGCCGCCTTTCTCCGCAAACCCTTTGAGTGGGAACAACTAGACCAATTGATTCGCTCCGTACTACCTCAGAACTAATCCATGTCTGGGGGCGCTTACTCGATTGCATTCTTACTTTGGGAAATTAACAGGCAGGTAATGAATAGTCTTTTTCTGATTTTGGTTTCCGGCTACGGCATCGGCGCGCTAGCAGCTTTGCTGGGATTTCGTCAGGCCTCCAAGCGAGTGCTAGTTGCCGCCGGAGCCACGGTCGGAGCGGCAGCCGGGTTGGCGTTGGGAATGGTTGTTATTCACTCCACAGTCCCATTTTCAGTGTCAGTCCCCGGTTTGCTCCCCTTGGCTGGAGGGCTGGCCTTACGGCTCGATGGGTTGGGCGCATTTTTTCTCATCCTGATCGGGCTGGGCGCGATTCCGGCAGCGATTTACGGCGCGGGATATACAAAGGCATATGAAGACGGGCGCGCATCGCTGCGGCAGCTCGGAGTGATGCTTAATCTCTTCCTGCTCTCGATGAGCCTGGTCACGATGGCCGACAACGCGCTGACCTTTTTGTTGGCGTGGGAAGGGATGTCGCTCACTTCGTACTTTCTCGTCATCACGGAAGCGAACGAAGAAGGCACGCTGCGCGCCGGCGTCTGGTACGTGGCGATGACACACGCTGGCCTGGCGATGCTGCTGGCCGCATTCGCGCTGCTGATGAGCGGCGGGTCGGGGTCGTTCGCCGATCTGCGCGCGAACGCCGCGACGCTCGGGCCGGCGGCGCGGAACGCGGTCTTCGCGCTGGCGTTTCTGGGTTTCGGGTCGAAGGCCGGACTCGCGCCGCTGCATGTCTGGCTGCCGATGGCGCACCCGGCGGCGCCGAGTCACGTTTCGGCGCTGATGTCCGGCGTGATGATCAAGATGGGCGTGTACGGAATGCTGCGTGTGGCGCTCGATCTGCTCGGCGGCGGCCCGGCGTGGTGGGGATCGACCGTCATGATCATCGGCGCGTCCTCGGCGCTGATCGGGATTCTTTTCGCGCTGATGGAGAACGACCTCAAGCGGCTGCTGGCCTACTCCAGCGTCGAGAACATCGGCATCGTCTTCATCGGCGTCGGCGCGGGGCTGATGTTCGAAGCGCGCGGGATGCAGGCGGCGGCCGCGCTCGCCTTCGTCGCAGCGCTTTATCACTCGCTCAATCACGCGGCCTTCAAGGGACTGCTGTTCATGGGGGCGGGGTCGGCGCTGCATGCGACTCGCACTCGCGATATGAACCTGATGGGCGGGCTGATCAAACGGATGCCCTGGACTTCGGCCTGCTTTCTGATCGGCTCGGTTGCGATCTCCGGCCTGCCGCCGCTCAACGGATTCGTGGGCGAGTGGATGCTCTTTCAATCGCTGCTGCCGGGCGTGACGCTGCCGCAGCCGGTCGCAGCGGCGCTCGTGACCATCGCCGTGGGGCTGCTGGCGCTCACCGGCGGCCTGGCCGTCGCCGGATTCGTCAAGGCGTTCGGCGTCACGTTTCTCGCCATCCCGCGCTCGGAGGCGGCGGAACATGCGCACGAGGCGGGAATGTCGATGCGCGTCGGGATGGGACTGCTGGCGGCGGCGTGCGTCGCGTTAGGGCTGGCTCCCACAGCCATCGCGCCGCGACTGGGGCAAGCCATAGCGGGACTGGACGGGCTGCCCGCCGTGGCCCCGGCGTTCTCCTTCAACCTCTCGCTGCAAACTTCGGGAGGCTTCGCGCAGATTTCGCCCACGCTGATCGGGCTGGGGTTGCTGCTGCTCGTCTGCATCGCGCCGCTCGCGCTGGCGCTGCTGCGCGTCAACCGGCGGTTGCGCGTGAGCGACTCCTGGGGCTGCGGGCGCGTCGGGCAGACGCCGCGCATGGAGTACACGGCGACGGCTTTCGCCGAGCCGCTGCGGCGAGTCTTCGCGGAGCTTTACCGGCCGACGAAGGAGCTGACGATAGACTTTCATCCGGAGTCGAAATACTTCGTGCAGTCCATCGAGTACAGGTCGGAAATCCGCTCGTGGTTTGAAGAGTTCCTCTATAGCCCGCTGTTGAAAGCGGCGCGGTGGATCAGCGTCAACGTCAGGAAATTGCAGTCCGGTTCGCTGCACGGGTACGTGGCGTACATTTTCATCGCGCTGGTGACGCTACTCGGACTGTTACTGGCGCCGGGCAGGTGATCAGTTATACCCCGATAATTACCCTCCCCTCCGCACAGACCAATTATGATGACTATCTTTATCGTGATGATCTCGGCCTACGCGGCGGGCGCGCTCGGCGCTCTGCTCATCGGAAGGGGAGCGCTCGGACGCGGCGTGGCCGCGCTGGGCGCCTGCTGCGGATCGGCCGCCGGACTGGCGCTGGGTATGAGCGCAATCGTTTCGGGGCGGTCATTCACGCTGGCCTCCGCGCGGGTAATGCCGGTCGCCGGTTTGATGGCGCGTCTGGACGGGCTGAGCGCCTTCTTCCTCATCATCATCGGGCTGCTCGGGCTGGCGGTGGCCGTATATGGCTATGGGTATTCGGCCTCTTACGAGAGGCGTTATTCACTGCGGATGCTCGGCGCGATGCTCAACGCGCTGCTGCTCTCGCTGAGCTTGCTGGTGGTCGCCGACAACGCGCTGACCTTTCTGATCTCCTGGGAATTGATGTCGCTATCGGCTTACTGGCTGGTGCTGACCGAACACGACGGGGCGGAGACCGTGCGCGCCGGCGTCTGGTACATCGCCATGACGCACGCCGGATTCGCGGCGCTGGTGGCGATGTTCCTGCTGATGTCGGGCAGCGATCTGACGACTTCCTTTGCCGGGATGCGCGCGAACGCGGCGACCCTCTCGCCCGCGGCGCGCAACGTTGTCTTCCTGCTGGCGCTCTTCGGCTTCGGATCGAAGGCGGGCATCGTGCCGCTGCACGTCTGGCTGCCGATGGCGCATCCGGTCGCGCCTAGCCACGTGTCGGCGCTAATGTCCGGCGTGGTGATTAAGATGGGCATTTACGGTCTGGTGCGAGTCGCGCTCGATCTGCTCGGCGGCGGGCCGGTGTGGTGGGGCGGCGTCGTGCTCGGCGTGGGCGCGGTCTCGGCGCTGCTCGGCGTGCTTTACGCGCTGATGGAACACGATCTGAAGCGGCTGCTCGCTTATCACTCGGTAGAGAACATCGGGATCATTCTGATCGGCGTCGGCGCGGGGATGATCTTTCACGGCTACGGCCTGATGACGCTCGCGGCGCTCGGCTTTGTTGGCGGGCTGTATCACACGCTCAATCACGCCACTTTCAAGGGGCTGCTCTTCCTCGGGGCCGGCTCGGTGCTGCACGCGACGCACACCCGCAACATGGAAGAGATGGGCGGACTGATCAAGCGCATGCCGGTGACGGCGCTCTGCTTTCTGGTCGGAGCGGCGGCGATCTCGGCTTTACCGCCGCTCAACGGTTTCGCTTCGGAATGGATTGTTTTTCAATCGCTGCTCGAAGGTTTCAACATCCCGAAACCGGAGGTCGCGATGATCATGCCCATCGCCGTCGGGATGCTGGCGCTCACCGGAGGCCTGGCGGTGGCGTGTTTCGTCAAAGCGTTCGGCGTCACGTTTCTGGCGATCCCGCGCTCGCAAGAGGCGGAACATGCCAAGGAAGCGCCTCTGTCAATGCGCGCCGGGATGGCGCTGCTGGCGCTGGCCTGTGTAGCGCTGGGACTGGCGCCATTCGCCGTCGTTCCGATGATGGGCAGGATGATGGCTGGTCTCGGGGGGCTGCCGGATACGCGCGCTGAATTCGCGCTCAAACTGTCGCTCGCCGCGCCGGACGGCTTGCCGAACGGCTTTGCGCGGATGTCGCCGACGCTCGTGGCCGCGGGGTTGCTGATCCTGCTCTGCCTTACGCCGCTTGTCATGCTGCTCCTGCGCGTCAACCGGAAGCTGCGCGTGAGCGACTCGTGGGGCTGCGGGAGGATCGGGCAGACGCCGCGCATGGAGTACACGGCGACGGCCTTCGCCGAACCGCTGCGGCGAGTCTTCGCGGAGCTTTACCGCCCGACGAAGGAACTGACCATAGACTTTCACCCGGAGTCGAAATACTTCGTTCAGTCCATCGAATACCGCAGTGAGATCACGCCGTGGTTCGAGAAGTACCTCTACGCTCCCTGCCTCTGGTTCGTTCGATTGCTGGCCGCCACGGTGCGCCGGCTTCAATCGGGTTCGCTGAGCGCTTATCTCGTGTACGGCGCCGTCGCGCTGTTGATACTGCTTTTGATCGCAAGGATGTAAGACAAGGATGTGAATAATGACTGGTTATCTTTTGGAAATCGGACAGGCGCTGCTGGCGCTGCTGCTCGCGCCGGGGCTGGTGGGTTTTATTCGATGGCTCAAGGCGCGGTTGCAGGGGCGGCGCGGCGCAATGCCGTGGCAGCCCTATTACGACCTGCGCAAGTTGTTCGGCAAGGAGGTCGTGATGTCGAAGAACGCTTCGTGGCTCTTCCGCTTCGCGCCGTATGTGATCTTCGCCACGGCGGTCGCCGTGACGCTGCTCGTGCCGCTCGTCGCCGCGCCGCTGCCCTTCGACGCGGTCGGCGATCTGCTGGCGGTGGTCTACCTGCTGCTGCTCGGCACGTTCTTTCTGGCGCTGGCCGGGCTCGATCCGGGCACGGCGTTCGGCGGAATGGGAGCGAGCCGTGAAGTGACGGTGGCCGCGATCGCCGAGCCGACGATCGCGCTGGCGATCTTCGGGCTGGCCGTCGGCGCCGGCTCGACCAATCTGGGCCGGATCGTGGCGCAGACGCTCTCGAATCCCGGCGCGGTCATCAATCCCGGCCATCTGCTCGGCTTCACGGCGCTCTTCATCGTGATGATCGCCGAAACGGGGCGGTTGCCGGTGGACAATCCGTCAACGCACCTGGAACTGACGATGATCCACGAGGCGATGATTCTGGAATATTCGGGCCGCTATCTGGCGCTGATCGAATGGGCGGCGGCGCTGAAGCTGCTGATCTTCTTCTCGCTGCTCTCGAATCTGTTTCTGCCCTGGGGCGTGGCGACGACGCTCACGCCAGGCGCGCTCGGCGTGGCGGTCACCGCATTGGTTATGAAGCTGGCGGCGCTGGCGGTGATTGTCGCCCTGCTGGAGACGCGAATCGCCAAGCTGCGACTGTTTCGCGTGCCGGAGCTGCTCGGCGTTTCGTTCGTGCTGGCGCTGCTCTCGGTCACGTCGTCATTTTTGCTGAGGTGAAACGATGAACGGTCATGACACTCTCTTCGCCCAGCTATCGACGCTCGGCGCGAGCGTGACGCTGCTGTTCGGCGTCGTGCTGCTGTGGCGGCGCAGCCTGGGCGCTTACATCGGGGCATTCCGCTGGCAGTCGCTCGTGCTTTCGGTGGTCTTCGCGCTGGTCGGATATTACGGCCATGACCACGAGCTTTACGTCGTGGCCGTTGCGCTGCTCGCGCTCAAGGTGTTCATCATTCCCTGGTATCTCAAACGGCTCTATCAGCGCGTGGGCGGCGAGCGCGAGGCGCAGCCTTACGTCAACATCGCCACCTCGCTGATCGTGGCCGGGCTGCTGGTGATGCTGGCTTACGCGATCACTCGCCCGCTGGTGATGGTCAGCAAACTGCCGACGCGCGGCGGCATTCCGCTGGCGGTCGGGCTGATCTTCGTCGGGCTGTTCGTCATCGTCTCGCGCCGCAAGGCGCTCACGCAGATCGTCGGCTTCCTGGTGCTGGAGAACGGCATCGCGCTGCTGGCGGCGCTCTGCACATACGGCATCCCTTTGATCATCGAGCTGGGAGTCTTTCTCGACGTGCTGATGGGCTTTCTGGTGATGCAGGTCATCGTCTACCACATCCGCGACACGTTTGAATCTATCGACGTGGAACAACTCAATCAGCTCAAACACTGAATCCTCTTTCCCGCTGCAAAGATGACTTTTCTTTTTCTGCTTTTTCCTTCACTCATCGCCGCCGCGCTGGCGGCGTCGATTCGCCCGTATCGCGCGCTGGTCGGATGGGTCAACGCGCTGCTGTCACTCGCCGCGCTCGGCGCGGCGGTCAAATTCGCCGACCACGCCGCGCGCGGCGGCGGCGCGCCGGTGTTCGGGCCTGGGGAACTGCTGCGGGCCGACGGGCTGTCGGCTCTGATGATGGTGTGCGTGGCGGCGGTCGCCTCGCTGGTGCTTTTCCTGAGCCCGGGCTTCGGACGCGAGTCGCAGTACAGCCCGTCGCAACTGCGCCGCTATCAGTTCTTCATCAACTTCTTCATCTTCTCGATGCTGCTCACGGTGTCGGCGAACAACGTCGGCGTGATGTGGATCGCGATCGAGGCGACGACGATCTTCTCGGCGATGCTCATTCCGCTGACGCTCACAAAATCCTCGGTGGAGGCCTCGTGGAAGTACATCCTGATCTGCTCGGTGGGCATCGCGCTCGCGTTCGCGGGGACGGTGCTCGGCTACTTCGATTTCGTGTCGCTGTCAGGGCGCGCGGAGAACGCTCTCAACTGGCCGGTGTTGCTGGCGAGCGCCCCGTCGCTGCACCCCGAAGTGATGAAGCTGGCTTTCGTCTTCCTGCTCGTCGGTTACGGGACGAAAGCGGGAATCGCGCCCATGCACACCTGGCTGCCGGACGCCCACTCCGAAGCGCCCACGCCGCTCTCGGCCACGATGTCCGGCGTCCTGCTGGCGGTCGCGCTGTACGCCGTTCTGCGCTGGAAGGTGGTGGTGGACGCGACCCTCGGCGACGGCTATACGAATAAACTGCTCATCGCGCTGGGCCTGCTCTCGCTGGTGGTCGCCTCGTTCAGCATCGTGCTCTCCCGCAACTATAAACGCATGCTGGCCTACTCCAGCATCGAACACACCGGACTGATGTGTATTGGGCTGGCTCTAGGGCCACTCGGCGTGTTCGCGGCCATGCTGCATCTGGTCAACCACACCGCCGCCAAGTCCATGACCTTCTTGCTCGCGGGGCGCGTCCTTCACCGCTACCACACCACACAGATCAAAGGCGTGTCCGGCTTGCTCAAGACGATGCCCGGCACCGCCGGTATGCTGGCGGCGGGATTGCTAGCCACCATCGGACTGCCGCCTTTCGGCCTCTTTATTTCGGAGTTCGCCCTGATCCGGGCCGGCTTTGCGACCGGCCACCCGTGGTTGATGGGAGCGGTGTTGATTCTGCTCGCCGTCGCTTTCGTCGCCATCATCGGTCACCTCAACCGGATGCTTTACGGCGCGCCGCCGGAGGGCGTGGCGGTCGGTGAGAAGGGCGGCCGGTCCCTTGCCCTTCTGTCGCTCAACGTGGCCGTGCTCGTCACGTTGGGCCTGGCGCTTCCCGCGCCGGTTGAAACTCTGCTCAATCAGATTGTGAGGATCGTTTCCCGATGACTGACTTTACGCGACTGAAGTTGGCGCTTAATGCGCGTCTCAAGGGCCGTGCGACCGACGTGCAGGTCAAACGTGGCAACGAACTGCATTGCCGGCTCGCGCGCGCCGACGCGCCTGCGCTGGCCGAATTTCTGCGCCGCGACTTCAACGCCGAGCTGATCCTGATGGTCGCCAATGACCGTCGCGCGGACAAGGGCGTTTTTGAAGTCCATTACCTGTTCGCCCAGAGCCGCGAGAACTGGTTCCTGCATGCGACCAAGGAGATTCCTCCCGGACGTCCGGCGATCACCTCGCTGGCCACGTTCTACTATCCGGCCTCCCGCTTTGAGCGCGAGATTTATGACCTGTTCGGCATCAAAGCGGTTCGCCATCCTGATACGCGACCGCTCGTGAGACATGCGTTCTGGCCGGAAGATTACTTCCCGCTGCGCAAGGACGCCGCGCCGCCCGATGGTTTTAAGGACGATGGCACGCCCTTCCCGTTTTTGCCCGTCGGCGGTGAAGGAGTTTATGAAATTCCCGTCGGCCCAGTTCACGCGGGCGTCATCGAGCCGGGACACTTCCGCTTCAGCGTCGTCGGCGAGACGGTGATCGATCTGAAGATCCGCCTCTACTTCACGCACAAGGGGACGGAGAAGCTGTTCGAAGGCCGTTTTCCCGCCGAAGGCGTGGAACTGGCCGAGCGCATTTCGGGCGATACGACCGTCGGCCATTCGCTCGCCTATTGCCAGGCGCTCGAAGCGCTGGCCGGAACTGAAGTCCCGGAGCGCGCGCGCTTCCTGCGCGTGATCCTGCTGGAGATGGAGCGGCTCTACAACCACATCGCCGACTTCGGAATGATCGCCAACGACACCGGATTCGCCTTCGCGCACGCGCACTGTTTCCGGCTGCGCGAGCGGTTGCTGCGGCTGAATAAACAACTGACCGGCAATCGGCTATTGCGCGGAGGCGTCACGCCGGGCGGCGTCGGTCACGATATGCCGCCAGGACTCGACCTGCCTGAAGAGCTTGATGCGATCCTCAAAGACTTCAACGAGATCGTTGAAATCTGCTTCAGCAACACGATTCTGATGGACCGGCTGGAGGGGACAGGCGCGCTGGAGCATCAGACCGCCGTTGATCACGGCGTGCTTGGCTATGTGGCGCGCGCGTCGGGAATTGAGATTGACGTGCGCCGCGATCACCCTTTCGCCGCATATGATGAATTGAACAAGCTCCCGTGGAAGACGCCGGTCTACACTTCGGGCGATGTCCACGCGCGCACGATGGCGCGCGTGGAAGAAGTCCGCGAATCGGTGAATCTGATCCGAGTGGCGTTCAACAACCTGCGAGCAGGCCCGTTGGCCGTCGGCTGCGGCCCGCTGCCCGCTTTTGAACCTGCCTTCGGGATCGTCGAAGGCTGGCGCGGCGCAATCATTCACTGGGTGATGGCCGATGACAAAGGCCGGATGTATCGCGTGAAGGTCAAAGACCCGTCGTTCGTCAACTGGCCTGCGCTGTCGTTTGCGCTGCTCAAGAACATCGTGCCGGACTTCCCGCTCTGCAACAAGTCATTCAATCAGTCCTATTCAGGCAATGACTTGTAGCTTTCATTACCGGCAGCAGATGTAGGTCAGAGATGAGTTTAACGAAGCGCAATTCCGAACAATGGCGCCACAGTCATAGATGGAACCAATCGAGTTAAAAGCCGCCTACTGCCAACGCGTCCCCGTCTTTGAGTGGGGTGGGCATACCTATGCCCACCTGAAAAAGGTTCGGATTACGCCTGCTCCTCAAATGATCCCGGTAGTTGAACTCGATGGACTCGATTTCTATTGCAGAAACACCGCCGAGGGGCCGGTAGCGTTTCTCGGAATTGACAACAACGGGTCACACGCCCAGGTCTTAACCAGAGATGGCCGCCTAGTTAGACGACCCATTCGAGAAATCGCTCTGAAGGTCGAACTGAGGCCAACAACATTATCAAACCTGTCCCATCTAAACCGAAATGGGGCGAAGCGTGGTTGACTGCAATGTGATGACGCCGACGATTGCGCGCGCAGCAGCCGTGCGCCGGGCTGTCCGCCTGAACCGATCGATATTCTGCGCGGGATTCTGGCGGCGATTGATAGATTGCCGAACCCTCGATGATTTTTTTATTGATGAGTCAAAACTTCCTTCCCGTCGTTGTTCTTCCGGTGATCCTACATTTGGCGGAAGCGCAAACCACTATACATTCGTCGCCCGACAATTCTCTACGCGCAGTGATCATCCCTGTCGGTAAGAAAGGAAATGAGGGGACGGAAAGCCGTGTGGAAATCCGCGGCGCGACTGGCGAGACGTTAGGGTGGAAGAGCTTTGCCTCCTACGACGGGGAACATGGGATCGGAGTGAATCATGCCGAGTGGACGGCGGATGGCCAGTTTTTTGTTTTCAATGTCGCCAGTTCAGCTGGCCACCGGCCATGGCGTCACGCCACTTACTTCTACAGCCGCGGCGAAAACAGGTTCTACAGCTTGGACGATTATATTGGGCCAGTGACGTCTGACTTCACGATAGAGGGGCGCAATGTGGTGAAGACGACCCGGGTCAATTTCGAAGCAAAAAACGAGAAGGAGTTGGTCAGAGTGAATCTCGGCAGGCCAATGGCCAGGAAGCAATGACAGACCGCGCTTGGATACGATGGTCTTGAGAATCATTTTCCTTGTAGATCCATGACAACTCCAGAATCTCGCCCTTCACGTCGACGGTGATCTTCTTGGAGAGGTCGCCATTGGCCACCGCAGTGGTCACCTCGGCGATGTTGCGCACCTGGGCTGTCAGGTTGACCTATGGCAACGATTCTTACTCCACTTTGTCCATTTCGTAATGACGGCGCTTGCGCCGTCATTACGAAATGGACAAAGTGGAGTTGAATATGTGAAGTCAGCTTTTCAAGCGGACTTCACATATTTCCCGAGTGTTGAAAACAAAGCTCAATCCTG